>Ga0315550_1000845_pt1 | contig 18965 bp, 40 predicted proteins | sample SalMarSW160190MG_2_FD_203100 | JGI IMG/M metagenome (GOLD analysis project Ga0315550, IMG submission 203100) | Salt marsh sediment microbial communities from the Plum Island Ecosystem LTER, Massachusetts, United States - Salt Marsh Sediment SW1601-90 ... | reverse complement strand
TGGATTTCGCCTTGGTGGTCATGCCCTCGGTACCGGTATGGAGCCGGTCCTATTCCCTCACGCCGCGGCCTCGGGCAGCACGTACCCGAACTTGCCACGGGTCTGGTATTCGTCCGCGGGGACCAGGGCCGTCACCCGTGCGCCGTCGGAGGCCCGCTTGGCCAGGACCTCGACCATCCCCGCGGGGACGCCCTCCTTCCAGTCGCCGGAGGCGGAGCAGACCACGAACCGATCGCGGGTCTCGGCCTCGAACTTGCGGCGCTGGAGCGTGTGGCTCTCCTCGAGCGCCACGGCGTTGCCGGTGAGCAGGGTGTACTCGTCGGGGAACCAGTTCTTCGCGGCGGCGTGCGCGTACTCGTGCGCCTTCTCCTCGAACCGCTCGGGAAAGGAGAGGACGACCAGCGAGTAGGCGCAGTCCTCCTCGAACCAGTAGTAGTCCTTGCGCACGATGGCCTGCTTGAGCACCGCGGGCAGCATGGTCTTCTCGGCCAGCGCCCGGCTCACGCGGACGCCGCCGTGCCCGGCGGTGCCGCACTCTCCGATGCCTCGGCCGAAGGGTTTGATGTACTGGGCGCTGCCCCACGGGGTGCTGGGGCCCCGGCCCTCGGGATACCACTTGGTCTCGCTCATGCCCTTGGTACCGGTATGACGCGCAACCTATTCCCGGCTAGTCCATGTAGTCGTCCACGATGGTCGCCCTCATGGGCGCGCGCTCGTCGCCCTCGAACCAGCGGCGCCGCCCCGGCCTGTACTCCACGACGTCCCCGGTGCGCTCGGGCCCGATCAGGAGCCCCCGGTAGCCCGGACGCCCCGCCGGGGCCAGCTGCCGGACGTGCGCCTCCAGCTCGAGGAGCTGCTGGACATCGAGCTCGACCTCCACCCACTCGTCCTCGACGCTGTCGTGGGACTCGTGGTCGAGGTATCGCTCGCGCCAGGCCCCCTGCCGGACGACGCCGCCGAAACGCCCGAGCTGGTAGAGCTCGAGCGTCTTGGCCGCTCCCTCGAGCCGGACGCTCCGGACGGCCAGCCTCACGAGAGGCCCGCCTCCTCGCAGAGCCTGCGGACCTGCGCCACGAGCTTCACGGAGGCTCCTCCCTGATCCAGGGCTGCCAGCGCCAGGTCGATGAAGTCGCGCTGGGTCATGTGGCCCACGGCGGAGCCCTCGTAGATGACGCGGTCCACCGCGGGGGTGTAGGTTGGTTTCTGGTTCACGTCGGCCATCGCAGCGGGTACCGGTATGGTGCCGGGACTATTCCCGGCCCTCCAGGTTTTTGAGCATGCGCTCGCAGCGGGTCACGAACTTGCGCTCGGTCGTCCCCGCCATCCACGCCACGTCGTCGCTCATCTTCACCAGGAACTGCTGGAAACGCAGGTGGTCCACGTCCGTCATCTGCTCGCGGAAGTAGGCGCGGATGCCCTCCACCCCCTCCGCCTGCCCGCGTTTCACGGCGTGGGCGATGTGGTCGAGGATGTGGGACTCGAGGGTCCAGGTCTGCTCGGTCGTCACGGTCCCTCCTCCCGCTCCTGCCGCAGCTCTCCGATCTTCGAGATGATCCACGGGTCCCACACGATCTCGGGGTACGTCTCGTGGCACTTCTCCCCGTCGAAGGTCCAGCGCCACAGGCAGTTGTCCTCCCCCACCATCTCGATCCAGCTCCCCGCCTCCACGAAGGGGGCGAGCGCGCCGAACATGTCCTCCTCGTCGGTGACCTTCGTGGAGCCGTCCATGATGCGGATGCCCACGGCGTCCCCGGTCTTCTCGTCGAGCTCGAGCTCCCACGCGAGCCAGTCCTCCAGGGCCGCGCCGAGGGTCTCGGCGTTCTCGTTCCCGTAGAAGCTGTCGTGCGTCACCACCGCCCTCCGGGCGTCGTCCAGCTTGTCGGCCGGGATGCGGAAGGAGCAGTCGGGGCTGTGTGCGGAGTATCCCATCGTGATCCTGGTACAGGTCTCGCGTCGATCCTATTCCTCGGGGTCCCGCACCTTCCGCGGGAGCGGCACGTCGCTCATCACCTTCCGGGCGAGCGCGTGGCCGTCGGCCCAGTCCGCGGCCCCCCCGTCCGAGCTGACGCGGTAGACGCCCCCGGTCAGGTGCTCCGCGAGGCACAGGCACGCCGTCACGACCACGTCGTACGGCTTGCACGCCGTCTTGCAGGACGAGAACCGCTGCTCCGCGGCCGGCCGGTGCCGCATGTAGTCCTGCACCTCCATGCACCGCTCGAGGTAGAACGTCTCGTGGTTCGGCACGCCGTTGAACGAGATCAGCTGGTCGTTCACGAGCGGCTGCGTCCCCGCGTCGCCCATCCCGTTCACGATCGTGATGCCCTCCGCCTTCGCGATGCTGAGGACCCCGATGACCGCCTCCTTGAGCTTCATCCAGGAGTCGCGGTCAACGTCGTCGCTTCCGTACCAATAATGAGAATAGCCCACTTGTCATTCCCTCGCTTTCGACTCTGGTACAGGTCTCGCGTCCGTCCTATTCCCTCAGAACCTCGGGTTCCCCTGCAGGTGCTCGCGCACCTCGTCGCTCGGGTCCCCGTCCTCGTCGAACGTGATGTCGAGCTCCACGAAGTGGTCCGGGTTCGCCTCGCGCATGCGCTCGATCTGCGAGCGCCCGTAGTACCCGCTGTCGTCGGCCGTCACCGCCTCGAGCAAGTCGCAGTTGAGAGCCTCGCTCGCCTCCTCGTCCTCGGGGTACTTCTCGGGCACCAACTCGAGCACGTCCACGAAGATCATCTTCTCCGCGGAGCAGATGTAGGTGTCCAGGTTGTCGTCGAAGAACCCGCTCTCGTACACGCGCCCTCCGCACCGCTCCACGAAGTCCGGGGAGCAGTGCTCGGTGACGTCGATCAGGCAGGCCACGAACTTCGGCTCGATGTCGGTGTTCCCTCGCATACCCCCGATACCGGGCTCGCGTCGATCCTATTCCCGTCCCGCGTAGCGGTCGGCGTGCGCGATGGCCCCCAGCGCCGTGGGGAAGTAGGAGTTCCCCCGGGCCCCCGGCCTGCAGAGGGAGACCCAGTGGCTCCCGACGCGCTGCTGCGCGACGTACCTCCCGTTCGGGCCGGTGAGGATCACGCGCGCCCTCCCGTCGTCGCGGACGATGTCCTCGCGGCGGTCCCCCTTCTGCGCCCACCCCTCGGGGAGCTGGAAGAACCGTCCGGCGACGTTGTCGTAGGCTTGGGTCATGCGCCCGGTGCCGGGATTATTCCGCGGCCTCCTCCTGCTCCGCCTCGTGGCGCGGCCGGGCCGTCTTGTCGATGTGCCTGCAGCTCTTGGGGCGCTTCTTGCTGAACTGGTAGCCCTTGCACAGCTTGCCGCCCTCCTCGAGGCAGCAGTGCCACCGCCCGTCCTCGCGCAGGCTGACCTTGTAGCGGTCCCCCCTGCTGCCGATCACGACGGTCGTCCACACCACGGTCGAGTTGGCGGCCGGCTTGAGGCCCTCGCCCCGGTTGGACGGGCTCTGGTACATCAGGCCCAGCGCCTTGTAGATGTCCTGCTCGCGCTCGCCCGCCAGGCGCTCGTCGCCCTTCCACAGCCCCTTCTCGTTGAGCTTGAGGCCGGCGCCCTTGGCGTAGGACCGCATCTCCACGTTGTAGGCGTAGGGCCCCGTCAGGTACAGCAGGCACGCCCCGAACTCCTCGGGCTCGCACACCACGATGTCCACCTGGAGGCCCTTCACGTCCTCGTCCTCGGCGTACTCGATGTGCGGCATGTCGATCAGCAGCCGGATCTTGCGCTCCCCGCTCTGCACGACCGTCCCGAACGGCTCGACCTCCGACACGTCCACTCGGCGGCAGACCACCACGTCCACGTCCTTGACCTTGCTGTCCAGGTCCTCCTCCGACATGTACTTGCGCCGCAGGGAGCCGGCGATCTTCGCCTCGTCCCCGAGCGCCTCCATCAGGCTGGCGGTCTTCTCGAGCGCCTCGCGGATGGTGATCTCGCGTCCCTTGCTCATGCGGCCGGTACCAGTATCGCGTCTGTCTTATTCCCGAACGCGCGGAACCCATGGGTGTCGGCCTCGACCGCGAAGCCCTTCGCGGCCAGCTCGGGGATGCGCTGGAAGCCCCTGCTCGTCTGCACGCCGAAGCGGCAGAAGTCGAGGACCTGCGCGTCCGTCAGGCGTCCCTCGCGGAACGCGGCCCCGAGCCGCCGGCCGGGCATGTAGTGCTCGCGGAAGAAACGGCACACGGTGTCGTCCCCGCGCGCCAGCGCGGCCTTCACCGAGTCGAAGATGTCCAGGCCGCGGGTCACGTGCAGCTGCGACCGCGAGAGGCCCCCCACCTCGCCCAGGATCTCCGTCTCCACGGGCTCGGGCACCACGTTCAGCACGTAGCAGGTGAGCCCCAGGTCGAACCTGCGCCGCGGCAGGCGGGTGCTCACCGAGCCCGGCGCGTAGCCGGCGGTCCCGTTCCCGTTGAAGGGGTCGTAGGCGTAGACCGTGAAGCCCCTCTCGCGCAGGTAGTCCGCGTTCCGGGCGAACCTGCCGGCGCCGTAGTCGAGGACGGTCGTCCCCGGTGCCAGCACCCGGGCCAGGCGGCGCACGTGCGGGGCCGGCCCGTTCCCCCGGATCGAGGTTCCGCCCTGCTCGAGGGCGGGTCCTGTGTAGAAGTCGTTCACGTCCTCGGTACAGGTATGGCGCCGACTCTATTCCCTCTACTGCTCGATGTCGAGGAGCATCTGGCCCTCGGCCAGGCCCACCTCCGCGCCGCCGTAGTCCCCGCCGTCCTTCACGCCGCTGAGCCCGTAGAACTCGCCGTCGTTGGTGTCCTGGTACAGGACATCCATCGCCAGCTGCTCGGGGGTGAAGGTCTTGAGTCGCTCCAGCAGTTGCTTGTACGTCATCGTCTTTCCTCTACTCGGCCGCGTCCTCCGCGGCGATGTCCTCGGCGGCCAGTGCCACGCGCTTGCCCAGGGGGCTGAGCACGTGCAGCACGCGGAGCTGCTCGTCCAGCCCCACGCAGCTGAGGAACCCCATCGGCAGCTCGTTCAGGGCCGCCGGGAGGGCCTCGTGGCGCTCCGCGGCCGCGCGGAACCGCGCCAGCGTGTCGAGCTCGCCGGCCGTGAGCCCGCGGGCGATGTCGTGGATGATGCTCATGCCCCGGGTACAGGTATGACGCCGGTGTTATTCCCCGGCGGTCAGGTCGCGCCCGAGCAGCTGTCGGAACCTCGTGGCCGGATCCTCCGCCCGCCGGGGCGTCACGAGCCCTCCCCGTGGAAGTCGCGGAAGCGCGCCCTCCCCTGCGTCCCGAGCCAGTCGAGAGCCGTCCAGAAGTCCGGACGCCGGCGCTCGAGCGCCATGCGGCGCAGCACGGCCATGGCCTGCTTGTACCCCTCCTTGCGGAGTTCCTGCTTCTCCTGCTCCGTCACAGTCCGTTCTCCCTCCGCCACTCGGCGGCTTTCTCCTCGTCCTCGCGCATCGCCTCCGCCTCCGCCCGGGCGGCCTCCTCGTCGCACCCGCGGCAGCCGAACTCCCCGAGCTCGGGCAGCCCGTGCTCCTCGCACGTGCCGACCGGCAGGTAGAGCGGGCACGGCCTCGCGTCGCCGCAGCCCTCGATCGGGTCCGCCCCGTAGGCGTCCTCGTCGCCGCACTCGTCGGCCACCTCCAGCAGGATGTCCCGGATCTGGACCAGCTGGTCCTCCACCCCGCACTCCTGCTCGCAGAACGGCGGCTCGTGGAACCCCCCTCCGCTGACGTGGCGGACGTGGCGGCAGGTGCCGCACCTCCCGTCTGGCTGGTACTCGCTCATGTCCATGGTACAGGTATCGTTCGCGCGTTATTCCCTCAGAAGCCGGCCCGGATCTCCGTCCCGTTGACGGCGCCTCCGCCGTTCGAGGTTCCGAACAGGTGCGCGAGCACGAACCGCTCCATCGCGTCGTAGGCGTGGTTGCGCGGCTCGGTGTCCGCGGCTTCGTGGTCCGCGAACCGCTCCATCGCCTCGCTGATGCCGCCCCTGATGCACGCGGCGGCGTTGAGGGCGTCGTTGACCTGGTGTCCCTCCGCCAGCAGCTTCGGGAACGCCGCGAAGCTGCGCTTGAGCGCGGCCACCATGCCGCGGGCCGCGTTGGTCGAGCCGCGCATGTCGGTGTAGAGCTCCCAGTCTCTGGCGGTCTCGGGGATCTCGATCTCCACGGGACCGCGAGGTCGTTCGATGACGTAGGTCTGCATGCCCCCGGTACCTGTATCACATGCGTTCTATTCCCGGCGCCGGGTTTTCACGATGCGGGGGCCGCGCGCTCCTGGACGAGGGTAGGGTGCGGCATGGCCGACTCCTGGCTCGAGACCTTCCGCGAGGTCACCTCCTCCTCCATTTCCCTCACCGACCTGCACCCGCTCAAGCTCGACCGGTGGCACCGGGCCCTCGTGGACCTGCCGGACGCCGTCTACATGCAGCTCGGGTGCACGGCGCTGTTCCACCAGGTCGACGTGGCGGCCCAGGCCCTGCGGCAGATGGTCAACCTGCTCGGGGCCGACCATCTGCCCGCCAGCCCCACCGAGATCGCCAGGCGCAACATCAGGAGCTTCTCCTGGCTGGCCCCGGCCGACTTCGCCACCGGCGGGACGGTCAGCTTCCACGTGACGTGGGAGCCGGACGTCTCGAGCTGGCGTCTCAGCTGCGGCATCGTGCCCGAGACCACGAGCGAGACGACGAAGCTGGTGCCGGACGTCGCCGCCGGGGTGAGGAAGTCGCTCGAGTGGCTCGAGGAGCTGCGGAGCGCGGCGCCGGACCCGGCCCCGGCAACTTCGGAAAACTCCGAGGGGTAGAACCCCCGAAGGAGCCACAGCCATGTCCCAGATCGTCACGGTCGACGGAGCGAAACTCCTCGTCCACGCCCACGACGGCCAGAACGTCGTGGAGGCGTACGAGCTCGCCCTCTTCCTCGAGTACGCGCAGCAGCACCTGATCCGCAAGCAGGTCCTCACCGACTGGTCCGACGACTTCGTCGAGGGCACGCACCACCTGCTCGTCCACGACGAGACAGCCATCAGGACGTACGAGGCGGAGTACGCCCTGCGCCATCACCAGCGGAAGCTCCGCCCCATGAAGGCCAGGCGCGGGCGCGTGTTCCTGCTGCCGGACGGCCTGCGCCTGGTGCTCGAGCGCAGCTCGAAGAGGCGCGCCAAGAAGCTCCTCCGGAGTCTCGAGCGCAAGCAGCTGGTCCCCTACGCGACGAGGGAGACGCCGGCGCCGCGCCCCCCCACGCCCAAGACCCGGCCGGTGCCGGACGCCCCGACGCCGCTCGAGCGGCGCCGCGAGGACTACGAGGTGCTGCAGACGCTGCTCGAGCGCCTGGTCGCCCTCGAGGGCAGCCCCCTGGCGTTCCTCGCCATCGAGGCCGCGGAGGTCATGCTCGGGAGACGTCTCGAGGAGGTGCGCGAGCGCATCTCCGCCAGGCAGCAGCCCCCGAGACCCGGCCGGGAGTCCCGGGGCCCCATCTTCGGGGACGAGGGCTTCTACAACCTGACGCAGATCGGCAGGATGGCCGGCGGGTACTCGGCCGTGGCGGCCGGACGCGCCGCCAACATCGTGGCCGGACGCTGGGGCTTCGGCCCCGACGAGATCCGCACGCGGCAGCTCTGGTTCAACGAGCTCGAGACGTGGGAGGACCCGAAGGGCGTCGAGCGCGAGCTGTTCCGCTTCAACCGGGAGTTCGCCAACCTCGTCCTCGACGAGCTCCGGGCGAACGCCCGGCTCAAGCCCGACGAGACGCCCTTCCCCGCGTTCGCGACCGCGCCGCCGGGCAGGGCCGTCGGGGACGTCAGCCAGCTGTTCGACGACTAGGCCCGGCGCCACTGCGCGGCGCCGCGGTAGCTCTCGTCGATCGGGCACCAGAAGACCACGCCCGGGTTCGCCGTGGCCAGCTCGATCTCCGCGGCGTTCCCCGTCTCGTCGATCTCCGACACGGGCGGCCGCATCCAGCTGCGCTCCGGATCGACCAGGCGCGCGGCCTCCTTCTTCGAGGTCGTCGCCACGATCTCCCGCGTCTGCCTGTTGCCGTTCGGGGCCGGCGGACAGTCCCTCCGGTACCCCGTCCACCCGTACACCTTGAGCTTGCGTGCCCGTCCCACTAGCGCCGTCTCCTCCCCGGCTCGGGCAGCTGCCTCACCACCTGGAGCGTAGCCCACACGAGCAGGCACGGGAACACGGTCAGCGCGGCCGTCAGCGTCGCCACGAGGATCACTCCTCCAGCCACCCTTCCGGGAGGGGGTAGCCGGCGGCGGCCCACTCGTCGTTGAGCCGCTGACACTCCTCGCTGGCCAGACGGCGGCTCTCCCGCATCGAGGCCCGCATGGCCTCGATGCGCTCCTCCGGGTACTCCCCCTGGAAGGTCTGCCGACCGAGCGCCTCGTTCGGTCCGTCGAACTTGGCGACGTCCTCGTAGAGCAGGAGGTCCCGCACGAGGTGGATGGAGCGGCTTCCCACCCAGGGCCGGTCGTTCTCGTGCTCCACGATGTCCCCCTGCGCCGGGGTGTGGCTGACCTCGTAGCGACCCGTCTTCTTGAGCGTCTCGATCTCCTCGCGGAGCGCCTCGGCGCGGAGCTCCCGGCGGCGCCTCATGTAGGCGGCCGCCTCCTCGCTCTCGACGAAGGCCGCCCACCGGGAGGCCAGCTCGGCCTTGAGCGCGTCCTCGGTCCCTCTGAACCCGCACCGCTCGTCGGGGGCCTCGGGGTCGAGGGCGTCGGTGATGTGCCAGCCCTCCGGGTCGGGCACGGCGTTGCCGTCCTCGCGCACGACCTCGCCGTGCTCGTCCCGCACGAGGGTCTGGAAGTAGCTGTAGCGGTTGCGCCAGGGCTCCGCCTGCTTGTCCTCGCTGTGGTACCGACGCTCCTCGGGGTCCAGCCACTCGAACACCGTGCGGGCGCGGTCGTCGTACCAGCGGCGCTCGCGGGTCTCGATGCCCTCGGCGAGCAGGCGCTCGCGCTCGGCCTCGTCGGTGATCCGCGGGTCGATCATGTCGTGGTCGCGGCCGAAGAAGAAGCCCTGGTCCCGGGCCGGGCGACTGGGGCCGTCGAAGCCGTCGTACGCGGGCCTCCCCGCGACCTCCCAGCAAGCCTGGTGCAGCCACACGGCGTCGTAGCCGACCTCCTCGTCGTACTCGCCGCTGTAGCCGTCGAACTCGCAGATCAGGCGGGTGCCGTTGGCGCCGAGGATCACGGCGTCCTTCATCCACCCGTTGATCTCGGGGTCGACGGAGTGCGGGCTGAGCACGCTGTGCCCGCACGCCTTGCATTCGTAGCTTGAGAATCCCATCAGTCTGTCCTCTCGACGGTGAACCGGGTCGGGTAGTCGAACGACACCCGCTCGCCGGGGCGCAGTCCTCGGACGCGCCGCTCGACGAGCTCGCTCAGCTCCTGGCGCTCCAGGAGCTCCTCGAGCGGACCCTCCCACGGGTCCGTGTCCTCGCTCGTGACCTTGATCTCCATCGCCCCTGCTACAGGTATCACGTCCGGTTTATTCCCTGGCCGTCGGGCGTCGCCTCGAGTGCAGCGGCTCGGTGTCGGACCACACGTAGGTGCTCAGGTCCAGGCGCTCTCGCCCGGAGCCCATGGAGTGTCCCCGGTAGAACGCCCTGGCCACCATCACGCCGTTGCCGGTGAGGCGGTAGTGCTCGCCCCTCTGGACCAGCAGCCTGCGTCCCACGAGGGCCTTGAGGGTCCCACGCTTGGCCCGCAGGTCGTGGATGGTCGGGCCCGAGGGGCCCGCGCACGGCTTCGTGGGGTGCTCCCCGGTCTCGAGGAGCAGCACCTCCAGCAGCGCGTAGAGCATCGGGTCGGACAGGGTCAGGCCCATCATCGCTCCCTCTGGTCCATGATGCCGAGCAGGATGCCGCTCAGCTCCTCCTCGATCTCGTCGAGCCGGCGCCGCTGCGCCTCGTACTGCGCCCGCGCCCGCTCGAACGAGCCCTGCTCCATCACGTAGTAGTCGCGACCGTGCGGCACGGGAAGCGCGTGCCGGGCCTCCTGCACCGCCTTGAGGGCGGCCCGGTAGTCCCGGTAGAGGTTGTCGAACCCGCTCCCGTTCAGGTGCACGGTGGGCACCAGCATCTCGATCTTCTTCGCCATGCCCCCGATACCGGTATCACTCGGGTCTTATTCCCCGACCGTGCTCATCCCTCTCCGAAGAACCTGCGGACGGCCGCCTCGATCTCCACGTAGAAGGGCCCGTCGTGGTCCTTGTCGGGGTGGTCGGCCACCCACGCCTGCCACAGCGCGTCGGAGTTGTACTGGTTGTTCTCCAGCTCGAGGGCCTTCTCCTTGCCCATCGCGACGATCATGTCGGTCACGTCGAAATCGTAGGCCCCGTCGATGTCCACGGCGTAGTCGTTGATCCACGCCTGTGGCTGGAAACGCGCTATGACTTTTTCCTCGTTCATGCTCCCGGTACCGGTATGGCGCGGTTCCTATTCCCGAACCGGCCACGCCCACACCCGTCCCCGGGCGTCCCCGTCGAGCGCGAAGACCTCCTCGCGTCGGAGGGGCACGTTGCTGTCCCGTAGGAAGTCCGCCAGACCGTTCGGGCCCTCGCCGCCGTACCCCCACCCGAACCCCGTGAACTCGTGGCTCGAACCATCGACGTACCTCGCCACGACCCGGTAGGCATCGAGGAAACCAGCGGCCCCCGCGTCCCTCCGGAGCTCCACGGACACCGGGCGCCCCCTGGTCTCCGCCAAGAACTTGGCGTTCTCGAGGCTGATCCTCGTCACGCCGCACTCCTCCTGGAGCTCACGCCGCCTCGGCACGGTCTTCGTCCTCGCACTCGCTGATCAGCATCTCGAGCACCCACAGCTGCATCCGCGGGATCCTCCACCCCCACCCGATCCTGAGGGCCTCGTCGAGCTCGATGTCCTTGTGTGCGGCGCGCAGCCTCAGCAGCGCCAACTCGGTTCTCCTGGATCCCGTGTACATGTCGTCTGGGCTACCGGGATGACGTGCCGATTATTCCCGCGGGCCGGTCCGGAGACGCGCGAGAGGGACGCTCCCCGTCGGGGAGGCCCCTCTCCTCGCGCAGCTCGGGAGCTGCTCTAGCCGATCTCCGACACGGTGACCGTCGCGCCGTTGCGCCCCTTGTGCGTCCGCGGCTTCGTCTTCTCCGCCTTCGCGGGCTTGCCGTGGAGGTACACCTTGCGGAACTTGCCCCCGTAGGGCTGCCACCGCACCGCGGGGCACCCCTTCGCGTCGAGGTCGTCGCAGTCCAGCTCGTAGAGGAACTCGATGTCCCCGTGGTCCTCCATGCAGGGGGCGACCCCGAGGAACTGCAACGGGTGCTTGCGACTCTCATCGTAGTCCCAGTTGCCGGCATCGTCCTTGCCGTAGGTCTCGCACAGCGCGTTCTTGTCCGCCTGCCAGACCAGGAACTTGGCCGCGAGGTACTCGGCCTGGCGCATGCGGTTGTCGGGCACCTCGGCCAGCAACTTGTCGTAGAACTCCAGGATGTCCGAGAGGACCCCGAACTCGACCGTCTCGCCCCCCTTCACCTTCCCCGGGTAGCCGTCCGAGTGCCGGTAGATGTTCGCGTCGATGCGCTTGCCGTGATTGAAGTGGATGTTGCTGCGTGTGCTCATGTCGTGTTTCTCGCTCCTGCGTCCGGTACCGGAATGACAGCGCCTTTATTCCCGCACCTCGTGGACCGCGAACACCTTCCCGCGGCCGTACTGGCCCTCGAGCAGCCGCCTGGCCGCCACGACGCTGCGCGCCCGGACCGTGGTGTCCTCCACCACGCCCCCGACGCGCACCTTGGCCCTGAAGGTCTTCACGACGACCCCCCGCCGTCCGCTCGCCGCTCCTCCTCCAGGAGCCGGCGGACCCGGTCGAGCTCCGCCGCGCTGTGCGGGGTGCCCCCCGCGTTGAGCTTGAGGTAGAGTTGCAGCACCTCCTCGCGGGTCTCGAGGCAGCAGACCTGGAACCGGAAGCGGTGCTCCATCGTCGGGAAGGGGCCCTCGAACTCGGCGAACCTCCGGCCGAAGACCGGGACGTCCCCGCGCAGGAAGGCCCGGACCGCCTCCAGTCGCTGCTTGCCGTCGATGAGCTCGACGTAGGTGTCCTCCGGCGGCACTCCGTACTTCCTCCAGTACGGGGCGTTGAAGATGATCGAGCGGCTGAGCTCGCCGCCCATGAGCTGGAACTCCACGTACGCGATCTGCTGCTCCGGCGTCCAGACGTGGGCGCGCTGGTAGTCGGGGTCGAGGCGCAGCTCGCCGTCGCCCGCCAGGGTCTCGAGGTTGCCGTCCAGATGCGTCCAGGGGACGTCGACCGCCCATCGGGCCGACGGGAACTGAGGGATGTCGCTGAATCTCATGCTGGGCTCCTTCTACCCGAACAGGTCCTGCTGCCCGGGCACCTCCAGCGGCTCGAGCCCGGTCGGGTCGTCGAACCTCCGACGACAGGGCGCCTTCGGGTTCTCCCAGATGCAGCTGCCGTTCGGCTTGAACACCCCTCCCTCACGGATCCGGCGCACGTGGTAGCTGTCGTGCCGGAGGTCGTGCCCCCTCCAGTTGCCCACCAGAGCGACCGGCCTCAGGCAGATCTCGCCCTTCTCCAGAGAGAGGATGCCGTCCTCGATGTTGTCCTGCGCCACCACGACCTCGCAGCGGACGAACTGTCCGAACGCGTCGTGGTAGTGCACGGTGTCCCCCGGGGCCACGTGGTTGTAGATGTCCATGGTGGCCGCGAACGCCTGCTTCCTCGCGCGGTTGCTCTCCACCATCCCGCGCACGTCCCGCAGGGTCAACCCCCTGATCAGGGCCGGCTCCACCGTGTACCCGTCGCAGATGTCCACGTGGGCCAGCCGCAGCGGGCTCTCGCTCGTGACCATGTAGACGGCGTACCCGTCGGCCCGAGGCCACCGGAGCGTCTCGCCCACCGTGTCTCCCGACGCGTTGCTCCGCGCCTGCTCGGCGGCCTCCGCGAGCTGCGCCTCCTCCCGGCGCTGCCACTCGCCCCGCGGGAGACTGTAGTCGGTCGTGATGACGATGCTCTTCCGCTCCAGTCGTGCCATGTCCCCGGTACCGGTATGACGTCCGTCTTATTCCTGAGTTTCACGAAGGTCCGGTTCTCCGCCTATCGCGCACCCTATCATTGAGGAGATCGACACATGGCCAACCCCATCCAACCTGCCGGACGCACCACCCCCGTTCCCGCCTACATCGCCCTGCGCGACAACGGGCCCTTCGGGAACTCGAACCGGGTCCGCGGCGTCACCGCCAACAACCCCGCCGGCCCGCAGAACGGGGCGGGCGTGAGCACCGCCCAGCTCGGAGGCACCACCAAGGTGACCCTCCAGGACTTCGCCCACGTCTAGGACTCAGCTGCCGGACGCCTGATCTTGCGCAGCTCCTCGAGCTCGGCGGCGGACGCCTCGAACTGGCTGGTCCGCCGCTTGAGCTCCTCGTTGTCCGTCCGGAGCCTCTGCGCCTCCTCCCGCTTGCCCTTCTCCCAGAAGTGCTGGACGGTCGAGACGATCCCGAGGAGCGCCCCTCCGAGGATCGCCACCTGGTCGGCGCTCAGGCCCATCGCCTCGAAGACGCCGAAGACCGCCAGCACCGTGCTCAGGTACCCCACCAGCGCCTGGAGGGGGTTCGCGGCGATCATCGCCTTGTCGACCGCCCTCGGTTTGATGAATCCGTCAGCCATACCCTGAGCAGGGCATAGCCGTGCTAGCGCTCGCGGGGCACGTCCTCCCCGCGCTTCCTCCGGCCGAGGGCCGCCAGGAGGAGGTCCACCCTGTGCTCGAGCAGGGGCGGGGGCTGGTGCGTCGTCCCGGGGTCCGGGTGCTCGCGCAGGTACTCCTCCGCCAGCTCGCGCAGGCGCGGCGTCTCGAGGTCGTGCCAGTACTTCGTCTTCTCCACCTCGGCGGCGTGCCACCGGAACCGGTCCGTGATCTTGCACCCGATGCCGTAGGTCACCTGGTGCCACTCCTCCTGTATCTCGAGGAACGCCTTCCTGATGTCGGCGCTCAGGTCCCCGCAGGCGCTCCGGTCCTCCTCGTCCTTGAGCACCCGGCGGTTGCCCGGCTCGAGGATCTTTATGCAGGTGTCCAGCTGGTCCGTGGTCGCCCGCACCTCGCACGCGATCTCGAGACAGTCCTCGAGCTGGATCTCCAACAGGCCGGGCTCCTCCCCGGCCTGTTTCCTGCGCGTATACGCCTCCCACAAGAGGTCGGCCTCGATCCACACCTTCCCGAAGTTCCGGTGCGGCTCCGCCGGGCGGGCCGCGAACACCGTCCTGCAGTGGAAGTCGTAGTGGGAGTCGGCGCACTGCTTGAGGAGCCACAGCTCCTTGCCCGTGAACTCCACGATCCCCGACACCTTGTAGCTGAAATCGAGTCTCTTCATCCCGTTCCTCCGAAAAGCTGTCCCTGAGCCGGCTCGCCCTCGAGCTGCCGGACGTTGCGGGCGTCCATGAACACCCGGTTCCTCGCCCCCCCGTCGTCGAACTCCACCCGCACCCTCCACCCGAACCTCGTCTCCCCGTGCCAGATGCACCGGCCGACGCTGCCCACGAGGATCTTCCTCCCCCGGGTCACCTCCACCAGGCGGCCCGCGAGGCTACGCACCTTCCTCGATCTCTTGCCGGCTGCACACGTGCAGCCCCTCGGGGTTCTTGCCCCCGGGCTCCCACACCCGGCCGTTGTAGCTGACCACCGCCACGCACTCGCCCGGCCGTCCTCCCTCGTCCACGTAGATCTGGCCTCCGTCGAAGTCCCGGCTCCCCATCCCGTCCGCCTCCAGCTCCTCCCTGAGGAACCGGCGGACGACCTTCGTCGCGCCCTCCATCCCCACCGCGGGCCGCAGCTCCACGCCGTAGTCGTAGGTCCCCACTCTCGCCAGCAGCTTGGTGTTCTCGTGCATCGTCTCGGGTACCGGGGTGACACCCATCCTATTCCCGCCTAGTCGAAGAACTCCGGATACTGCGCCCGCAGCTCCTCGTTGTCGGGGTCGAAGAACTCCTGCGGCAGCTCGTGGATGCTCTTGTACTCCACCCGCTCCTCCTCCTCCCACGGCTCCCCGTACAGGCCGAGGTCCTGCGCCAGCTCGCGCATCACCTCCTCGTCCATGTCCAGCGGCCCCTCCTCCACCTCCTCGTCGCGGTACCTCGTCCACGAGGAGCGCTCCTCCACCACGATCTCCGGCGGGTCCGCCTCGATGGCCCCGATGTCGGGCATCTGCGTCCCCGCGGCCGCGGCCACGGTCATCCCGTGCAGGGCGCTCAGGCGCTTCTCCCACATCCCGAACCCCGTGTATCCGCCGGCCAGCACGAAGGCGATCGGGACGTCCTGCTCCCTGGCCCACCCGAACACCATCTCCTCGCGGCGCCTGATGACGTCGCTCGAGATGCCCTTGAGTCCTCCGATGCCGCAGTCCTCGTGGGGATCCATCCCCGCGTTGTAGATGACCAGGTCGAAGCCCAGCTCCGCGGCCCGCTCGAGCTCCAGCTCGATGATGTCCAGGTAGTCGGCCGACCGCTGGATGATGTGCAGGTGGTGGCGCTCCGAGGACGCGTTGTACGCGTCGAACCCGCTCACGCTCACGTCGATCTGCCAGATCCTCGGGTCGTCCTTGATGATGTCGTAGGTCCCCCCGCCGCAGTGCGCGTCGAGGTCCAGGATGAGCACCCGCCGGCACGCCCTGGTGCGGCGCCTGCGGAACGTGTCCAGCAGCGGCCTGCCCCCCAGGGCGATCTTGGCCGCCAGGGCCAGCCCGTTGAACGTGCAGAAGCCCGTGCCCCGCTTCCTGTCCGCGTGGTGCAGCCCGCTCGAGAGCGAGCCGGCCGCCCCGTCGTGCAGGGCCGCCAGGGCCGCGTCCACGGCTCCGCCCGTCGAGGCGGAGACCCCCGTCCACAGGCCCGGGTCCCACCCGAAGCCCGCGCTGTCCTTCCGGGAGCCCTTCCCCGTCCGCACCGCGCGGACGTACTTCGGGTCGTGCACCAGCGCGATCTCGCGCTGCGTCGCCGGCGTCGGGGCGACGATCTCCACCCCGGCCATCCCGCGCACGAACTCCGCCACGTTCGCGGACTTCCGCGTCGTGTCGAAGCTGTGGCTCGAGGCCGTGTAGCTCTCGTCGTAGTAGACCTTCATCTCCACCCTGATACCGGTATGGGAGTTGTTTTATTCCCCGTCCCAGGAGCCCGGGATGCCGTCCATGTCCAGCATGGGGTCCCGGTAGCCCTCCTTGAGGGCGTCCCCGCGGCCCATCACGCCGCCCTCCCCGCCGAGGACGTCCGCGGCCGCGGACGACTGGGGCCGCCGCCTCGGGGGCAACTCGTCGAACAGCAGACGGTCCTCGTCCAGCATGCCGACCTCCTCCCACAGGCCCTCGGGCCAGTCGTCCGGGCGCGTCGCCGTGATCCCGACGTCCGAGATCCACACGCACGGGGACCCCTTCTCGATGGGCTCGTCGTCCACGAAGTCGATGGTGTCGCGGGCCGCCGTCGCGGCCGAGGCGTCCCGACGCCGCGCCTTAACCTTGCGCCGGACCACCCTCCAGTGCGCCTCGCCCCCGTCCTCCTCGTGCGCGTCGAGCTCGGCCTCTCCCCTCTGTGTCATCTGCGCCAGCGCGGTCTCCACCCGCGGACGCAGAGCGTCCAGCGCGTGACCGAACGCCTTCTGCGGCACCTCGACCTCCTCGTCACTCATCAGGGCCATCAGCGCCCCGTAGGTGACCCCCTGCGAGGAGCACGGGTCCCCGAGGCGCGACAGCACCCGGCGCGTCTCCTCCAGGATCCGGTCGTCCTCCACCCGGGCCACGACCTCGCGCGCGGTCTCCTCCAGCGTCTTCTTGGCCTTGGCCTTCGTCTTCTTCGCCTTCGCGGGCTTGGTGGCGGCCCTGTCCTCCGGCGCGCGCATGTTCTCCACCAGCGCCGCGGTCGTCCCGTCGGCCCGGCCCACGAACTCCACCTTCACGGCCCCCGTCATGTCGAAGCCTCGTGCCCGCAGCGCCTCCACCAGGAGGTCGCGCACGACCGGCTGCTCCACCATGACCACGTTCCTCGTCTTCGAATCCTTCACGTCGGTTCTCCTCTGCCGGGAAAAATGAACCCCCCGGACCATTCCGGGGGGCTCGAGCGAGAGAGGGGCCGGCTACGCGGCCTTGGAAAGCTCCAAGGCTCGCTTCACCCGCCCCGCGGGAAACTTGTAGGTCTTGCCGGTGCGCACGTCCTCCGCGAGGACGGGGTAGCCCCGCGCCCGGGTGTTGAGCCCGGTGATCCGGAAGGTGCGGCCGTTGTCGGTGAACTCCGCGAGGTAGTCGTCGGCCGACAGCCCGTAGGCCGAGGCGACGCGGACGAAGTCCCTCGCCTTCGAGTCCATCTCGTTGCCGTTGTCGTCCACCTCCCTGATCAGGAACTGGAACATCACCGGCAGCGCGTCGCGGCGGTACGTCCGACCCTTGCGGTCGAGCGTCACCCCGTGTCGCTCCGCGATCTCCTGCAGCGCCTTCTCGCACTCGTCCATGATGGCGGACACGTTGGCCCGCTCGAATCTCGTGATCTTGGTCGTCATGCTCCCTGCTCTCGTCTCTCCCACGGGCCTCCCCGGGATGGTACATGGTTTCGTGAAACTATCCTGCGCGCTCCCCGCAGGCCGGGCAGAACTCCTGCCCCTCCTCCCCGTCGGCGTACCACTCCTCCCCGCAGTCGGGGCATCGTCGGTTCGTCTCCTCCTCCATCGCCTCGGGTACCGGTATCACGTCCATCTTATTCCCGAGGGCCTCCCCGCAGGTGGTGCGCGAGCCAGCTGCCCGCCCAGAGGACGGGGCCGAGCACGTGCACGAGCACGAAGACCAGGCAGTGCAGGTGCGCCGGCACCGGCTCCTCCAGCTCGAGCTGGATGCTCCCCGCCCCGTAGCGGCGCACCTACTCGGACTCCCCGAGGATGTTCTCCTCGATGTCCGACACCAGGTTGCGGCAGCTCCAGTACGGGAAGTCGCGCAGCACCGTCAGGCGCCGCTCGAAATCCCGGACCATCTCCGCCCGCCGCTTCTCGATGCGGTCGAGGATGGCCTTGATCTCCGCCGCGTGCGGCAGCATCTGCTCGGGCTCGTTCTTCGCCACGTCCGTGAAGGCCGCCACCGCGCGCGGCAGCTCCGGCCCGAAGTCCGGCCCGAACTCGCTGTCCATCAGCTGCTCGAGCTCCCGTCCGACCCGGCGCGCCCACGCCCCGTAGTAGCAGGGCTCCTTCTGCGCCTTGTCGCCGCGCACGCGCATGTACGCCTCCATCAGCAGCTCGTCCTCGTCGACCCCGTCCTCGTCGTGGGCCAGCCCGCGGGCCTCCCGCTCCGCCCGGATCTCCTCGACCACCTCCGCCACGGGGCGCCCCGGATCCCGGGCCTCGTACGGGAAGCAGTAGCTGTAGTTCTCCACGTACGCGCTCGCCCGGCCGCGCGCCACCACCAGGCCCGGGTCCTCCATGCAGCGCTCGTACTCCTCCCGGCCCATCCCCACGCAGTGGTTGATGAGGTCGCCGAAGCCGTCGTCCCCGCACTCGCAGCTGACGCGCTCGCGCTGCTCGTGGTCCTCCACCCGCTGGCGGAGCGCCCCCACGAGCTCGTCCAGGTGTCCCCGGAAGCTCGCGATGAACTCGTCGTCCCAGAGGTCGAGCAGCCGGCTCTTCACCGCGCCGCAGTCCGTGTCCGCGCCCCAGCCGATCTCGGCCGTGATCTGCCAGAACTGCTCCAACGAGCAGCTTCCCGTCATCTTCGTCATCTCGTTCATCTCGCTCACATCTCCTCCACGGGCAACGCCCGCCTGCTACACGGCTACTCGTAGCCGTGCGTGTCCATGTCCCGGGGCAGCCGCGTCACGTACACGTGCGCGTGCCCTCGCGGTTCACCCCGTCGTGCATCCGCACCTCAACATCGATGCGGCCCTTCTCGTCGCTGCACGGCACCTTCATGCCCCCGGTACAGGTATGACGAGGGTTTTATTCCCTGCCCAGGAGGCTCCCGATCCAGCTGCCCGCCCAGCTGGC
>Ga0315550_1000844_pt1 | contig 18998 bp, 13 predicted proteins | sample SalMarSW160190MG_2_FD_203100 | JGI IMG/M metagenome (GOLD analysis project Ga0315550, IMG submission 203100) | Salt marsh sediment microbial communities from the Plum Island Ecosystem LTER, Massachusetts, United States - Salt Marsh Sediment SW1601-90 ... | reverse complement strand
GTTAATGTTATTCTTTTTTAGCTTTTCAACAAGTTTTTAACACTTTCTGTTTGTAATAAACCTGGTATCCTGCATTTATAAAACTTGCTAATTCATACCTTTGAAACTGCCGGTAAGACTTTTTGGTCACAATGTAATTATCAATCAATCAGCAATATAACATCAATGGCAAAACAAACAACAGGTAGCAGAAAAAATATTATGTCATTACCTGATCTCGGGAAGGTTCCACCGCAGGCTATAGATATGGAGGAGGCTGTTCTTGGAGCAATAATGCTTGAAAAGGAAGCTGTGATAACCATACTTGACATTCTTAAGCCTGAGAGTTTTTATAAGGATGCACATAAAAAGATCTTCAAGGCAATTTCGGACCTTTCAATGCGGGAGTTTCCAGTCGATCTTTATACTGTAACTGAAGAACTGCGTAATCACCATGAGCTTGAAAGTGTAGGAGGACCCGTTTATCTTACCCAGCTTACTTCGAAGGTTGTTTCCGCAGCCAACGTTGACTATCATGCACGCATAGTAGCTCAGAAATATATTCAGCGTGAGCTGATCAGAGTCTCTACGGAGATCCAGTCAAGATCCTTTGATGACTCGATAGATGTTACCGATCTTCTCGATTTTTCTGAAAATGCCCTGTTCCAGATTGCCGAAGGCAACATCAAGAGAGAAGTATCTCCCATTAATATGGTTATCAAGGAAGCAATAAAGGAAATTGAAGAGGCCGGCAAGAGAGAAGATGCACTTGTTGGCATTCCTTCAGGTTTCACAAAACTTGACAGGCTGACATCCGGATGGCAAAAATCAGAACTTATCATCATTGCTGCTCGTCCCTCAATGGGAAAGACAGCACTGGCACTTTCAATGGCAAGGAATATGTCGATTGACCACGGGAAAAAGGTGGCGATATTCTCGTGTGAAATGTCGTCAATACAACTTGTTAACAGGCTTATAATTGCAGAGACCGATATTCCCGGAGACAAGATCAGGAATGGCCGTCTTTCTGAAGAGGAGTGGAAACATCTGGATGCCAGGATCAAGAAGCTTGTCCAGGCTCCCATATTCGTTGATGATACGCCGGCCATTTCAATATTTGAACTAAGGGCAAAATGCCGCCGCCTGATGGCTCAGCATAAGCTTGATATTGTTATTGTTGATTACCTTCAGCTTATGTCTGGCCCGGAAGACGCAGGCAGCCGTGAACAGGAGGTAAGTAATATATCGCGATCGCTAAAGAGTATTGCCAAGGAGCTGAATGTCCCGATTATTGCACTTTCTCAGCTTAACAGGTCAGTTGAAATGAGAGGAGGCACAAAGCGTCCTCTCCTGTCTGATCTTCGGGAATCGGGTGCTATTGAACAGGATGCTGATATGGTAGTTTTTATACACCGCCAGGAAAAATTCGGGATCCCGACATTTGATGACGGATCATCAACAAAAGGAATAGCCGAGATAATACTTGCCAAGAACCGTAACGGTCCCGTTGATGATGTAAAACTAAGATTCAGAGAGGAGAAAGCTCAGTTTATTGATATTGATGATTTTGATATAGACAACGCTCCGGAACCTGGCGACACACAGAGTATAACGCTGGGTTCAAAGATGAATCATGATAAAATCAGAAGTACCGGCGGAAGCTTCGGCCAGGAGTATGATAATCACGACGAACCTCCTTTTGCATAAGCCTTAATTCAGGCGCAATACCAGCCTTACACCAATGCTTTCATATGACAGGTTTTTAAATCCGGCATATACTCCCAGTTCTCCAACGAGGAACAACTCTGAAATACTGTATCCAATTTCAGTATAACTCTTGTGAAATTCGGATCCCACCCAGGAGAGGCTTAGATTTTCACGCATCAGGGTTTTACTGAGTCCGGGGAGGTACTTAAGCAAAAGGTAAGGTGTTGTATACTTAATATGGGCCTCACCAAAGAATTCATTAGTGCTCAGTGAATAATATTCAGACAGCCTGAAGGCATCCTGGTAATTATTAATCAGGACAGGCAGTGGTTGTGAATTAAAATGAAAGAAATCATACCATGTAAGATATTTCTTATTCAGGAATCCGCCTGCCCTTATTCGCCACCTGAACTCGCTGAAGGCACCCATATCATGCTCTTTAGACGCTTCGAACCTGATCATGTCAAAATGCCTGTACCTGTCTGTCAGTTCAGTGAACTCATTGATCCCGTGTTTCCATGTGAGTTTAAAGGCAGGCCAGTCGGAACCCCAGGGTATTTTAGCATCGTTTATTATTCTGTACTTCTGCCTTGGAGTAAATGTTACACTTGTTACAAATTCAAAATGCTTCTGGTCTCTCAAAGCATACATACTATCTGCCTCAGCTGATAAATATAAATTATCAGGCATGTTATCCGAATACTCAGCTGATGAATTGATAAACGCAAATGAAGTATTGTTTTCGAGTACCCTCCTGTCATCATATTCAGCAGTCATTTCAAGATAAGTTCCTGTTGAGATCCGGCTCCTGTGGCCAAAAGCAAAGTATCTGTTTTCAAATAGCTTAAGGTAATTCTTTTCAAAGAACAATGATGTTATGGAATTTAAAAAAGTATTTATGCTTCCTCCTGTTCCGATATCCCTGCTGGTTATCCCTGCCCTGAAAAAAAATTGTGCTTGCCTGATCCTGTCATAGGAAAAGTTACCGTTCAGTCTCCACAAAAGTTGCTCACGGCTGAATGCATAGCGAATATCAGGGTACAATGAAAGAGATGTGTTGTTTTTCCATCTCTTTGTGATACTGAAGTCTATTCCATGGACAAAACCATCAACTGTATTGAAACTAAAATTATCAAAGTCAAGAAACCCTCCGAATCTGAAGTTGAATCCGGTTGTGTCGGACCATGTATGACCGAAACAGATATCTTTAAGAGTTCTGATGAACCGGTTCTCTTTCTTTTTCTCAACACGTGAAAGAGTGTCAGTTTTCATCTTCCTGACCGATGACTCCATCTTTATACTGTCACGTATCCTTATACTTTTCATCTCAATCTCGGAAAGCGGTATGGGTCTTATCTCCGCCCAGTATGTACTGTCTTTTTGATTTGCATCCTCTTCAACAGTTGTTATTGTCTTTTCCTTTATTTCCAGGTTGTTTCTTACACTGTCAGGCAGTGTTTCTTCGGATTCCTTTTCCATTAGACGGGCCAGTCTGACCATATCACGGTTTGACAGTTCATTTTTTTCAAGTATCTTATCAATCTTCTCCTGGTTTTTGGTTACAGGCTGATCCTTCTGAGGCTGAGAGGCAACCGGTTTCCCGAAATAATTTACATCAACAGATTCCGGTTTCCTGAGTGAAGTGTTTGGTCTTACTTCGCCATATTTTACTGAACTGCCGTAACCGGCCTCGGCCCTGATGCCTATTATTTCAAGATCAACTATAAACTTATGGCTTACGGGCATCCATATATCGTCCTGCACAGGTATATAAAGCTGCTGAACATTAATCCGGCCGGCAATATTTTCATTTGTGAGATCAACACTGTAAAGACACCAGAGATCTTCAATAATATAGATTATTCCTTCAAAGAGCTGCTGGCTTTTTCGTTTCGGCGTAACCTTTATCTTATTGACTGTTATATTTCCCTGAGGTGTCGCTCCCAGGTATTTGAAATCATAGTGTGAAAAAGCCTGTGGAGAAAGAGGTGATATGGCAATATCAGCTACTATCGGCTGATAAAAACTTGCATTGATAATGTCCATAGGTGATATATCATCCCCTTCGTCAGGGAAAGTACTGTTTATTGAAATAACCTTCTGGACATATTTGTCGGGAGCAGTGAATTCAATTTCATTATATGATTCCATCATATAGACATCACCCACTTTGATGGTTCTGGAGCTGGTTGTTGATCCGCTCTCATCCGATGCTCCAAGTTTCATTGCTTTCTGCATGAGCTTCGGGATCTTATTAAAAACGAGATTCCCTTTAAGGTAAACATCTGCTTTATAGTAACTTATGTTATTGAGATAGTAAGGAGCCATGCCAATGACCTTTCTCATTATACCGTATGCCGGGTCCTTCCCGGTGGCAGTTATTCTTACCTCAGGTATCTCATAGTACTGTGATGGCAGAGTGACATTCCTGGTGATGGTCTGATCTGAAATGGTAATATTGTAGAAAACCGGCGAAAATCCGAGACTTTGATAAGTTACCATGTATTTGCCGGCCCGGAGTTTTATTTCGTAATCTCCTTTTGTATTGGCCGTAGTTCCCTGTTTCAGCTCCTGAATATATACTGTTGCATATTGAATTGGTTCACCTGTCACACTCGTTATTTTCCCTTTTAGTATCTGGGCAGAGATAATACATGGAAACTGAATAAACAGGATTATCAGAATAATAGATCGTTTCATAACAGATTATTCTTTTTTCCCGGCAACAATGATAACTATTTCTCCTTTTGGAGCTGTTTTTTTATAATGTTCTGAAAGATATGACAATGAGCCTCTCATGTTTTCCTCAAAAACCTTGCTCAGCTCTCTTGACACACAGGCTTCCCGGTCATGGTCGAAATGTGAAGCCATATCATCGAGAGTCCTCACGAGCCGGAAGGGAGATTCATAAAAAACCATTGTACGAGTCTCGCTCTCAAGATCTGTCAGCCTTTTTTTCCTGCCCTTTTTATGCGGCAGGAAGCCTTCAAAGCAGAAACGTTCGCAGGGCAGGCCTGAATTCACCAGGGCAGGTATCAATGCAGTTGGTCCCGGCAGAGTCTCAACAGGGATACCCTTCTCCAGGCATGTTCTTACAAGTAAAAAACCCGGATCAGATATTCCCGGAGTACCGGCGTCAGATATAAGGGCTGTGGTAGTTCCCGAAAGGATCCTGTTACAGATTGATTCGACGCTTTTATGCTCATTGAACATATGGTGTGACTGGAGAACTGACCTGATATTGTAATGTTTAAGAAGTTTTGAAGCATGTCGTGTGTCCTCGGCGAGGATAATATCAACAGTGGCCAGGATTTCAACAGCCCGGTATGTTATGTCCTTAAGATTACCAATGGGAGTAGGGACAAGGAATAATCTACTCATCAGAAGGGAATTTGCGTTTTATAATGTCAAGAAACTGCTTAACGATCCGGGTCTCCTTGTTATCTCCTGTAAAACCCATCAGAACAGCTTTGGCATCATCAAAGCTTTTTACCCCGTTGAGTCTGTCAAGAGCCTGATTATAAGATTCAGGACTCCCGTTAAAAAGCTCCCTGATGAACAGGAATTTGTCATTAACTCCTATTGCATCATCCAGATTTGCCAACGGTTTTGTCTTTATTATCTCTGAAACATTATTTTCACCTCTTATGCTTCCCATCTGCTCATTTAGCCGGTCTGTGAGACTGAAAGAATCCCCTATTGTTGATGAATCGGGCTTTTTGCCTGAAGGAGATGAAGCGACCTCTTTGTTTTCTCCTTTTGGAGGATGGGGAGTCTCAGATACAGGATGAATATTACCCGCGTCTTCATTCCCGGTAACAGGTCCTGCAGGTGCATCTTTGGTTTCTGTAACAGGGGGTGTCGGCTGTTTATGGTTCGGGACAGGCACCTCATTCCGGAGACCCTTAAGGAGAGCGATTATTTCTCCGGCACTTTTGCATTTCGATTTTGCCATCTCTATCTGCAATAACGGTACCCCTGGATAGTTCTTGAGATCATCAATGATTTCCCTGGCCTCATCGAGATCTTTAATAATTAAATCGACGGTCGCGTTGAAATCCATTCCTTTTCTTGTTAATAAAACAAACCAATTTCCTTATTTTGCAAAAGTAACTAATATTCTCAAGTCAGAACGGGATATTAAAGCAAAATGGTATACAACCGAAGAGGATAATTACAGATGGAATTTTTGGAGAATTCAGTAAAACTGACCGGTAAACGCGGCTCAATAGAGGTAATTACGGGTTCAATGTTTTCGGGGAAGACCGAGGAACTGATCAGGAGGCTGCGGCGGGCACAGTTTGCAGGATTGAAAGTAGAAATATTCAAACCATCCACTGACAAAAGATATTCCGAAACAAGAATTGTATCACATGATGAGAAATCAATTGTCTCCACACCTGTCGACAATGCCTCATCAATACTTTTACTGACCGGCGATGTTAAAATTGTAGGTATTGATGAAGCACAGTTTTTTGATGATACAATAGTTGATGTCTGTAATAAGCTGGCCGACAATGGAATAAGGGTAGTTATTGCAGGACTCGACATGGATTTCAAGGGAAATCCTTTCGGACCAATGCCAGCCCTTCTTGCTATAGCCGAATATATCACAAAGGTTCATGCAATATGTGTACGATGCGGTAACCTTGCCCAGTATTCATTCAGAAAATCGGAAGAGGACCAGGTTGTTGTACTGGGTGAAAAAGACAAGTATGAACCTTTGTGCAGATATTGCTATAACAAGATCTCTGGTAAATATGATCATTAACTGTACAGCTTTCATTTTACAAGGAATATTATTGTCATCGAAAATGTTGAAGCAAATCAGGCAATGGAGAAAAGCAAATTATATTCAGTAATTTACTCCATCTATAAAGGAAAAACTAACAATACCTTTCATCAATTAATAAGATACACTTTTGTGGGAGGGCTTGCCTTTATTATTGATTTCAGCACCTTGTTCTTTCTTACAAATTATCTAAACCTTTATTACTTAATATCTGCCGGGATCGCCTTTCTGCTGGGGCTTACAACTAATTATTTACTTAGCATCAGTTGGGTTTTTGCCAGGAGAACTGTTGAGAACCGTAAGCTGGAATTCATGCTGTTCATGCTTATTGGTATAATAGGATTGGCAATAAATGAACTATTCTTATGGTTCTTTACTGACATATTATTAATGTATTATCTTATATCAAAAATAATTACTACCTTTTTTGTATATCTATGGAACTTTTTTGCCCGTAAATTCATACTCTTTAATAAATAATACAATCTGTTGATGGTGAGTAAACAAGCAATTATAATAGGAGCAGGTCCGGCAGGATTAACGGCTGCCTATGAAATTATTACCAGAACAGATATAAAACCTGTTATTATTGAAAAAACAAATGATATAGGAGGTATTTCGAAGACAGTTGTCTATAAAGGGAACCGTATAGATATAGGGGGGCACAGGTTTTTTTCGAAATCCAGTATTATAATGAATTGGTGGCAGAATATTCTTCCCCTGCAAGGTTCATATTCAAAAGATGAGATTCTTAAAAAGAAGTACTATCATAAATCCAGGACTCCAAAAGGATTAGTTCCCGGAGGTCCCGATCCGGAAAAAACCGACATTGTAATGCTTATCAGGGACAGATTATCACGGATATTTTTTATCGGAAAATTGTTTGATTACCCGGTATCATTAACCTGGAAAACTATTTCAAATCTGGGATTTGCCAGAATAATAAGAATAACCTGGTCATATATGCTGATCAAAATCTTCCCTGTGAAAGAAATTAAATCACTTGAAGATTTCTTTATTAGCAGGTTTGGGAAAGAACTATACAGAACATTCTTTAAAGATTACACCGAAAAGGTATGGGGTGTTCCTTGTTCTGAAATACCAGCCTCATGGGGATCGCAAAGAGTAAAGGAGTTATCTGCATCACGCGCCATCTATCATGCTATAAATATGATTTTCACCCGCCAGAAATCAATTGAACAAAAGAATACTGATACAAGCCTTATTGAACAGTACATGTATCCAAAACTTGGACCGGGACAAATGTGGGAGACAGTCGCAAAAATAATAGAAGAAAAAGGAGGCACAATAATACTGAACTCTGAAGTTGTGCGACTGTACCTTTCCGGGAACCAGATAAGTGAACTGGTTTATATAAATACTAAAACCGGATCAACATACTCACTGACAGGAGATTATTTCTTTTCTTCCATGCCGGTTAAAGATCTCATCAACGCAATGGGTGATGAAATTCCTTCAGAAGTGAAAGAAACAGGTGATGGTCTTAAGTACAGGGATTTTATTATGGTTGGATTGTTGTTATACAGACTTAAGATTAGAAATGAAACAAATATCATCACTCTTAATGATCTGGTTCCAGATAACTGGATCTATATTCAGGAAAAAGGTGTGAAAGCAGGCAGGCTTCAGATTTTTAATAACTGGTCACCTTATATGATTGCCGACATTAATAAAGTATGGATTGGTCTTGAATATTTTTGCAGCGAGGGAGATGAATTATGGGAGAAGAAGGATAATGATTTTATAATCTTTGCAACAGATGAACTGCATAGCATCGGTGTTATTGATAAAAATGAGGTCATTGACAGTATGATTGTCAGAATGCCCAAAGCATATCCAGCTTATCTGGGTACATATTCACGATTCAAGATCATCAGGGATTTCACAGATAAGCTTACGAATCTTTTTTTGATCGGGAGGAATGGAATGCATAAGTACAACAACCAGGATCATTCCATGCTAACTGCAATTACTGCAGTTAACAATATTATCACAAATGAAACATCCAGGGAAAACATCTGGGATATTAATACCGAAGATTTTTACCATGAAGAAAAGCATGATTAAACAACAGGATTGTAATGAATCATTTAGGAGATACATGCTCAGGAAAGAGAATCTATATCAACTGATACTCTTTTTCGTATTGTATGGAATCCTGTACGGTTTAATGATTTATTTATATCCTTATCCGGCAAGTATATCTGATTCAGGCGCTTATATCAATGCTGCCGTCAAAGACAGAATTGATACTTTCAGACCTTTCGGCTATTCCCGGTTCCTGATTATTATACACGGATTGTCTTCTTCAATTCATCTCCTGGTATTCATTCAATATTTTTTATGTACGATCAGTACTATGTTTTTTGTTTTTACAATTAAGTTCTTTTTTCTGCCCAGGAATACAATTCTGTATTATTTATTTGCCCTGTTCGCTATATTCTCCCCATTGGTTATCTATCTTACAAATTCAGTATTAAGTGATTCACTTTTTACTACATTAACAATACTTTGGTTCACCTCCGCGATATGGATGCTCTATTGTAGCAAAACACTGAACAGATTGGTTCTCAGTATAATTAATATAATCTTGCTTCTTCTCCTTATTAATGTCAGATATACCGGATTGGTTTTTTTACCTGTCACAATGTTATTTGTCTACCTGTCATTATTCAGAAGAAATATTTTAATATGTATTGCCCTGATGATAACACCGATATTGCTTGTTTTTAATTATTACAAGGAGCAGAAGGTAAAAATAAACAAACTTGTACATGTCAATACTTTTTCGGGTTTCAGCGGATGGCAGCTGGCAAATAATGCATTGCATATTGTACCTTATATCAAGCTTGATCCATCTGAATTTAAGGATGAAGAAGTGAAAAGATTTGCAGAATTTATTGTACAACAGGATACCTTACTGGTTTTAAAAGTGAAACCATCGGCTAAATTCATGTGGAACAATGAAATGCCATTAAAGAAATATCACTTTTATGAAATGCAGAGACGGAACAGAATTTACCTTTATATGTGGAACTATCTGGGAGAAAATGTATACAGTAAATTCGGATCGTATGTGATAAGAAAACACCCTCTGTTATTTATCAGGTACTATCTCCTGCCTAATTGCCGATTGATATTATATCCGACTCAGGACCAGATCATAAAAAGCTTTAAAACTGACGGGATACCCGATGATCTGTTGAAAAAATGGTTCGAATTTGATGAAACGGAAAAAGTATACAGCAGAAGCAAAATATTTGAAAAGCTATTCTTCATCATCCCTGTATCAAGGCTGATAATATGGATAATGGTAATTGCGGCAATCCTCATATACCTGATAAAACGAAAACAAATCAAATGGCAATCCTGGCAGGAGACCCTGTTCCGGATGTCATGGATCTTCCTGGCAATATATTATGCTTTCAGTGCCTATGCAGGACCATTTGAACTACGTTATATTGCACCAGTTCATCTGATACAGGTTTCTACAATTTATATTTTAATAAATAACAGTATATTAGGAATCAGGAAATCCGGAAATAATAATGAAGGTATGGAGAAAGGTTAAAAATAATTATGACGGAATCGCATTAATAAGAAAATTGAATTAAAGTGTAATTAAATAAACTGACGTGAACCTTATTTCATCAGATATTGCAAAAATTATCAATGGAAGACTGACAGGGGATCCGAATCTTGAAGTAAATGATATTCTTACCGACAGCCGCCGGTTCAGCTTTACGGAAGGCATGGCTTTCTTCGCGATTTGCGGGAAAAATCATGACGGTCATTCTTTTGTCAATGCCCTTTACAAAAAAGGAGTGAGGACTTTTATTGTTGAAAGGTTACCGGATAACATGGGATCTTACGAAAACGCAGCCTTCATTCAGACAAAAAACACAATTGCCGCACTCCAGCTTCTTGCAGCTCATCAAAGACGTAACTTTAAATCACCCGTTATTGCTGTTACAGGCAGTACAGGTAAGACTATTGTCAAGGAATGGCTTTCAGATATTCTTGGGCTTTCCTCTCAGGTAATCAGAAGTCCCCGAAGTTACAATTCCCAGATCGGTGTTCCTTTGTCGGTATTGAAACTTGATGAAAAGTACAAACTGGCAATTTTTGAAGCAGGTATATCTCAACCTGGCGAAATGGAGACTCTCAAAAGAGTTATTGAACCTGACATTGGAGTCATTACTAATATAGGCGATGCCCATAGTGAGAACTTTCCTGACTTTATGACCAAAGCCGGGGAAAAGCTGAAGTTATTTGTAAATGTCTCGATGATAGTTTATTGCAGTGATTATAACATTATCCGTGAGCTGTTATCAAAAGAAAATTTGTCAAGTGGAAAAAGAGTTGTTGACTGGTCATGTGAAAACCGGAATGCGGAGATATTTATTAAAAAGAATCCTCTTCCCGATGGTACTACCGGTATCGAGGTGAGTTTCCGCGGCAATACTTATGATTTTATTATTCCTTTTAATGACCGTGCTTCAGTTGAAAATGCCATGACTGTGACATCGGTTTGCCTGGCGCTGGAAACCGATACTGAAATTATCAGGAAGGGATTGAGCAGTCTTGTGCCGGTAGCCATGCGTATGGAAATGAAAGCAGGGATCAATAATTGCCAGCTTATCGAGGATTACTATAACTCTGATCCCGGCTCCCTGGGGATGGCAATAGAATACCTGAAGGGGCAGAGTAAGATGAAGACAACCCTTATCCTTTCTGATTTTGTCCAGAGCGGACGGGATGAGAAGGATCTATATGGAGGAGTGGCGGAACTGGTCAGGAAAAAAAGAATAAACCGGTTCATCGGCATAGGTCCCGGACTCGCAGGGAACAGCTCATTGTTTGATGGAGAGACTCAGTTTTTTTATTCTACCGATGAATTCATCCAGCGATTCAAACCCTCGATGTTCAGGAATGAGGTAATACTTCTCAAGGGTGCACGTAAATATGAATTCGAAAAGATAGGAAAACTACTTGAGCAAAAAGTACATCAGACACTTCTGGAGGTAAACCTTGATGCAATTGCACATAATCTCAACGAATTCCGCAGGTGCCTGGATCCCGGAACACGTATTATGGCAATGGTGAAAGCCTTTGCCTACGGAGCAGGTCCTGCTGAAATAGCAGGATTACTGGAGTACCATCGTGTCAGTTACCTTGCAGTAGCCTATACTGATGAGGGGGTTGAACTGAGAAATGCAGGTGTTACCCTGCCGGTAATGGTGATGAATCCCGATCCATCATCTTTAGAGCAAATCATCAGATATGACCTTGAGCCCGAAATATATAGCTTTTCCTCTCTCGATGAATTCTCTGATAAAGCCTCCAGGCATGGACTTATCGGCTACCCGGTCCATATTAAAATTGATTCGGGAATGCACCGGCTTGGTTTTTTGCCCGATGATACTGACATGTTAATATCATGTATCAGATCTGCGGAATCCATTAAGATAATGTCAGTATTATCTCATTTTGCTGCGAGTGAAGATCCCGGGTTTGACGAGTTCACTCACAGACAGGCAGAGATATTCATTAAAGTGGCTGAAAAGATAAGGGAGGCAGCAGGATACCCCTTCCTTCGGCATATTTGTAATTCATCAGGGATAACCCGCTTCCCCCAATATCAGTATGACATGGTAAGACCGGGTATAGGATTATATGGTGCCGGTTTTTTCGGGAGCTTAACGCTTAAGCCTGCAGGACGCTTTAAAACAAGGATATCGCAGATCAAAAAGGTTCCGGCAGGAGAACCTGTGGGTTACGGATGTGCAGATGTGTCAGATAATGAACGGATTATCGCGATTCTTCCGGTTGGATATGCCGACGGACTCAACAGGAAACTTGGAAACAGTAATGGATCGTTGTTCATCAAAGGTAGCAGGGTCCCTATAACAGGCAATATCTGTATGGATATGTGTATGACTGACATAACAGGGATTGAAGCAAAGGAGGGTGATGAAGCAGAGATATTCGGCGAGAATATTACAATCGATGAAATGGCGGAAAAATGCCAGACTATACCTTATGAGATTTTAACTTCGATTCCAGGAAGGGTAAAAAGAGTTTTTTTCAGGGAATAACCAGAATCAATAACACATAGTTTTTTAATAGTGTCAGTATTTGGCCACTATAGGCATTCTCCTTCCCGTTCCGAATGACTTGGAGGATATCCTTAGAACGGGGGGTGCCTGGGATCTCTTATATTCATTACTGTTGATCATACTGATCACTCTCTCCACAGTGTGTTTATCGAAACCCTCACCCGTTATGCGTTCCACAGGTTTTTGTAATTCTATATACTGGTACAATATAGAGTCAAGTATTTTATAATCAGGCATTGAGTCTGTGTCAAGCTGGTTTGGTCTCAGCTCTGCGGAGGGCAGTTTGGTAATTATATTAGCAGGAATTATTTCAGTATTTCTGTTTATATATCCGGCAAGCCTGTAAATGTCTGTTTTATAAACATCTCCCAGTACAGATAGTCCTCCTGCCATGTCGCCGTAAAGGGTGCCGTAGCCAACAGCTGCCTCGCTCTTGTTTGATGTATTCAGCAAGATGCATCCGAACTTATTTGACACAGCCATCAGCAGAAGGGCTCTTATTCTGGCCTGGATATTCTCCTCTGTCACGTCAGCTTTTTTGCCGCGGAACAGAGGTTTGAGATCTTCTTCAAATACACTGAAAGGTTTTTCAATGCTAACGATATCATACTGAATCCTTAGCCTTTTAGCCAGATCAACAGCATCAATCACAGAATGTTCTGATGAGTAACGTGAAGGCATCAATAATGCTCTTATATTTTCATTCCCGAGTGCCTCTACGGCAAGGCAAAGGCATAATGCCGAATCAATTCCCCCTGACAGGCCAATGATGCACGAGCTGAAATTTGTTTTGGTAAAATAGTCACGGATACCGGTTACAAGGGCCTTATAGATAAGTTCAACAACCTGTGGCTTCTCCGGTTCAGAAGATACAGCCCCCTCGCAAATATCTTCTGTTGTGAAGGTTTCGACAGCCTCCTGAAAGAAAGGCAGTCTTTTGCAGATATCGCCCTTACTGTTTATTATCATGGAGGCTCCGTCAAATATCAGCTCCGTGTTGGCCCCTGTCTGGTTTACCGTTATAAGAGGTATTTTATGCCTTGCAGCCTTCCCTTTAAAAATATCCTCCTTAATATCTGTCTTGGTATATGAAAAGGGGGATGCCGATATGTTTATGATAATATCAGGATTATATTTTGCGAGTTCATCCATCGGGGAGATGGTGTAAAGACGTTTTTTCTCAAACTCGTTATCAAATGACTGTTCATCCCACAGGTCTTCACAGATGGTCAGGGCGATCTTTAATCCCTTGAATAAGAATGTATTAAAGCTTGCTCCGGGTTCAAAGTACCTATATTCATCAAAAATATCATATGTAGGAAGGAGCGCCTTATTTGCAGAAAAAATGATCTTTCCCTCCGAAAGCACAAGTGCCGAATTATATAGCTTCTTACCATTCCGGTTATTATTTATTACCGGAGATCCTACAATAGCAGTAATTCCCCGGCATTCTTCAGAAATCTCTCTAACACTCGTGTTGCATTTTTCGATAAAATCGATCCTGTCAAGCAGATCAAGAGGCGGGTAACCTGGTATGCAAAGCTCAGAGAACACTACAAGATCAGCGCCTTCACTTTTTGCTTTATGTATGGCGCTGCATATCAGATCCCTGTTTGCGGCAAAATTGCCAATATGATAATTCAGCTGTGCAACGGTTATCTTCATATTGTATTAGTTAGAAGTTGATCCCAAGCCTGACTGATATCATTTTATGAGTTATTTTATCCTCAGGCTGTATACCGTTATCTTTTGTAATATCAAGGAAGTTGTTCTCGAAACCGAGTCCGATTACGGCAGCAGTATTACCTCCAAGTGAGTATTCAATACCTGCAATAATATGGTATGACAGGTTAAACATCTTGAGTTCCGACATTGCTTTTTCACCGTCAATATCGAGTGCCGGGACGTTCATCTTTCCGCTAACCATTACTTTAGGATCTACACCTACATCGGAGAAGAAGGTAAGATAACCAATCTGGTTTGTCTTGAGTTTTAATCCGAGTGGTACTTCAACGTATTGGATTTTATACAGAACTGCCTCATCCGGGGGAACCGTAATTAATCCATCTCCGGAGTCATAAGGTTCAAGCCTGGTGGTATCGCTGCAGGTAAGCCTGCCGGCAGCACTGATCAGGTTCACTCCTGTGGAAAAGGAATAATTTGGAGTGAAAGATCTGTTGAATGTAAGTCCGAAATTAATTCCGGGTCTTGCCCCGTCATTCTTAACCTCATTAATATCGGACCCGAACCAGCTTATCAGGGGGTCAAAATGTAATCCAATACTTATCCTTTGCTGGGCTTTAATATTCAGAGTAATAAAGAAAAAAAACAGCAGTAACAGAATGAATTCCTTGCTGGTAAATTTTCTCTTTTGTGATTCCATAATTTTCAGTGTTATTATATTAAATTAATCATCAGGGCAGTAAAAATAACAAATAATAATTGAAGTTATAAGTATAAGATAATAGTTGTTATAACAGTGAAAAGTATTTATTTTCGGGAACTTAATAAATTACATGTCATGAGGGCAGGTTTAACAGGCACCGTAGTTGCAGTTTTTATCATTGCCGGATTATTATCCTGCAAAAGATATCCTTACAGGGTCAACATCTCTTCTGTTTCTGCCGACATTGAGATACATCGACTTGAAAAGGATCTCTTCTCAATCGATCCTGCTGAAATAGCCTCATCAATTCCTGCCCTTCGGAAAGAATATGACGGATTTCTTCAGTTGTTCAGCTATATAATCAATTCAGGCGATATTGATAATCCTTCATTTGCTGATCTTCTGGCAGGATTTTGCACCGATAAGCTAAATTATGAGGTTTATCAGTCTGTAATGGAAGAGTATCCTGATATCACTGTACTTGAAGATGATCTTGAGAAGGCCTTCCGTCATTATAAGTGGTATTTTCCAGGTAAAGAGATCCCTGCAGTTTATACCTGCATTACAGGGTTTAACAACAGCCTGATTATAGGTGATTCGGTTATTGGCATCGGGCTTGAAAGATATCTCGGAAGTGACTGCGAATATTATCCCCGGCTTCAGATCTACAGGTATATAGCCGCCAGAATGAATTCGTGGAATATTGTACCCGACTGCATGTATGGATGGGCCTCCTCGGAATGGGATTATACTTCTATGGGGTATCCTGCTGATGATGTCATGGCCAGCATAATGCACGGGGGTAAGCTTAAATACTTTGAAAAAAGTATGATGCCCGATATCAATGATACAGTGCTCTTTGGGTTTTCGGCGGATCAGATGAAATTCTGCAGGAATAATGAAAGACAGATGTGGTATTATCTTATTGAGCATGACCTTCTTTTCAGTACCGATCAGTTTACTATCAGGAAACTTACAGGGGAGGCACCCTTTACAACTTTTTTTACCGGTGAATCGCCGGGCAGAGCAGCAGTCTGGCTTGGATTCAGGATCGTTGAATCTTATATGATGAGAAACAGCCGGATTTCTCTTGATGAAATGATGGATAATACTGATATTCAGGGTATTCTGGAGGCTGCAAAATATGATCCGAAATAAAAAAGGCCGTTGTTGAAACGGCCTGAGACTTTTTTTTGATTACATTACTCTGCGGGGTGAATTGCCTCAACAGGGCAGACATCTGCACAAGCACCGCAATCGGTACAAAGATCCGGATCTATCTTATAGATGTCGCCTTCAGAGATAGCTTCAACTGGACACTCATCAATACATGTTCCGCATGCAGTGCAATCTTCGTTGATTTTGTAAGCCATGTTTTTTATTTTTAGTTTTATGAATTACAGTAATCGTACAAAACTACCCAAATTTTCTTAATTTAAAAAAAATCGAAAAGAAATACTCAAGAACCATGCCTCTTTTTTGAATTACTGTGAAGTCCTTAAAAATCGAGGCTGAAGGAGAGGTAAAATATTCTAGGCAGGATATATTCATTCTCGATGCCCCATGCCCAGTCAGCTCTTACAAAATAGCCAAGTAATTGTGCTCTGATCCCTGCACCGAAACCTGCAACGATGGGCTCACGGTTTGAATCGAGTACAACTGTTACAGGCCCGTTTTTGTATGTTTCAGTATCCCAGGCATTTTCGCCCGACCAGGGTGATCTGCCAGTCCAGGCTGTTCCGATATCGCCAAAACCTACAACCTGAATGCTGTTGAGGAAATTTGACCGCAGCGGATGCCCGGCGAAATACCTTATCACAGGCCATCTTATTTCACTGTTTATCAGGGCAAAATTGTTACCGTTCCTGATATTCTGGCTGAAGCCGCGGAGATTGGTGGCTAATGCCTGAAAGCCGTAATTCATTTTTGGACTTACTGGAATTGTATTGTCGAACATTTCGTTATTATTGAACAGGTATCCCATCCAGTTATCAACTCCTCCCAGGTAATAGACCAGCTTTGTAGGGCCATATGAAGTGCTTGCCGCAAACCTGTTAGCCCAAATAAGCTCCCTGTGAATCCTGATATATTTTCTGAAATCAATACCCACAACGATCATATCCGACTTCTCATATGTAAGCTCTTTATAATATTCCCCGAAAACCTTAAATCTTGTCCCGTAATATATGTTTATATTTCTCTTCCTCGTATTATCATAGATAAGCTCACCTTTAAGGCTGACCCAGTGACGTGCAAGGCTCTCATTCCTCAGGGAAACCAGGTCAGTTGCCAGGTAAACATGACGGTCATACCTGTATGCCAGAGTTCCTTTCAGAGCCAGAACAGGAGAAAATGGTTTGGAATATGAAAGGTACAGGTTATGTGTATGTGTTTTGAAATAACTTGAATCATTTGTACTGAAGAACGCCTGTCTGTGAAATATGACCTGTTTATCGAACTTCCCCTTAAGGTTTTCGATGCTTAACAGGTACTCGTTACTGTCAAAATTACCTGAAAACCTGAATCCTCCGGTAATCCTTATGTTTTCAAAAAGATCAATAGCGCCGATCCGTGTCAGCATATTAATTCCCGGATTAAAATAGGGGGCTCCTCCGTTGTAAACCTGGTATGAATTATTAAGGAAGGTAAAATCAATCTGGTTGGCGATGTAATTGTTATAAAAAGAGGTCTCGTAAATCCTTATCAAAGGCAGATTGAGTTTTCCGGTATCGAGATCTATATCCATGTAATCCTTTCGCCACAGCTGCTTGTAATAGTTCTGTTTTTCCTTCTCAAAGATGTAATGAGTTATATCAATGGGCTCATTTTTAACATAATACTCATACAGCGGTTTGGTCAGAGTATCTCTTCTTTTCTTGTCCTCGACTATAAGCCACTGCCTTATCTGTTCAATACTGTCGGCTTTATGGAGCATCCTGTTCCTCTCTTTGCGGAACGAGGTTAATTCTATTTCATTCTCAGGGACAGGAGTCATGTTACTCATTTGTCCTTCTCTCAGAAGGTATTTTCCATGACTGTAAAGAATCTCGCCGTAACTATCTGGTGTGCTTATTACCGACTGATCATTAATATTCCTGTTATAATTAGTAACAGGAAGAGAATTAATAAAATACCTGTAATGAATAGTAGTATCGATGTAGCTTATTACACTGTCAAATGTTGCTGTATACCTGTTGAGAATGCCATTTTCGTCTCCGATATAAGCGATTTTTCTTTCAGATATTCCAGCCGGTGAATACCTGCTGGTATACTCTCCTTCTGACAGTCTGGTAAGTAATTTATTATTTTCGGAAATATTATACGTGAACAGATCAAATGTTAATCCCGTTTTTTCAAACGGATTGCCTGTATTAGTCAGAGTATCCGATAATCGGTTTGATGAGAATATTATCTCATTAGGCCTCTCTTTCAGGAAAGAGGGATTAAGGTCATCAGCTATGTCCCTGGTTATCTGCTCATTGGTGCCTGATGCAATTGTGTGAACATAAAGATCTGTTATGCCGTCTTTTACAGCAGAAAATATAAGCATGGATCCTTCAGGGGAATATGAGAAATCAAGGATCTTGTCAAAATATAGCAAATTACGTGTTTCAGTTGTTTTTTCATCTATCCTGTAAAAGTACATAACAATGGCTGCCTTCTTCTCGTGTATAATTGTCAGTATTTTACTACTGGGATGCCAGCCGATAACAGGATAGGTTTTATCGATAATATGTTCAAATTTGGGTTCAGCCCGAAAGACTATCTTAATTTTTCCAGTGTTTTGATCATAGAGCCACACTCTTTTTCTTCCCCAGTCATTTGTTACATATGCTATATATTTGCCATCAGGACTCACACTGACGGTCTGATAGGTCTGTTCTTTCTTTGATCTCCTGACAGTATTATCGTCATAATCCGGGAGGCTCTGGTCTTCGGAATATTCATTCCGATAATACCCTTTCCATTCTTTCAGAAGATCTTTAAGTTTCTT
>Ga0315550_1000842_pt1 | contig 19018 bp, 18 predicted proteins | sample SalMarSW160190MG_2_FD_203100 | JGI IMG/M metagenome (GOLD analysis project Ga0315550, IMG submission 203100) | Salt marsh sediment microbial communities from the Plum Island Ecosystem LTER, Massachusetts, United States - Salt Marsh Sediment SW1601-90 ... | reverse complement strand
GGGATGCTTCTGAGGACAGCTCTGGGTTCCTCGATGATGCCGACCCCTCTGCTCAGATAGCAGGGGTCATGATAGATGACCCTCTCATTCAGTCCACTGCTGAAAGTGAGTTTCTTGGCCCTGACCGCGTCGGCAACGAATTGTGTGATGTGCCTTATCTTGAAGGGAAGATCGCGCCCATAGAAAACCGGCCAGTCCCTGGACATCATATTTACGCAGCAGGGACAGGAGCAGAGAAGTGTCTTGACACCCTTCGCCCTGTAAGCAGCGACCAGTCTCTTAGTGAGGTCTTCGAGGAGGTCATGCTGTCCCGTGATAAAGAGAGGGAAACCGCAGCATACCTCTTCTTCCGCGGGAAGCATGGTGAAGGGCTCGCCTGTTGCGCCTATGACGGACACGTCCCCTCTTACCATGGGGATGGCTTCATATGAGCCGGTACATCCGGCGTAATATCCTATTTCCGCTTTTTCGGCTACCTTGACGTCTTCCGGAAACCAGGGGCTGAACCTTTCAGAAGCGGGCTTGCCATAGGGATTTCCGGTATTCAAAACATGCTCCGGCATTTCGGCCTGGGAACCAAGGGGACCGAGACCGCGCCTGACCATCTCTCTCCGGAGTGACGGCCAGAGCCTCTGTGTAAAAATGCCGACCGAACAGTTCTGACCGCACGCGCCGCAGGTCGTGCATTCATAGACCGCCTTGCTGAAATCCTCGATCAGCCTGGGGTCGATGCCGGGACCGAACAGTCTCGCCCTGAGGCCCCGCGTAGCCTTGATGAACTCCCTGAAAATGCGGATCTTTTCGGGAGGTGAAATCGAGGGGTTCCCGGTTACGTCCTGTACCGGACAATGTTTGAGGCATTGGCCGCACTGCGTGCAGGCGTCAAGCTCCATGAGCTGTAAGGGCGTCAGTGTTTTTGTGAAGGAACCCCGGTCATTCCGGGAAAGCCGGTCTTCCTTAACAGCTTTTCTCTCGCTCCTACCTTTCATGCAGCATCCTTTTCAGCCCCGCCTCACGCTTCCTTGCCTCATGCATGATAACGGGAGCGATGAAGAGGTGGAAAGGCAGGAAAAGCAGGAGGAGAAGCACGAGGAGAAAATGGACGACGAACAGCGGACTTTGCGGAACGGGCCGGGGGGAGAATGTAAAAACGCCAAGCGTGAACTCCTTTACCCCCACCAGGTCGGACCTGAATATGTGAAGCAGGAGACCTGTGATGCCGATGAGAAATACCAGCCCGAGGATGAAGTAATTAGAGCGGGAAACGTATCTCTCCCTGACTGTCGTCCTGATGAGAGCTATGAAAATCACGGAGAGGGGGAGTATATAACCCGCAAACAGCCCGAGCGGCTGAAGGCCGGCTATACATTCAGGGACAGGGTTCATAATGTACCTCATGTGTCTCACCAGAACAAGCAGGAATGAGACGTGAAAGGTCCATGCACAGATCCACAGCAAACCGTTCTCATAAAGAAGTCTCCTGAATAAGAGCACGTCCGCCGCCGTTTCCGTCCATATTCGTAATGATCCGCGGTGAGGGCGGCCGGTACCGCGTCCCAATTCCATGGCAGCCCTGTACCAGACGAGGGCGTGGAAGATGACCCGCCAGCAAAAAGCGGCGTACACGCAGTACGCGATGATCGGCAATAATATTCTCATCCACCATCACTTCACTTTATCATGCCTTGCCGGGATAACCTTAACAGTTGTAAAAAAAGTCTCAGTAAGCTCGGAAGGGGCGCTGAAAAATGTCTTGTAGCGACACCTTACGGCCCTATAGAGTGGCCAGCGAGCCATTTTACGGAAGTCACCGAACGTTGGGCCCTCATTTATGTGGAAGATTAATAAAATCATGTCGTCATTGCAAGACTTTTTCGGTGTCCCTTCCGGGCTGTTTTGAAACGCCAGGGGTAATCATCGGTAAAGTTATATAGTACGCCATTTTGTCACTCCGGCTCCTTCACGAATCGAATGCTGACATCCCTGGGCACGTTCAGCCCCGCTTCCACCTCCAGCGCCTTCAGTATCGCCGAGGGCACGGGGCATGCAACATGTCTCAGGCACTTTGCCGCCCTTGTATAGACGGGGTTGTCCAGCGCCTTTTTGAATGCGTCCATCATCGTCAGCTCCGATATCTCTTCTCCCAACTTTACCACCATCTCACAGTCCGAGCCTATTTTCACGGAGTAGGTACCCGAGTCTTTTTTCTCTACCTCGATGGTCGACTCCATGCCGCAGGCCCCGGGGCTCACGACTACACGTGTCACCCGCCCGTTCTCCTATGCCTTGATGCTCGGTGCAATCGGCGCCTTCTGTTTTTCGAGCATCGCCTTGAGGTTGGGAAATTTGTCCTTCATGTGAGGGATATGCATCGCCTGCATGAATTCCTTTTCGAAAGCGGGTTCCGTCGCGATTTCGACGAATTCCACCCAGCGCGATCTCTCATCCGCCTCCGTTCTTTTGCCCTTGTTGAGGAGCGCCATGCGGGCGCCGTCACCGGCGGCGTTGCCGACAATGACCACCTTTTCGATCGGCACATCCGGGAAGAGTCCGAGTGTGAGCGATGCCTCCCTGTCGATGTGGCTCCCGAAGGCCCCCGCGAGCTCGACCCTGTCAAGCTTTGTCACGCCCATCTGCTGCATCATGAGTTTTGCGCCCGCATAAAGAGCCCCTTTTGCCAGCTGCATGGCCCTGACGTCGCCCTGCGTAACGGTGATGTCCTGGTTAATGGAAGTCTCGTCCGCCCAGGCAAGGACATACTCCGGCTTTCCCGTCGCATCTTTTCTGATCCTGTTCGTGTCCAGGCCCATGACGAACTTGCCTGTTTTGTCTATGATCCCGCCCTTGAACAGCTCGGCGATCACATCTATAATCCCTGATCCGCAGATGCCCTTGGCATTGATCTTTCCGTCCTCTATATGTGTGTGCCAGTCGGCCTTTCCTATGACCTTGTACTGCGGTTCTTTGGTGACAGGGTCGATCTTCACCTTTTCTATAGCCCCGGGAGCCGCCCTCATGCCGAACTTTATCTGGGCTCCCTCGAAGGCGGGACCGGTGGCGCAGGAGGTCGAACATACCCTGTCCTTGTTCCCGAGGAGCAGTTCGCCGTTAGTCCCGATGTCGATGACAAGGACCATCTCATTCTGGAAATACTGCTCCTGAGCGATAAGGACGCCCACGTTGTCGGCGCCGACAAATCCCGCCTCGATCGGAAGAACATGAATATAGGCAGACGGGTTTATTCTCAGGCCGATATCACGGGCCTTGATGTCCAAAGAACGCTGGACGGCCGGGATGAAGGGCGAGCGTCCGATATAGGTCGGATTCAGTCCCAGGAATATGTGATGCATCGCAGTGTTGAAGACGATCGTGAGGTCATCGATGGCGTAGCCGGGGGTGGGACCGTCCTTTTTCACCTCGCTCACGACCCTCTCGATGATCTCGTTCAGGCCGGTGATGATAGCGTTCTGCATCGTTGAGAGCCCCTCGGGGTTCGTCATCGCATAGGTGATCCTCGACATAACATCTTCTCCGTAAGGGACCTGTGGATTCATCATCGACTCGGTGTTGATGACCTTCCCTGTGCTCATGTCGCAGAGATAGCCGACACAGGTCGTTGTCCCCACGTCGACGGCAAGTCCGTAACATACCTCGACGGAACCGGGCTCAACCTTGATTATCTCCTTGTCCATCCAGACGGTGAAGGTCGCCATCCAGTTTTCGGTTCTGATGATGTCTTGGAGGTCCTTGAGCACAGGGTAATCGAATGTAAGATCCTTTAGTCCGTAATTTTCCTCAAGCGACTGCAGTACCCTCTCATAATCACCCGTCGTCATGTCGTGCAGGGTAGGGGCCGACAGCTGGACGGTATATTTCTTTACTGCCGGATCAAGGGCTATCGAAAGCTCCTTTGCCGCTTTCCTGACAACCTGCTTGCCGGCCCTCGACCTCTCCGGTACATAGACCTTCAGGTCGCCGTGTATTTCGCAGGAACAGGCCAGCCTTATGCCCGGACCATCTTCGGGCTTGATATGCTTCAACTCATCTTTTGAAGGCTCCTGCGGGGTGATATGGGCCATCCCTGATTCCATGTTGTCCTTCTCGAAGTAGCCCTCTTCAATCCTGACCTTGCACTTCCCGCAGACCTTCTTGTTGCCGCAGAGGGCCTCGAGATCCACACCCAGTGACTGTGCGGCCTCGAGGATCGTCTTTCCTTCCTCTATGTCGCCCCTCCGGCCGGCAGGCTGAAAAATTACCTTGTATGTGCGACTCATATATTTATCCTCCTGAGTAGTCTTTCTATACTTTGTCCGTTTCTGCTTTGAGTGAAAATTATTTTATTATTAAGTGAGTTTTTCGAGTTTCTCTTTTCATCATCTCGATGGGCCTTAATGGGCATCTAACCGCAAAAGACTTCCACGGAAGAATTAGTCTTCTTCGTGGTTCCTGCCCGTCGCAAGCCGAAGAATTCACCTAGACCGCAGTATTGTCAGCTTCCCACGCAGACTACGCAGGTCTCCACCTTCCTTCTGTCGTTTCTGGAATACGGGCATATCGTTATGCACAATCCACAGTTCGGCTTTCCGTTCAAGAGAAGTCTGTCTTTCTTGAGAGACCTGCATTTTTCATAGGCCACCATCTCTTTCAACGGTTCTCCGGAGGACCAGAGCTGGCCTTTGATGGCCCCGGAAGGACAGTGCTTAACGCAGAGGTTACAGTCGCCGCACCTGGAAACAGTCGAGGGCCGGTCAACTTCCAGGGGAGCATCAGTGAGGACCGTTGCCCAGGTCAGCTTGGACCCGTAGTCGTGGTTGATTACGAGACCGTTTTTCCCAACCCATCCGAGACCCGAGCACGTGGCAGCAACCTTATGACTGAAGAGTTTATACAGTCTGGAGATAAAGGTGCCGGTTACGCGGTCTGAGTCGGCAGGTATGGCAAGCGCCCTGAACCCCCTTTCCCTCAGCCAGCCTTCAGTGAGGTCCTGGAGCCGGGAAAGGAGGTCCACGGTGGTCCGGTTCAGGCTCCTGTTTACGGCGATGGCTATTCCTCTGTTGAGATGAGCGATCTCTTCCGTAAGCGCCCGGGTGACATCGCCCACCCCGACAAGGGTTGCTCCTTCTCCTTTCAGGTATTCCTTCAGTCCCAGCGTCTCCATCCCTACTTTTTCAATTTCTCCTCTCTGAGTTTCCTGAGGAACGCCACCATCTTGATCGCCTCTTTAAGGGCGTTGCTGGCGTCCTGGGCATAGCCGTCCGCGCCCCACTTGTCGGCCAGTTCCTTGGAAGTAGGTGCACCGCCGATCATGATCAGACATTCAGGGTTCTTTTCCTTGATTTTCTCGATGACTGTCGGCATGCCGACCATGGAAGTCGTCATCATCGCCGACAGGCAGACCAGGTCGGAATCGGTCTTCAGCTGCTCCTCAACGAACTTGTCAAGTGGAACATCCCTTCCGAGGTCGTAGACCGTGAATCCGGCAACGTCGAACATCATCTTCACGAGGTTTTTCCCTATATCGTGTACGTCTCCCTCGACGGTGCCGATTACGACGGAGCCTTTTACGCCAAGGTCCATCTGTTTGCAGTGGGGTTTCAGTATATCCAGTCCGGCATAGAGGGCGTCGGCACACATGAGTATCTCCGGGACGAAGTATTCCTGTGCCTCGAAGAGCCTCCCGACCTCTTCCATCCCGGCCACCAGGCCCTCAAATATGGCTTCATTGGCATCCATCCCCAGGTCGACAGCTTCCTGAGCACCCTCCCTGCAGGCATCCTCATCATACTGGATAACTCCGTTCCTCAGTTTTTCGAGTACTTCATTCTTCCTGGTTTCGTCTACCATTATCTCTTACCTCCATGTTTTTTGACTTCGTCGATCATTGCCATCATGTTCCTGGGCGGCACCGTGGGCCAGATATCACATCCCGGCCAGACAGCGCTCACACCGTCGTCGATGCACTTTCTCATAGTTGTCCTTACCAGTTCCTCGTCTCCGGAGACCAGGACGTTGTACGGGTCGTAATTGCCGAAGATGAGTGCATCCGCACCGAGCTTCTTCCTCGTCTCAGGGACGTCGTTCTTCTGCTCCACACTGATTGCGGTGGGGCCCGCCTCCACCATGAAGGTGACGATATCGTTTGTTTTTCCACAGATATGCAGCACGGAATATGCCGTGAGTTCCTTCATTATCTTCTGCAGGGGGGGCTGAATAAGGCTCTTGAAGACTCGCGGACTCAGCACGTCCGTTGTGGCGCCCATTTCGCGCACGGTTATAAAGTCCACACCCGCTTTTTCGTACTCCTTCGCCACGATGATGATTGCGTCGGCCATCACATCCAGCAGCTTCGCTACCTTGTCGGCCTTCTTGAAGGACAGCTTCAGAAGATCGTTCAGTTCCATGACTTGTCCGGCGAGGGTGAAAGGACCGAGAACATAGGACCCTATGGCGGCGTCGCTCCCGATATCGGCCTTAAGAAGTTTAATAGCCTCCCGGAGGAGGGGAACCCTTCCCTTGTTGGCAAGGTCCGCGGGAATTTTCACGTCCATCTCGTCCTCGTTGTGGACGAGCTTTTCCTTTATGGTAGGGTAGAGGATGCCTTCCGCATGGGGATATACGTTGATCACGCACCCAAGGGCTTCGGCTTCCACGCAGAGATCGACTGGTACGACGCCGCTCTCAAAACCGAAAAGTTTGTAGGTCGTTGCCGCCGTGTCAGCCATCATCTTTGCATCGAGGTGGATATCGGCGAACCTGTATCCCAGTTTCTTGATGCCCTCCTCGGTTACGTTGCCCATACCGCTGAAACACGGCACCCTGTCTATGAGTTCCCCCTTGAACAGATTAATCACTCTTTCTCTTGATGTCATAAATATTTTCTCCTTATTTGGTGAGTGTCATCTTCCGTGCTATTTCTTTTTCTTCCTTTCTCCTCCGGCCTCTAGTTTCTCGATGAACTCCGAGAAGTGTTTTCTTATCGGCAAGTTCTCGTTGTCGTAGATGACCCCCGTCTCGTCGTATACAAGGGTGGAAAGCAGCATGTGGGCGCTGGCCACCGCAGGGAATACCCGGGGGGCCGTGACCGCCGGACCGCAGAAGTCGAAATCGCTCCAGAGTGCCGAGGACATCCCCTGCACTACAGCGTCCATCGCCTTGAAGCCGTCCAGGCCCCAGACAGGCTTTATCTCCTTCCACATGTGAGTGCCGTTGGAATAGGCGCCTCCGCAAGGCAGGCCGTGCTTTTCCTTTATCAGACGGTTTGCGACGAGAGAGAATGAAGTCGAGGGCAGGTTCATCACGGAAGTGTCGACGATCACCGTTTCAAAATCGCCGGCTCCCTGGGCCAGGAGTGATTCGAGCGATTTCAGCCTGCCCGCCGGACTCTGATCCTGGTCGTCAAATGCCTGTATAACAACATTCCGGATCCCGAGGTCCTTCAGTCTCTGAACCTGTCCTTTTATATCCTTGTCCCAAGGGGTGATGCTGTTATACAGAAACTTGTCCTGTACCCCCAGCTTCGATATATACTCGGTAGCCCTTGCCCTCTGTTCGGCAACCCACATATCTATCCCGAAAGGCATGCCTGTTGTTTCGAGGAAGAAATCAATGTAAATTTTCGCCTCATCAGGCGAATTGGCTACCATGGCGACCATCCCGGGGATGCCCGTCACTTTTGTCATCTCCTCCTGCTTCCGGATGATCTCTGTTGCCTTCTGCCTGTCGAAATTACCCTTTCTGTCCTGCAGTATCCTGTCTTTATTGTGGAACATCGAGGATATCATCAATGGCGGATTTTCTCCGGGCTGCCCGCCGATCCTGATTCCGCCGAAATTGACAATCTTCTGTTCTTTCTGAAACCTGAACATTACGTCTCCTTTAGGCTGAAATTATGTTAATATAGCGACACACACATACATAACACTTGCTTTCGGCAGCTGTTCCCTCAAGGGACGCTGCCTCTTTTTTTCTTCAGTGAGTGGTCGTGGGCAACGGGCTTAAGAAAAGCCGCCACTCATGTCCTTCCTTTCGCCCCTTGCCCCGTGCCAACAGTCTTTCTTAAAATACGCCGTGGTCGAACCTGGGCTGGGGCAGGTATTCCCACTTCTCGCCTTTTCTGTACTTCGCCTCGATATCGAGGCATTTCAGAGCGTACTCAAAGGCATAGGGGATGCCCGGGCCGCCAGGCACAAAACCGGCGAGTATCATACCGACGGAGGCGGCTTCGAATATTTCCTGCGTAGTAGCCCCGGCGTTGATGGCCGGAATGACGTGAATGATGCACCTGGGAGAGCAATAGCCGACTCCGCCCGACATGAACATGAGTTCCTTGATCTTTTTCGAAAGCGCCCCGTCTCCGAAAATGCTTGCGTAGAAATCGGCGAACGTCCTTCCCGGTTCGGGCGTGACCGTATTGATTATCTGGAACATCCTCGGCACAAAGCCGCACTTCTGTTTCATGTACTCGTTTACCTGTTCAACGGTCATGTTTTCTGCCATTTTCGTTTCCTCCTTCACTTTGTTCGCCGGCCTCATGGCCGACATGATTCTCTCAAGAATTCCCATCTTTCACCTCCCCTTATCCAGGGTTTTGCCTCAATCCCTCTTTTTCACCTCCTCCTATTACGGGACCGGGGCCCATTCTTGATTAATATTTCCAGTTAAGGGCGACGTCGTGAAATGTCCTGATGTTTTCATAAGGTATCGTGGGCGGTATATCGCAGCCCGGCACCAGTATGTATCCGCCGTCCTTTGCCGCAATTTCAATGACTTCCCTGCACGCTGCCTCCACCTCGGCAGCCGATTTGTTAAGCAGGACATGGACAGGTGCGATGTTGCCGCCGAAGCACATCTTTCCGCCCAGCACCTCCTTTGCTTTCGCTATGTCTACCTTCTGATCAAAGAAGATGGTCGAACAACCGGTGAGCGGAAACAGGTTGAGACGATCGCTGGTATTGCCGCATATGTGCAGGATAGTATGGACATTTTTCGATTTGGCCCAGTCGCTCATTTTCTTCAGGGGCGGGACTGCGAAGCGCTCCATCTGCTTCGGGTTGATGAGGTCTCCGGAGGCGGTCGGGTCGGCGATGCTCAGACATTCCAGTGTTCCGTCGTTGACGAGCGGCTCGTAGAGATGTATGAGGAGGTCGGCGCAGAAATCGATCATCTTTTCGACGAGGGCGGGCTTTTTGAAGGTCGCCTTCATGAAGACCTCTTCCCCGACGAAACGGGCGGCAAGGGTGAAGGGTCCCCAGCAGGTCATTGTAATGAGATATTTATTCCCGATCTTTTCCTTTACCCTCCGCGTGGCATCCACTACGGTCTGTATCACGGGGTCCTTGTGGATGTCTGCTATATTGAGCTTATCTATGTCCTCCTCGGTATTGACGATGTGATCCGTCAGGTCAGGTGCGCCTATCTCGCGGTATTTCATGCCGACCCCGAAAGCCTTCCCGAGGGCCGAGGCGTGGAAGTTGTTGTACCCGGAACCGACATAGACGACATCGCTCCTTATCTTTTCGGCCTCTGTAACGCACATGTCGGTCATTTTTGCCGGGTCATTTGCGAGTTCCTCGAAAGAGGTCCCATAGTCCTTGATGCTCCACATACCCGCTCCGAAGAGTGTAACCGGGACTCTTTCAGCCCTGCCAAGTTCGAATGCCTTCAGGATTGTTTCCCTGGGTGTCATAGCCATCTTCCTTCCTCCTTAACTTTTTAAAATTTTGTTGTCGTTCGTCACATTATGGACCAGATTCTTCAATTCCGATAGATCCATGGGCATTCTTATACCCGGACTCTCCCTGTCTTCGTCATTAAAGCCCACCAGGATTACCGTCGTTTCGGGAGATACCGTCTTGATGATCCTAGCCGCGTCTTCTACGGACAGCCCGAACGGCTGGGCATCGATTATTACGGCACTGTAACTCTGTTCGAGAACCATGCGCACGGCAAGTGCAGGATGGTCCGCTGTCTCGACCCCGTAACCATCGTCCCTCAATATCCCATAAAGGTTCTTGAAAGATATGGGGTTGTGCGTGCACAGAAGAATCTCGTTCACAACCGATTTATGAGCAATTCCAGTGCCATGTAACTGCCGAAAGGAGATGACCCGAAGCAAAAGTGTGAAGGCCGCTAAATTACAGTTCAAGGAAGATTAAGGATTACGAACAAGTTTACGTTCTCTTCGTGCAACGAAGTCGGCAAATGGCGGAACGAATATTGCTGAATGAAGAAGAGTTACTGTTGTTTGCGTGGTCCATGATGTTTTCCGTACCGGCGAATCCTTACCAGTACCGGCTTTCATCACCGGCGTAAGGGAGTATCCAACAGGCCGCTCTCAAAATGGTTTGCATCGGACCCGGAAGTTACAAAAAATATATAGAGTCCCTTGTTAATGTCCGGAGAAGAAGACCCGACGTAGAAAAATTCCCCATGGGGTGGGGAATTTTTACACGCTCCAGAGGGCTTCGATGATCGCACTTACCTCATCGGACCGGTTCATGCTGTAGAAATGGAGATACCTTACCCCGTTCTCGATGAGTTCCCTGCACTGCCTTATCGCCAGCTCGACGCCGAGTTTCTTCATCTCTTCGGGCTTGTCGAGAAAGGGTCCCATGGCATCCCTCACATTCTTGGGAACTGTGGCGCTGCAGAAGTTTGCGAACTCGATAATCTTTCTGCAGTCCGTCACCGGCATCACTCCGGGAAAGATGGGGATGTCTATCCCCGCCTTTCCGGCCCTGTCCATGAAATCGAAGAAATAACGGTTATCGAAGAACATCTGGGTTATCGCAAAGTCGGCGCCCGCGTCTATCTTCCGCTTTGTATATTCCATGTCTTTCTCGATGTCGGGTGATTCAAAGTGTCCTTCGGGGTAGACTGCGACCGCTATCGAAAAGCGGTTGTATTTCACGATAAAATCGACAAGGTCCTTCGCGTATCTGAATGCACCCGCCGAGGCATCGAAGTCGGGGAGGTTTCTCGGCGGATCGCCTCGCAGTGCAAGGATATTCTCTATTCCCCGCGAGGAGTAATCATCCAGCAGGGCGTCTATCGAAGACCGGTCCGCCCCTATGCATGTGAGATGGGACATGACGGTCAGTGCGGTTTCCTCCTGTATCCATGCCAGTGTATTGCTGGTTCTGTCCTGCGTGCTCCCTCCCGCTCCGTAGGTCACGGATACATAGAGAGGATCGAAGCGTTCGAGATCGTGTACGACCTTCATGAATTTCGGCCGGCCTTCAGCCGATTTCGGTGGAAAGAGTTCGAAAGAAACTCCTCTTTCTCTTTCCCTGAGTATGTCTCTAACTTTCAATGCCTCCTCCGGTTATGGTGATGTTACCTCTGACGGCCGTAGGTTTTTTGAGACTGTCGACCACGGGACAGTGCGCGATGACCCGCTCCGCTAGTTCCCGAACCTTCCCCGCGTCGTCGGGGGTTTCAATATTGAAAGTGTAGTTGATATCTTTGAACCCCGCTGAGACGTCGTCGATCATGAAGAGGCCCCTGAGGTCCAGCTTTCCCTCGACTTCGACGCTGAGCGAATTTATGGTAAGACCCTCGTGGACGGCGAACTCGTAGAAGGCAGCTTCGACGCAGGCGGCAAAGGCCGAAAGAAGAAGTTCTATCGGGTTGGGGGCCTCGTTGCTGCCGCCCGCGGCCTCTGCATAATCGGCCTTTACCAGATGTTCCCTTACCATCGTCTCCGTATAGAGGTTCCGAATGTGTTTCGATGAGACCCTCGGTTTGTAGATAGCCGCTTCCGGTTTTCTCCTGAAGAATTCAAGCCTTCGCGATACGATTTCCTTTAAGTCTCTCTCTCTGTTGTCTGCCACAACAAACCTCCTTTTTATTGCTGTCTTTTGTGAAAGAGCAATATCAATGCCATTTCATGAATTTGACTTCGCCTGCCAGAGATGGAAGGTGCCAGGAATTAAGGACTGCAGACGGTTCTGACGCAAGAAGACGCGCTTCGGGAATGGCCTCTGTCCCGCCGCACGTTCATGCAGAATCCGGGCTAGGTTATCTCGCTGAGAACGCCGTTGCTCATCTTGAACTGTTTCTGTGCCTTTGCCGCGATATCCTTATTGTGGGTGACCATAATAAACGTGGTCTGTTCCTCCCTGTTGATTCGCGAGAAAAGGTCGAGCACTTCCGATTCGGTCTCCTCGTCCAGGTCTCCGGTAGGCTCGTCTGCAAGAACGATGGCGGGTTTGTTGATAAAGGCGCGGGCTATCGCTACCCTTCTCTGCTGCCCTCCGGAGAGGTGGGAAGGAAAGGAATTGATCTTTTCTTTCAACCCTACGATTTCGAGAAGATCCCCGGCATGCTTCTCCACATTGGCAGTGTACTTTCCGAATGCGGTGGGCAGCAGGATATTCTCGAAGGAAGTCAGCGTCGGGATGAGACTTGAAAACTGATAAATAAAATTCATCTTGCTGTTCCTGAATTCGGAAAGCCCGGCGTCTGTCATTGACCATATGTTCTCCTGATCGATCAGCACAAGTCCCGAATCAGGTCTGGTCAGGCCCCCGATGAGACTGAGGAGAGTCGTCTTCCCGCTCCCGGAATGTCCGATAATCGATACCATTTCCCCTTTGTTTACGGTGAAGGAAACATCATCGACCGCCGTCAGCACCTGACCGTCTATACTGTATGTTTTTTTGAGATTCCTGACCTCTATCACTTCTTCCTCCACACGCGGCTATGATCCGGCATTGCCCTGTATCCTATTGAGCAGGGCATCCGCTATGCCTTCATCGAACTTTTTCAATTCGGTGTACTGTTTCATTGCGTCTTTCTTCCTGCCTGTCTTCATATAGGTGACGCCCAGATTGAACCTCGCAGTCGAATAGTGAGGTCTCAGCTCAATCGCCTTTTTCAACTCGCGAATTTCTTCCCTGTATTTGTTCATTTTCCCGTAGGCCACGCCCATGTTGTTGTAAAGCACGGGATAGTCAGGCATCAACCTTTTCGCATCCTTAAACGCCTTGACGGACTCCTCGGGTTTGTCGAGGCGGCTGTATGCAGTTCCGATCTTGAAATAAGCATACCCCATATCCGGCTTGAGTTTTAAGACCTTTCTGTACGTTTCTATGGCCTCTACATACTGGGAGTTGCGGTCGTACAGGTCCGCAAGGTGATAAAGGGCGCTGATGTCGTTGGGGTTCTTCTTGAGCTTCTCCTTTACCTGGTTATATATGGAATCCGTGGTGTACGGGTTGAGAGGCACTGCAGACGTCGACTGCTTCGGCGGCTCCTCGCTCTTCTTGCATGAAGTGAACGCCGGAAAGACGCCGACCAGCAGGACAATAAAACAGAGATTTAATGTCTTGGAAAGTACTTGAAATCCTTTCATTTATTCCCCCTTTCTGATCGCTTCATACGGCTCCTTCCTGCTGGCGGATACGGCCGGTAGCAAAGATGCCAGCAGCCCCGTGAGTATAGAAAATATTACGGCCCCCGCTACGAGTTCCGAAAGGACGGGGACGGAAGGCAGAAGATAGGGCAGTTTCAGGCTTTGAATAATGATCTTCCTGAATGCGAAAAGGAGCGAGGACCCCGCGGCCATGCCGAAAATGCCGCCGGCCAGGGATATGATCACGGCCTCTGTTACGATCAGGCTGAAGACATGTCCCTTCTTTGCCCCCATTGCGCGCAGCAGGCCCAATTCTCTCTGCCTCTCGTTGACGATCATGTAAAAGGCGAACCCCATTATCAGAAGTGCAAGCACCCACAGTACGGCGCTGATGACCAATATCCCCCTCATGAGGCCGCTCAGCTGTTTCCGGACGGTACTGACGACCTGGTCGGATGCGATGGCCCTGACCCCGCCGACATCATGCTCTATGCGTATAGCCACCCTGTCAGGCTGCCAATTGTCGTTCACCTGTACCAGGACTGCTGATATCCTGTCCCTCTGGAGGTCCAGAACCTGCATGGCCCTGGTCTTCGAATTCTTTGCCATTTCATATGCGGCATCCATGGTCATGAAGACGGACCGGTCGAAGAACTTCATGCCCGTCGGCTCCATCGTTCCCATTACCTGAAATGGGGTGCCGAAAAACGGGATGGTGTCTCCGGCGAGAACGGGAAGCTCACGGCCCGCTATCGCTTCGTTGCCCACGAGGGGCTGCTTGAGGTTTTTCTTGAGCCATGGATTTATAGTAAAGTCGGTCGCGGGGTCGAAGGCCACGAGGAATGCCTCTACGTTATAACAGCACGTAAAGGAGGCGGGCTTGATGAAAAGCTGAGGCGACGCCTTTTTTACCCCTTCGACTTTTCTGACCTTGTCCAGGACCGACCTTTCCATATAGAAAGTCGTGGGCTCGCCTGCGAGAAGGGCCGCCTTCGCCTTGGCCTCGTCCTTTTCGGGGACCACCAGTACGTCCGCCCCGAGGCGGTAAGTGCCTATCTTCAGGGCGTTCTGCATTCCGCTTATGAATATGGTTGCACTGAGCAGCGTGCCCGTGACAACTCCCACTATCAGAAGTAAAACAACGGTGCGGATAAACTTTCTTCTGAGATTTCTTGTTGCAAGACCGAAGATTCTTATCTTTTTCATTGTCCGTCCGTGGTAATTATAGTGCGCATAATTTTAAGAAAGCCTGACAGGTTCCATTTACCCCTTGAAGAAATGTTTTTGAAGGGAATTGCCGAACGGTTTCCGTGAGCAGTAAAAATTTCTGCCCCCGTATATGGCTCACTATGCAGCCCCCCCTCTAATCTACTTTACACAATGCAGCGTCAGGTTTACAAGAAAAGGGCCGGGGATGTGCATCCCCGGCCTGAGTGCTAAAGACTGGAAATCTCTACTTGGAACCTGGATGCCAGTCGACTTCGATACCGCAGAGAAGGGGCGAGCCCTTGTCTATTCTCACCTGTATTCCGTACTTGGAGTGGCAGGAATAGCATGCGGAGACTTCCTCGACTATGTTGTAGTTCTTCCTGTTCATAACGATGAGTTTGCTGTCGTCGCCGTATGTCCTCGAAGCGAGCAACACATATTTGCCGTCCGGAGTAAACGCAAAGTCGTGCGGCCTGACGTTGTCCGGAACAATTATCCTCTTTGCGATCGTATCGGTATTTGTGTCGATGATGATCACCTGGCTCTTGTGAGTGCCCGGCTTCAGGCCCGGATCGAATTCGTTCGGAGCGCTGACCCAGAGGTACCTTCCGTCAGGAGACATTCTTGCCTGGTGAATGAAGGTCATCCCTTCGGGGCTCTTGATCTCTTTAATCTTCTTTTTTGTCGTCCAGTTATAGACATAGACGGTACCGGTGGGCATGTCGGTTATGTAGGCCTTCTTTGCATTCTTGGTCCACTGGATACCGCATACCGCGTTGCCGGCAGGCATCTTATCGACGGTCTTCAGGGTTTTTGTGTCCCAGACATAGACGTGGCCGTCGGCCATGTCTTCAAAGTATATATTGCCGTCAGGACCGGCGATTGCGCCGCAGAATTTCTGCCCAACCTTGAAGGGGCCTTCCTTTTTCCCTGTGACGAGATCGACCTTGTAGACATCGCCGTTAAGCGTGCCGGCCACGAGGACCTTGTGTCCATTCTGGTGAATGAGGGCCTGGCCGTGAGAGCCGCCTGCCTTCTTGACCTGCTCGAAGGTCATGCCGGCGATCTTGCCTTCCATCTCAGAGCCGGCTTCGGTAAGTACTATTCTGTCTTTTTCGATGTCCGACGGCGACTTCATCGTTCTCATGTCGATAATCGCGAGGTGACCGCCGTGGCCCGCGATATAAGCGATTCCATTAAACGTCGGCGCCGGCTTGGCCTGTATGACCTTCGCCGTTATGACCTGAGGGCCCTTTGCAGCCATGATATTTCCCGGGTTGCTGTTCAACGCTATGTAACCGACGGCAACCAAAACCAAAACCAGTAAAATCGAAATTTTTTTTCTCATGCTTTCTTTCTCCCCTTTGTTCAAACTTTCTCTTGTGATTTGAGTCTGGTTCACTGATTCCTGACTTCGTTCCCCCTCCTATCACCTCCTTTTTAGAGCTTAAACCATCTTTGCGGCTCCAGACTCAAGTATATGACAACGCCACGGATATATTCAACTTGAATTTACAGGTTTAGATCCGCTGATAACAGTGTCTTATGGCCCACGGGAAGACTTGCGGAAAGAGAAGAAAGACTTCCTCAGGACCTCAGTAGATGGAGGAGTTCGTCAATCCTTTTAAGAAGGACGGGGTGGATCTTCCCCGGAGAGATTTCAGCCAGCGGTTCAAGAACAAAGGCACGTTCGTGCATCCTTGGGTGAGGAATCTGAACATCCTCTTCAGTGACGACTATGTCTTCGTAAAGAAGGATATCGAGGTCGATCGACCGCGGCCCCCAGCGGCTCGTGTACACCCGCCCCATGTTTTTTTCAGTTTTCTTAAGGAGTAAAAGGAGCTCCTGCGGGTCGAGGTCGGTCTCGATCTCTATGGCCATGTTAATGAAGCGGGGCTGGTCTTCCACCCCCCAGGGTTCCGTCTCGTATAATGACGAGCGTTTGAGTATGGTCTGCCCATCTTCCCGGAGAATGGCGACGGCTTTCAGGCAGTTGCCGTGCCTGTCGCCGATGTTGGACCCTATCCCTATATGTACCTTTGCCACACGGAAACCGGGTAAGTCAGAGAGACTTGCCTATCCTCTCGACGGCTTCTCTTATGCGTTCTGCGGATACAGTGAGTGCGAACCTTACGTATCCTTCGCCGGGGGCGCCGAATCCGTTGCCCGGAGTCGCCAGGACGCCCGCCTTTTCCAGCAGGTGAACAACGAATGACGCCGAATCGAATCCCGCGGGGACTTTCGCCCAGAGGTAAAAGCTTGCCCTCGGTCTTGCAAGTTCGATCCCCATTCCCTTCAGTCCTTCGAACATTATGTCCCTTCTTTCCTGATAGGTGCGCCTTATCCCTTCCAGGACCCTGTCGTCTGTCCCGAGTGCGACGACCGCGGCCTCCTGTATGGCCTGAAAAACCCCGGAATCGAGGTTTGTCTTGATCTTGCCGAGACCGGCTATCACGTCGCTGTTGCCCACCGCGAACCCGATTCTCCATCCAGTCATATTGTATGTCTTCGAGAGGGAATGAAACTCTATGCCAACGGCCATGGAACCGTCGGCTTCCAGGAAACTCAGAGGCTTTTCCCCGTCGAAGTAGATCTCGCTGTATGCAGCGTCATGGCAGATGATGATATTGTATTTCTCTGCGATGCGGACTACGTCTTCATAGAAGGCCTTCGGGGCCACAGCCGCGGTCGGGTTATTCGGATAATTGATAAACATCAGCTTGCTCTTTTCCAGGATTTTTTTCGGTATCGATCCAAAATCAGGCAAAAAGGCGTTCTCCTCAAGGAGAGGCATGATATAGTTTTCTCCTCCTGCAAACATTACGGACACGGGATAAACCGGGTATCCGGGAGAAGGAATGAGAGCGGTGTCCCCGTGCTCGATGAAGGCGAGGGGCAAATGACCTATGCCTTCTTTGGAGCCTATCAGGGAAAGGACTTCCTTTGCCGGATCAAGAGACACGTCGAATCGGTTTTTGTACCATTCGGAAACCGCCTCCCTGAAGGTCAGCATGCCCTCGTACGACGGGTAGCGGTGATGGGCCGGTTTTTCAACGGCGGTTTTCATCGCCTCTATGATATGTGCCGGGGTAGGGGTGTCCGGGTCACCGATGCTCATATCGATGACATCTACGCCTCTTGCTTTTGCCTCATGTTTCATCCTGTCGATGGAAGCAAAGAGATAGGGGGGGAGATTCCTGACACGCGAGGCCATTTCGGCGAAGACTTTCTGTTCCAAAAGTTACCTCCTGAGTTCTTCCAGTTTTTTTTGTCTATTATATATTAACTGGGAAAAAGTTTTGTGAGGTTCCCCGATGCCGTTTTGGAGTTGCGGTGCCCGGAGTCAGGGTCTCAGTTGCAGATATTCCTTGAGAAGCGAAGGGTAGGTCCCCGGGTTGAAAAGTATGTTGGTCATGAAATAACACTCGTGAGTACAGTAGCATCCGCCGCCTCGTATGAACTGTCTTATCTTCTCCGCCTTGCCGGACCGTATGACTCTTCCGAGATTGTAATCATTGTCGCGCACATTCCCGAACGATCTTTCCAGTATCTCGCACGGAAAGACTTCACCGCTTTCGCTCAGCACAATGTTCAGTTTTCCCGCGTAACACGGCAGCAGATTCTTCTTCTCCTGCATTGTCCGGTGGATCAGCCTGCGCTGCAGGATGTCCTGCGCCGCCTTGACTCCGGCACCCCGAAAGCGGTAGGTTGCCGATTTTCCCGTCTTCAGGTTTCGTTCGAGTCTCTCCGTCGCGCCCAGGTACTTGCCGAAGTCGACCTTCTTGAGTTCCTCATTGGCGAGATTTCCCCGCACGAGTGAAATGGTGTGGGTCTTGATGTGATCAAGGTTTTTGACAAAATCGATTATCGGGATCATGGCGTCCTGGTTCCCGGAACAAAAGACAGTGTTCACCCCGAGTTCGAAATTGGGATATTCGTCAACGAGCTCTGCAAGCAGGCGATAGGTTGCCATGGTTTTGTCGAAGCTTCCGGGGGTCTCGCGGATCTCATCGTGGGATCTGCCTATGCCGTCGAGAGAGAGTTTTACGACCACCACGCTCCTGGGGCTGTTTTTCAGTATCATCTCCGTCCTTTCCCTGATGACATGCGGGAGCAGGCCGTTAGTAGGAAAAAGCATGATCGAGGGCCTGTTGTTGCCGTAAAAGACCCCGGCAATATCGACAAGGTCGTCCCTGAGATAGATTTCTCCCCCTGAAAAGGCGAGCCACAGCAGGCTGCCGAGCGATCCCGATATCCTGCGTATTTCATCGAGGGTCAGTTCGCGCGATCCCGGAGCCTGACCGGTACTTCTAAGATAGAAACAGAATGGACACCGGGAATTGCACTTCCTCGTCAGGAAAAATGTGAGATGGATGGGTCTTCTTTTCCATACAATGGAACCCGCATGCCGGAAAGGTGAATACATCAGCAGAGCCCCTCCGCCCCCGGGCGTCC
>Ga0315550_1000841_pt1 | contig 19025 bp, 28 predicted proteins | sample SalMarSW160190MG_2_FD_203100 | JGI IMG/M metagenome (GOLD analysis project Ga0315550, IMG submission 203100) | Salt marsh sediment microbial communities from the Plum Island Ecosystem LTER, Massachusetts, United States - Salt Marsh Sediment SW1601-90 ... | reverse complement strand
AGGTGCTCTGGTACATCGTTTTGACAGCGGTCAGCTTTCTGCTGATGGTTGTCGTGGGCGTCTTGCTGTTCGACGCACACGTCACGTTAACTGTTTGGCTCATACCCTTCCTGCTATTGGGTCCGACGCTTTTCGCTTCGTTAGGCATGCTTGTGGGAACGATAACCAAGAATCCTGAGACCGCAGGCGTAATCGGAAACATTGTGACGTTTCCCATGATGTTCCTCGCGGGTACGTTCTTCCCCATCAGCATCATGCCTCATTACCTGCAGAATATCGCGCATGTTCTCCCGTTGTATTACGTAGTTGAGGGGTTGAACAACGTCATGGTGTACGCGAACTATACTGGAGCACTGATTGACATAGCGGTTGTTGGGATAATCACGATTGTTATCTTCGCAGCTGCGGTGAGGCTGTTTAAGTGGAGAGAAGATTAACCAGCTCAGCGAGGGTTAGGTCTCCAAAAACTTCAAAACCAAAGCATACAGGGCTTCTGCCACTTCATCCTTAGCGCGATTGCCGTCCAGTCTGACAAGCTCGCCCTTCGCCACAAACTTCAGGTAGACATCACGCACCTTCTGTAACGTCTCCATGTTTTCCATAACGGACCTCTTGGACTTCAGGCGATTCATAACGGTTTCCAGTTCTACATCTATGAAAACCGCCAAGTCAGGCTTAAGGGCCTGCTCATTTAACGTTTCTATCCATTCAAGGCTGAGGCTGGCGGCGCCCTGATAGGCTAAGGATGAGTAGACGTAGCGGTCAGAAATCACAAGTCGCCCTTCACGCAAAGCTGGAAGAATCTCGTTTTCCACGTGTTCAAAGCGGTCTGCGGCGAACAGCAGGGCTTCGACCACGGTGGAGAGGCGTTTTTCGCCGTAGAGGCAACGTTTGCGGATGAAGGTGCCGATGTTGCCGCGGCTGGGTTCTGCCGTGTAGAAGGCGATGTGGCTTTTCATGAGTTTTTTCGCGAGCAGTTTGGCTTGTGTGGTTTTTCCGCAGCCGTCGAGGCCTTCGATGCAGATGAAAGCGCCTTTTTTGCTCAATTTTTTTCACCTTGCGCTGGTTTAGCGTTACACATTATAGGGAGACTCATAAATATAACTTACAAACGTGGAGGCGACAAGGGTGCCGAAGGCGTATTGGGGTGAAATCAAGGATCCTGTGCACGGTTACGTGTACATCACAGAAGCAGAGAAAGAGATTATTGACTCGTATCCGATGCAGCGGCTTCGGAGGCTGCGGCAGCTGGCAGGGTCAGAGTACGTTTATCCAGGAGCGAACCACACCCGGTTTGAGCACTGCATCGGCGTCATGTACTTGGCGGGCAAGGTTGTGGAGAACCCCAACATTTCCCGAATGGTGACAGACGAAGAAATGGATATGACAAGGGTTGCGGGGCTAATGCATGACGTGGGGCACGGCCCGTTTTCACATGTTTTTGAGCAACTGCTGATTAAAGATTTGGAGAAGACACACGAGGACATCACGTCGTGGATAATCGCGAAAGGCGAACTAAGCGATAAAATCTCGAAGATGGGGTATAAGCCTGAAGAGGTGGGCGCGCTTGCGGTGGGAAAGCTTCACAAGCCAGGCAAAGCCTTTCTGGACCAGATAATAAGCAGCGCCGTTGACGTGGACAAGCAGGACTTCATTGTGAGGGACACGTTTCACACTGGCGCGGAGTACGGGTTCATCGATGTGTTCAGGCTGATTCACGCCTTAGACGTTTTGGGGGAGGATTTGGCGGTGGAGCAGGGCGCGCTGTCAGCCCTGGAAGCGTTCATGATAGCTCGGATTGAATCGTTCAAGAGCATATATTTTCACCGTGTGGGCAGGGCGGCGCAGATTATGCTTGCTATGGCGATGGAGAAGGCGGATGAAGAGCTTGGTTTGACGGCGTTCAAGACGCCTGAGGAGTACTTAGCCATGGATGACTACACGGTTTGGGCGGCGCTGAAGAAGTGCAAGGCGTCTAAGGCGATAATTGACGATTTGGAGCAGAGGCGAATGCTGAAGTGTGCTTATGAGCGGACTTTCTACGAGAAGGACGCGATGGTGTCGAACATTTTTGGGCGCGAGGCGTACCGTCGGCAGATGCAGAGTGAAATCGCGAAGGAAGCGGGGGTGGAGCCTGAGGCTGTTGTGATTGATGTGCCGACCGTGCCTTCGGTGCCTTATCATCACGCGGTGCTCATGGAGTCGATGGAGATACCCGTGTTCAGCCGAAGCCAAGCCGGCAAGAAAACGCCGTATCGCCTGAGCGACATATCAAAAATCATTGAAAACCTGAAGGGATTCATCAACATACTCAGGGTTTACACGAACGCTTCGGACCGCGCAAAAGTAGAACAGGCAACAGCAAAGATTTTAGGCAGAATCCCGGCAACCGCGAAAATATCGTATTAAACAGCGAATATGTGCCTTTCGGGCGGGTGTTCAAGTTTTTGAACCATGCTGTTCAAAAGTCATGTATTAAATGTGGGCAGGCAATTGTTTCCTGCTGTGAAACGATGTGTCAAACGGAGTTAAGCAAATAGGCTTGTTCGGAGTTGCAGGCGTTTTAGTGGCTGCACTGATTATCGCGGGATTTGTGATCGGCAGCAACGTTTTCCAAGTTTCTGGCAAAGGCGTTTTAACACTTCAAGTTATGGATAAACCTGTCGAGCTTGAACACCTTAACATGACAATAGACTGGGTTAAAATACAGGATACAGACGGGAACTGGTACAACCTGACCCTTAATACTGAACCGTTCTATTTCGATCTGCTGGCGTTGCAGAACGTGTCTGAAACGCTCTCTCAAACCGAGATTCCCGCGGGAAACTACACTAAGATTTGGATGCACGTGTTAACTGCCAACGCAACCTATCCTGATGAAAGTGTGGCGAATCTCAGAGTGCCTAGCGACACAATCAAAGTGCTCTTGAAACCGCATCTTAGCTTAGATGACGGCGGCCAAGTGACAGTGTTCATCGACCTTCAACCAGAGGACATTAATTCGATCGCTGTAAGCCACAGCCTGAATCTGCGTCCAGTGATTAAAGCGGTGGTGCCCTACTCCGATTAAGAATGCAAAAATGTGAGGGAAAACTGATGTTGACAACACAATCGACCGCCTTTGACACTTTGCTGCTTCAAGCAATCGACGAAACCCTGAATTCTCTGGGGAAATCAGTTGGGCAATCAATTTACTTCCACATCGAGAACACGCTGAGCGTGGCGCGAACCGAAATCCCTCAAAACCTCAAAGAATTTCAAGAAGGGCTTGAAAAAATCTTCGGCGCAGGCGCACGGTTTATAGAAGTTTTGATCATAAAAAACCTGCACACGAGGAGTGGGGGTTCTTTGGCGATGAAGATGCGACAGCAACATGAATTCATTGAATACGTGGATGCGGCTAAGAAAAGCTATGTTGCCGATGACTTCAACTCGGCCTCAGCAAGCCAACCGTGCAGGCGTTCTCTTTTTCAGTTGTTCACGGTTTCTGTCGCCAAGCCTTGAACGTTTCGTACCACATTATTCCCGTGGCAAGCAACCCTAAGACTAGGGCGAAGAGGCTAAAGAAATCTACGCGGTTAAATTGAGTCAAGTAAAAAATCATAAGCGTGGTGAACATGGTGGCGTACAGAAAATGCCGTGGAAGCATGAGCGAGCCGAAGCGCACGAATTGTTTCAAAACCCCAACGTTTACGGCTTTAACCAAGCGGTATTCGCCGTTTGTTTTCTCTGCCAACCCCAATTCAGCCAACTTGTCCAGGTGATACACTGCTAAGGCTGGACTGGAGAACTTGAGCGCCCGTTGGGTTTCTCTCGCGCCAACAACACCGTTCGTTGACCGGAGCAGAAACCAGTAGACACGCAACGTGTTTCCTTTCAAGACGCTTTCAATCTTTTCTTCGCTCATCACCGCTCAACTGCCTATTTTAGCCTACGCACATTATTTAACGTGTGTAAGTCTAATCTGAATTACACAGGCGGCAAACACCGTTTTAGATGGAATTCTTTCCAAACACAAGTTAGAAGTGTCGCTGTTTCAATGAAAAGAAGGGTAAGGTTTATTCGAGTGAAAAAACACTTGCATGATACCTCGGCATAAAGGCGCTCCGGTAGTATAGTCCGGTCAAGTATTCCGGCCTTTCGAGCCGAAGACCCGGGTCCGAATCCCGGCCGGAGCACCACATTTACTTGAAAAAGTATGGTTGACAAACTTTTTCTATTACGCACTTGATTATTAGGGATGTGAAGGATAGTTTATGTTAAGGACTCAATCGAAGAAGCTGAAGTCTTTGGCTGACCTTATTTCTTTAAGCGGGAAAACCGCGTTAATCACTGGTGCAGCGTCAGGCATCGGCAAGGCGATAGCCCGCAGGTTCGCGGAGGCTGGTGCCGGCTTGGAACTTGTTGACGTAAATGAAGAGAAGCTGAAAATTACCTGTAAAGAGCTTTCAAAATTAAGCGTGCAAATAGGCGCTCATAAAGTTGATCTCTGCAAAAAATCGGAGATAGAGCAGTTGTGGAGCAAACTGGAGGGGAAGGAACCAGATATCCTCGTAAATAACGCGGGCATATACCCGATGAAGAATTTTTTGGAGCTGGACGAAGCGTTCTTGCAGAATGTCATGGACATCAATTTGAACTCAACTCTGTGGATGTGCCAGAACATGATAAAAACCAGAATGAAACGCGGGGGCGTGATAATCAATATGGCTTCTGTTGAAGCGGTGATGCCGGTCAAAGAGGACTTGGTGCCCTATGGCTTAAGCAAGGTCGGCGTCATTATGCTCACGAGGTCGTTGGCTGCGGAATACGGAAGAAAAGGCTTCAGAATAAACGCACTAGTGCCAGGCGGGGTTCTGACCCCTGGAACCAAGAACGTTGCAAAACAAGTTCTCAAACTCAACGTTGGCATCATCCAGACAGGCTTAGAATACAGGCACAGGCTGCCATTGGGACGACTAGGCGACCCAGATGAAATCGCGCGTATTGCTCTGGTGCTGGCAAGCGACTTGTCAAGTTACGTTCACGGAACACTGGTTGCCGTTGACGGCGGATTTCTTTCGGCATAAACACAACAAAGCAAAAGAGACAAAGCAGCAGGGCAATGCAAGTAACGCCCAGAAGCATCAAAAACATGCTAATTAATGAACAAGCGCCTATTACCAGCCGTGTGTGATTATCGCTGGCGTGGTTCCTTCTTTCTTGCGTTTCTTCTGTTTCTTCTCGCCCTTGAACTTGTTAATTTTGACCACCCCCGTTTTCAGGTCAACCCAGTACGTGTTGTTCAGGTTTTGATGGTAAACAAATTTTCTCACTGTTCGCATAAGCTCTTTCGCGGATATTTCATCTGACTCTACCTTCAACTCATTACCTTTTGTGGTGACGTCGACTTTGAGGTTTGACTGCAAGAAACTGGAAAGGTTATCCTGTTCATCATGCAACTCCCCCAGATCCACTTTTAACTTGTTTTTGCGCCTAAAGAGCAAGGTACTCAACTTCAGGAATGCAATGGGATTACTAACTTTTAAAAGATGTGCGAATTAGGATTATTCGATTGCGCGCACATAGTAATTGTGCTCAAATCGTAAGGTGGAAGGTTATGCCTCAACTTGTAAAAGGCGGAAAGTACGTGTATGGCTGGTCAAAAGTAAGCGCTAAAGGAAAGATCGCAATTCCTGACGAAGCAAAAGAAGAATACAACCTAGCGGCATGCGATAAAGCCATTTTGCTGCCCGGCAGTAAACGTTCAGGCGGATTCGGATTGACAACAAAAGAACTTTTGAAGAACTCACGTTTACACGTCCTTCTGGATAACTGCCCCGCACTAGCTGAATTTCAAGAACCTGAAGGAAGAGCGGTGAAAATTAACGGAAAAACTTGCTGCTGGATTAAGCTGAACCAAGACGGCAGCATCACGGTTCCGTTGGGAACTCTCAAAATTTACGGAATCAACGCAGGCGACCTTTTACTTTCCGTAAGAGGCAGCAACGTTGCCCTAGGCTTTCCAGTGAGAGGTCCAGTAATTGACGAAGCAAAGAAACATTCCGACATAGAATTGTTCGAATAATTACCCGCCAATTTCGACACCTTAACCTCTTGCAATGTGACAGGTTCAAACATAGATTCTGCACCTAATTTAATCTATATATAGAGGGGCTATAGACTCTTCCGAGCAGCTATCCCGCAGAACAGTAAATAAACACCCCTGCACACCAAGAACATAAAAGGCTCATTACAATGACAGATAACATTTTTTCATCATACAAAACACTCATGACCCGAACCAAAGACCTGATCGTTCTATCATCCGCTGGAGCAATAATCCAGTGGGACATGGAAACCAAAATGCCACCAAAAGCCGTGGAACAGCGCAGCCAGCAACTCGCGCTCCTAAGCCGCCTAAGCCACAAGATGAGCACAGCACCCGAAAACGGAAAACTTCTAAACGCCCTACTTACAAACCCGCAATACGACGAGCTTGGAGAAGTGGAAAAACGCAACGTCTACCTCATCAAAAAAGGTTATGACGAACAAACCGCGCTGCCAGAAAAGCTCGTCTCCGACATCGCCAAACAACAAGCCATAACCGTAAACACTTGGAAAAAAGCCAAAAAACAAAAAAACTTCGCCATGCTCAAGCCTGAACTGGAAAAACTCGTCGCGTTAAGCAAGCAGGAAGCCCAAATTCTGATGCAAGTGAAAGAAACAGCCACGCCTTATGATGCGCTGTTAGACGACTACGAACCAAAAATGACCTCTGACGCCATCGCAGCAACATTCAACCAGCTACAACAGGGACTTGCAAAGTTACTGGAGAAAATCCAGAACAACCACAACCGACCCGACACCACCATGCTACGCATCCACGTATCGGTGGAAAATCAACGCAAAATCGCCCAAGCGTTCACACAAACACTGGGCTACGACACCGTTTCACCAACAGCAGGCGGAAGAATCGACGAGACTGAACACCCGTTCACCAGCGGATACTACGACGACGTACGCGTAACCACCCACTACTACCCCAACAACTACGCCAGCGCCATCTTCTCCATGCTCCACGAAACAGGCCACGCACTGTATGAGCAAAACATCAACCCGAACTGGAAATATCAGCCCGTTGGCTCACCATGCTCCTTCGGAATCCATGAATCCCAATCACGCCTCTACGAAAACATCATCGGCCGCTCACAAGAATTCTGGACGTACATGCTGCCAAAACTGAAACAGATAACCGCGCCCGCGCTCGCAAATGTAAACTTGAGCCCGTTCGTCCACGCCATAAATAAGGTCCAACCTTCAAAAATCCGCATCGAAGCCGACGAAGTAACCTACAACCTGCACGTGATAATACGCTTCCAAATCGAAAAAGACCTCTTCGCCGATAAAACCGCCGTCGCCGAACTACCACAAACTTGGAACCAAAAATACGCTGAGTATCTGGGCGTTAAAGTGGAAAACGACTCTGAAGGCGCGATGCAGGACACGCATTGGGCAAGCGGATTATACGGATACTTCCCAACCTACGCGTTAGGCAACATCTACACCGGGCAATTAATCGTTGCGCTCGAAAAGGATGTGCCCGAATGGCGGCAACGGCTCGCCCAGGGCAACTTGGAAGACATAAAGCAGTGGCTGACCAAAAACGTCTATGGCTACGGAGACCTGTACGACCCAGCCGATCTAATACAGAAAGTGACGGGAAAGAAGCTAGACGCTGAACCCTACTTGAAGTACCTTGGCGAAAAATACGGTGAGCTTTACGGGTTTTGAGTTTCCTCTTTTTTTGTCAACTCGTGGTAAATGTAAAGAACAAGAAAAGCTATAATTCCGCCAAAGAAAAGGTAAACGCCTATCCATCCGACAACCGCATCATAAAAGTTGGCGCCGTAAAGAAAAAGTACAAACCCCAATATCACCGCGGCTAAACACGCCCAATCAGTCTTAGACATCTCATCACCGTAAACGCTGAATGTTACCATTCAGTGCACGCTAAAATATAAATAATTACCGAGAAACCTGCAACTATCCCTAGCAAAGCCACCACAACACACGGTGCCCGCCATCCAGAAAAGCAGTATTTGAGCAAACATCGACAAAACCCCCGCCCCTCAATGGCAAAAGTAGCGCTCCTTCCGACACTCTTATATACAAGGCAATACACAGAGAGCGCAGAGGTAACAGTAAATGTCGGGTATAGACACCAAAAAACCTGAAACACGAGACGAACTTGTAAGAATCGTGGCGGAAGCCGCCTCAAAAGACATAGCGGATAAAGATTCGCGAAAGCGGAAACCGACAAAACCGACAATATCGGGAACCGCAAAAGCTTTAAACATCCACAGAGACACACTTTACACCTGGTTAAAAGAATTTAATGTCGACTTCACAGACATCTTGGACCGAATACCGACAACTCCACCGCACGCAAATGTCGAAATGGGGAAAGTCTATCTGATAGGTGAGGCTCTTTTAGGAGAAGGAAATGAACTTGCTCATGTAGACCTTTTAATTGGCGACAAAGACGGACCAGTTGGAAAAGCGTTTGCCAACGGTTTCTCCAACCTCTCGGTGGGACACACTCCTTTGCTGGCTGTCATACGGCCTAATCTTCCGTCTAAGCCGCACACTTTACTTGTTCCGAAGGTAACCGTTAAAAACATGAAAGATGCCGGGAAAATTTTCGGTCCCGCTCAAGCCGCAGTTGCAAAAGCGGTGGCGGACGCCGTGGAGGAAAACATCATTCCCCAGGATAAACTTGATGATTGGGTTATCGTGTGCAGCGTGTTCATTCATCCGCAGGCGAGCGATTACCGCAGGATTTACCAGTACAATTATGGAGCCACAAAGCTGGCTTTGAGCAGGGCTTTGAAGAAGTATCCGTCGCTTGAGAAGATGCTCTATGACAAGGACCGGGCGAAGCATCCGATAATGGGCTTTAAGGTTCCGCGTTTATGGCGACCCCCCTACCTGCAGATTTCTCTTGATGCACCATCACTAGATGGCGCAAAGAAGGTCATCGCGCAGATTCCTGGAAGCGACAGAATAATCATAGAAGCCGGGACACCACTGATCAAACGCTACGGTACAAGAGTAATGCGTGATCTAAGAGAGGTAACCAAAGACGCGTTTATACTTGCAGACATGAAAACCTTAGACGTTGGAAAAGTCGAAGTTGACATAGCCTACGAAGACACGGCAGACGCTGTTGTAGCAGCAGGGTTAGCGCCACCCGAAACTCTTGATAAGTTTGTGCATGAAGCGAAGCGTCTTGGCATATACGGTGTCGTGGACATGCTGAATGTTGAAGACCCTGTGGCAAAACTCAAACAGGTAACAGAGTTCCCAGACATGGTCATACTGCACAGGGGAATAGATCAGGAAACAGGAAGAACCTTAGGGTTAGCCCTCATACAGGAGTTGCGCCAGACGTTCCATGACAAACGGTTCCTAATCGGAGTTGCAGGCGGAATAGTGCCGGAAACCGCGAAAGAAGCTTTGGAAAAAGGCGCCGACGTTATCATCGTAGGACGATATGTGACTCAGGCAAAAGATGTGGAACGCGCGGTCAGAGACTTCTTGGAAGTAACGCCGACGATGCGCGAAGACATTGACCTGTTCAGAGTCCACGTGGAATAAACGGGTCACCACGCTTTCTTTTTTCTTATATTTTTCTATCAAGCGTTTGCGCTTTAGAGCTTAGCAAAAACGGCTTGTGTAGCGATAAGCGTACGCTAAAGTTTTCATAAATCCTTAATAGAGAGTTGTTTAACTTCATACTCCGCTGGAGAGTAATAGCACATGGCTAAGTTCAAGGTAATAGTTTCCGACCCCGAAACTGGAACTTCAAAAGCGGTCGAGCTTGAAGAAGCACGAGCCGTTCCTTTCGTCGGAAGAAAAATTGGAGAATCACTAGACGGCGCTGTGGTGGATTTGCCAGCCCACAAACTTCAGATAATGGGCGGGTCAGACCGAGACGGTGTTCCCATGAGACCTAACGTTCACGGCGGAGGCCGCCGAAGGGTAATGTTGAGCGGTGGAGTCGGATTTAATCCTAAACACCCAGGGCAGCGGAGACGAAAAACCCTTCGGGGAGATGTCATAACAGACGAGATTGCTCAGATCAACACGAAAATTATCGAAAAACCGAAAAAGCCTGCTGAAAGCAAAAGTGAACAGCCGCCTCAGGAAGCAAAAGCAGAACCAGTTGAGCCGCAAGCGTAAATGCCTTCTTTTGAATGTTACGTGTTTCTCAGGCAGGGCTTTTTGCGAAAGTTGTTGACAGGCGTGGCGCTCGCAGTCAAGCGCTGCCATAAAATCGAGCCTAAACTTAAGCAGCGTTATTCTTTTAGGCGTTTAGTAGTCTGTTCTAGAAGACTTATTAACTTCCCATCATTTAATCCTTCACCAATTCATGAGTATGGACAAGACCAAGAATGAGCAAAAGTAAAGCCCTTCCCAAACAGCCAGAAGTCAACATCGGCACCATAGGACACGTGGATCATGGAAAAACCACCTTGGTGCAGGCGTTAACTGGTGTTTGGGCGTCACGCCACAGCGAAGAACTGAAAAGAGGCATAACCATAAGACTCGGCTACGCTGACATGGCAATCTACAAGTGCCCAAAATGTCCGCCGCCGAAAAATTACACGGTTAAACCTGTTTGCCCCAACTGCGATTCAGAAGCCGTTTTCGTTCGGGCTGTAAGTTTTGTTGACGCTCCTGGGCACGAGGCGTTGATGGCCACTATGTTGTCGGGAGCCGCCATAATGGACGGTGCAATCTTGGTGATAGCTGCTGACGAGCCGTGTCCTCAGCCGCAGACGCGTGAGCATTTGGCCGCGGCAGAAGTTATTGGCATAAAGAACATTATTATCGTTCAGAATAAAATTGACATTGTGGAAGAGAAACGAGCGCGGGAAAGTTATGACGAGATAAAGCGGTTTGTTAAGGGGACAATCGCGGAAAACGCGCCTATAATTCCTGTTTCAGCTCAGCATGAAGTGAACGTTGATGTGCTTCTGAACGCGATTGAGGAGATAATTCCCACTCCGGAAAGGGATGAAACGAAGCCTCCGCTCATGTACATCATTCGCTCTTTTGACGTTAACAAGCCTGGAACCTCAATCCAGAAGCTGGAAGGCGGCATAGTCGGGGGAACTATCGCTCAGGGCAAGTTTGCGGTCGGAGAAGAGATAGAGATACGTCCTGGCATTAGCAGTGAGTGGGAAGGCAAAACCGTCTATAACCCGTTAATCAGCGAGATAGTTAGTTTACACACGGGCGACAGAAGCATTAAAGAGGCTACGTGTGGAGGGTTAGTGGGCGTGGGCACCCTTTTAGATCCGTCTTACTCAAAGGCGGATGGTTTGACCGGAAACATAGCTGGGAAAACAGGGTTGCTTCCTCCTATATTGTCGGAATTAACTTTAGAAACGCACGTTTTAGAGAGGGCTGTGGGCACAAAAGAATTGTTGAAGGTTGAAAAAATCAACCCGGGTGAATCTTTGCTTCTTCACGTAGGCGCCGCGGTGAATCTTGGGAAAGTCCTTTCGATAAAGAAAAACTTGGTTAAAGTCAAGTTGAGCAGGCCCATATGCGCGCCGCCCAGCGCAAGGGTTGCCATGAGTAGAAAGATCACAGCGCGTTGGAGACTCATAGGGTACGGAATAATGGCCGCTGAGTCTTAATAGCCAAGGTTAATCCTTGATGTCTATTATTCCTCGAGCCTTCATTACCTTGTGGGCTTTTTGCAGCACATCTCTGGCGTTTTTGAACGTTAGCTTTTCCATGGCTTGTTGATAATTTAGCCAGATGTAACCGACATGCTCGTAGGATATCTTCACTGTTTCCGTGTGGGTTTCCATCAGGTAAAATATGACTTCTTTGTGGATTGTCGTGCCCTGTCTTCTGTAGAAGTAGTCTATTTTTTCTTTGAAGTCTTCGATGAATTTGGCGTCTGTTATGCCGGTTTCTTCTCGGAGTTCCCTTATGACCGTTTCTTGTTCGGTTTCGTTGGGTTCAACGTTGCCTTTTACAAAGTCCCAGTGTCCAGCTTCGTAATGCAGAAGAAGATATTTGACTTCACTGTCTTTCAGGTACACTACGGCGCCACAGGATTTTTCGCGAAACACCAGCTTTTCACCAATCCACTATTGCGTTGCTCATTCTACGCAGGGGTGATTTAAAAGTGATATGTTAAGTTGCGGATACACAATTGAAACGTGTACGTGTGCTGTTTTGGCTGCGCTAATCAGCGGGTTAAGACGGAACGGGAAAACAAACAGTTTTAAGTTTACGCGTACAGAACACCTTTTAGAAAGAGGCAACGGTTTTGAATCTTATCGAGGTACAGGGGTAAATGGGTGTTTCACGGGCAGAACGGGAAAAGTTGAAGGTGATTCTGGATTCAAACGCGTTGTTTGTTCCGCTTCAGTTCAAAATTGATGTTTTTAGCGATTTAAAGCGGTTGTTGAACAGGAGTTTTGAGTTGATTTTGCTTTCCCCGGTCAAACATGAATTGGAAACACTCGCGCGGAAGGGTTCACCTAAAATGCGTAAAAACGCCTCTTACGCGTTGAAGCTTGCTGAGAAATGCCGGTATGTTGAAGTTGATTTTCCAGCCTCAGCGCTTACGGACGATGTTATCGTGGAGGTGGCTGAAGAGTGGAAAGCCGCCGTTTTTACCAATGATAGGCAGCTGAAGCAGAGGCTAAGAGATATAAGTGTGCCAGTGATTTATGTGAGACAAAAATCGCGTCTAGAGATTGACGGGATGATATAACTATATGTTTAAGCTTATAACGTTGCAGGATACTATTCGCATTCCGCCTGAAACCTTCGGCAATCCACTTGAAAAGGTAGGTCTTGATCAAGTTAAGGCAAAATACGAGGGCATAGTGGATGAGGAGTTAGGCTACGTCATAGCCGTAAACAAGGTTGAAGTGAGTCCTGTTGGAAAGATAATTCCAGGTGACGGCGCCACTTATCATAAAGTATCGTTTTCCCTGTTAACTTTCTACCCTGTTATTCAGGAAATAGTGGAGGGCGATGTGGTGGAAATCGCGGATTTCGGAGCGTTCGTGCGCATAGGTCCAGTAGACGCTTTGCTGCACGTTTCGCAACTCATTGATGATTACATGTCTTATGATGAAAAACAGGGTGTCTTGCTGGGAAAGGAGACCAAGAGAAAGTTAACAAGCGGCGACCAAGTGCGCGTCAGGATAACCGCGGTGTCTCTTGGTAGAGCAGGAAGCTCAGGTAAAATCGGCGTAACGGCGCGTCAGCCTTTCTTGGGCAAGTTAGAGTGGCTGAAGCTTGATGCTGCTAAACCCAAAGAGGCGGCGGCTGAGAAAAAGCCTGCGGAGAGCAAAAAAGAAAAAGAAAGTGTAGAAAAGGAGTGACATGGATGAACCTTAGAGCCTGTACAAATTGCCATTTCATCACCAAGGAAAATGTTTGTCCAAAATGCCGGTCAACAAGCCTAAGCGAGGATTACAGTGGTCTAGTTATAATGTTTGACCCGGAAAACTCGGCTATCGCCAAGGCTATGAGCATAAAAGAGAAAGGGCGTTACGCGTTAAAAGTTCGCTGATTCTAAACCTAGCTTTAATGTTTTTAACCGCGCAGGGCACACATTAGAATTAGACTGCGTCAGTTCGAGGTTGACAAGATGGCTACTGCCTACAGAGTAACTCCAGAGCTTCGTGTTAAATTTAAAGAACCTTTTGGCATGTTAATTCGCGGCTCGTTTGCGGAAACCATGGACAAAATGGCGGAGATGGTGGAGCGAGAAAAGCCGCCTAAAATAATTTCTGTGGGAGACACGGTTTCGCGGAACCTTTATGAACGCCAGATGAACCTGCAGCTTTCGATTACTGACAATAAACGCAGAAGAAAGGTAGTAAAGCCGACGATTTTCGCGGGCATGCGCATTGTTAAGGTTATCAACCCTCAGGGAACAATCACTGAAGAAGCAATTGCGGCGATAAGGCAGGCTTTGGAAGGTGAGGAACGCGTGCACATAATCGTGGATGGCGAGGAGGATCTGTTGACGATTGTTGCCGTTTTGTACGCGCCGGAAAAGTCTCTTGTGGTTTATGGGCAACCTTTTGAGGGCATTGTGGTCGTTAAAGTTACCTCTGAGAAAAAGGCTGCGGCTGAGGAAGTTCTAAAAGCGATGAAAACTGTTCGAAAAGCTAAATAAGAAGCAACTGTATCAACTCAACACCCTAAACAAGTGAAATCGAGATGGAAGTCAAAATAGTATCAACGAAGGAAAATCCTCTCTTGAAACGAAAAGAAGTGGATTTCAGGGTGGAGCAGGACGCTACGGTACAAACTCCCGATAGGTTAGATGTACAAAAGGCGTTGGCTACCAAACTTAAAATGAAAGAGGAGCTGGTTTTTGTTAAGAAAATGAAAACCATGACGGGAACGCACACTACCCTGGGAAACGCTACCGCTTATGAAACGGTAGAGCAAGCGAAGTTCATTGAGCCCGAGTACATTAGAAAACGTAACAGTCCTCCAGAAGAACCTAAGGAAGAGGAGAATGAGTAATGTCAAAAAAGGAAGAGCCGTCTAAAAAAGCCGCCTCCAAGCCTGAACAGAAAGCTGAGAAGAAAAAAGAGGAAAAAGGCGTTCACGCCTTGTACAAGATAGAAGGCGATAAAGTCACGAGGCTGCGCCCCACATGCGAACGATGTGGCCCAGGATACTTCATGGCTAAACATGAAGACCGGTACACTTGCGGCCATTGCGGTTTTACTCGGTATAAGCAGGTTGAGAAATAAGCAGTTTTAAATTCTACCCGCTGATATTCTCTTGATGATTCAGATGATTAGAGTAAACGTAGCTATAACTAATATTTCAGCAGAACGTTTCTGGGACATCAGAAAACCTATTCCCCCCATTCAGATAGGCACAAACATAAACATCGTGGGCATGGACAAAAAGCCTGATGAATCCTTGGAAGTCCCGTTTGTTTTAGCCATAAACTATAACCCTTCAATAGCGCAGATAAGCCTAAAAGGAAGCGCTTATGTTTCGGGCGACAAAAACGAAATCGAGAAAATCCTCAAGGACCACGAAGAAAAGAAGCCGCCCCCACCCCTCATCGTGCAGTCAATATCCAACGTCGTGTTCATCGAGTCCGTTCTCATCTCAAGAACACTGAACATCCCGCCACCGATACCTCTGCCGCAGATACCTCAATCGAAAGCTCAGGGTTCAAAGCCGAAGGGAAGAGACTACAGCGCCTAACCTCAGCGGCAACCTCCAACCAGCCATTTTAGAGCCTTAACAGCTGGGACACTTTTCAGTATAGAACGCAAAACCCGAATTTTCACGCTTCATAACCAGATACCTCTCCGAGAACAGTAAGCATCACACCAGCATATTTGGATCCTAATAGAGATTCGTTGCAGAAACTATAGAGGGGTAGGTCCGTATTGGCGCAGAAACCTCACAAAAACATGCAGAAAACGGCGCACGAACGCTCTGCAGTCTAAGCTCCAGTTTAATCTATATATAGAGGGGGTATAGACAAAAAATCGCACGTCAGAGCGCAAGTAAAAAAGGAAAAATTTTTCCGGCGCTCGTGTTTATTCTCTGCTTGAGAGTACAAGGATGTAGTCTGCTGTATCTGCGCACATGTCTGCAGCGTGCTCTATGAACTCGATTAAATCGTCAAAAATCACCATGGCTCCGCAGTTGATTTGCGAGCCGTATTTGACGAACAAGCTTTTAGCCTTAAGATACTCCTCGTCAAGCAAATGCTCAATCTCCCCGACTTTCTTGGCTTGATTTATGGCTTCAACAGGTTCAGACGAAATCTTCTCTATGGCACTACGCAAAGTTTGAGCGGTTTCCACAAGTTTCGACGTCATAAACACGGTCTTCTGGCAAAGTTCAGGCGGAATTTTGGCATCCGCAAGCATCTCCAAACATCTCGCCGCATCTTTAGTGTGATCCGCTAGGGTGTCCAGCCTTTTCACGAGATGCAACAAGTCTTCGCGGTAGTCAGCCACAAGAGCTGCACCTTTGGAAAGCTCCATAAAAACGTCAGTTCGTAACGCGTCAACTTCCTCTTCAGCCTTATACAGGTTTTCAATGTACTTCTTGGCTTCATCGAAGTTACCTTCTGAAAAGCTCTTCATAGCCTTATGAAGCCACGTCACCGTGTCAAAGGCTTTTGTTATTTGTTCGTGAGCTAGCTCTAAACCTTTCGTTTTCCGACGCTTTTCAAACCAGTTATAGCTTCTTTTCTCCACGGCTTGCAACTCCTTTTATCACTATTTGCGATTGTAACCATATTAACCCTTCTGTAATTTAAGTTCAACTGCAGCGCCTCGCATAATGCGTTTCCTTTTGTAGACTGTTTATCGGCATCAAAAAAGAACATTCCTGATTCCGCTATGACAAGCAACCGTCAATCGCCAGAAACCACTCCACAAGGTCTATTCCGTCTGACTTTTCTGGCTTTTTCCTATTCTTCTTTCCCTTCACAACCATAATCTCATCAGCATTCTGCTCTAAACATGGGCGAAATACCAAGGCTCAGCAAGTTTTGAAGTTGCACTTTTCTCTTTTTTAACTGCGCCTTTTCGCATTTCCATCTCCAAGTAAAACAGCAGCTTCCTAACTTAATTAGAATCTCCAAATATTATATAGACCCAACTTTAGTCTATATAGCAACTGAACCAGCCAAACTCAAGTTTCAAGAACCGTTCTCGCCAACTCAACTTTATCTTCCAAACTTTTCATCAACGTGTTCGTAACTTCAACTTCAATTCCAAGCTTCTCAATTCTCCCTTTCTCCGCAGAATCCGCCACGTCAAGAACAAACGTGTCAAGAAAATCCGAGTAAAGTTCAGCCACAGAAAACGCGGAAACCTCAAACCCTAAACCACGCATCAACTTGTCCGCTGGACCTTTAACAGGAGTACCAGCAATAATCGGGCTTACCGCCACTTTCTTAGCGTTTGATTGCCGCAACGCGTTTCTCACGCCATTCACAGCCAAAATCGTGCCTATACTAACAATCGGGTTGCTTGGGCAGACAATCACCTTCTCCGCTTCCCTAATCGCCTCTAAAACGCCTGCAGCAGGCTTCGCCCTGTCACCACCGAGAAACTCAACACCCAAAACCTCGTCCTTTCCACCCCTTTTAACAAAATACTCTTCAAAATGAACCAAACCTTCCTCAATCAAGACTCTGGTTTCAAACCTGTCATCCGTCATGGGCAAAACAGCCACCTCAAGCCCCAACAATCGGCTCACACGCGCAGTAACCTCAGACAACTTCACGCCGTTTTTCAACAGGTTTGTTCTAAAAATGTGCGTGGCAAGATCCCTGTCACCGAGATTAAACCATGTTTCACCCTTGAATTTTCTAAGCGCTTCAAGACAATGAAACGTGTCTCCTCTGATTCCCCAACCTTTCTCCTCATCAACAATCCCTGCCAAAGTGTACGTGACTATGTCAACGTCAGGAGATATGTGCAAACCAAACAGTTCAATGTCATCGCCTGTGTTCACGATTACTGACAAGTCTTTTTGGTTGACGAGTTTCACGAGTCCTGTGAGAAACCTTGCTGCTCCTACTCCACCTGCTAACGCTGTGATCATGGCTTTCACGTTGAACATTATATGCGCACAGGCGCTTCAAGAAGCTTCCGTTTCGACTATGTGCCCTGTTTCTGCCTATGCTCCTTCTCTGAAACCCAGTACTCAGTTGCTGAACCTTTCGCGTCAACAACCTGCTCTTTTTTGAACACAGGCGCTTCGCTCTTGTACCGTTCCACAGCTTCTTGTAAAACTGAAAAAACCTCTGTTCGGTGGGAACCCGATACCAAAACGTACACCATCTCTTCTCCGACGCTGAATTCGCCGAGTAAATGGTGAATCTGAACGTCAACTATTCCAGGCTTCTTAGCCAAGTCATCGCAGATTTTAGTTAGAACTTCGTTGGCTTTTTCCTCGTACGCTTCCAACGTGAGTTTCCGCACCTTCTCTCCTTCAAGATTCTGTCCGCGAACTACGCCTATGAAAAGGCTTATGGCTCCAGCGTCTTTGTAGTTCTCGTTTTTCTTGGTGCTGTTTAAAAGGTCTGAAACCGAAAAAGTTCCTTTTTCATGCACACCTGCACGTGTTGGCATCAAGTCACCTTCCTTAAAAGAACCATATTCGTCTCTAAAGACGTTTCGCCTAAACAGGCTTTAGGGCGGAAAAAGGGTTTAAGCGCTATTCAGCTTGCGGGGCTTCCTGAATTGGCGCTTGAGCGGGTTGAGCTACCAGTTTCGATTTCCTGATGCCAACGTGCCTGAGAGGTGCCACTTTCTTGGCTTCGTTGTAGATGTCTGAAGCGATTTTTCCCAGCACCATCTCTTGAACAAACTGATCCAGAGTTAATGCAGCGGCTTTTTCGTTGGCGGTTTTTGCCATCATGTTGCGGATGAGTTTTTCCTGTGAAGTTTTGATTCGTGAAAGTGTGAGGGCTGAAACTGACACTCTTAGTTTGTAGCCGTCTTTTGTGGTTAGGTTGAAAAGGCCGTCAACCTTCGTTGTTCTTCTTCTCACCAGGCTTCGTAGATAGTCACGTGAGTACTCGTGACCTTTGAACAGCGTGTGAGCGGTTTTGCCGTCAATCTCGGCTATCTGGAAGAACATTTTCAGGTATTGGTGAGAAAAGTCGCCTGTGATGTCGTAGAGTGTGGCTTCCACTATTCGTCCGATAAGCTGCTTTGGCTCTTCTGCTGGTACTGCACCTAACTCTACGTTTCCGAAGAAAGACGGTGCAATAACCATGTACCAAGCTTTGCTTCGCCATTTGTCACGTACGTGTTTACTTTTAGCTCTCGAAGACAAGTTTATCCTCCAAATGCGGCTTCATCATTCTCAATGCGATATTAAAAGGTTTACCGTTGCAGACTTATCTTCTCGATGTCACCCATGTACTTTCTCAAAACCTCTGGAACAGCAACCGAACCATCTTCCTGCTGATAGTTTTCCAGTATGGCAAC
>Ga0315550_1000836_pt1 | contig 19062 bp, 22 predicted proteins | sample SalMarSW160190MG_2_FD_203100 | JGI IMG/M metagenome (GOLD analysis project Ga0315550, IMG submission 203100) | Salt marsh sediment microbial communities from the Plum Island Ecosystem LTER, Massachusetts, United States - Salt Marsh Sediment SW1601-90 ... | reverse complement strand
GACCAGATCGGCAAGAGCAAGGACACCACCCTCGGGCGTTTTCTGTACGCGCTTGGCATCCCGCAGGTGGGCGAGGCCACGGCGCAGCTGCTTGCCGATCACTTCGGTGTTCTTGACGACATCCTGAGCGCTAAACGCGAGACGCTCGAGCAGATCCACGGCATCGGACCGAACATGGCCGAGGACATCTACGAATTCTTCCACGAGAAACACAACCGCGACGTCATCCGCGCGCTGGTCAAGGCCGGCATCCACTGGCCCAAGCCCGCGCGCGTCAAGAAATCCTCCGCGCTCGCGGGCAAGGCCTTCGTGCTCACCGGCGGCCTTTCCTCCATGACCCGCGACGAAGCCAAGCGCTTGCTCCAGGAGCAGGGCGCCAAGGTCAGCGGCAGCGTGTCGAAGAAAACCGATTACGTCATCGTCGGCGAGGAACCGGGCTCGAAGGCCGGCAAGGCCAGGGAGCTGGGCGTGACGATGCTGGATGAAAAGGAATTTCTCAAATTGATCGGGAAATAAACTTCATGTAGGTTGGGGTGAATGAAATGAACCCCAACAACCCAAGATCAAGGGTTTGAGGAGTAAATTATGAAGGTGAAACGGGGAGAGTTGTGTTGGGGTTCGCTCCGCTCACCCCAACCTACGTGCTCGCTACGTCGGCGCTTCGCGCTTCGTAGCTCGCAGGTTAGCTCGGCGTTATGTTGCTCAGAGCCGACGCTACCGAGTGAGGGAATGAAATGCTCGAAGCCGGGAAGGTCTTTCTACTTGGAGTGCTGGTATATTTCTCGCCGCGCCTTTTCTTTCTTCTTGGCGGGTGGTGGTTCCCTGAATTGCAAACCCGTAACGAATGGGAAGAGAGAGTCCGGGTTATGCGTGCGCGCTTCTGGAAGGCGCTCGGACTCGTGTCGATCGTTGTAGCGGCCACGTTGTTCGTCCTTAACTATTGTGGGTATGCCGTGGCAGAAAAAACGGAGTCACAGAACAATTTTCGCTAATATTTGGAAACATTAATCTTCTGTGCCTTGATACTGTCGGAGGAGAGCCGCATGGCAACGGTAAGCGAAGTCTGGCCAAACGGAATTCCGGCGGTCGGCCAGACGGCGCAGCGATCGCGTGCGGTGACGGCACGCGACATCGAGTTGTTCACCGATATCAGCGGTGACCGCAATCCCCTGCATTATGACGAAGCCGCGGCACGGGCGACGCGCTTCGGCGGCATCGTGGTGCAAGGGGGCGTGACCAGCGCGATACTCAACGCGGTCGTGGCCGAGGATCTGCCTGGCCCGGGCAGTGTGTTTCTGCAAGTCAACTGGAGCTTCAAGGCGCCGGTGCGGCCCGGTGACACCATCACCGGCGAGGTGAAGGTCACCAAGGTGCGCGAGGACAAGCCGATCACCGAGCTGGAGACGCGCATTTTTCTGGCCGACGGCACCACCGTTCTGGAAGGCACCGCCGTTTGTTACACGATGCCGCTCAAGAGCAAATAGATACTCTGAATTGAAAAATCCGGGGGAAGCCTTGTCCAAGATCATGCGCCAGGCGCACCCGTCATTTCGGCCATGACCGCCGCGGCGCTGGCGCTGACGGCGGCGGTGCTGATGCATGTCACATGGAACCTGCTGGCGCGCGCCGGGAATCCCGACACCCGGTTTCTCTGGTGGGCGCTCGTCGGTTATCTGCTCGTCCTGGGTCCGTGGTCGTTGTACGCGCTCGCGGCCGACGCCCGCTGGTCGTCCGCCCTGGCCGGCCTGCTGGCCGTTTCGGCGCTGGCCAACAGTCTCTATTTCCTGGTGCTCGGCGCCGCGTACCGGCACGCGCCGGTCGCGCTGGTTTATCCGATCGCGCGCAGCTCGCCCTTGCTCATCGCGCTCTGGAGCAGCCTGTTTTTTGGCGGCGGCATCGCGGCGGGAGGCTGGCTGGGCATACTCGTCTCCGTCGCGGGGCTGCTGTTGCTCGCGGCGAGCGCGCGCCGCGGCGGCAGCCGCCGGGCATTGCTCTGGGCGGTGATCGCGGCATTCGCCACCAGTGTTTATTCGTTGAGCAACAAGTTCGCGGTGGCGAGCCTGCCCACCTACGGTTCCCAGCTCGGGCTCGTGAGCTTCGATCTCATCGCGTCCTTCATGGCGCTGAGTCTCGAGCAGCGTCTGCGGCTCGGACGTTGGCGGCCGCCCGCCATGCCGCCGATCGTGCGCTGGCTGCCGGCCGGCCTTTGCATCGGCAACGCCTACGGCCTGGTGATCTACGCCATGCAATATCTTTCCGCCGCTTATGCCGTGGCCTTCACCAACGCCGGCATCGTGCTCGCCGGTTTGTTGTCGATCTTCGCATTCGGCGAGCGCGAGCGCGCGGGTACCCGGCTGGTCGCCATCGCCGTGATCACCGCCGGTCTGGCGATACTGGTCGGTTCGGCCTGAATCGGGTATTGACAGGAATTTCAAATTCATGAAAGCCGGCGGCAAAATAGTGCTTGCCGCTGACTACCCGCGCGCTTAAATTGGCGGGATACATCAGGACTGGCGGATTTTATGCGCAACTTTCATTGCGTCTGCGGTAACACGATTTACTTCGAGAGTTCGATCTGCCTCGTCTGCGGGCGCATACTCGGATTTCTTCCGCAACAGCTGCTGCTGAGCGCCATCGAGCAGCACGATGATGCCCGCTGGCGCGCCTTGCCTCCCGCTTCTCCCGGCAGGTTATGGCGCCAGTGCCAGAATTACAAGATAGAAAACGTCTGCAACTGGATGGTGTCGGAGGATGACCCCGATCCGTTCTGCCCGGCGTGCCGCCTTAATCACATGATTCCGAATCTCACCGATCCGCGCAATCGCGTTTTATGGTCACGCATCGAGCAGGCAAAGCGAAGGTTGATCTATACCTTGTTCTATCTGGGCCTGCCCGTGGTCGGACGGAACCGTGATTCCCAACAGGGGCTGGCGTTTGAATTCCTGCAGGATCCAGTCGCCGTGACCGAATTCAGCGATATCGCCGCCGGGCACAGTGTCCTGACCGGACACCACAGCGGACTCATCACCATCAACATCGCCGAGGCCGACCCGAGCGCGCGCGAGGTCATGCGCGAGAAAATGGGCGAGCAGTACCGCACCTTGCTCGGTCATTTTCGCCATGAAATCGCCCACTACTACTGGGACAGCCTTATCCGCGATACCGAGTGGCAAGCGCCGTTCCGGGAACTGTTCGGCGACGAGCACGCCAATTATGAGCAGGCTCTCAATCGCTACTACAGCGAGGGACCACGGCCGGACTGGCAACAGTCCTTTGTCAGCGCTTACGCCAGCGCGCATCCCTGGGAGGATTGGGCCGAGACCTGGGCGCATTACCTGCACATGGTGGACACGCTCGAAACCGCCCATGATTACGGATTCACCATCGGTGGCCGGACCCTGCATCCACCGGTGGCGGCGAGTTCCGCCGTGGAGCACCGCGCCATGACGCCCTACGCGGCGCCGGTCAGGTTCGAGGAATTGCTCAACGACTGGGCGCAACTGACGCTGGCGCTCAATTCACTGAATCGCAGCATGGGGCTGCCCGATGCCTACCCGTTCGCGTTGACGGAAAAGGCCGCCACGAAACTCCGCTTCGTGCATCGGCGGGTTATAGCGGCAACCACCTAGGTAGTGGGGGATTCCCAGTCGAAGCGCGGCAGTTCCTCGAAGGCGCGCCGCAAGCCCTTGTTCCAGCTTTTCTGAAAGTCACTGAAAAACGGCATGTCGTAGTCGAAGCGCAAGCGCTGCTTGAGTGACAGATTATCGCGCGGGTAGATCGCCAGTTCCACGGGGGGACCGACCGAAATATTGGCGCGCATGGTCGAGTCGATCGATACCAGCGCGCAGCGCGCCGCGTCCTCGATGGACGTTTCCGGCTGGATGATGCGGTCGAGTATCGGCTTGCCATACTTGGTCTCGCCGATCTGGAGATACGGTGTTTCCGGCGAGGCGGTGATGTAGTTGCCCTGCGGGTAAATCAGATAGATGTTGGGGTCGCGCCCGTGGATCTGTCCGCCGAGAATGAAGCTGGCCTCGACGCTGACGCCGTTTTCCTTCAGCAGCGGACCGTGCTCGGTCTGCATGCGCTGGCTGAGGTTGCCGACGTAGTGGGCGGCGTCGAAGAGGTAATGAAACGTGTTGAGGTTCTGCGGCGCCGAAGGATCGTCGAGGTCCCGCTGGATGGCGTTGACGACCGCCTGGGTGGTGGCGAGGTTGCCGGAGGTGATCAGCACGATCAGGCGCTCGCCGGGCGTGCCGAAGACGTGCATTTTGCTGTACGTGGAAATATAGTCCACGCCGGCGTTGGTGCGCGAGTCGGACGCGAACACCAGGCCGCCGTTGACCTTGATGGCGAGACAGTACGTCATGAGGGTTGCAGTTCTCCCTTGGCCGGGACGCCGCTCCGTCGCAGTGCAAACATCCACGCGGCGCACCAAATTGGTGACCGCCATCGCGCGGGGCGGTGAGTCGTTATGGCAATATCGCTATGTTACTATCACTTTAACCACTTGGCATCGACTTTGCTTTGCATCAAGGTATGTTCCTGAACTGTTCTGAGAGACTCCCGTCATGGCGATTCGTTGGGGAGCTTACCGGGCCAAAGGCCTCTATGATGAGTTGATCCGTGCCGCCGGCAAATCACGGCCGGCGGCGAAGCAGCTGTGCGACCATCTGCGCTCGCTCACCGACGCCGAGATCGAGGAGCGCAAGCAGGCCGCCGAGGCGGCGATCCGGGTGATGGGCGTGACCTTCCGGGTCTACTCGGAGGAAGGCGGGTCGATCGACCGCGCCTGGCCGTTCGACATCATCCCGCGCATCATCCCGGCCAGCGAGTGGCGCCGCATCGAGACCGGCCTTAAGCAGCGCGTGCGCGCGCTCAACCTCTTTATCGACGATCTCTATCACGATCAGCGCATCGTGCGCGACAAGGTTTTTCCCGAGGACATCCTCGCGTCCTCGAAGAATTTCCGCCCCCAGTGCGTCGGCGTCGACCCGCCGCGCGGGGTGTGGGCGCACATCTGCGGTTCGGATCTGGTGCGCGACAAGGACGGAACGGTGTACGTGCTGGAGGACAACCTGCGCGTGCCTTCGGGGGTGTCGTACATGCTCGAAAACCGCCTGGTCCAGAAGCGGGTGTTTCCCGAGCTCTTCGAGCAGTACAGCATCGAGCCGGTGGACGATTATCCCTCCCAGCTTTACGACATGCTGTGCTCGATCGCGCCGCGCGCCGCCGTTCGTCCCGAGGTCGTGGTGCTGACGCCGGGCATATACAACTCCGCGTACTTCGAGCATGCCTATCTGGCGCAACAGATGGGCGTCGAGCTCGTGGAAGGGCGCGACCTCGTGGTCGGCGACGACGATGGCGTGTACATGCGCACGATCGAGGGCCTGACGCGCGTGGACGTGATTTACCGCCGCGTTGACGATTTGTTCATCGACCCCGAAGCATTCAATCCCGAATCGCAACTCGGCGTGCGTGGACTGCTGCGCGCCTGGAAGAAGGGAAACGTCGCGCTCGCCAACGCGCCCGGTGCCGGCGTCGCCGATGACAAGGTGGTATACGCGCTGGTGCCGAAGATGATCCGGTATTACCTGGACGAGGAGCCGATCCTGCCGAACGTTCCCACCCACCTGTGCATGGACGAGGCGGAGCGTGAGTACGTTCTGGCCAACCTCGACAAGCTGGTGGTCAAGCCGGCCAATGAATCGGGCGGCTACGGCATGCTGATCGGTCCGCACGCCAGCCAGAAGGAGCGCGAGGAATTCGCGCGCCTGATCCGGCGCGATCCCCGTAACTACATCGCCCAGCCGCTGATCAGCCTGTCGACCACGCCGACGCTGGTCGGCGCCAAGGTGGAGCCGCGGCACATCGACCTGCGGCCCTTCATCCTTTCCGGCGATTCGGTTTATGTCACGACCGGCGGCCTGACGCGCGTGGCGCTGCGCAAGGGGTCGACCGTGGTCAATTCCTCGCAGGGCGGCGGCAGCAAGGACACCTGGATCGTCGAGGAGGTAGCGACATGAGCCGCGGAGCAGGGCCCCCGCGCGAAGCGCGGGGATACGAGCGCGAGCAGGGAGCAGGGGCCCCGCGCAGCGGGGATGCGACCGACCGCGAGTCGCTCGCGGCCACCGGAATGTATGTTACCAATTGCGATGATTCTCATATTATTTGGCACGTTGCAACACGAAAGCACGCCGGTGGCGACCGGCGAATTGGCGCAGGCCGCCGACGAGTCGGCGTGTGGTATTTGTTCGGCATTGCGGAGGTAGCGACATGAGCCGCGGAGCAGGGCCCACGCGCGAAGCGCGGGGATGCGACCGGCGAATTGGCGCAGGCCGCCGACGAGTCGGCGTGTGGTATTTGTTCGGCATTGCGGAGGCGGCGCCATGATGCTGTCGCGCGTGGCCGAGAATCTCTACTGGATGGCGCGTTATCTGGAGCGCACGGAAAACGTCGCGCGCCTGATCACCGTCAACACCAACCTGCTGCTCGACCTGCCTCGTCGCGTGCTGCCCGGCTGGGCGCCGCTCATCGAGATTACCGGCAGCCGCGAGATTTTCGCCAAACAATACGCCGAGCCCGATGAGCGCAGCGTCGTGAAGTTTCTCGTCGGCGACGCGGCCAATCCCGGCTCGATCCTGAGCTCGCTCGACCTCGCGCGCGAGAACGCGCGCACGGTGCGGGATTTCATCCCGCGCGAGGCCTGGGAGCAGGTCAACGAACTTTATCTGTACGCCAAGAACCACCAGGCGAGCGGGCTCGGCCGCCGCCGCCGCTACGAATACCTGCGCGGCGTCATACTGGGCGTGCAGCAGATCGCCGGCCTGCTGGCCGGGACCATGACGCATGACGAGGGCTACGACCTGCTGCGCATGGGCCGCAATCTCGAGCGCGCCGACATGACCATCCGCATCATCGACGTGCGTTCCGAGAATCTCTTGCCCGGAAAGAGCGAAGAGCTCACGCCGTTTGAAAACATCCAGTGGGTGAGCGTGCTGAAGTCGCTGTCGGCCTACCAGATGTACCGGCGCGCCATGCAGGTGCGTGTGCGTCGCCCGGACGTGCTGCGTTTCCTTTTCAAGGAACGGCTGTTCCCGCGGGCGATCTATTACACGATCAGCGAGGTGGAGAACTGCCTTAAACATCTCCCGCGCCGGGAAGTACCGCTCGGCAGCGTGTCCCGGCTCAGGGAGCTTATTACGGGCTCCCAACCCGAGTTACTCGATCAGGCCGGGTTGCACCTGTTCATCGACGATCTCGAGCTCGGGCTGATCGAGCTCAATAGCGCCATCAGCGACACTTACTTTCTGCCCGGCGGTTCATCCGCCTAGACCCGTCATGAACGCAGGCAACGCATGAATATCCTGCTCAAGCGCGTTTATGAGGCGCCCGGGAAACGCGACGGCTGTCGCGTGCTGGTGGATCGTCTCTGGCCGCGGGGATTGGCCAGGAACAAGGCGCGGATCGACCTGTGGCTGAAGGACGTCGCGCCGAGCGCGCCGCTGCGCAAATGGTTCGCGCACGACCCGCTAAAGTGGCCTGAATTCAAAAAACGTTACTTCAGGGAACTGGCCGGGAAGCCCGCGGCGGTGAAACCGTTGCGAAGCCTGGCGCGAAAGGGGACGGTGACGCTGGTGTTCGGTGCCAGGGACGAAAAACACAACAACGCCGTGGCGCTCAAGCAATATCTCAGTCGCTGAATATTTTTTATTTATCCAGCACTTCGAAGTACATCAGCAGCGATCGCTGGATGAACAGATCATTGTCGTCGCTGACCATGAAGAATCGGTTGCCGCGATGGCGCGCCAGGCCTTCGAAGTTGTCTATCTGGTAACCCTTGCCGGTATCGAGGGTCACGACGGTGGTAACCGGTACCGGATCGGTGGATGCCGGGCCAGGCGGCAAGCTGGCGATCCTGAGGAAGACCGTCAGCCCGCCGAAGGCGCCCCTGAAATCGCTTTCGAGCGCCAAGACACGGTCGTGCCCCAGGCACGCCAGATCCGTGATGCGATTGCCATGCGGCAACGGGTAAAACCAGGAGCCGCCTTCCAAACTGAAGATCCGCGTATAGCCTTGGCGTTCTGCCTTGAGCGGCACCTCGGGAACGGTAAGGATGCCCAGGCGGGGGTCGACGCATACCGACTCCAGCATCTTGTTGGGATTCTGGTAATGTTCCGCCTCGTTGAGCGGGGCGGGAAGGGGGTATTCGCTGACGGCATACCCGTCGGGACGGTAGCGCACGATGCGCGGAAACCGCTCGAAACTGATAAGAAGTTCGGCGTCGCCTTTGCGGCCGTTGCGCCCCCTCAGGATGTCGAGCCCTTCGGAGTCCGTGCGTCCGTACCCGAGGGGTTTATTGCTGCCCAATTCGCGCAGGCGCACTGCCTTCAGCAGTTTCAGTCCGGTCAGATACCCGTTTTCAAACTCCGGCCGCAGATGAAACAGAAATCCCTTGTCCGAAAGGGCGTACAGAATATCCTCATCGTCGTCCCAGGCCAGGCCGGAGAGCTGGGAGAAGCGCATGCCGTCGACCACGGGATTGGGCAATTGCAGCATGCCGAGAAAACGGATGTCATCGATACGGCCGCCGGTCTTGATGCCGGCGGAAAGCGGGACGGACCGGGTTTCCAGCTCCGTCTGGGCATTGACGGCGCCGTTGCCGAGTGACGCCGCCAGAACGGCGAGCCCGGTCAAGACGGCTTTGATGAAACGCATCGTAAGGGAAAAATGAAGACTGAAGACCCCATCCCGCCGCGCGCGGAATGGGGTTGCCGGCTATTTTCAGTTTACCGTGATTTTGGCCTTGCTCTTCAGATCCTTGAGCAGGTCGCTGACTCTTTCATTCTGCATCTTGCGGTAGATATTGGCGCGCGCCTGCTGATTCGCCATGAATTCCTCGAAAGTCGGAATCTTGAGCGGACGCGTGTCTTCGACCTTGATGATGTGCCAGCCGAAGTCGGATTTGACGGGCTCGTTCGAAACCGCGCCTTTCTTCATTTTTATGACGGCGTCGAAAAACTCCGGCACGACCATGCCCTGGTTGATCCAGCCGAGCTCGCCGCCGCTCTTGCCGCTCTGCGTGTCAATGGACTTCTCCGCGGCGAGCTTGTTGAAGCTCGCCCCTTTCTGCAATTGCGCGATAATGTCCTTGGCCTCGCTTTCGTCCTTCACGAGGATGTGGCGCACCTTGTACTCGGTCTTGTTCGTGTTCTCCACTTCCTGTTCGTAACGTTTTTTCACGTCGTCCTCGGTGATCGGGTTGTCCTTCAGCAGCTTGCGCTTGACGGCCTGCGCCAGGATTTCCTCGTGCACGCGTTTGATGAGCGCGGCGACCTCGGGGTCCTGATCGAGCTTGTTTTTGGCGGCATATTGCGCGAGCAATGCCTTGTCGATCATCTCGTCGAGCACGATCTGCTTTTCCTTGTCCTTGTCGGCGATCGGCCCCACCTGCTGCTGGCGAATCCGCAGATAGTTTTCGTAGTCCGATTCCGTGATGTTCTGGCCGTTGACGCTGGCGACGACCTTGCCGCTGTCCGCGTCCGCGCCGGTTTGCCCGGCCGGTTTTTTATCGCAGCCGGCCGCCAACAGGCTCAGCGCGGCGAGAAATACGATAAGAGAGGTGCGTAATGTTGACATGGATTTTCCTTCGAGAAGGTTGTGGTTTGATTTGAGAGTACGCGATTCAGAGCTCATCCGGGGTGAGCGCCTGGATGCTCAGTGCATGAATGTCCCTTTTCATCATGTCGCCGAGCGCCTGGTAGATCATCTGGTGCCGTTGCACGGCGTTTTTTCCCTGAAACCGCGGTGAAATGATGGTGACGGCAAAATGCCCGCCGCCGCTTTTCGCGCCTTCGTGGCCGGCGTGCAGCCGGCTATCATCGCGCACCTCGATTTTCTGGGGGGCGAAGGCTTCGCGCAGGCGGGTTTCAATAAGATTTACACGTTCCATAAATTGTTTCCTAAAAAATCAAAATGAAATGAAAATCGGCCACAGAGTACGCAGAGGTCACAGAGTAAAAACGGTTTCTTTCTTTATCTCTGTGTGCTCTGTGATCTCCGTGGCTGCAATATCAACTTTCATTTTGATACGGATTCTAAGGCAATACCTTGCGGAACGGTTTGACGCTGACGCTGGCGTAGACGCCCGCTTCCACGTAGGGATCGGCATCGGCCCAGGCACGAGCGTCTTCCTGCGAATCGAACTCGGCGACGATCAGGCTGCCGGTGAATCCCGCGGGGCCGGGATCGCTGCTGTCCACGGCCGGGTAGGGGCCGGCGAGCAGCAGGCGGCCTTCGTTTTGAAGTTGCTGCAGGCGCGCCAGGTGCGCCGCGCGCACCGAGAGCCGGCGCCCGAGACTTTCCTCGGTGTCCGTGCCGTTGATAACGTACCACATCAGTCGGCGGTCCCGTCGGCACCGGGTTTGCCGCTTTCCGGTGCTTCCTGGATGTGTTTTGCCATGAAGAAGGCCTGCGCAATGGCGAAGACCAGGGTGATCCCGAACGAGCCGAAGACCTTGAAGTCCACCCAGAGGCTGCGCCGCGTCTCGGCGTCGAGATCGAGGCGGTAATAAAACGCTACGTAGATATTCACCGCGCCGAGCAGCGCGAAAAATATTCCCCAGCTGAGGTTGAGCCGTCTCCATACGGGCCGCGGAAGCGCGATCTGCGCCGACATCATGCGCTCGATGAGCGTTTTATTTCCGATCCACTGGCTGCCGAGCAGGAGGCCCGCGAGGATCCAGTACACCAGCGTCGGTTTCCATTTGATGAAGGTGTCGTCGTGCAACGCCAGCGTCAGGCCGCCGAATACCGCGATGACGGCGAGCGTCACGAGGTGCATGGTCTCGAAGCGCCGGTGCCTGAACCAGAAGAGGCCCACCTGGAGGAAGGACGCGACGATGGCCACGGCCGTCGCTACGTAGATGTCGTAGAACTTGAAGGCCGCGAAGAACAGCAGCAGCGGAAACAGATCGTAGAGGAATTTCATCGTGAAATGCCGGCAAAAGGAGCGTTATTTTGTCACTACGAGGGTGGGGCGGCAAGGACAACACGGAATACAGCGGATTAAGTCTTTGTTGCCCCGGTGGACCGTGCGCCGCGCCTGATCCCGAAATCCGCGTTTTCGATATATATTTCTCGGGTTTAATGCATCCGCGGACGGGTCCAGAGGTCGAAATAGCGCCCCATCACCTGGCGCACCGGCTGCGGGTAATTGAGCGCCTCCATCTGCTGCATCCCCTCGGCAAAGAAGGCGGCGGCGTCCTCCGGCAGGTAACGCACCAGATCCTCGAAAACCTGCTCCATGAGGGCCGGGTTGTGGGTGCGCGTGGCGACGATGCCGCGGTTCAGGTGCAGAACGCGCCACGGCCGGCCGGGATTGTTTTTTTCCAGGTCCTCCTTGATGAGCTTGGCGCTCGCCTGCGCCACCCGGCCCATGAAGAGGGTGAGCGGTTCCAGCGCGGCCGGTTCGTGCATGCGGTTGGCGAAATTGGCGAGCGCATTGACCGCCGGTTCGAGCGTGCGGATCTGGCCTTCGTGGCGCATGATCCAGTCGGCCGCGCCCAGCGTGACGATTTCCAGGTCCTGTTTCGGGACGGGGAGATTGAGTTGAACGGCCCACGCCGCCAGATCGGTGAGCAGCGTTATCCCGTAGTCGCCGAGCTGGGTCACGTCGTTGCTGGAAATCGGCCCGGTTTTGCCTTCTTCCTCGTCAATTCGGGTGACGAGGGCGAGAAACTGTTCGATCGCCTCCGCCAGTTGTACCGGGGTGACCTGGTTGGTTTCCGCCGGACGGCGCGCATCGTAGTTGTCGATGATCTCCCTCGCCGCGTGTTCGAAACGCAGCGTGGCTTCGGCGATGCTGGGCGGCAGAGTGGCGGTCATCCGGCGATTCAGGGCCCGTTCACGGTATAATTCGGTGGTTCATGATACTCTGTTTATACCATGAGCCATACCAACACAAATCCTGCTTCTTTGCCGCCGCGGCGCTACGATTTGCATACGCACAGCCTGCGCTCGGACGGCACCCTGGCGCCCGCGGATCTGGTGGCGCGGGCGCATGCCGCCGGGATCGACGTGCTGGCGCTGACCGACCATGACGTGACCGACGGGATAGCGGAGGCGTGCACCGCCGCGGCACGGCTGGGCATCACGCTGATCGCGGGCGTCGAGGTCTCCGTCTCCTGGCGCAACCAGACGCTGCATATCGTCGGCCTCAATGTCGATACCGCGCATCCGGACCTGCAGCAGGGCCTGGCGCGCCTGCGCGAGTTCCGCCAGTGGCGCGCCGTGGAGATCGGCCGCCGCCTGCAGAAGAAAAGAATCGAAGGTGCCTACGAGGGCGCCGCGCGCCTGGCGAAGGGGACGATCGTCTCACGCACGCATTTTGCCCGTTTCCTGGTCGAGCAGGGTTATGTCCGCGGCACGCAGCAGGCGTTCAAGCAGTTTCTGCTGCGCGGCCGGCCCGGTCACGTGCCCGGACAATGGGCCGGGCTCGATGAGGCGGTGAACTGGATCCGTTCCGCGGGCGGGCAGGCGGTCGTGGCCCATCCGGCGCGCTATCAGCTGAGCGCCGGCAAGCTGCGTCAGCTGCTCGGCGAATTCCGTGAATGCGGCGGCGAGGCGCTCGAGGTGATTTCGGGCAGCCACTCGCAGGAGGCCAACCAGCATTTTGCCGAGGTTGCCGTCGAGCATGGTTTTTCCGCTTCGGCCGGCTCGGATTATCACGGCCCGGAAAAGACCTGGATGGATCTGGGGAGATTGCCCGCATTGCCGGCCGTTTGCGTGCCGGTGTGGCGGGACTGGTTGCCGGAGACGGGGCGCCGGGGCTGATGGCGCAATACTTTCAAATCCATCCGACGCATCCACAGCAGCGCCTGATCAAGCGTGCGGTGGACATCGTGCGTCATGGCGGCGTTATCGCCTATCCGACCGATTCGAGCTATGCGCTGGGTTGCCACATCGGCGACAAGTCGGCGATGGAGCGCATCCGCCGCATCCGGCGGGTGGAGGACCGGCACAATTTCACGCTGGTGTGCCGCGATCTGTCCGAGGTGGCGCAATACGCCCGCGTGGGCAACGCCGATTATCGCCTGCTCAAGGCCAATACCCCCGGACCGTACACGTTCATCCTGCCGGCCACGCGCGAGGTCCCGCGCCGCCTGCAACATCCCAAGCGCCGGACCATCGGCCTGCGCGTGCCCGATCATGTCATCGCCCAGGCGCTGCTGGCCGAGTTGAACGAGCCGCTCATGAGCTCGACCCTGATCCTGCCGGGGGAGGACCTGCCCCTGAGCGATCCGGAAGAGATCCGCCACCGCCTGGAGCATGACGTGGACCTGGTGGTGGACGGTGGTTTCTGCGGCCTGGAGCCGACCACGGTCGTGGAGCTGGAGGACGGCCAGGCCACCGTGGCGCGCCAGGGCAAGGGCGACAACGCGCGGTTTACCGTCTGATATTCCCCTGAAAACAGAAAGATAAAGCCGGTTATTACGATTTATGTCATGGGACGCTCCTGATATACTCCGCGGCCGATGCCAAACCTAAGCCTGCCCCAGTTTATCGCTGTCGCGGCCCTGCCCCTGCTGTTTGCCATTACCGTCCACGAGGTCGCCCATGGCTGGATGGCCAAGCAGTTTGGCGACCCCACGGCCCAGCGACTGGGCCGTTTGACGCTGAACCCTATAAAGCATATCGACCCACTCGGTACTATCCTGGTGCCGGCGCTATTGCTGCTCATGCATGCACCGTTTTTATTCGGTTGGGCGAAACCCGTGCCCGTGACCTGGGAAAACCTGCGCCATCCCAAGCGCGATATGGCCATTGTGGCCGCGGCCGGTCCGGGGGCGAACCTGGTCATGGCGCTTTTCTGGGCCATCATCGCCCGGATAGGAACGACTTTGGGACCGGTATCCTGGGCCGGAATTCCGATGCAGTATATGGGAATATTTGGTATAGAAATCAATGTAGTATTGATGGTTCTTAATCTGATACCTTTACCACCACTGGATGGCGGCAGGGTGGCAGTCGGCCTGTTACCGGGCCACTGGGCGTGGCAATTGGCGCGTATCGAGCCGTATGGATTTTTTATTCTTATCGGTCTGCTTGCCACCGGCATACTGGGCAGTCTGATTGGTCCACCGATACAGGTAATCATGCATCTGCTTGCCGCCATGGTGGGATTAGGTTGAGCACGGTCCTCCCCGGTCAGCCGATGCGGGTCCTGTCCGGCATGCGCCCCACGGGACGTCTGCACCTGGGCCATTACCACGGGGTACTCAAGAACTGGGTCAGATTACAGAGTGAATACGACTGTTACTTCTTCGTCGCCGACTGGCACGCGCTGACTACCCATTACGAGGACCCCCACATCATCGAGGAGAGTGTGTGGGACATGGTGGTGGACTGGCTGGCCGCCGGGATCGATCCGAATAACGCGACCCTGTTCATCCAGTCGCGCATACCGGCCCATGCCGAGCTGCACCTGCTGCTGTCCATGATCACGCCGCTGTCCTGGCTCGAACGGGTGCCGTCCTACAAGGATCAACAAATCCAGCTCAAGGAGCGCGATCTCTCGACCTACGGCTTTCTGGGCTACCCCTTGCTCCAGAGCGCCGATATCCTTATATATCGTGCGGGTATTGTACCGGTGGGCGAAGATCAGGTGGCGCATGTGGAGCTGACGCGCGAGGTCGCGCGCCGCTTCAACCACCTTTACGGCCGCGCGCCGGGATACGAGCAGCGCGCCGAGGAGGCCATCAAAAAGATGGGCAAGAAAAACGCCAAGCTCTATCGCGAGTTGCGCACCGCATACATGGAGCAGGGCGACCGCGAGGCGCTCGAAACGGCCCGCGCGCTGCTGGAACGGCAGAAGAATATCGCGCTGGGCGACAAGGAAAGGCTGTTCGGTTATCTCGAGGGCGGGGGCAAGATCATCCTCCCCGAGCCGCAGGCGATGCTGACCCATGCGCCCAAGATGCCCGGCCTCGACGGCCGCAAGATGTCCAAGTCCTATGACAATGTCATCAGCCTGCGCGAGTCGCCCGCGGAGGTGGAAAAGAAACTGCGTACCATGCCCACCGACCCGGCGCGGGTGCATCGCACCGACCCGGGCGACCCGGACAAGTGCCCGGTGTGGGATTTTCATCTGATCTATTCGGACGAGGAAAAGAAGGATTGGGTGCAAAAAAACTGCCGTTCGGCGAAAATTGGCTGCCTTGAATGCAAACAAGTCGTCATCGATGCCGTGCTGGCGGAACTGAAACCGATACAGGAACGCGCCGCGGAATTTTCGCGCGATCCGCTGATGGTCAAGAATATCATTGCCGCCGGCAACAAGCGCGCCCAGGAAGCGGCCGAGGACACGCTGGTTGAAGTACGCTCGGCGATTGGATTAGGTTATAGCTGATGACAACACCGACCGACATCCCCGAAACGCCTGCGCCGGTTGCCGTAGTCCGCGGCGAAAGCGTCACCGAGCTGCCGCAGGACCTGTACATCCCGCCGGATGCGCTCGAGGTGTTTCTCGAAACCTTTCAGGGCCCGCTCGATTTGTTGCTGTACCTGATCCGCAAACAGAACCTCGACATCCTCGACATTCCCATCGCCGAAGTCACGCGCCAGTACATGGTCTACGTCGAGCTGATGCAGGCCGTGAGACTCGAGCTCGCGGCGGAATATCTGGTGATGGCCGCGATGCTCGCGGAAATCAAATCGCGCATGCTGCTGCCGCGCCCCGCCGGCGAGGAAGGCGAGGAAGCCGATCCGCGCGCCGAGCTGATACGCCGCCTGCAGGAATACGAACGCTACCGCAACGCCGCCGAGTCGATCGATAATCTGCCGCGCGTGGGACGCGAGGTGCACCTGGTCGTCATCGAGAACGACCATCCGCCCGTCAAGCGAATCGAGCCGAACGTCAGCCTGTTCGACCTGCTCGACGCCTTCAAAGAGGTGCTTGTGCGCGCCGAACTTTACCGGCATCATCGTGTGCAGCTGGAACCGCTGTCGGTGCGCGAGCGCATGACCCGGATCCTGGCGAAGATCAACAGCGAGGCTTTTGTGCGTTTCGAGGAAATGTTCGATCTGCCGGAAGGGCGCCGTGGCCTGGTGGTCACTTTCATGGCCATTCTTGAATTGCTCAAGGAATCACTGATCGTGGTGGTTCAACAGGAACCTTACGCCCCCATCCATCTCAAGGCGGCGGCCTGATGAGCGAAGCCAACAACGAGCTGAAAAACATCATCGAAGCCGCGCTGCTCGTGGCCGGTCAGCCGCTGACCGTGGAAAAAATGCTGACGATGTTTCCGGCGGAGTCCGCGCCCACGCGCGAGGAAATCCGCGACGTGCTCGAACAGATCGCGGAGGAGTACGCCGACCGCGTGGTGGAACTCAGACAGATCGACCGCAGCTGGCGTTTCCAGACGCGCGATAAATTCGCCCCCTGGATCACCCGTCTCGCGGAGGAGCGCCCGGTGCGCTACTCGCGCGCGCTGCTCGAGACGCTGGCCATCATCGCGTATCGCCAGCCGGTGACGCGCGGCGATATCGAGAATATCCGCGGCGTTTCGGTGAGCACCGACATCATCAAGACGCTGCTTGGGCGCGAGTGGATACGCCAGGTCGGTATACGCAACGTTCCGGGGCGTCCGGCGTTGTACGGGACCACGCGCGAATTCCTCGAGCACTTCAATCTGAAAAACCTGGAAGAACTGCCGCCGCTGTCCGCGCTGCGCGATCTCGACGTCATCAGCAGCGAATTGAACCTGCGCCTCGACCTCGAGCCGGGCGCCGATAGCTCTGCGTCCCCGGGCGAGGCCGCCGGCGAGCCGTCGCAGGCCGCGGGAGAAGAACAGGAATCCGAGCCGGCGGTCATGAACGAGGCCCAAGCGGCCGAGCGTGAGTGACCGGAAAATCCCTGCCGGGGAAAAACTGCAAAAAGTCCTGGCGCGCGCCGGCCTCGGATCGCGCCGGCAAATCGAGCACTGGATCGAGGAAGGCCGCGTCACCGTCGATGGCGCCGCCGCGACGCTGGGAGCCCGCGTCAGCCCCGGCCAGAACATCCGCGTCGACGGACGCAACGTCCCGACCCATGCCTTCCGGCCCAAACCGCGCATCCTGATTTATCACAAACCGGAAGGCGAGGTCTGCACGCGCTCCGACCCGCAGGGCCGCCCGACCGTTTTTGAAAAACTGCCCGCGCTGCGCGGCGCGCGCTGGATCGTGGTCGGCCGTCTCGATTACAACACCTCCGGCCTGCTGCTGTTCACCACCGACGGCGAGCTGGCCAACCGCCTGATGCACCCTTCCCACGAAATCGAACGCGAGTACGCCGTGCGCGTGCTGGGCAAGGTCAACGACGACATGCTCGTGCGATTGAAGCAAGGCGTGATGCTGGAGGATGGGCCGGGCCATTTCGATTCCGTCGCGGAGGCTGGCGGCGCCGGGGCTAACCGCTGGTATCACGTGGTGCTGAAAGAGGGGCGCAACCGCGAGGTGCGCCGCCTGTGGGAGGCGGTGGGCGTCAAGGTCAGCCGGCTGATCCGCGTGCGCTTCGGCCCCGTTCAGCTGCCGCCGCATTTTCACGCCGGGCGCACGGTCGAGATGGAGGCAAAGGCCGTGGATGTCTTGTATGACTTTGTCGGCCTGAAGGCGCCACCGCCCGCGCAGCCAAGCAATAAGGAACCGCGCAGGGCGCGTGTCAAAGCCGGCCGGCGGCGTGGCCCGGCGAACCCGCGAACCGATTCGCGCCCACACCGCCAGCCCCGGACACGTCGCCGCTGATGTGTCTTTTTTCGACGTTGTCCGGTTCAAACGGCCCTTGTTACCGGTCGCGGGATGCGCTGACATAGCGCGAAAATAATATAGATAACATCATGAACTCTTTCGCAATGCGCGATGCTGAAAAACCGCCTCGGGTGGTTTCCTTCCGCGATGCACTTTCCTATTGGTTGAAACTGGGTTTCATCAGCTTCGGCGGCCCCGCCGGACAGATCAGCATGATGCATCAAGAGCTGGTCGAGCGCCGACGTTGGATCTCGGAGCATCGCTTCCTGCACGCGCTCAATTACTGCATGGTGCTGCCGGGGCCGGAAGCGCAGCAGCTCGCAACCTATATCGGCTGGTTGATGCACGGCGTCAAGGGCGGTATCGCGGCCGGCGTGCTGTTCGTGCTGCCGTCGCTGTTCATTCTGGGTGCCTTGACCTGGATCTACCTGGCGTTCGGCAGCGTGCCGGCGGTGGCGGGCGTACTCTACGGCTTCAAGCCGGCGGTGACGGCAATAGTCGTGTTTGCCGCCTATCGCATCGGTTCACGTGCGCTGAAAAATGCCGTGCTGTGGTCCATGGCGGCGACAGCGTTTGTCGCTATCTTTGCGCTGAACGTGCCGTTCCCCTACATCGTGCTCGCAGCCGGCGCCATCGGCATGGTGGGTGGACGACTGGCTCCGGATAAATTCAGGACCGGTGGACATCACGGTGATGGCAACAAGGATTATGGCCTGGCGCTGATCGACGATCACACACCGACACCGGAGCATGCGCGCTTCAAATGGGCGCGCGTGATCGGCTACGGCTTCATCGGCCTGTCGATCTGGCTCGGCGTCATGGCGCTACTGTTCATGTTATTCGGCTGGGATAACCCACTCACCCGGATGGGCTGGTTTTTCACCAAGGCGGCGCTGCTGACTTTCGGCGGCGCCTACGCGGTACTGCCCTACGTGTACCAGGGTGGCGTCGATCACTACCACTGGCTCACGGGAACGCAGATGATTGACGGGCTGGCGCTGGGCGAAACCACGCCGGGACCGCTCATCATGGTCGTGGCCTTCGTGGGATTTGTCGGCGGCTGGACCAAGGTGCTCTTCGGTCCTGAATCCCTGGTGGTTGCCGGCGCCGCGGGTGCGACGGTGGCCACGTTCTTTACTTTCCTGCCGTCGTTTTTGTTCATCCTGCTCGGTGCCCCGGCGGTGGAGGCGACGCGCCACGACCTGAAATTTACCGCGCCGCTGACTGGTATCACCGCAGCCGTGGTCGGTGTAGTGCTGAACCTGGCCGTGTTTTTCG
>Ga0315550_1000835_pt1 | contig 19063 bp, 23 predicted proteins | sample SalMarSW160190MG_2_FD_203100 | JGI IMG/M metagenome (GOLD analysis project Ga0315550, IMG submission 203100) | Salt marsh sediment microbial communities from the Plum Island Ecosystem LTER, Massachusetts, United States - Salt Marsh Sediment SW1601-90 ... | reverse complement strand
CGAAGATGAAGATAAAGACTCGGCAGCGGACTTCGACCAGAAAGAGATCGAAGACAGACTGAAGAAGCTGCAGACCAAACGGGTCAAACTCAACCAGGAGATCCAAAAGACGAATTTCGGCACGCAGATAGAATATGGGGGCAAGGAAATATCTGTTGCGGAGGCCCTGGAGGTGAGGAAGAACCTGCTTGGAGATATTAAGGCGGTTGCCTCGCGGGTCGAGAAGTCTTCTTACAGGCGTGTGATCCACAAGGAAGAACGCGATATAGTCCAGGAACCTCGCCACAAGTTCACTGAAACATACACGGAATACCAGGAGAGCATCCGTCGTCTCAGAAGTCTGGTAAACCAGGTGCATGCGGCCAATCATTCTGCGGCGGTGGTCTATAAAGACGAATAGGGTAGCAGAGACAGGGGAGCAAGTGCGAAGCTGCTGTGAGGCAGGTTAGCCCGAAGCCCGATAGCGTAAATCGGGGGTGGTGAAGCTATTTATCCACCTTAAAGAAGAATAGCATGGGCCGGAAACCCCTATACATCCTCTTACGGTTTACAGGTGACGGTTCACCCTTTACAGGCTTACGGCTTACTCATTACCCGACGGCTCCGCGTCTCTGCCTCCTGCGATGAGCCGGCAATTTGGATCATCAAGCTCATCGAAGATCTTGGCATGAGGGTATAATACTCGGTGGACTTGTGGAGGCGTATATTTATATCAGGCAGAACGTCGCAGGAGGGCAGTTGCTATTATTAAACGCGCGTCACCTTGCATGGTCCCTTTTCCCATCGTTCACATAATCGGCCTTCCCGGCGCAGGGAAGACAACTCTCGGCAAAAAGCTTTCGGCACTTTATCGACTGCCGGTGTATTATATCGGTGCATATCGCTCCAGGTTCCCTGCAGCCATAGAAGGAGAAGCAGATGCCTGGGTCACTCTTTTTCGGGACCTTTCGAGGCGGAAGTGGGCTAACTGTATCCTTGAGACGACGGGTCTGAACTGCAGGGAGCGGTTTCTAAGGGATGCCTTTCCATTCTCGAGGATTGTAACTATCAAGCTGACGGCGCAGAGAAAGGTCCTTTACGACCGCCTCGGCAGGAAAAAGAAGAGTGAGCGGGGTGGAGATTGGCTGTTTAGCAATGAGTATCGGGACAAATATGAATTTGTAAGAAAGATGTTCAAGCATTTTAAGGATCTGCCTTCAGAAATCGAGATAGATACAACGAAGCTGACCCCCCAGGAAGTTTTTAAGAAGGCCGCAAGGGAACTGGAATTCTGGATCCCTTGAGATAGGATCAATATTCATCGCGGTCGACACTATGACAGGATGATGACAACAGCTGAGGTGCTGGGCGGCACCAAGGCCCTCGGACAGAAGATCAAAGACAGCATGGACTGGCATTCTCTCATCCTAAAGGGTATGCCGGCCGGGGTGATATCCCACAAGGCTCCTAGGGAACCCCTCGGAGGACCCAAGCAGGATAGGGATGAAGATCGTTGCATCATCACTAGGACTTCACAGGACTAAACGCGATTTTTGATGCAGCGAAGCGAAAGTGAGACATATGTTATGCCGAATAATTTGGCGGCCCTTTTGCGTATTCGAGGAAAAGAGCTACCTTCACCGGGTACCGGGGGGGTATATTCCGTCAGATTACTGATACAAAGTGTGCCACGAAGTTGCATAAGAGATGCCGTGTTTGTGATCTCTGCTGGATATATCACTGCAAGTGTTATCATGGCTTCAAGCTTCTCCCCGAATAAAATATTCGGCTATCTTATGCTGGCCACGCATCGTTAACTTCGTGCAGAAAGATATGGCGACTCTAGACAATAAGATTGAGGCTGAGAAATTGAAAAAGCGATTTGTTGACAAAGGCTATTTATTTGCCAGAATAAAGTAAAAGTATTTGCATTTATACTCAACTGAAATGTGGATAATGCCTGATTCAGAGAAGCAAGCCCTATTTTCAAGGTTCTCTCAGTGTAGACGCGAGTAGAGATGGTTAAGCTACTGATGCCGCTGGCGCGATCTCGAAAGCATGAGCTAGTGCATTGACGCATAGAGACCGCTGTTTAGCAAAGGCTTTGCAGAATGCCCCGTGGCTTGCCACGGGGATGAATGCCTGCCTTACCCACAGGGTTATAAGGGAGACGGGAAGTCTCCCTTATCCGCGTAGGCCCTTGCCGGGTTATGGTATAAAATGATGCATGGGATTGAAGAGGGCGAGTCATGCGGTCTACGACACAGCATACCATTTGGTGTGGTGTCCGAAATATCGGAAGAAGATATTTGGTGAAGAAGCGATAAGGGAGGGAGCGGAACAGCTTATAAGGGAGATAAGCGAAGAATACGGAATCGAGATTGAGGAAATGGAAGTAGCTATAGACCATGTGCATCTGCTGGTGTCGTTTCCCCCAAAGCTTTCGATCGGTGAGGTGGTAAGGACAATAAAGAACATAAGTGCCAGAGAATTGTTCCGCAAGTTCCCGCGCATCAAGAAACGGCTCTGGGCTGGGGAGCTTTCGGAAGACGGATACTTCGCCCGGACAGCCGGAGACCGTATGACTCGGCAAATCATTGATAAATATATCAGGCATAATCGTGACATCGAGCAAGGGCCTGCGCAGCTGTTTTAAGCTGCGCCAAAGATGCCCGGCCCCTTGGGACGGGGAGTTTCACTTTCACGGCACTTACGTATTCTCCGTGACGCTGACATCGTTATCACTGACAAACAGGGCTATTTCGTCCTAATGAAAATACTTTCGCCGATTGGAGTGAAATCGCAAGCCGCTTTCTTACAATGGATGAATAGAGGAATGAGCAAATGAATTCCGAAAGTGGAATAGCAATAGAGGCGAAGGGACTCGCCAAACAGTTTGGTGAGATCCAAGCAGTTTCCGATGTTTCTTTTGAGGTGAGGGCGGGAGAGCTCTTCGGTTTTCTAGGTCCCAACGGTGCGGGCAAAACCACGACCATCAACGTGCTCACCGGACTGGCACGCCCTGACGCGGGAAGGATTCACATCGGTGGCATCGATTGCACAAAAACGCCGCGAGCCGCCCAACACCTTATCGGCGTGGTGCCGGACGAGAGCAATATGTATCCGGAGTTAAGCGGTTTCGACAATTTGTGCTTTTGCGCTGCACTTTACGGCATGGGCAAAATCGAACGACAGGCAAGAGCGTGGGAACTGCTGGACGTATTCGATCTGACTAAGGCGGCAAGACGCAAATTCGGCGGTTATTCCAAAGGGATGAAACGCAAGCTTACCATCGCCGCGGGAATCGTCCATGAACCGAAAATCCTGTTCTTGGACGAACCCACCACCGGAATCGACGTCGCCAGCGCCAGACAGTTGCGCCAACTCATCAGCGATCTACATAGGAAGGGAACGACTATATTTCTGACTACCCACTATATCGAAGAAGCTGAGCGGCTATGCGACCGCATCGCCTTCATTATGTCTGGTCGCGTTGTCCGGGTCGATACTGTTGCGAACCTGGTCCAGCCAATTCGGGAGAAACATGTAATGCAGATCACATGCTCAAATGGATTGAAAGAGCTTTCAGGAAAACTTCGTGAAGAATTTCCAAGCTTGAAATTCATCCATCTGCAACCGGAACTGATCCGGGTGGAAGCCGATGAGCCTGTCCACGTCGGGCCTTTGGTTCGCTTTTTGGAGGATCATGGGGCTGAGGTATCCGAGGCCAGAAAAGTAAGACTAAGCCTTGAAGATGTATTTGTCAAAATTACCGGAATCGGTGCAGACACCATGCGCAAGGAGAAAGAAAAATCGTGGCGAAACCAATGAAGCTCTGGATCGCCTTCTGGAACATTTTGATCAAAGATTTCCGTACCTACTATCTGAAGCCGCCGAACATAAGCTGGGGTCTCATTTTCCCGCTGGCCTGGACAGGTATGTTTTTTATCAAATCCGGAAGCGGATTGGAAAGCATTTCCTCGATTCTTCCGGGCGTGGTAGCCCTGTCCATTTTGTTCGGGACCACTTCCTTGCTTGCGGTGACCGTGACGTTTGAGAAGAAAAACCGCTCGTTCGAACGACTATTGCTCGCACCCGTTCCCCTTGAACTGCTGATGCTGGCAAAAACCGGGGGAGCTATTCTGTTTGGGGTAATCAATGCTTTTATTCCCGTTATCATGGCAGCGTTTCTCATCGACCTGTCTCATGTGGACTGGATGGTGTTTGTTCTGGCGGCGTTTCTGATCGCCGTGGCATCCACTTTCTTGGGTCTTTTCATCGCAGTAGCGGTCAGCGAGGTGTTCGAGGCACAAACTTTCTCCAATTTTTTTCGTTTCCCCATGATTTTTCTTTGCGGGCTGTTTTTTCCCATCAGCGCACTCCCATGGTTTTTAGAACCTCTCTCCTATGTTCTCCCTCTGACTTATGGCGCTGATATGCTTCATGGGGCCATACGTGGTTGGCATATTCTACCTATTTTCGTCGATCTGCTTGTCCTGATAATATTTTGCGTAGTCTTATTTGCCGCCAGCCTCAGAAATATCAAACATAAATGGATACTTTGAGCCTGAAAGGCTGGCGTCTTTTCGCCGAGTGTGGCATCTGGCATAAGGCTTCAAGAATTTGTAGGCCCAATGTCCTTATCGGTCGTTTGCCTTATTCGGTGAATGAATCCAAGGTCGCAGTCACTTCACTGAATATATATCGGAGAGTATATATCATCGCCACTGACCCGGAAAAGGTGATAAAATTTTAACAGGCATTTTCAGAAGTGACCGGAGGGGGGGTATGTTTGCAGACAGAAGGGACGGGGGACTTCAGCTGGCAGAAAGGCTGGGACACTACAAGGATCGGAAGGATGTACTTGTTCTGGCTTTGCCGCGCGGAGGAATCGTGACCGGCTTAGTGATTGCTCAAGCCATCAGTGCAGAGCTCGATGTTCTTATTGTAAGAAAGATAGGTTATCCTGGACAGGAAGAACTTGCTATAGGTGCAGTCTCGGAGACAGGGGCCGTAGTCTTGAATCAGAATGTCATCTCATACGGCGGAGTGACAGAGAAGTATATCAAGGAAGCGATATCCGCACAAAAGGAGGAAATTGCTCGCAGGATAAGACTTTACAGAGGCAAGCAACTTGAGAGGCTAGATGGCAAAACGATAGTCTTGGTAGACGATGGTGTTGCAACGGGGGCAACAATGAAGGCGGCAATTGCTACCCTGAAAGAGGAGAAGATAGAACGGCTCGTTGTAGCCGTGCCGGTTTCTCCGCGTGATACCGCCAACGAACTCACTACGATGGCTGATGAGTTTATCTGTCTTCATGCGCCTTCAGATTTTTTGGCTGTGGGCAACTACTACAGCGATTTTGCCCAGGTGACTGATGACGAAGTGGTAAAGATTCTAAAAGAATCACGGGACCGACGGGCAAGAACAGCTGAATGAATACATAAAAAAATATATCTCACCACGAGGACCACGATCTCAAACATCCAGAATCACGGAGGCCCGCCAGGCATTCGCTGCTTTCTCCACAACGAAATCATGTAACGAGACGCCTTTGACATCTGCAAGGAGTTCGTGGATCTCGGGGTTTATCTCTTCTCCGTAAGCCTCCGCACGGAGATACCACGACTCTTCTTTTTGTTCGATAATGTCGAAATGAAAGCCGTTAAACAACAGTACCTCGGCGTCCTTATAGAAAATCAATTCCTGAAGAAAACTGAAGAGAAGCATTTCTATGGTCTTAGATGTTAAGGTTATGGGTTTGGTTATCCTTCGCTTTATTTGATCGATATCCGTCACCATGGTGGCAGCTAAGGCCTGCGCGGCGGATTCGAACAGCTCCGGAAGCGTTCCCCCGTCGGCTTCGAAGGCCACATCGGCAATTGCCGTTTCTTCCAAGAACCTATAAGACAAGTTTCCTATCCTTTAACATTCCCTAAGGGAACGAGCTTAGCCACTGGTAGGGAGATCCCGGCAAGCGATGCCGCCTCCACAACATCGTCTATATTTTTGTACGCAAACCCTGCCTCCTCCGCGGCCCCGGCGTAGCTTACGGATTTTATATAAATCCCTTTATCTCTTAGCTCCCTCAATAGTTCCTGCCCCCTCACCAACTTCTTCGCCTTCGTCCTGCTCATCGTCCTTCCGCTACCGTGGGCGGTGGAACAGAAGGTATCCTTTGCTTTAGGACCACCTACGAGGAGATAGCTCCCGGTCTCCATTGACCCCCCTATGATCACGGGGGAACCGTCCTCTCTGTAAAATGCCGGAATTTCTTCTCTCCCCGGGTAGTAGCTGCCGGTAGCACCTTTTCTATGCACGATCAGTTCCTTCACCTCGCCGTCTACTTCATGCTTCTCAAAGGTCCCCCTGTTGTGCGAAACGTCGTAAACCATATGAAGGCCGAGATCTTCGGGACTCTTCCCGAATATCTCCGAAAAAGACTCTCTCACCCTGTGCAGGATGACTTGTCTGTTTGCAAAACTCATGTTTACTGCGCAGCCCATCGCCTTGTAGTATGCCTGCCCCTCCGGTGAGTAAAACGGGGCACAGGCTAGTTCCCGGTCAAGTATCTTTATCCCGTATTTGCTCTCCATTACGGAAAGAAAGAGCAAGAGATAATCCGTGGCCACCTGATGCCCGAACCCCCGTGAGCCGCAGTGGAACATCACCACGATTTGGTTCGGAAATAACCCCCACTTCCTTGCGAGCTTTTCATTAAAGATGTTCTCCGGTTTGACCACCTGTATCTCCAGATAGTGATTCCCGGAACCAAGGGTTCCTATCTGGTTAAAACCTCTTTCAACGGCTTTCGGGGAAATAACCGAGCTGTCGGCCCAGTCCGCCCTTCCGTTGAGCTCGGTCCTGTCCAGGTCCTCTTTCCACCCGTAGCCATTTCTTACGGCCCAGTGCGCTCCCTGAAGCGTAACCTCGTCTCTAAAAACCTCCTGCGGCAACTTCACGAAACCCCTGCTCCCCACTCCTGCGGGCACCCTCCGGAAGAGCATATCGACCAGTGAATGGAGGTGGGGCTTGACTTCTTCGTGCGACAGGCTTGTTAGCACCAAGCGCATGCCGCAGTTTATGTCGAAACCTATGCCCCCGGGGGATATCACTCCGCCCTTGTTCGCGTCAAATGCGGCAACGCCGCCTATAGGGAACCCATAGCCGCTGTGTCCGTCTGGCATGCAGAAGGCGTATTTCTGAATGCCGGGCAGCGTGGCAACGTTTGTTATCTGATCGTAGACGTGGAGGTCCATTGAATCGATGAGTTTCTTTGTGGCGATTATCCGTGCCGGTACCCTCATCCCCTGTTTGCAGGCGGGAGATATATCCCATACGACATCGGATACCTGAATGAATTCCGGTTTTATCGCTGTTTTTGTATAATCTTTTTCTCCCGTGGGCAATGCCATAGGTCACCTCCGAAAGCCAATAACCTGTTGGTTGACAAGTGGGGAAAATGCTTAGTGATTAACTCCTTATGTCTAAAGTAGACCACAGTTTTGAAGCTGCGTCAAGGAGCCCGTGAAATCTCCGGGAATGAGTCAGGCGGTTTGCTGATCTTCATGCTCAGTATCCAAGAGTCACGAGCATGCAGAAGGGCAAAAAAAGAAAAAGTAACTTCAGTCCACTTAAAACCACATCGAATGAGGATAGCACGTAAAAGAGTCTTCCAGGGCATATTTCGGCAATGTGGATTGGAGGAATGTAGACTGAAGGAATCTATTGTCGTAGGGTGAGAATAAGGAGGGCTCTATGAAAACTCACACGGAAATTGCCAGTGAGATTTTGGGTTATCTTTCATCCCGTCCTGAAAAAAGTGATACGATTGACGGAATCACGACATGGCTGCTCAGGCTGGACAAGGGGCGGGCTGTTGCAGATGAAGTGGGGCGAGCTCTGGACCTGCTCGTTGAAAAAGGAGATGTGGAGCTGATAAAGGAAAGGAGGGATATTGTCCTTTACAGAATAAAATCCGGGAAGGCTTTATCAGACTCTTGATGCGCCGTAAAAACTGGCGGGTTTATCCAGCCAAAGCCTGAAATATGAAAGATAGCGGTTGCACCGAATTCCTGCAATGGTCCCTGCCGCGTCTCAGGCTCAGGTGGGAGGGTTTTCGCAAGGTCAAAAAGCAGGTATGCAGACGTGTCAACCGTCGTATCGGAGAATTAGGTCTTTCAGGGTATAACGCCTATCGGGAACATCTTGATATCAACCCCGACGAATGGCACGCAATTGACTCTCTCTATGCAGTCACGATATCGCGGTTCTATCGAGACCGGAAGGTATTCGATGCATTGCGCGATCGCGTTCTTCCTCAATTAGCGAAAAGAGTAATTGATGAGGGAGAAAATGAACTTCGCTGCTGGAGTGCGGGCTGCTCCTCGGGAGAGGAGCCCTATACGCTGCAGATCATCTGGAAAATCTGTGTGGGCCCTATGTTATCCCGAAAGATTTCTCTGCGAATAGTTGCCACGGACGTAAACGAGGGATCGCTTAAGCGGGCAATGATGGGCTGTTACCGACCAGGGACCCTCAGGGACATCCCCGAAGACTTGAGAGATTCCTTCATGCCGTTCGGTGATATGTTCTTGATTCGGCAACCTTTCAGGGAGAACATCGAATTCCTTAGGCAGGATATCCGGCGATCACTGCCCGATGGGACCTTCCACCTTATACTCTGCAGGAACCTAGTTTTTACTTACTTTGACGAAGGCCTCCAGCGCGAGACTTTCGAACGTATTTTGGGGAAGCTCGGGCCGGGAGGGCTTCTTGGCATTGGAGGGCATGAAGCACTCCCTGAAGGACTGGCAGGTATCAGAAAGTTTGATGATATGCGTGCTATTTATCAAAAGGAGATGGTCGTGAAGGACAAAGCGGCCGGCCCCCGCAAGAAAATGGCCCGAAAGGGAAAGAGAACTGATCTCAAGGACTGAGTTGACATTAAATTCGTTTACAGTTGCCTTATCATCACGGGAGTATACAGAAGGAGGCATTAGCTCGCCGAATGTCCCGTCCCGTATCTGCCTCTCAGGGGGACATACAGTACCTGACAAACGATCTCTCTGTTTATATGATTCCTGTCCTTCTTGACCAGCACAAGGTTCTGTATCCCTTCCTCTACCACGGGGGCAATTAACCTGCCCCCGCTAGCGAGCTGTTTAATCAGGGGAGGAGGTATCTGAGTGCATGAGGCGGTAATGCAGATGCTGTCATAGGGAGACTTCTGGCGATAGCCAAGACCGCCGTCTCCCTGAACAAGAATAATATCACTGTACCCCCTCTTTTTAAGATTATTGCATGCAAATGCAAAAGTTAACGGATCTATCTCGATAGATACCACAAGCCCGCCGGGACCAACGATTTCTCTCGCCAGAGCAGTGCCGTAACCGGATCCAAGGCCGATCTCGAGAAACTTCTGACCCTTATTCAGGCCAAGAGCTTCATAAAAAAGGGGATAACTGTGCGGGCATGATATCGTCGCCTGCTCTCCGGGCAAGGGGAGGGGGACCTCAAGATAGGCGTAATCCCTGTAAAGAACGGGGATGAAATCCTCTCTCTGAACTTTCAGCATGGCCTCCTTTATGAGATACGACCTGAGGTAACCATGCCTCATCAGCCAGCGCACTTTCTCTTCTCTTTCCTTTGCCAATTCCTCCCTGCTTTTTACAGGTTCTTTCGGCGGCGGCACTATCCAGCCCACATTCTTTGCCCCGCATTACCCGAATTTTCCTGCCACGGTTGCCTCACATGTGGGGCAACGGCCGTTTCTGATCCTGTTCTGAACGATCTCGAAGACGTATCGTTCTATAAGCAGTTCGCCGCATACGGGACAGTACGTATTTTCTCCCTCATGGCCGGGAACGTTTCCGAGGTACACATATTGTAGGCCTTCCTCTTTCCCGATTGACTGTGCCTTCTCAAGGGCCGAAATGGGTGTGGGAGGCAGGTGGCTGAGTTCAAGGCAAGGGTAGAACCGCGTCACATGCCAGGGTGTTTCAGGACCAAGGTCTTTTTTTATCCATGAAGCGATCCCCCTAAGTTCCATATCGTCGTCATTGAACCCCGGGATAACATTTGTCACGATTTCCACATGAATGCCTCGATCTTTCGCTTTTTTGGCAATATCGAGGATTCCTTTGAAATGTTCTATATGCCCTGTCTTCATGTAGGTCTTTTCTGAGAAACCCTTTATGTCGACCCTGTATACGTCGAGATAGGGAGTTATCAAATCAAATGCCTCTTTCGTAATGTAGCCATTTGTAACATAATTGGTATAAAGTCCTTGAGTCTTTGCGATCCTGGAGACGTCAAGCGTATATTCAAAAAAGAGCACCGGTTCATTGAATGTAAAAGATATGCCGAGGCAGTGAGCTCCTTTGGCGCGGGAAACCAGTACTTCAGGAGATATGTATTCCGTATGCATTGGGCCTTCCTTCCAGTGGGCTATGTCCCAGTTTTGACAGCCGGGGCACCGGAAGTTGCAGCCGACACTCCCCGCAGAAAGCCATTTCGATCCCGGGAAAAAATGGAAGACAGGCTTTTTTTCTATGGGGTTTATGGAGAGTGAAGAGATTTCTCCATATATCAGGCTATACAATTTGCCATTCCTGTTTGTTCTTGTCTGACACCAGCCTTTTTTCTCCAGCGCTATGACGCATCTCCTCTGGCAGGTGAGGCAGCGGACCCTATTCCCTTCAAGCCTGCTATATACGTAAGCCTCTTTGTCCATAATTCAGCCATACAGCCTTCATTTTCAATGTAGCAAAGTCTGACACCTCCTTCAAATTCCTTGTACGATTGTTTCACACCTTGAGGCAAACGTGATAGATTTGAATCTAAGGTAGTCTGAAGGAGGTGCTCGGATGTCAAAAAATGCGAGGCAGCAACACGACATCAAGTTCGAAAGCATTCAGTCACACTTTACCATCCTGAATCCTTCGATGAATTTTGCCGAAGATGTACATACCGTCGAAGTCCGCAGAGACCCTCTCCTGGGAGATACAAGTGTCTATAATCCATATCTGAAAGACAAGGCAAGACTTTTCTTCTCAGAATGCGATCCCGAAGTCGTTGCAAAATTGGCAGAGGAGAGCGGAAAGACCTGCTTCCTCTGCGGTGACGGTGCTCTGAAAAACACACCAAGATATCCTCCGAGTCTTATCGAAGACGGCCGCATACAGACAGGAGAAGCCATTCTGTTTCCCAACCTCTTCTCCGTTGCCGAATACCATGCCGTTGTTTCCCTGAGCGCGACCCACTTCTTAAAGCTCGCAGAGTTTACCCCGGAGCTGCTCGGAGACGGTCTGACCGCAACTCAGAAATTCTTGAACTCGGTTTACGGTTATGATCCTTCCGTCGCATATGCCGTTGCATGCTGTAATTACCTCTTTCCCGCCGGCGCAAGTCTGGTGCATCCTCACATGCAGCTGCTCGTGACGCCAATTGCATATTCTTATCAGGGGCGACTCATCGATGCGTGCAGGAATTATTATCATGAAAAAGGTTCTGCTTATCACGTGGACCTCATCGAAGAGGAAAGAAATAGAGACGAGCGTTGTATAGCGCAGCATGGCAGATGGCATTGGCTTGCAGCCTTCTCTCCAACCGGTAATAATGAGATTATCGCCGTTCATGAGGAGGAATGCGATTTCGGGTGTCTTCCGAATGAAGACGTCCGCGATCTCGGGTTCGGTATTTCGAGGATTCTGTCTTTTTACGAAAGTCTCGGTCACCTGAGCTTCAATTATGCGCTATTTTCAGTTAGGAAATCGGATGAAAAGGGCTTTCGATGTCTTCTGAAGATTATTAACAGGCAAAACCTATACACAAATTACAGAAACGATGATTATTTCCTCCAGAAACTCCTTCAGTCCGAACTCATCATCAACCTCCCGGAAGAATTGGCGCCACAGGTAAGGAGGTATTTTGAACAGGAATAATGTCTAATATGCGTGAATTTGACGTTTCCAATAATAACCGCGCCCTGTTGTGCAGGACTTAACTCCGGCTACTTCGAGGTTGGATGCCACACATTGCAAAGAATTCTGTAGCGAGATCTGGGTAACCTTCACTTACGGGTTTATGTAAAGTGACTGCATATTTCAGACTTGGGGGTCTTCGTTAAATTGACAGTGATATTCTTAGCCAGTTTAGATTTTACTTTCGGCTCTAAGTTTTCGATGATCTCTTTGTTGATTTTGTCGCCAGCAGCTAAAAACCAGTTTTCACAATCTTCTTTCTTTATTAGAGCATTGATGTCCATTGCGATCATCTTTACCAGTTTCTTCCCGATTTCCGATTCAAGGTGGTGAGGTTCGCCGTAACCTTTTGCGACTTCACCTCTTCCGCCGCCTCCCACGAATCTTCCCGCAATATCACTCAACTTATCTCCTAACTTTCCGTGTCCTTCAACAGAATCATAACTCTCAATAAGATCAACTATGGGTCGTCCAAGGGGATCTCTGGTTACTCTGTAAGCCTTAAAATGCCCGAAATCAACCGTAATTATTATTGTGCTCATAATATTCCTTCCCTTATAAATTGAAAGATCTTTCTTTTTCTATAAATCAATTGTACCTTTTAACACCATATTTGCATAATATCCCGTCCTTTCTTCCGATTGCTGCATAGCGAAGGCCGCAGATTGTCAGGATGCATGTAATCATTTCCAGCGCCGCAGTCTATCATGAGTAAAGAAGATGTTTTCGTAATGACTGGAGCGGTCAAGTCTCGGTTTTTGTTTGTCTTGTCCAAGGAGTTGCCTTTCTATTGTCCCCCGGTCTTTTTTATCCTAAACGACATTTGTTGATATGATATGAATAGAAAAATTGTAAAAGCGCTTGCATCTCATGGGACATAAATGGCTTGTTATGAAAAATAATATTGATGTCAGTCCGAACCGACCTGCCCGTTGCTAATGGGGCCGTATATCACTTGGCATTGATACAGGGCAGGCGCAATATGTGCGGTCGTCGACGTGAGACAGGAAAACAGATTCCTGGCGGAATATTCAGGTACGTACGTGATGCTGCAAGCGCGGCATTAATGGCCTTGAACATGCTGCAATGAAAGGCATCATCGTTGTCCCTATAGGCAATGTGGATCGGGACGTTCTCAAGACCATCGTCGAGGGACTCAGGGAGGTCTTTCGATGCAGGATGGGATTGGGTAAGGAGATGCCGGTGCCGAAGGATGCCTATAATGCAAGAAGGCGGCAATATCTTTCAACGGACATCCTTGAAAAGTTGCGAGCCATGAAGCCTGAAGGATATGACCTTATGCTCGGTGTGGCAGAGGTCGACCTCTACGTTCCGCGGCTCAATTTCGTCTTCGGCGAGGCGGACGTGTTCGCGGGAGTCGCCATCATTTCTTTGGCGAGGCTCCGAGAAGAATTTTACGACCGCGTTAACAGGCGGGACCTCCTGTTAAAGAGAGCGGTCAAAGAAGCAGTTCATGAGGTCGGCCATACTTACGGCCTTGACCACTGTGATAATCCCCACTGCGTAATGTTCTTCTCGAACAGTCTGAGGGACACAGACAGGAAGGGAATGGACTTCTGCGCCGTCTGTAGAGAAAAACTGGGAATTTAAAACGGGTTGATCGAGGAAAAGCTTCCTTCAAGCAATATCCCCCAAAAGGGTCTCGATATTTTGAGCATACTCTTCTCGCCGAGCCCGTCGCAGAGTTTAGTAAGGAGGTCATGGTTTTGCTGCGGTAAACAACTCCCTCTTTTCAGTCCATCTGATGGGAAAAATGAGATTGAAAGTGGTCCCTTTCCCCACCTCGCTTTCTACGCTGATCTTCCCGAGGTGCTCTTCTGCGATCTGCTTGACTAACGGGAGGCCCATACCGAATCTGCGCTTCTTGGTACTGAAAAAGGGATCGAAGATTTTGTCGATGTCCTCCCTGGGAATCCCGGTTCCGGTATCCGATATAGTGATACCGATCAAATCGTTGGGTCCCGAAGTTTCAACGGTTATTCTGCCGCCCTCCGATGTGGCTTCTACAGCGTTTTTCAACAGATGGAGGAGGGCCACGCGGAGAAGGTTCCTCCTGGCATTTATCCTGAGGGGCTGATCAATTAACCGGCTGGACAATGCTATGCCCTTGTCTGCTATCTTTTTTTCTTCGAGAGAAATCGCTGATTTTACAATCTCGTTGACATCTTCATAACGGAATACAGACTGCCTGCTCCTCAGCAGCGTCTCGAAGTTTTTCACTATCCGCTCAAGTTTTTCAGATTGATCAATGATATCTCTCATCAGTTCCCGCATCTTCTCAGGAAAATCCGCTCTTTCGCAGACCTTTCTGCATGTCCACCCTATTACGGCGGCAGGGTTCCTTACACTGTCAGCCACTGTCAGCGCCATCAGGCTCATGGTCCTCTCCGCAACTATCGTCTCAATCTCCTGATTGAGCTCCGCTAAATCTGAGTTGGTCAGCTGTAGTTCGTCATGAGCCTTTTGGAGAGCTTCCTCCCTCTGTTTAAGGCTCCTGAAAATTATCTCATAGGGCTTTACGATTCCCGTCTTGATTATTGCCCTGTACATAAGATAAAAAGCGATGATTTTCAAGATATGTCCCACCAGATTGGAAAGATCGTAGACACCAATGTAAAAGGTGAACGCTATTTCGGAACAGACGGTGACAACAATAGATGCGATGATGAGGCGCAATACGTCCTCATCGAAGAAACTTTTTCTTTGAACGAGGAAATAAGCTGCACCGAGGAGAATGACGGAGATGATATATTCACTGACCTTCTTGAATGGTGTCAGGCCGGTACCTTCGATGTAACATACCGGGAATAGGGACTGGAAGACGGCCCAGAGCAAAAGGGAAAAGATGAGAAAATAACAGACAATCACAGTGTCGCTGTTCAGTCTTCGTCTGAGGAAGAAAGGGGCGATGAACAATGAAATGCTTTGCATATATCGTGCGGCTATCCAAAGCTGAGTGGGAAGATTGGCATTATATTCCTTGAATATACCCATGCCCTCATAAGCCAGGGTGTGTGTCAGATCCAGAGCTCCTACAAAGAGATATGCAATGCCTATGAAGAGAAGATAATTGTTGTCCAGGAAGGGTCTCGAGTTCCAGGCAACTACAAACATGCCGAAAGCGATTATGATACTAAAAAGTTCCGCTAGGCTATGGAAGAGCAAATAGCTGTAAAGGCTCGTGAGATACAAGCCAAGAAGGACCACGATTCCCGCCAGTACGTATAGGAGATTTGTCCATTTACTCGCCTGAGCGGACAAATTGCCGAACGCGATGTCAGGATTCATGAGTCGGATGACCTCTTGCCGGGTGTTCTAATGCCACAGGAATGCGATAGAACTTCTCTGATCATGTCGATGGGAAGATTGATACAGTATCTTTTTCTGAGTTCACGACAGATGATACGATCATGACGAATGCCCTCAGACTGGAGCTTTTCGACAAAACCGGTCATGTCTTCCCATAGGTGCCACGGGAAGATGATCCAACGCCATTTCGTAACTTTCCTTACAAAATAGTCAGGAACGAAGATGGAGCAAGTCTTGTGCAACAACACCGCTGTTCTGACCTCCTCGGGCCGGAACCTCCTCAGGTACCTTACGGTCAGATCAAGGGTTTCCCCTGTATCGGTTAAATCATCAACCAGCAGGACCTTTTTTCCTGCTATCTTTATGTTGAGAGGGTATCTGACGACTGCTTTACCCCTCTTTGCGGCCGCTTTTTTCCAGTGCTCGACCTTTACGGCGGTCAGTCCATCCAGAACCAAGTAGTCACAAAGGATCCTGGCCGGTACGTATCCTCCCCTGCCTATGGCTATGACAATAGCGGGAACGTATCCGGAGTCCCTTATGGCCCACGCCAGCTTTTTTGCATCCCTGACGACTTCCGCCCATGAAAGGATCTCACACCTGATTCGTTCATCGGAAGGCGATATCACGAACTAACCCCACGATCCCATGAAAGCCCGCAACTATGTGCATTGGCTCGGCTATTTGATGCCTCTTTCTATCCCGATCTCACTAAAATACAATCCCTGCATATCCTACTGCCATCTGAAACTCACCCTCGGGCATAACGTCGTAACTTGTCGTATATTCAACGAGATGTCCTTTTTTGGCCCCCATAGCCCGTGCGGCCGATACCGTTGCTGCCAGTGCGCCGGGACCGCAAGCATTACGGTTCCGTTCCGCCTCTTTGAGGATATCTCTAGATTTCAAGGACAAGGCGAGTTCGATCATCCTGCGGTCGTTCTCTACCATGAGTTTTTTCGCTTCATTCCCATATCCGTACGGCGTAAAACCATAGGCGTCTCCGTAGTGAGTCAGGTCGGTTGTTCCTACGATCACGATCCTTTTTCCGATGACTGACAAGGCCTCGCCGATCTTCTTACCGGTCATATGGGAGTTTTCATGCGGCGGCATTGCGACTGGTACTATTTTCGCATCGGGACGGAGGTATTTTATGAAAGGGAGCTGGACTTCGATGGAATGTTCCCCCTCATGTGCCAAAGGGTCTTCTATAATGTCTTCACTCAGCAGATGAAGCAGTTGAGCCGCTACCTCTTCGTCGATCTTCACTTCTCCCAACGGCGTTTCCCAGGAACCCCGGGCATACAATGAATTTCCGCGTGGCCTCCAGGTATGGACCGCGCCTAACATCACGAAAGTGTCGGGGGCGCTTGCGGTACTGAGGCATTTAAAAACCTTTGCAGCAACAGCTCCGGAGAATATCCATCCCGCATGAGGTACTATACCTGCCACGGCCCTGACGGGCTCTTCAGGTATTTCGTACCCTTTCAGGAATTCTTCTATTTGAGAGCGGCAGTCACCAGGATAAAATTGACGTGCACAAGGTTTCCTTGCGGACATCGGAACACCTCCTGTTATGACGTCATCTGAATACTGGAAGACACGTCCCTTTCTTTGATCTTATCTCTTAAATTGACCGTTTACCATCTTTTCTGAAATAGGAATCAGGCAAAAAAAGTGATAGGATGTTTTTATAAGTTCATTTTTTTGGGGGAATAAATTCGTGAGGGAAGCCCTGCTCTATGAGAAGCTCGACGGCGGGAAGGTAGAATGCAGCCTGTGTAGCCATCGCTGTAAGATATCCCCGGGGAAAAGGGGACTGTGTGGGGTCAGGGAAAACAGGGATGGCATCCTCTATAGCCTTGTCTACGGCAGAATAATAGCGAGAAACGTTGATCCCATCGAGAAAAAACCCTTATTCAACTTTCATCCCGGCTCACGTTCCTTTTCTATTGCGACCGTTGGATGCAATTTCCGTTGTCTGCATTGCCAAAACTATGACATCTCCCAGTATCCAAAAGAACACCCGGATATTCCTGGTGAGGAAGTGACTCCTGAGCAGGTTGTGGGTGAAGCTGAAATAGCGGGTTGCGAAAGCATAGCTTATACCTATACAGAGCCAACCATATTTTTTGAGTTTGCCTATGACTGCGCCAGACTCGCGCGGGAAAAAGGGATCAAAAATGTGTTTGTAAGCAACGGGTATACGACACCCGAGGCGACCAGGCTTATCGCGCCCTATCTGGACGGCAATGATATTGACCTTAAGGGTGATGATGACTTTTACCGGAAAATTTGCGGTGCGCGCATGCAACCCGTCCTCGATACGATAAAGCTCATGAAGGAGCTGGGCGTCTGGGTGGAGGTAACAACACTAATTATACCCTCGCATAACGATTCCGCAGATTTCCTGAAATGGGTTGCTGAATTTATAAAATCTGTCGATTCTGGCATGCCGTGGCATGTGACCCAGTTCTATCCGACATATAAGTTAATGGATCAACCAAGGACTCCCATAGAGACGCTCAGAACGGCAAGGGAGATCGGACTGAAAACCGGTCTAAAGTACGTATATGAGGGCAATGTGCCTGGCGAGGGGGGTGAAAATACATATTGCCCTTCATGCGGGGCACTTCTTATCGAGAGGTTCGGGTTTACCCTGAAAGATGTCAGGCTGAAGAATTCGGCATGTCCGGATTGCGGGACGAGCATTGACGGGGTAGGCATGCCGTAAAAGAGATCCATTACAACATAAGAGAAAGAATTGGTGAAAGCCGAGTCTTTATTGACAACCTTTTTGAAGGGAGAAACGCTATGCCTACTTATGTGATTCTTAGTAAATTGACGGACGAAGGCAGAAAGACTATCAAGAAGAACCCGCAAAGAATACTCGAGGTCAAAGAGGAACTGGGGGCGATGAAAGTCGATATAAAGGAGCAATTTGTTGTCCTCGGTCCCTATGATTTCGTCAATATCGTTGAGGCACCGGACAATGAAACCATCATGAGGGCATCCGTCGAAATTGGCTCTCGCGGGTCTGTTCAGCTCCTCACGCTGTCGGCCATTCCAGTAGGAGAATTTGTTAAAAAGATGAAATAACCCCGAATAAGATGTGTTAAGGAAGCCGGAGGATCGTATTCGGTTCGATCTGAAATAAGGCACAAAAGAACTCCCACGGAGGCCCTCATGAAACTCTGTATCACCTCAGATGGAAAAGACCTGGATTCAAGCGTTGAGGAGACGTTCGGCAGGTCGCCGTATTTCGTGATAATAGATACGGAGACTACGGAGACCAAATCCGTAAGGAATACGGCGGTGCACTCCGGCCACGGAGCAGGCATAGGCGCGGCTCAGATAATATCGGATGAGGGGGCTGAGGCCCTCCTGACCGGCATAGTGGGCCCCAACGCCTTCACGGCATTGAAGGCGGCCCACATAAAGGTGTTTGAAGGCGCCTCGGAGTTTGATTCGATCAAGGTTGCTCTGGAAAAGTTCAAAAAAGGCTCTTACAAAGAGGCGACCGTCCCCTCCGGAGGACCGGGTGGCGGTAGACGTTTCAGGGGCGGTAGATGGTAGATGCCGGACTCAGGGACAAGGTACTTGCCGCCCTTCACAGGAAGCCCCTTGATATCCCTATCATAGCCATCACGGGCGGAAAAGGGGGTGTCGGCAAGAGTACGATTTCTGTAAACATTGCGGCTGCATTGTCCGAGATGGGTTACAGGGTTGCGCTCACGGACGCGGACGTAGACGCCCCCGACGACCAT
>Ga0315550_1000832_pt1 | contig 19103 bp, 17 predicted proteins | sample SalMarSW160190MG_2_FD_203100 | JGI IMG/M metagenome (GOLD analysis project Ga0315550, IMG submission 203100) | Salt marsh sediment microbial communities from the Plum Island Ecosystem LTER, Massachusetts, United States - Salt Marsh Sediment SW1601-90 ... | reverse complement strand
TCGCTTCTGGCCGAGAAGATGGAAACGGTTTTGGCTACGATCGGCGGCTCGGCCCACCCCAGGACTTCAACCTCGATCCCGGTCAGCTCACTGAACCTTTTGGCATTGGCTACGGTAGCCGGATCGTGCTGCAGGGCTCCGAAATTGGAAACCTTGATCTTTCTTACTCCTGCTGTGGCTTCCTTCCAGCCAGCGGGCAGCACGTATGCCGTGCCGCTGATGCGCTCGCTGATCGGCTTTGGGCTGTTCCATTGGATCAGCTCGTAAGCCAGGACTGCCGGAGCTTCCTCCTCCGCGGGCGTGGGAGGCTTGGCTCCGCCGGCTCCCAGACTGAGTGTACAGGCCAGCAGAACCACCAAACTGACTAACCACTTTTTCATAGTTTCCTCCTTGCATAGTGGTTTGGAACATAATAAATTCTAAGACAGCGGGTTTGCGCTGTCAACGAAAACCGTTATTAATCATGAGCATCTCCTTCCTCCGGTCGATGACGGTGTACCGGATATCTACTCCAAAGAACGGAACAGCTCGCCCTGGATGATATGACCCCTGCTGCGTTCCAGGTGATCCTCCAACAGTACCAGGCTTTCCGGTGAATTCTCGGCCAACTTCTCCACAATTTGCTCATGATCTGTAAAGGATTCATTGATGTCGGGCGGAATCCCGATCCTGTAGATGAACGTCATGTTCAGGTGGAGATTTACCTCCCGGTAGAACTTTTCCAGATAATCGTTCCCGGCCAGGTTGCACAACTCGGTGTGAAACAGGAGATCCAGGTAGATGTAACGGTTTGTTTTGTCGCCGGATGGTGTTCCCTCGATTATGGTTTTCATCTCAGCAACGATCTCACGTATCGGTTGCAGATCACTTTCAGATATTTTCCGATAAGCCAGTTTGACTGCATGCAGTTCCAGCAGTTCCCGCATGTCAACCGCATCAAGTATCGATTTTTGGGTCGGAACCGCAACAATACAATTGCTCCGTGGCTTTATCTGTACGACGTTTTCCATCTCCAGCTTTTTCAATGCGTCCCGCACCGGCATGGTGCTCACATTCAGCTGCTCGGAAATCGCTTTGATGTTGAGTTTCTCCCCGTACCTGATGCTTCCCTCGATGATCTGCTTGCTGAGATGTTCATAGACTACGTCGCTGAGGCTTGGATACTCTATTTGCATGTTTTATCCGCTGTTCTGTTTTCTGCAGGATGTTATCATCGTCGCACCTATTCTCCGCCGATACCGCTCGTCCGTTTCGCCGGGTTGATGTTGACAATCCTATGTGTCTATTGTAATATATCAGATATTACTTTTCAAGGAGGTTCGTATGAAAACAGTCAAACGAACGATGATTGGGGTGGCACTGATGCTGTGCTTGATAGCGCTGCCCCTGGCGGCCGGGGGGGGAGGTGAAGGTGCGGCGACCGAAAAGGAATACGTGCTCAAGTTCAATCATGTGCTCAATCAGAACGATCCCTTCCACAAGGCATTCCTCAAGTGGTCGGAGGCGGTAGACGAGAAAACCGGCGGAAAGCTGAAGGTCGAGGTGTTTCACAGTGCGCAGCTCGGTGTGGAAGAGGATATCATCGAGCAGATTCGAATGGGCGCAAATGTGGGCCAAAATACCGATTCGGCACGGATGGGCAACTACGTTCCCGGCATCGCGGTGATGAATGGTCCTTATTTTGTGGACAGCCTCGATGAGGTGCAAGCGCTCACCAAGGCGCCCACCGTTCAAAAATGGCTGAAAGAGCTCGAGGATACTTACGGGATCAAGGTTCTGTCGTTCAACTGGGTCCAGGGTTTCCGCAATTTCCTAACCAATAAAGAGATCCACAGCCCGGATGACATGAAGGGGCTGCGTATCCGCGCTCCCGGGGCGCCGATCTGGATGGAGTCGGTTCGTTCCCTGGGTCCGACGCCCGTCGCCCTGCCTTTCAGCGAGCTGTATTCCGGGATCCAGACGAAAACCGTCGACGGTGCGGGCAATGTGAATGTAAATACCTACAATGGGAAGCTGTATGAAGTTGCGAAATACCTTATAGAAACCAAGCATATTCTTCTGATCAATTTCGAAATAGTCAGCGCCAAGTGGTTCAACTCTTTGCCGGCCGAATATCAGAAAATTCTTCAGGAGGAGTGTGACAAAGCGGGACGGGAAGTATCCAGAGAGGTGGAGCGTTACTCCGAAGAAGCCAAGGATAAGCTCAAGGAGGCGGGCATGATCATCATTCCCTATTCCGATCTCGATATTCCGGCCTTCAAGAAAGCAGGTATCCAGGCCTATGAAACACTGGGCATTCTCGATGCATACAACCAGGTGCACAAAGAGATAGGCAAATAATACTTACGGCACTGCGAAGACAAATCAAAGGGACTGCTGCTCCGATCTTTCGGGGCAGTAGTCCGTTTGTTCTTTTGTGGCAGATACATCTGTGAAGGATTATAATGCAACCATGAATGAGAAATGGCAGCTTTTCTACAAGATCGAAGAGTACACGGCAGCTGTTTTGCTGCTCGGTGCCACATTGGTAATCTTTTTTGCGGCGGTGTTTCGCAGCTTCGATCGCCCCCTCAACTGGTCGCTGGATATAGCCCTGTTTCTGTTCGCCTGGAGCGTGTTCTTGAGCGCGGAGGTGGCAATGCGGAAGGGGAATCTTGTTAATGTTGATTTTCTGGTACAGAGATTTCCTCAGTCGGTGCAGAGAGTCCTCGGAATTCTCATCTACCTGATCATCTTCGTCTTTCTGGCCACCCTGGTCGGTTTCGGATTGTATCTGAGCTACGTCACCCGGGCGCGTGCTTTCCAGGGGATCCCGACGTTCAGCTACACCTGGATCACGTTGAGCGTTCCTGTTGGAGGTTCTCTCTGTATGATCAACTGTGTACGGATGATCCGGGGATTTATCAAAGCCCCTCCGGAAAACACCTCGCCTTCGGTCCAGGACGGCGAGACTCTGTAGTTCAAGATGCCGATAGACAGGCTCGCTAAATTGTTCGCGCACAAGGAGAACGAAGGATGCTGCTTGTAACGATTCTGTTTTTGATATTTCTAGCCATCGGTATGCCCGTAGCCTTCGCCATCGGTATTGCAGGGCTGACCTTTTTCCTTCAGCACCCCGAGCTGCCCTTTTCAATGGTGGTCCAGCTTCCCCTCTCTCAAACGCAGAACTCTCCGTTGCTCGCTGTGCCTCTGTTCATCTTCGCAGGCAATTTGATGAACAGCGCAGGCATCACCGAACGTCTCATCCGTCTGTCGACCCTGCTGACCGGACACATCCGGGGCGGGTTGGCTCAGGTGAGTGTTGTCCTCAGCACGCTCATGGGAGGGGTTTCCGGATCCGCAACGGCGGATGCGGCCATGGAAGCACGACTGTTGGGCATTGGAATGGTGAAGAAAGGATATTCGAAAGGCTATACCGCCAGCGTCATTGGATTTACTTCCCTCATCACCGCTACGATTCCTCCCGGTGTGGGCATCATCATCTACGGGACGACCGGAGATGTATCGATCGGACAGTTGTTCATGGCCGGCCTGGTCGTTGGTCTGATCATGATGGTCATGCTCATGGTGACGGTGGCGATTACCGCAAAGATCCACGGGTACATTCCGGAAAGGCCCAAGCGGGCAGCTTTCAAGGAAATTACGACATCCCTCGGTGAAACAATCTGGGCGCTGATCTTCCCGATCTTGCTGCTGGTGGGATTGAGATTCGGGCTTTTCACCCCCTCGGAAGTGGGGGCTTTCGCCTGCGTGTACGGCATTCTTGTAGGGGTGTTCGTGTACAGGGAACTCTCCTGGAAGAAATTCCTCGAAACCCTGCGCACCACCGTGGGGGATGTCGGTGCGGTGATGTTTATTATTGCATTGTCCGGGCTTTTCCGATACGGGATCCCCTTCGAACATGTCCCTCAAACGATGACCTCGCTGATCACCGGCTTTTCGACCAACCCGCATATTGTTCTCATAATCGTAATAGGATTTCTGATCATTGCCGGCATGTTCATAGAAGGTTCCGTGTGCATACTGTTGTTCACCCCGATCCTCCTGCCGATGGTAGTGGCCCTGGGGGTCGATCCGGTGCACTTCGGTCTCATCATGTGCACGACCATTACCATGGGCCTTCTAACCCCTCCGGTGGGGATATCGATGTATGCGGTATGCACGATCCTGGAATGCCCTACATCCGCCTATTTGCGGGAGATGTTTCCGTTCCTGGTAACCGTTGTCCTTGAGCTGCTATTTCTGGTCTACCTGCCGGACGTTGTGTTGTTTCTCCCGCGGCTGCTTTTTTAACCGCCCAGATCAAGATCCGCCGTCGGCGATTGCGAACTGGTGGAGCAGGGAATACCCGATCGAGGAGTTCGTTGTCATGAGTTTAAATGGTCAAACAGCGCTGGTCACGGGTGCGGCCCGGGGCATAGGAAGGGCGATCGCCCTTCGTCTGGCCCGGGAACAGGCTACTGTTGGATTGATGGATTTGAGGGATCCCGGTCCCGTTGCCGAGGAAATGCAAGTGAATGGGTTCAGCACCATTCCTTTCAGAGTTGATATCACCGACCGGGAATCGGTGAATGGTGCCGTCCGCACGATGATTCAGCGGTATGGAAAGATTGATGTCCTGGTGAACAATGCGGGGATAATCGTGCGGGGTTCGATACTCGATCTGAGCTACGAGGATTGGCAGCGGGTGATGAACGTCAATATCAATGGAACCTTCAATTGCTGCAAAGCAGTTATTCCCCACATGATCGAAAGGTCCTATGGAAGGATCGTCAATATAACATCGATAGCCGGCAAAATGGGTGATATTACCGCTTCTCCCGCTTATGGCACGTCGAAGGGAGCGATCAACACGTTTACGAAATCTCTGGCCCGCCAGCTTGCGGCGTATAATATCAACGTCAATGCCGTGGCTCCCCACGCGATCGAAACCGATATGAGCGCCGAATGGTCGGAGGAAAAGCGTAGAGCGATTGTTGACTCCATTCCGTCAAAAAGGCTGGGTAAACCCGAGGAGGTAGCGGAGGCGGTTCTGTTCCTGGTATCCGAAGGGGCTTCATTCATTACAGGTGAAATCCTCGACGTAAACGGCGGATATTTAATGGACTGAGAGCTCCGAGGTCTATCGCTCGACCTCACCGGATGCCAGGTACCCCGGTTCGGGTAACCTGCTTAACCTTGACAGCAGACGTCTTACGTCATATAATTAAATTGTAACGTGAACTCATCGATCTGCAAAGGAAGGGCGAGTTGTTTGTACAGGAAGAAATAGAAGAGAAAAAGAGAAGAATCCGCGGTGTTCTGCAAGAGCTCGAACTCGATGCCGTATATCTGAAGAAACAGTCCAACTTCTCCTGGTTGACCGGGGGAGCCCTGAACGTGGTGGGCATCACGATGGAGCTCGGGGTAACGGGCCTCCTGATTACCGCAGCCGGGCAGTTGGCGGTCTGCAACAATATAGAAGCTCCCCGAATGGAGAAGGAGGAGCGGCTCGAAGAAAGGGGTTTCGAAATACACAGTTTTTCCTGGTACCAGGAGCGTGAGCTGGAGATCATTCGGAAGCTTGCCGGAGGGAAGAGGATCGGCGCGGATCACCGCCTTCCCGGCATCGAGGACGTCTCTTCGAAAATCAATCCTCTGCGCTATTCCCTCACTCACTGGGAGACGGACCGGTACGCAGAGATCGGACGGCTAACCTCTGAAGCCATCGAGAAAACGGCCCGGGAAATCGAGCCCGGCGACAAGGAATGCAGCGTGATCGGGCGCCTGGCCGGACGGTTGTGGGAAAACCGGCTGGATTACATCACCACCTTCTGCGCGGCGGATGAGAGGATTTCCGATTACCGCCATCCCATCGCAACGGAGAAAGAAATCAGGCGAAGGGCGATGCTTTGCGTCAATTCCCGCAGGCAGGGGCTGATCGTCTCCCTGACCCGCTTCGTGCAGTTCGGACCGGTGCCGGAAGAGATCCGGCGCAAATACGATGCCAACGTGCTCATCGACTGCACATTCATGGCCAATACCGTTCCCGGCACTCCGGTTGTGGACGCTTTCAGGGAAGGAATCAAGGCATACGAACGAAGCGGCTACCCGGAGGAGTACAAACTGCACCACCAGGGCGGAGCAATCGGCTACGTGGGAAGGGACTACAAGGTGAACTTCCGCTCCGAGGAGGTCGTTCAGGAGAGCCAGGCCTTCGCCTGGAATCCCTCCATCACCGGTTCGAAGAGCGAAGACACGATGATCGCCACTTCGGACGGCCCGGTACTGCTGTCCAAACCGGTGCTTTTTCCGGAGCTGAAGATGGAGGTGCAAGGAATCGAGTTTTCCAGGCCGGACATACTCGAGCTTTGATGTGGGTTCAAAAAACTTTATGTATATAAGGAGGGTACGCCTCGTACCGGTGGGGAATTTATTACCTCAGTCCTCTGACCACTTCATTTTTCATCCCGGTCGGGTACTTCCAAAAAGGGAAAAGAGCTTCAGGGCAGCACAGGCCGGGAGGGCTCCGGAAATACCGCTTTGGGCATCTCCACCCGCGCCGTTTTTTGGGGATCCACGATCTGACAGACCCTCAGGTCCCCTACGGCACTGATCAACATGCTGATCGCGTCCAGACTGCGCCCCGTCTTCAGGTGGATGAGGTCCATCATATCATTGAGGGCGCAGGAAGCGGCCTCGTCCAGGGTAGGACCCAAGCCGATGGTCACGACCCGATCATCGATCTCCACCACCGGCCGGGGGGGCAGGATCTTCGGCTGCTTGATCAGTTCGAAACTGAGCTCGACCCTGGCTGGGATCTCCACTCCGCAGATAAGGGCTTCTCCGTCTCCCATGCCGGCATGGGCGTCGCCCAGCGCAAACATGGCTCCCTCCTGACGTACCTGGAAATACAACCGGGCGCCCTGGCGAATGACCTTGGCATCCATATTCCCGCCGTGGTCGCCGATCTCACCGCAGGGAACCTCATGGTCACCCGGCGAAACACCGATCACTCCTATCATGGGATGGACGGGAAAGGACAGATGGTCTTCTATCCAGAACCTGCCGTTGCGCACCGGCACAACCCGTGTGACCGACTCCTTCAGCCGTTCACCGAATGCACCCTCCCCGGGAATCGCCACCATGAAACCGGTATCTTCCACCTCGATGCTGGTGATGTCGATTACCAGGATATCTCCCGGCTCGGCGCCCTCGACTGCGATCGGTCCCGTAGCCGGATTTACCTGTGAGAAATCAATCTCGGTCACCAGATCACGCTCGCTCCTAATCTGGCTGCGGAAACAGTCGTCGGTTTCCACCGACACGGTTTCACCCGGCCGAACGGTGGCGATGGGACGGTTCTTCGGGCTGAACTGGAAAATCACGTCGCTCCTGGATATTTTCTGCATGACTCGCTCCTTGTGTTATCCCTCCCCTTTGCCGTGAATCTCTGCGGTGAACAACCGCCGAGCGAGAAGACCCTGGGGTCGAGTAAGGATGGTAACCATCAGAATAGCCCCTACGGCCAGCATGCGGATAAACCCGATCTGGGTCGCGATCGACGCAGGCACCAGGTCGGTCAGGAAATCACTGCCGACCCAAACGGCCCAGACCAGGAAGGCACCCAGAACGACCCCGCTGTTGCTCCCCGTCCCGCCGACCATGACCATCAACCAGACGATGAAGGTGGACATCAACGGGGAGAAGACTTGCGGGCTCACGAAGCCGGTGTAGTGCACGTACAGGGAGCCGGCGATACCCATGATCATGGAGCTCAACACGAAGGACTGCTGCCGATATCGAAAGATGTTCTTCCCCGACATGCTGGTCAGATACTCGTCCTCCCGGATGCCGCGCAGTACCCTGCCCCAAGGGGATTTGACCGCCCGTTGCATGGCCAGCCAGGTGAGAATCAGCGCAGATGCGGCGATTATCAGGAAATAGAACGAGTAGGCGCGAGGATTTACCAGCTCGAAGAAGGGGCGTGGAATACCCCGTATTCCCCAGACCCCATTGGTCAGCCAGGATTCATTGCGCATGACCAGGTGCAGCGTCTCCATGATGGCCAGCAGGGCGATAGCGAACGGTCCGCCCCTCAGTCTAAGGGCAGGATAAGACAGTAGCCAGGCAACAAGACCGGGAATGATCGCCGCACCGAGCATACCGAGAATGACCGGCAGGCCGAATCCGCCCAGATGGTCCGGGGAGGGTGAGCAGGTGAGGATGGCAGAGGTGTAGGCACCCAGCATGTAGAAGGCGCCGATCCCGAAGTTCATCAGGCCCGTGAACCCCCACTGCAGGTTCAGACCCAAAGCCATGACCCCGTAGATACAGCCGATCACCAGGTAGGAAGAAAAATAGTTGAGCATGGACTAACGCTCCCTCTTGCCGAAGATACCGTAGGGTTTGAGCAGCAGGATCAGCACTACGAAGACGAAGGCCACCGCCGGTTTGTATACCGAGATGTCCGCCTGGATTTTCATGGAGTTGACCAGATTCTGGACCAAGCCGGTGATCAGCTCCTCGGAGATGCCGATAGTCATTCCACCCAGCAAGGCGCCCCAGAAGCTGCCGATTCCCCCCATGATCACCGCCACGAACATTGCAATGAGAAAGCTCCAGCCCATGCCGGGGCTGAGCTGCACTTCGATGCCGTAGAAAGTACCGGCCACGGCCACCAGGATGCCGGAAATGCCCCAGGTCCAGAGGATGACCCCGCGGGTGGATACCCCCGATGCCTCGGCCAGGACCGGATTGTCCGAAGCGGCACGCATGGCCTTACCCATGCGGGTGCGTTTCAGGAACAGGTACACCAGGGCCACAAGGATCAACGCGCTGATCAGGATGACGATCTCGTCGGAGGTGATCCGGATGCCGAGGGGCAGCTCCCGGCTGATCTGGATTACGTTGGAATAGTAACGGACCTTGGGGCCCCAGGCGATGTTGATGAGGGCGCGGATGACGAAGGCCACCCCCAGAGAGGCGATGGAGACGAACAGCGGGGATACCCCCAGCTGCCTGAGGCGCCTGAAGAACATCCACTCGAAGAGAAGCATCACCGCCACGGTAAGCACTACCGCGGCCAGCAGGCCTAGAATAAGCCCCCAGCCGAAAGACAGACCGGGGAAAGGGGCCCACTTCGGCAGCAAGCCCAGCATCAACAGGGTTCCATAGGCGCCTAGGGAGAAAAAGTCGCCGTAGGCGAAGTTGAAGAACTTAAGGATGTCGGACATCAGGGTGAGCCCGATGGCCGCCAGGGTGATGATGCTCCCGTAGATGATTCCGCTTACCAGTAGATCCGCCACCCCGATCCTTCCTCTCCCCTATCTCGTCTGCGCGCCGAAGTACAGATCCTTGATCTCCCGGTTGGCCAGGAGCGATTCGGTACGGTCCTCGTAACGAATCCTGCCCGCCGAGAGCAGGTATCCCCGGTTGGACAGCCGCACCGAGTCGATGGTCTGAGAGACGAGCAGTACTGCGTTGCCCATCCGAACGGCGATCTCGCGGATTTTTTCCAGCATGATCTGCACCAGGTTGGGCGCCAGGCCCGCGGTCGGTTCGTCCAGCAGGAGCAGCTCCGGGTGCATCATCAGTCCCCTGGCCACCGCCAGCATCTGCCTTTGACCTCCGGAGAGGTCTCCCGCAGTATGGGCCATCCGGCCGCGAAGCTGAGGGAAAATATTGCACACCTCGTCGATTCGATCCTCGAGTCCGCCTTTGAGCCGATGAGCTCCGATCTCCAGGTTTTCCCGTACCGTCAGTGAGGGAAAAATGTTCTCTTCCTGAGGAACCCAGCTCAGTCCCTGCTGGACGATCTGCTGGGGGGAGCGGCCGAGAAGGGACTGCCCCTTGTACAGGATCTCCCCCTGCCGTGCGGCGAGAGCCCCGGAGATGACCTTCAGCAGGGTCGACTTGCCCGAGCCGTTCGGCCCCATCACTGCTACGATCTCGCCGAAATCGATGTTCAGAGACACGCCGAACAGGACGTCCTGGGCACCGTAACCGGCAGTCAATTCATTTACCTGGAGGATGCTCACTCTTGCCCCTCCTGAGGGCCGGCTTCAGCGGCCGTGCCCGGTGTGCCCAGGTAGGCCTCGACGACCCGTTCATCCGCCCGGATATCCCGTGGGGGCCCTTCTGCCAGCTTGCTGCCGTCGCTCATCACGATGATCGTCTGGCAGACGTTCATGATGATGTCCATGTCGTGCTCCACGATGAACAGGGTGAGGCCATGCTCCTGGGAAAGCCGGCGGATGTGCTCTAGAATCCTGTTCTGCATCGGCGGCGGTACACCGGCTCCGGGTTCGTCGAGCAGTACCATGTCCAGGTCCACCATCATCATCCTTCCGATTTCCAGGAGCTTTTTCTCTCCGCCGGAGAGATATTTGGCCGGCAGATCCTTCTTTTCATGCAGCTCGATGAACTCCAGTACCTGCAGCGCCTTGCGGACGTTGGCCCGTTCCTGTTTGCGGATGGGCCGGCCGCGAAACCAGACATTCCAGATCCTTTCCCCGATCTGGTGCTCCGGTATGATCAGCAGGTTTTCCAGTACGGTCATCTCTCGGTAATCCCGCGCGATTTGAAACGTGCGGAACAGGCGCTTGCTGAAGATCTCGTGAGGTTCCAGCCCGGTGATCTCTTCTTCCTTGAGGAAGATGTGTCCGCTGTCGGGTCGGTGGAAGCCGGTGATCAGGTTGAACAGCGTTGTTTTTCCCGCTCCGTTCGGACCGATCAGACCGGTGATGGATCCGGACTGTACCTCCAGAGAACAGTCCCTGACCGCCTGGACACCGCCGAAGTGCTTGGACACACTCTGGATGCGTAAAATCGAATCCCCCATAACCATTACCGAAGAGGGGCCGGGCGAGTTGGGTGCCCGCCCGGCTGTTGACCTGTGATCGTGCTTTATTCGGGAATGACCGATTGGACGGGCACAATTGTCCCGTTTTCGATCTTCCAGACGAGGATGGGGGTTACCGTGTCGCCGTATTGGTCGAAATCGATGGATCCGGCCGCCCCTTCATAGTCGATGTCCCGGCCTTCGCTCAGGAGCTTAAAGGCTTTGCGGAAGTCTTCCACGCTGGCCGTTATTTTCTCTCCCGGCGGATTGGCAATCTTGCGCAGGTTGTCACGGATGGCCTTGCCGGGATCGGCCTTGAAGGCATCCGATCCTGCGGCCTGCATGGCCAGGGCTATAACCACCACGCCGTCGTAGGCATTCTCGGTGTAGGCGGTGGCCGGTTTCTCCCCGTATTCCGCTTCGTAGGCCGCCAGGTAATTCTTGTAGGACTGGTTATCCGCAGCCCCGGGCCCGGTCCCGTACATGCCCTCGAGGTAGTTGCCTCCGACGTCCTGGATGATCTGCTCGGACTGCATGCCGTCCGGAAAGAGGAATTGGTCGAACAGGCCGTCGGAAAGGGCCTGGCGGATGATGACAATGCCGCTTTCGGGGTAGCCGATCAGGATCAGCACATCCGGGTCGCCCTTGGCCAGCTCAGCGAGTTGCATCTTGTAGGCCACGCTGCCAGGGTCGTAGGCGGCCATGCCAAAAACCTTGCCCCCCACCGCTTCGAAGGCTTCCTTGGTGCTCTGCGCCAGCCCGCCGCCATAGGGGTCATTGATGTAGAGAATGGCTGCCGTCTTGTAGCCGACCTCCCAGGCCATTTCGCCCAGAACCTTGCCCTGAATGGCATCGGAGGCGGTAGTGCGGAATGTGTAGTCGTCGTCCTCCAGGGTAGTAACCCAGGTCGGGGTGTTGGAAGGGGAGATGATCACCACGTGGTTGGGCGCGGTGACCGGGGTGGCTACATCCGAGCGGATCATGGGTCCGACGATGGCTGGTACCTTGTCCACGTTCACCAGCTTCTCCGCCGAATCCCTCAAGGCGGTCGGGTCGGTCTGGGTGTCCCGGAAGACCACCTTCAACCGCATCCCGAGCGGGCCTCCCGCCTCGTTCAGCTGCTTGATTGCCAGCTGGATGCCCTTCTGTACGGTTTGGCCGTATACGGCAAGGTCACCGCTTAGGGGCAACAGACCACCGATGGTGACCTCTCCTTTAGCTGCAGCGCCTTCGGCTGGCGACGGAGCGATCTGGCCGCCGGCTCCCACGAGCACGGCGGAAAGCAGAACCAGGGCTACCGCCAACAGGCTTTTTCTTGTCATGTGTACCTCCTTAGATTATGGACTGTTACTTTTTACTGTATTTTCTGAAGCTGCTAATGTCAAGCTTTTTGCTGGTGCTGAAGACTGACAACGGGCCGAAGCCTGAAGAAATCCACTCCGCGTTCTGTTATAATCGAGGCCGTGATGAGTGACGGGGAGGTCCGGCAACGAAGATTTGCCCTCCTTTTTCTCGCAGTCGGAGCGTTGAGCTTCGGCTTCTCCGGGGTGTTGATCAAACTGTGTGATTTTCCGCCTACTGTGATTGCCTCCTTTCGTATGATCCTGGCGGGCCTGGCGGTGGCGCCGTTCTGCGTAGGACACCTGAAGAACCATTTCCGGGAAAGGGGACTGCCCGGTTTCCTTCTGCTGTTGATTCCCGGAGTTCTGCTGGGACTTCACTTTCAGGCCTGGATCATAGGACTGAAGCGGACCTACGTGGCCAGCGCCACCTTCATCTTTTCGATCAATCCCCTGTTCTTCGCCCTTTTCGAACGTTTTCTCTACAAGAGGCGGATACCCGTGTACACCTACATTTCCCTGGCCCTGGTCCTGGGCGGAGCCTACTGGTTGTTTGCCTCCAGAGGAGGTCAGTTGGGGCAGACCGGGGATTTCCTCTGCCTTTTGTCGACCCTGTTGTTCGTGATCTACCTGCTAGTGTCCAGGAGGGTTTCCGGGGATGTCCCCCACCTGCTGTACATCCATGTGATCTATCTGTGGGGCGGGCTGCTGACCCTTCCCTTTGCCCTGGCCGGGGGGAGCCTGGCTTCGGTGGATCTGACTGCCGTGGGCTCGGTGCTGGCCCTGCTGGGATTGGCTCTGTTTCCCACCTTGATCGGGCACACCTCCAACAACTACGGGGTGCGTTACCTCAGTCCGCTGACCATCTCTTTCTTCACCCTCGCCGAGCCGATCATTGCCAGCCTCACCGCCGCGCTGATCCTCTCCGAAATCCCCCCTGTTCGGGAGTTTCCCTCCTACGCCCTGTTCCTGGGAGCAACCGTGCTGTACCTGGTGAAGTCCCGGGGTCGCTGAGTCTACAATTTTAGCCTGGGCGTCATTTTGGTACCGGCTCGCGATTTTTACTTGCCGTCCGTCCTGGGATTGTATTCGCGATTCCTACTTGCGATCGAAGAAGATGCTCTTGCCGCCAACGCTGAGAGGAATGCCGTAGGCGATCTTGACCTCGGGCCCCAGGGCCTTCAGATTCACCGCCGCCCGGCCGGCCGAGAAGAAGACCCTGTTGTCCACCCTGGCGTCCGCCGCCACGCTCACCGCCGAGCCGATGGCGATCCCCAGGTCCCCGGTGTTGAAGGCGCAGATTCCGTTGTTCTCTTCATTCTCGGCACAGTCTTTGAAGCCGCAGAAGCCGCAGTTGGCTACGCCCAGGGTGTTGAACTTCGTGCCCAACAACACCAGGGCGCCGGCGGAACGCAGACAGTTTGCATCCCGAACGAAAAATGCCACCCCGGTCTCCTCGCCAATGCGCTGCATCTCCCGGGCGATCTCATCCTTTTCCGAACCCGTCAGAACCATCGTGACCAGATTGTCCGTACCCTTGCCCTTGGGGGCGGTCCGGGCGGCGATACAGATCTTACGGGCCACCTCGAGAAGACCGTCCCGCTCCATATTTATTCCGTCTGTTTTCATGGACAGTACGATATCTTTTATACAATTCGATTGTCAATGTGATACCATCTTCACCCGTATATTTGACTTCCGGGGTGAGTTCACGTATCCTTGCGATATGAATGAGAAGGACAGGGAGTGGATCGAACGGCGGGTGCTGGAACGATTCCTGCGCTATGTGCGAATAGACACGACTTCGGACGGACATTCCAAAAGCTCCCCGACAACTCCGGGGCAGCTCGAACTGGCCAATGTGCTGGTCGAGGAGCTCCAACAGCTGTCTCTTCCGAATGTCGAACTGGACGAGGCGGGTTTTGTGTTTGCTCAAGTAGAGCCGAACCTGAAAGGTCCCGCGGTCCAGCCCCCCGAAATCTGTTTTATTGCCCACCTGGACACCAGCGATGCTGCGCCTGGCAAGAATGTCGATCCCAGGGTTCATGAGAGCTACGACGGCAAGGTTGTCGAGCTGAAAGAGGGGATCGTGCTCGACCCGGAGGAGTATCCGGAGCTGCGCAAGTACAAGGGTCAGACGATTATCACCTCCGACGGCACCACGTTGCTGGGTGCGGATGACAAGGCCGGGCTGGCGGAGATCATGACCGCCGTGGAGTATCTGGTCGGGCACCCGGAGATACCCCACGGCACAATCGGGATCTGCTTCACCCCTGATGAGGAACAGGGCTTGAGCATGCAGCGCTTACCCATCGACAAAATCTCCGCCAAGTACTGCTACACCTTCGACGGTGCCGAGGAGGGGACGATCGAAGCGGAATGTTTCGAGGGATACCGGGCGGTTCTGCGTTTTCTCGGCAGGAGCATTCATACGGGCGTGGCCAGGGGGAAACTGGTAAACGCCGTCGAAATGGCCGCTCGCTTTCTCAACCTGCTTCCCGGAGCCGAGAGCCCCCAGGCGACCGACGGCCGTTACGGTTTCTACTTTCCCCTTGAGATCTCCGGGCGTATCGAGGAAACGACCCTGGAGATCTATCTGCGGGACTTTGAAGAAGCGGAAGCGCAGCGGCGGGCGGCGGCTCTGGAGAGCATGGCCCGGGCCGTGGAGGCGGTTTTCCCACGGGGCAAGGTGGAGATCAAAGTGGAGAAACAGTACGCCAATCTGCGCCGCCATCTCCAGGGTGTTCCCGACGTACTGACAACCCTGGAGCAGGCGATACGGGACACCGGCATGGAGCCGGAGTACAAGATCATTCGGGGGGGCACCGACGGAGCCCGCCTGAGCGAGCTCGGAGTGCCCACGCCCAACGTGTTCACCGGGGGGCATAATTTTCACAGCCGTCAGGAGTGGGCTGCTCTACCGGCAATGGTACGGGCGGTGCGCACAGCCGTGAATCTCTGCCGTGTCTGGGCCGAGGGCAGAGCAAAGGTCTGATGTCTTCAAACGGATTTCGTAGGATCCTGGTCACCGGCAGCTCCGGTTTTATCGGCGGTTGGACCGCACAAATCCTGGCGGAGCGAGGCTATGCGGTGCGGGCGCAGTACCGGCGCAGCCGAATCCCGACGCACCTCGAGGAGGTCCAGCGGCGGGGAGTTGAGCTGCAGAGGCGGGATCTTACCGTACTCGCCGAGGTCCGGCATCTGCTTCAAGACGTGGAGGCGGTGATCCACTGCGCCGCCTTGGCCAGGGACTGGGGTTACGAGGAGGATTTCTTTCTCCATAATGTCGAGGTCACGAAACATCTGGTTGAAGAGGCCCGCCGCGCCGGCTGCCGGGTGTTTGTTTTTTTAAGCTCCCTCTCGGTTTACGGCTTCGGAGATCACCGGCAATCCACGGAGGAAGGGCCCTTCTATCCGTACGTCAGCGGCTATCAGCGCAGCAAGAAGGCCGCCGAGGAGGTCGTGCTTCGAGCCGCGGCACCGGGATTCCGGGTTACCGTGCTGCGCTCGGGAAATGCTTACGGTCCGGGGGATACCACCACCTTCTACAGGTTGCTCGCCGCCCAGGAGAGGGGTGTGCGGGGAACCGTCAGCGGCAATCGGGCTCTGACCAGTCCCGTCTATGTCGAGGATCTGGTCGAGGCGGTGATTCTGGCTCTGGAAAATGTAACCGCCGCCGGCCAGGTGTTCAATATCACGAGCGGAGAGGAGGTTACCTGGGCGGAGATGATGCAGCACTGCGCCGAGCTGCTGGGCGTACAGCCCTGGTTCGAGCTGCCGATATCCCTGGCCTGGATCGCCGCTTATCTATTCAACGGGATCTACCGCCTGTTTCGCATCAAGGCCGAACCTGTCGTGTTTCCCTACCGGATCGCCCATATAGCCCGGGACTACAACTTCAGTATCGATAAAGCCAGGAGAATACTCGGCTACCGCCCCAAAACCGACTGGCGGACAGGATTGTCCAGGACCGTGGACGCCTACAGGCGCTACAAGAACAGCGGTGTCAACGAGTTCCGCACGCCGCCTGAGCAGCGCGGGGATCGCAGTAGCGGATGATGCCGTAGCGTCCTTCTACCAGCCACTTCGGATCATCTCTGTTCAACCTCTCCACCGTCTCCCGCTGTAGATCCGTGATGAGTTCACTCTTGGTCGTCCGCAAGGTCACCAGGGCTGTCGGAAAATAGCCGACGATCGCTTCCATAGGGGTGGCCGGGTCCCATCTGCGGTCGGCGAGCAGTCTGCGGTAGTTGAGGTCTCCCTTGAGCACAACCAGATCACTGCGCCCGAGCTGAAGCTTCAGATCGGAGGGAAACTCGGGAAACAGCAGGGGGCCGTTCCAGAAGTAGTGCTCCGCCGGGACCACAGTTCCCCTCTCCATCTGCCGGGACAGGTCCCGGCCCAGGCGCCGAAGATCCGTCCTGTCGCTTTGTTTCAGGCACCGGATCGTACCGGCTACATCCTTGATCATGGCGTCGGATACGTAGTAGGGCGCTTTCTTGCAGTGCAGAACGACTTTCAGCTCGTGCGAATGCCGCAGGAGGGCATGTACCAGATGCAGATCGGCGATCAGCTCGGAGCCCGAGTTGTCCAGGATCAGATCGACCCTTCCGGCTTGAAGAAGCTTCTCCGTGACTGCTTCGGAGTGATCCAGGAGGAGCTGATTCGATTCGCCGTCCGGACTGTCCCGGTACCGCTCGAGCAGTTGGCTGTAGCTCAGATCCAGGCGATTGGCCCAGAGGCCGTAGCGGAGCAGGACCGGCAACTCGTCCAGGGGGGAAGTAATCCTCCCGGTCTCTGCAACGATGCGGGCGGCCAGATCCAGGGCGCCTCCGGGTCGTTGCAGCTCCTCCTCCTTTAACGGCTGGAAGGGATCCACGGCGAAGCGGGGGCTGTTCTCCCTGTAGTAGCCCCAGGCCAGCAGGACCTCCAGGTAGAACAGGCTCTCGGCGAAGTACCAGGGAAGATCCAGCCAGGATCTGCCGATGTTTTTTTCGATCTCCCGGCTCCAGGTGGCGTGCTCCACCGCATCCATCTGATCCGCGAGATAAGGATGGGCGGACAGGCTGTGGTGAACGGTCCCCGAATGCAGCCGTTTCTTGAGCTCCCTCAGCTCCGCCGCCTCGGGTTCGGCTAGACCGTTCTTCTCGATGATCTGGTCGAGCATCGCCGGCAGCCGTCGGCGGAAGGTGAAGGCGGCGAAGGAATCGGGATCCGAGGTTCTGATGATCGGCGGATAGGATCGTGCCGGTTTCGAGCTCACGGGCCTTTATACCACGAGGTCGAGGGATCTGTAAGGGGATTCCACAAAAGGGAGGGACGATGCTTCAGTTGAATGGCTTTGGCTTATGAGGTCAGCTGCAGGAGCTTCTTAAACTCCTCCCGGTCCACCACTTCCTTCTCCATCAGCAGATTGGCAATGGAATCGAGAGTTTCCCGTTTATCCTCAAGGATCTCCTGGGTCTTGCGGTGGGTCTCATCGAGGATGCGTTTCACCTCTTCATCGATGTCCGCGGCGATCTTCTCCGAGTACTCCTTCTCCGTGGACGTCCAGTTGTCACCTGTGAGAAAGGGATTGCGGGGTCTTTCGTAGGACATCAGACCCATCTTGCCGCTCATGCCGTACTCCTTGACCATGGCTCTGGCGATGTCCGTGGCCCTCATCAGATCGTTTTGGGCCCCGGTGGACACGTCCCCGAAGACCAGTTCCTCGGCAACCCTGCCGGCCAACAGCACAGCCAGCCGATCCTCAAGCTCGCTCTTGGTCATCAGGTAGCGATCTTCGGTGGGAAGCTGAATCGTGTACCCCAGGGCGGCAATTCCCCGCGGTACGATCGAGATCTTGTGCACCACGTCCGTGTTGGGAAGGGTTTCCGCCACCAGGGCATGGCCCGCTTCGTGGTAGGCCACGATCTTTTTCTCCCTGGGACTGATCAGGCGCTTCTTCTTCTCCAGTCCGGCGATTACCCGGTCTATGGCCTCGTCGAACTCGTCCATGGTGACGCGCTTCTTGCCGCGCCGTGCGGCCAGCAGAGCCGCTTCGTTCACTATGTTGGCCAGGTCGGCACCCACCATCCCGGGAGTCCGCCCGGCAATGACCTTGAGGTCCATGTCCTCGGCAAGCTTCACGTTTTGGCTGTGGATCTTCAGGATCTCTTCCCTGCCGTTCAGGTCGGGCCGGTCCACCACCACCTGGCGGTCGAATCGGCCCGGACGCAGCAGGGCGGGATCGAGAATTTCGGGACGGTTGGTGGCCCCCATGATGATCACCCCGGCCCGGGTGTCGAATCCGTCCATTTCCACGAGCAGCTGATTCAAGGTCTGTTCCCGTTCGTCGTGACCGCCGATCGGGTTGAACCCTCTCACCTTGCCCAAAGCGTCCAGCTCGTCGATGAAGATGATGCAGGGCGCCTTGCCCTTGGCCTGGGCAAACAGATCCCGAACCCGGGCCGCCCCGACGCCTACGAACATCTCGACGAACTCCGAACCGGAGATGTGGAAGAATGGCACCCCGGCCTCCCCGGCAACGGCCTTGGCCAGTAAGGTCTTTCCCGTTCCGGGAGCGCCCACCAGGAGCACACCTTTGGGAATACGGCCGCCCAGTTCCTCGAACTTGTCCGGAGTCTTCAGAAACTCCACTACCTCGTTGAGCTCCTCCTTGGCCTCGTCGATGCCGGCTACGTCTTTAAAAGAGGTTTTTTTGGCCTCCTCGTCCGCCACCAGGCGGGCCTTGCTCTGTCCGACGTTGAGGATGCCCGGTCCCCCTATGGACATGCGGCGCATCGTGAAGTTCCAGATGGCGAAGATGATCAGCAGGGGCAGAACCCAGGACAGAAGCGTGCCGAAGAAACTGTTGGCCTGGCGTCCGGCGAAGCGAACGCCCTTCTTCTCCAATTGACCGACCAGCTCCGGATCCTCGACCCGGTTGGTCACGAACCGTT
>Ga0315550_1000831_pt1 | contig 19107 bp, 19 predicted proteins | sample SalMarSW160190MG_2_FD_203100 | JGI IMG/M metagenome (GOLD analysis project Ga0315550, IMG submission 203100) | Salt marsh sediment microbial communities from the Plum Island Ecosystem LTER, Massachusetts, United States - Salt Marsh Sediment SW1601-90 ... | reverse complement strand
AATCCACTTCCGCGCAGTTGCGCGTGTTCAGGGTTGTTACGATGCAATCAAAAATTCCGCCCTTAGACAAATTCTCCATAGCTTTGATGGCTGTTGCATGGGAGCCTTTGCCTCTTGTAAAATCGTTCGTTTCTGCTGTTCCATCAAGGCTTACGGCGGTCATAACCTCGTTTCGGATCAACTTGTCGAGGATGTCTCCCTTAACGTAATAGCCGTTTGTTATGAGGCTCACGTTCATACCAAGGCTCTTCGCATGAGCAATAATCTCAAAAATATCCTTCCGCATAAGCGGTTCTCCACCGCTCAGCCCAAACCACTGTGTGCCCATCTCATAAAGTTCGTCAACTATACTAATTCCACCTTTGGTGTCAATTTCATTAATGGCAGCAGGGCTTGAGGCAAAACTGCAGTGCAAACAATTATAATTACAGGCTCTCGTACATCTCCAAGTCATCATGTATAAGAGCGGTCTTTTATTCACCTTTTATTCACTCTCCTTCACATCAATCCCTCAAGCATGAGCAATAGGGGATCTGTAGTGTTGGAGCCATGGTGGGTTAGCCAAGTGTTATCCAGTCGCTGCTTTTGTGCGCCAGCGCAGGAGCAATTGTGATCTCAAGTTCTGCTTTTGGGAATTTGATTTTTTGGAGAGGATACGCCAACATAACGAATCTTGATGCGATTTTTTTTATGTTTACGGCTCCAACAATTCATTACGTGGTGAATAGGTAATAAAAGGATTTTTGTAAAGATTTCTTGACCTACCAAATAATATGTTAGTCAAATTTTCTTGACCAAAGATTTACCAACAAAATTTAGCCATAAAATGGCGGATAGTCAATGTTTGCTTAGTTTAGAGAAAGAAACAGATTCGATTAGATGAAATGGTTATTTAGTTTTTTCACGCAAGAGTTTAGGGATGTATCCGCATGCGGGATCAGAAGCGAACATGTCTCCGGTGTACATTTCTGCTCTGGTTCGGCAACCACCACAAATTTCGCGATACTCGCAAACACCACATTTGCCCTTCAAGTTCCTCCGGTCCCTGAGCTTACGAGTGAATTCTAATGTTTGCAGTTCATCCCAGATTTGCTTCAGCGGCTTATCCTGAACATTTCCCAGTCGGATACGGTCATTGAAGCTGCAGGGGATGACGTCTCCGTTTTCGAGTACGCTTATGTATTTGCCGGCGATGGAGCATTTGCCAAGGAAAACGTTGTTGAACCAGTCGTCAAAGTTCGGCAATCCCCGCTGTTTGGCAACTCGAGCGAAGAAGGGACAATACACGTTGACTTCAGGTTTTCCTTTGTACTTTAAGCGCAGATCATAGACTTCGTTCCAAATCTTCTCGTACTGTTGTGGGGAGGGAGACTTGTCGAGATGTTCTTTTGTTCGGTTGAAGGGAATGAATCCGTGAATCACCACCCACCGAGCGCCATACTCTTCAGCCAGTTGGATAACGTGCTCCATATCTTCGGAGGTGACATTAGTACGGGTTGCGTCAACATTAGCAAGGGTTGCCACAAGACAGTCCAGCAGCCCCGCTTTAGAAGTTTTTTCCATGGCTGAAACGGCTTTTGCGTATGCGCCCTTTCCTCGTATAGCATCGTTAATTTCTTCGGTTCCGTCAATGCTTATCGAGACACGAACCCCGTGTTTAACTAGGTTATCGAAGATTTTGCCGTCAACAAAATAGCCGTTGGTTATGAGGCTCACATCCAAGCCAATGTTTTTGGCGTAGCCGATTATTTCGGGGAGGTCTTCTCGCAGAAGGGGTTCTCCACCGCTTAATCCGAGATAAGTTGCCCCAAAATCGTAGATTTCATCTACAATACGCATGACTTCTTTGGTTCCGAGAGCGTCTGGGGCGGGGGGATTTGATGCGAAGCCGCAGTGTAGGCAACTGCTGGTGCATGCTTGTGTGCATCTCCAAGGCAGAATAAATAGGGGTCCTTTGGGTTTCAAAATATTCACCATTAGTAGTATTCAAGAGTCTAACGAGCAAATAAAAACGTATTTACTTTTTCCAGAAAAAGACCGGTGTAACCGTTTTAGTCTGTTCATCTCTTTTTTCAACTTCAATCATCGTTTTGCTGCACGGAATTAAGGTTCCTTTTTTTGATGGAAAATTTTGTTGTTTTTGTTTTCTAGTTTGTCGAGAAAATGTAGGAGTTCTCTGGTGCTCTTCACGGTTATGGCGCCGTTGTTTTTGAGTTTCGTCAGGTATTTTGTGGCTTTGCCTTTGGTGAAGTCCCTCTCTTCGATTGATCCGTCCTCTAGGAGGATGGTTGGTATTCCATTTTCCAGAGCCGTTTCTGCCGCGTTCAGGTTTTTTAGGTTGCCATCACCAAACTGAGTTGGCGTTATTACGATAACGTTGGCTTTACTTATCATCTTCAGGTTTGCTGTGTGAGCTTCTTCGGTTATGGGAGAGAATGGAGCTTCGCTTGTTGTTGGAATCTTTAACAGCTGAGCGGTCTCTTGATCCGTGTCTAACAGGTTGAGAACCCCAGCAGTCACGAAATAGCCTTCATCCTTCAAAATCTTCATCAGGGGGCTACCGGTGCCGCATCCACAAATCAGATGGATAGAAAGGCTCTTTTGCTGCTGGTTTATGGGTCTTGAAATGGGGATAACATGAAGGTAACCTGTGACAGGATGCTTTTTCACGATAGTGTCAACACCGAAAACTTTTCTAACGTTTTCGCTTGTGAGAGTTTCGTTTGATTTCCCAACAGCAACGATTTTTCCATCATTCAAAAGAATAACAGAATCACAGTAACGGGCAGCTAAGTTGAAGTCATGGAAAACCGCGACTATCAACAACTTTTTAGTTTTGCATAAACACTTGATGAGATCCATTATTTCCAGCTGGTTGCTTATGTCCAAGTGGGTTGTTGGTTCGTCTAACAAAAGAATTTTGGGTTCCTGAGTTAGTGCACGTGCTATTATCACGCGTTGCCTTTCTCCACCGCTAAGTTCGGTTACAGGTCGGTCTGCAAAATCCCAAGTATTGGTTAATTTCATGGAATTCTTTGCTATAGCCATGTCCTCTTTGCTTTCCATCGCGAAACGAGCCATATGGGGATTGCGACCCATGAGAACTACTTCCAGAGCAGTGAAGTCGAATGTTACTGGTGTGCTCTGCGGGACTACTGCCAGCTGCTTTGCAACTTCCACGGTTTTCATGTTATAGATGTTCAAGTCGCCTATGAGGATCAGTCCTTTTCTCGGCTTGAGTATTCTGCTGATGCTTTTGAGTAACGTAGTTTTTCCTGAGCCGTTGGGACCAAGAATTCCTAGAAATTCGCCGCTCTTAATTGCAAACTGGATATCCTCCAGAATTTTAGCGGACCCATAATAGCAGTCAATGCCGCTGATTGTTAACCTCACCATAACTTTGTCACCGTACTGTGTATCCTCCTCTCTTACGGCGGAGGAGATATATGAAAAACGGACCGCCTGAAACTGCTGTTATCACACCAACAGGCAACTCGGAAGGAGCTATTATTACTCTTGCCAAGGCATCACAGATCATCATGAAGGAAGCGCCCATGATAGCTGAGGTTGGGAGAAGGATACGGTGATCTGGACCAATAAGGATTCTTGTTAAATGGGGGATTATTAAACCTACAAAACCAATTAAACCGCTAATAGAAACAGCCGCGGCGGTCATGAGGGCTCCGGAAGCCAATAATATTTTTTTCACCTTCTCTAATTCAACACCTAAGTGCTGGGCTTGTTCTTCTCCTAAAACAAGAATGTTCAGGTCGCGGGCATAGAGATAGATGACTGCTGTGCCAATAATTATGAAGGGGAAGATACTTGTTACGTCAGTCCAGTTGGTGTACGTAAAGCCACCCATGATCCAAAACGTCAGTGCATGAAGCTTGTCGCCAGCGATCAGTTTCAAATAAGTAACTAATGCATTAAAAAAAATGGTTACTGTTAATCCTGAGAGGAGTAATGTTGTGACTGGAACTCTTGAGCCTTCTCTTGAAATTGCATAAACCAGAAAAACAGCCCCTAGGGCACCAACGAATGCAAATATGGGCACCGTGTTTACTCCCAACAAAGCGACTCCTACACCTAGAACTATTGCCACTGCTGCGCCGAAAGATGCACCACCCATAGCACCTATAGTGTATGGGTCCGCCATGGGGTTTCTGAAGATTCCTTGATATGCCACACCCGCAGCAGCTAAAGCTACACCCACCAAAGCTCCGCCTACAACTCGAGGCATCCTAATGTCGATAATTATTGATTCTTGGCGCACAAATTCTTCAGTACCTGGAGTTTCGATCATGTCACCTAGGATTGGAACATTTTTTGCGAGTATCTTCAGGATATTATCGAAAGGAATGTGAGAAAAACCTATGGTGAGGGAAAAAATGAAAACAAGCACCAATACACCCGTTAGTAAAACAAAATATAACTTCCAGTGAGAGACACGTCTTAAATGCGATTCTCCAGCGTCAATCGTCATCGATGTCCCACAAATGGTTTATTGTATAAAAAAGGGGGAATATTTTAGGGTTACCCAAAGAGTTCAGGATGAATCATTTCTGCTAGAATTTCCAACGCGTCAGCGAGTCTTGGACCCGACCTAGAGATTATACTTGCGTCAATTATGTGGAAGTTGTCGTTCTGAATAGCGGTTATAGTGTTCCATCCGGGTCTATTTGCTATATCTTCGTAGGTTCCCCAAGATGTAGTGCCCATATACATGTGAGGAAATATGATCACGTCAGGGTTCTTTTCAATAACAGTTTCTGAGCTGACGATAGGAAAAGAAGAAATTGCATCGTGGAAAATGTTTTCTCCACCAGCTAAAGTTATCAGTTCATCAATGAATGTTCCTGGACCTGCACTCTGGATGTCGGGTCCCCAAACTTCATGGTACACTTTTGGAGTGGAATCTGCCTGTGATGCAGTGTTGACTACGGTGTCTATTCTCTGTCTGAGTTCACTCACGAGTTCGCCAGCTTCAACGGGATTACCAGTTGCCCTGCCTATCAAGAGAATGCTTTCAAGAACACCGTTAATGGTTTTTGGTTCTACTATCAATACATTGTATCCGAGGCTTCGCAGAGTCTCAGCAGCTTCTTCACTTGCAGTAGAAGCGAAAACAAGGTCAGGATCAAGAGCAATGATGGGCTCTACTGCGGGTTGCCAATAGTTCCCGATGCTACTCATGTTGCCAGCTTCGACCCAAGCCGCAAAATCGTAAGGATAGTCACAGACATCCGTTACGCCCACAACTTTGTCGCCTGCTCCAACCGCAAACAATATTTCAGTGTTGCTTGGCGCCAATGACACGATCCTTTCTGGAGGCGCGGTTAATACTACCACATTGCCCATATCATCCATCAGTGTGATTTCCTTGTATTGGCTGAGTTCTTCTTCTAACGCGGTGATGTTGCTTTGATATTCGCCAATCTGCTCTTGTATATCAGTTAGTGTTCCTTGGATGTCGCTTATGGAGTTCTCTAGGTTGGTGTTGGAGCTTTCCAAGTCAGCAACTTGTCCTTGAAAAGCAACAAATCCGTAACTTGCAACAACTAATGCAATGATTGCTAAAATCGCCACGACATATGTAAGGGTTTTATCCATTGAGTATACACCTTTCTAGGATGGATAATCCATCCTAAACATATATAAAAGTTCCGACAAAAACAACCAAAAATAGACAAAAAACCATCCAATAAACCCAGAACAAACAAAAAGTTTACACGATCGACACATTAAGATAAGCCATACCCTTCCCAGCCTTCCTCTCCACAGACACTACCTTGAACGGTTTCGAGTAGAGTGGACACTCAAGAACAAGAGTGTGAAACTCGCCGTTTTCACCCAAAGGGTCAACGTTTCCAATCTTTGACAGAAACTCGGCACTCGTCTCTTTACTGATGATGAAGCCCAGCCACTCCTCCTCCATACAACTCAGTTTTACACCCGTAATCAACGCCTTGAATCCTAAACTGAAGATTTCATGGAAAAGCTCTGACGTATCTCTCCTGTAGAGGGGCTCAAGCAATTTCAAACCAACCTTACTGCAGACGTCTTTAAGACCCGCCACATGTGCCTCAACAAGAATGTCACCCGCCACCAAAGCATCAACCTCAAGGCTTTTGAGAGCCTCAACGAATGCGCCCTCTCTCTTAAAATCAACGATTGTCAAATGTTTCCCCATGGATTCCGCCAATATCTTCAGAGCTTCCATGTTTTCCGCATGAGGAGACGGCCAAGGAAGACTCGGAATCAAAGTCAGCAGATGATCAATAGTGGCACCCTGTTTTTCGACAAGATGTACAGCATAGAGGGAATCTTTGCCACCAGAAAAAAGACCAACAGCCTTCATAAAACAAACATCCTCCACAAACTCCTCCAATCAACACTGCAGAGTTATTTAAGAACTTGGGTGAATAAATTCTGTTAACTCTTTTGATGCCGTGATCATGTTAAGTATGTTGTTCTTTTGAACTGTTCCTCTACTTTACAGTCACGGATTTAGCCAAGTTTCGGGGCATATCTGGATCGCGTTTGCACTCGATTGCCATGTAGTAGGCGAAAAGCTGCAGCGGAGTGACAAAAGGTATTGGAGACAAGACTTCAGGCAATTCTGTGTCTATCTCTATGTAATCGTCAGCCAACGCTTTTATCTGCTCATCACCCTTCTCAATTATTGCAATTATGGCGGCGCCGCGAGCTTTCATCTCCATAATGTTGCTGATTATCATTCTATGTGTGCCATCCTTTGGACATACGAAAATCACAGGAAATCCCGGCTCGATTAAACTGATGGGACCATGCTTGCTTTCTCCTGCAGGATAAGCCATTGAAGGAATATAGGCGATTTCCATGAGCTTCAGTCTACCCTCAAGAGCGACAGCCGAGCTTATTCCCCGTCCTAAAAAGAAGAAGGCTTGCTTGCCTCGATATTTCTTCGCTAACTGTTTCACCTTTTCTTCTTGACTCTGGATAATGCGCTCAACGATGTCCGGTATCTGCTCAAGATTCTCCTCAATGTCCTCAATCTCCACATGAGAAATCTTTCCCCTCTTCTTGGCGAGTCTTATGGCGAGTTGAGAGAGCACAGAGAGCTGAGAAGTGAAGGTTTTCGTAGCTGCGACTCCTATCTCTGGACCTGACTGCTGACATATGTAGACTCTGGCAATACGTGTCAAGGTGGAGCCGACAATGTTTGTGAGTCCCAGAACCGTAGCGGCGCGTAGCCTAGCGCTTTCAACCGCGTCTAATGTGTCGGCGGTCTCTCCGGACTGGCTGATGACTAGAAGGGTGCTGTCGATGTTCACTGATTTCCCATGTTGTTCAACGAACTCTGAGGCTATGACAGGATGGGTTGCCAAGAAAGACAGTTTGGAGAACATGTAGGACGCTGCCAAGCAGGCATGGTAAGAGGTTCCGCAGGCCACCAAGAAAACTTCTCCTGCCCGATCTAAGAAGGTGGTCATCAACTCCAAGTATTTGTCCTGTAAGCGGAGGGTGTTTTTTAAGCGTAAAGGTTGCTCATGAATCTCCTTTAGCATGAAGTGTGGATAACCCTGTTTCTCAGCCATTTCAGGTGCCCAATCTATAATCTCAGGTTCTCTAGTGACCAGTTTCCAATCAAGGATATTTCGGATTTCGTATCCCGTATAACTTAAAACAACAAGTTCTCCGTCTTGAACGACAACAGACTTGTTTGTCTCCGAGAGAAAAGCGGGAATGTCAGATGCAACGTAGAGGCTGTCTTCGGCTATTCCAAGAACGAGCGGGCTCTCTTTTCGGGCACAAACAATCTTGTCAGGTTCTTTAACAGAGATAACAGCGAGGGCGTAAGAGCCATCTAACCGTTTCACAGTCTCGCGAACCGCATCGACAAGAGACAAACCTTCCTTCAACTTGTCTTCAATAAGGTGCGCGATGACCTCGGTGTCAGTTTTTGACCTAAAAGTATGTCCCAAATCTTCAAGTTCAGTTTTGAGTTCCGCAAAATTTTCGATAATTCCGTTGTGAACAACAGCAAGTTGGTTGTTACAGTCTGTATGTGGATGGGCGTTAACTTTGTAGGGTGCGCCGTGTGTTGCCCATCGCGTGTGACCTATCCCCAGTCTGCCAGGAAGAGCATCAAGGTTGTGTATCGCGTGAACATTATCAATTTTTCCTCTATCCTTTTTTATGAACAGTTGGCTCCCTTGAAGTGTTGCAATTCCGACCGAATCGTAGCCTCGATACTCAAGCTTCTTTAAGCCTTTATGAATTGCCGATGCAGCCTCACCTGTTCGTAAGATGCATCCGAATATGCCACACATAATTCATTCCTCATATTTCTTAGATTATATATTAACAGGGTAGAACCGTAATCCTGTTGTGCAGGGTTTATTTAAACCGGAAGCATGTATAAACGTTTTTGCGAAACCTGTTTTAGAATTAAAAAAGAAATCTTATGGTCCCCAAGGAATTATGGGCATTGAAGATGAAGCGTTAAAATTTTGGTTACAGCGGTTTATCTTATTTCATAAGACGTCAGGTTTCACAGATTTTTACCGCAAAAAATATGAACCCAGAAACTCAACAAGAGGAAGGAGAGCAGTTTGGTTCTTACAGACTTCCTTTACCCCGGAGAAACAATAGTGTTTCAGAGCGGCAAGATTGAAAGCCTTAATGACAATTTTTTCTTTTACATAACTGATCAGCGAATACTGCTTCATAGACGACGGGGAGTTTTGTTCAAAAAGGACAGAATCATCGCAGAGAGAATCGAAAACATTCGGACAATGCAATACGGTGAAAGGGGCATATTTCGAAGGAGAGGCGTTTTGCGCATCGAAACGTTAAGCAAGAAAATGGACCCCATAGTAGGAAAAGTGGCGGATGTAAAAGCCATATGGCAAGAAATGCAGAAATATATCAGAAAAGACCCGCCTATTTAGACTGAACGAAAATGACCTCTAGGTTAGACACATCAAATAGCGGATAGAAATTATTCCCTTCTGAATCCAAGAAATATGCCGAAGACAAGACTGACTATGAATGGAATGTGCGCAAATAGGGGAGTGAGCAGGTTTAGCGCTGGATTAACGGCGTTAACGAGGCTTGACGCTGTTTCGGATAGCCCGCTGTAATCTACGTTGATTACATCTGTGTAAGCCAAAAATATTAGAGAAAAAACAACCACCCCGACAATCAAGGCAACTTTAATGACTTTTCTCATGGCATAGCCTATCAAAAATCCGCCGATTCCACCTATGCCCAGCTGAAAAAGGATGTGAGTAAACGACTCGCTAAGTGTCAGAGTCAGCATTCCATTTTTCTCTACGTTCTACGCATCTAATAAAATTAACCATTAACTGAGTCGTGTGAAGTTTTTTGGCTGACAAGCGTATGAGTTTGGAATTAGATTATTTCTTATTAACGTATAGATGAAAAACAAAGAATCTGTTTGTGGTTGGATCGTTCAATATTCAAATTTAAATGAAGCTGGTTTAGGAGGTGTGTGCCGCTGAAACTCAAGGACGTGATGATTGAAGACACAATAACTGCGGATGAGAAAGCAACCGTAAAGTAGACTGTGCACTATTTCAACTGCATTAAATCGATATTTATACGAGTAACACAGTTTCCCAATGGTGAGAGAAATCACAGTCATTAACCATTAAAAGAATATTTGGAGGTCAAGCTATTTTGTCATGTATGGACTCTGTAATTGTTGTATTTTCTGCACGTGGACATGAGAACATAGAGGCAACCCACAAGACGACTTTCGAGGTCACAAAAGAGGCGACTCTTATGAAGCAGGGCGACTGCATAATAGCTGTGGAATCAACGAAAGCTGCAGCGGATTTGCCATTCGAATTCAAAGAAGCCGCAAGAAAAGAGGGAGCGCAAATAACAGTAACGATCGAGGCAGACGAACTAAAGGAGATAGTGAAGGCAAAAGGAAGCCCGCAGTTACAGTTTATGCACCCCACGGATTTAGTGGTGAGAAAGAGCGGTTACGTGTGTGGTCGAACGTTAGCGATAGAGGCAAACAAGGCTGCCAGCGACTTTTCAAGAAAGCTTGTTGAAAAAATGAAAGACCCTAATCAAGAGATTACAGTCACGTTAGCTGTGGAAAACTATTGAATTTCAGCGTCCACAACCACCTGCCAAGTGTAAGGAGCAACCTCTCGAACAGGTTTCGCCAATAGGGTTTTCTTTACTTTTCTGTTGTTACGGTTCACGGCTTCGATTAACCGAACTTTAGCTGTTTCCAGCGGGTCTGAAACCTTCGCAAAATCATAATAATGGATAATACCTCCCTCTGCTTTGAGGGCTTCGCAGGCTACATCCACAAATTCTAATGCAGTTTCAGGCAGGTTCATGATTACTCGATCAGCTTTCCCAGATAACTGTTCTCTGACCACGTGCCTAGCGTCGCCAAGAACTGGAACAACCTGTTTTTCTGCACGGTTCACGGCAACGTTTCTTTTCAGCAGAGATACGGCATCTGGGTTCACGTCAACAGCGTAGACCCGCACATTTTCGTGTTTTTTTGCGATTGGAATGGCGAAGGGTCCAACTCCAGCGAACAGGTCAACAATTGTTTCTCCGTCTTTTGCCTGTGAAGCAACTCGGTTGTGTTCGCTAGAGAGTCGGGGGGAGAAGTAGGCTTTGGCAACGTCGACATGATACACGCAACCATACTCTCTGTAGACAGTGGCAGTTTTCTCGGCTCCAGCTATGACTTCAAAGTTTCTTAGGCGGTAAACTCCTTCAACAGCACCAGACTTGGCTAGAACCGTGCAGGTCTGCTTGTGTGCCTTCAGCAATGCTTCGCCAACAGTCTTTTTGTGGTCCCCAAGCTCTGGGCGAATTTCGATGATGGCTATGTCGCCTACAAAATCGATGGCTCGGGGAACGCTCGCTAAAAGATGGGGAGGCAATTTATCCGCGAGCAAATCAAGGGGTGTGAAATGGCGTTTCTTCCTCTCAGGAAAGTTATGAACGGAGATTTCAAATTCGGTTAGGTTCTTCTCGAATTTCCTGAGAACAACTGGTAATGGCTCATTGGTTAATGGTATGTAAAGGCAGTTGCCAAATTGCTGAACCTTTAGTTCTCGGTTAAAAAGTTCAAGCTTTCCGACTAGACGAATGGCTTGTTCACCCAAGTTTTTTGGAATCTTTAAGCAGGTTGCTTCCGGCACTGTTGCTCACAAACTAATAGGTAAAACAGCACTTAAATTCGTAGAGTTACGACAAGACCTTTTAAACCGTATTTTTGTTTCGTGCAAGCAAAATCTCTGCAGATGAAAGATTGTGCACATTTGAGGGTTGGCGGGCCCGAGGGGAATTGAACCCCTGACCTACGGGTTAAGAGCCTCAACCTAGTCCCGTAGGACCAGTCCGCCGCTCTGCCTTGCTGAGCTACGGGCCCACCCAAAAGGCACCATCCTATTGTGAAAACAGTTACCCTAATATTTATTGTTCTCAAAGAACGTAAAAGCAATGGGAGCAGAAAGGCTTTGAACGAACTTGTCTTCATCGGATTAGGCTTGTACGACGAAAAAGACATATCCATACGTGGGCTTGAGGAACTGAAAGAGGCAGACGCAGTTTTTGCCGAATTCTACACAAGTATAATGTCAGGACTTTCTATTAGGAAACTAGATGAGCTGGCAGGAAAAGCAGTCAATATTGTTACGCGAAGAGTCTTAGAAGAGGAGGATGGAAAGCTGATTTTTGAAGCGGCTAAGAAAGGAAAAGTAGCTTTCTTGGTTCCAGGAGACCCCTTGATTGCCACAACTCATGTGGACTTGCGAATCCGTGCAGAAAAGCAGGGAATCAGAACCCGGGTTATACATGGCGCCTCTGTTGTTTCGGCGGTCAGGGGGATTTCAGGATTGCAGAACTACAAGTTTGGAAAGGCGGTTACGATACCGTTTTCTGGGCAGGGTTTTGTCTCCGAAACGCCGTACAATGTTATTCGAGAAAATAAGAAAATGAGGCTGCATACCATGTGTTATCTGGACATTAAAGCTGAGGAACAGAGATACCTAACCATCAAGGAGGCGTTGCAGACGCTTCTGGAACTGGAGAAACAGAAGAAAGAGCAGGTTGTCACCCCAAGAACGTTGGTTATTGGAGTTGCGAGGGCAGGTTCAATCGAGCCCGCAGTTAAGGCAGGCTACATAGAAGAAGTGATAAACTACGCTTTCGGTGCCCCTCCCCACACGCTCATCGTTCCGGGCAAACTACATTTCATGGAAGCCGAAGCCCTCATAACCTTGGCAGATGCACCACAAGAAGTAATGGAGATGGCTGAATGACAATAGATGAACTGATTACAAAGTATATTCGGGGCGCTGAGCGGGTCTTTAAGGAAATCGGGCAGCTGCCAGAAGATGTGCACCTCAACGAAGAGGAAGCAAAGACAGTTTTTGACTGGGCTAAACGTTATTTGGAAGACGCAAAATATTATCAGAAGGAAGGAAAACTAGAAACAAGCCTTACTTCCGTTGCCTATTGTGAGGGGCTGCTAGATGCCCTGCGACTGTTAGGAGCTGTGGAGTTTTCATGGTAAAAAAAGAGAAAAAAAGAAAGATTGTCTTGGCTTCGGGAACCTTTGACCTGCTTCACCTAGGCCATGTGAGATTTCTGGAAGAAGCAAAAAAAGCAGGAGGCAAAGACGCAGAGTTGATAGTTATAGTTGCTAGAGACAGCACTGTTAAAGCAAGGAAAGGAAAAAAACCTGTCATGCCGGAGGATCAACGGAGAGCACTTGTTGAGTCACTGAAGGTGGTTGACGAGGCGATTTTGGGTTTGGAGGATTTCAGCATAGACAACGTAATTGAAAAGATAAAACCGGACGTAATAGCCGTGGGTCACGACCAAGACGGAATAGAAAAGGAAGTGCTAAAAGCAATAGAGAAAGGAAAAATTGCCATTGAACTTGCAAAGATCGGAAGATTCGGAAAGAGAGAACTAGACAGTTCCTCAAAAATCATGAGAAAGATCATAGAATCATTCAACAAATAAAAAATAGATTAGGGTAAAATCAGGATCTCCACTTTCACCTTGTTTCCGTCTTTCAGTTTCAGGCGGCTTCGAAGAAAAAATGGAGAAACAATCTCCAGCACGGATGATCCGTAATGGCTTCTTAGAGCATAGATGATGGCACCCTTCTCTTTGTTGTTTATTATTGCAGGGTAGCATTTCACGGGACCAAAAGTTCTAGACTCGTCTTCAAAGCCTTCAAGTTCTACGGCTGGATAGGCTTCGAGTTCTGACAGGGATTTTATGTCATATTCTGTTGTCAGCTTGAGATTAAGGGTGCCTGGATAAGGATCAAAACCGAGCTTTTCCATAAACTGCTTCCGATACCCTTCTTTGGTTACGTAATAGGCTCCCTCCCCCAACCCAGTGAACAGAGTGCCCTCCAAGGTTACTGATGGGGGATATGCTGATTCAAATATCAAGCGCAACTCAGAGTATACTTTCTTTAACTCAAAGACTCCTTGGCTAGTGATTTTCATCAAGCAGCCTTCCGGAGTTATGGTTCGTTTGATCCAACCCATCTTCTCCAAGTTGATGAGGTGTCTGGATGCTGTCTGCTGGGACGCTCCGATCTTTTCGGCTAGATATTCCGTGGAGACCTTAACAGTTCGGCTGGAAGCACCCAACTCCGCTAACTTGTAGAGAGTAAAGAAGAGCTTCCAAGACGTTAAATCAAGTTTCAGCGGGTCCACGTTAATCGCCTATTTCTGAGGAGGGAAAAACTGTCTATTATCATATTTCACATAATTAGTTAAATGATGGGTCTGTATCACCATGTTTTCCCTCTTAGATTCCTGTTATCATGGTACTCATCCGAGAGTAGATACAGGAGAGAGATATTAAATCTTTCATCTCTGACTGGTACCTTCTGGGTCATATTATCTGACCAAGAGAAACTACATTAAAACCGTCTAGTTTGGTACTTCTGAGATAAATGGTCGGACTCGCTGACCAATTAGCAAACTTTGAATGTACAAGAGATAATTTAATGTTACTGTTTTCTGTTTAGAGGAGAAAAAGTAAAGACTTCATACTGCATAATCTAGTTGTCCGCAACACTTATATATTTTTGTGCATTATCTAATAAATATAAATTGTGCATAGACACAAAAATAGAGGTGAAATAATTATGCCAAGAGGAGATAGAACAGGACCAGGTGGCACAGGACCCATGACAGGAAGAGGAGCAGGATACTGTGCAGGTTACTCGGTTCCCGGATATGCGAATCCCGTAGGCGGATATGGACGGGGATTTGGTAGAGGACGCGGTAGAGGCTTCGGCAGAGGATGGGGTAGAGGTTTTGGCAGAGGACAAATTGTTTACCCACAACCCGTAGTAGTTCAACCTGCTTACCAGCCAGCATATCAGCCAGCAGCACAACCACAGACGCCAGAACAAGAAATTGCTGCCTTAGAGAACTATCAGAAAAGTTTGGAAGCAGAAAAAGCAGACCTTGAACAAGAAACGGGCGGCGTCAAAGCTAGAATCGAAGAATTAAAAGCAAAACGCGAAAAGTAAACACACAGCAAACAGGAACGTGAACTCAACGACCAGCAGAAAACATAATCAGGGAGAGGCGAATTTTTTCGGTAAATCTTAGGATAGCCATTGCAACAAACGGAAAAGATGGCTTAGAGGACGTTGTATCAAACGTTTTCTTGGCCACTATCAGGTTCTTCGACCGATGAGAAAATTCACATTTAGAATTCTTCAGCATCTTTTCTATGTTTTTTGGAGGTAACTTAATCTGCATGAAAACATTTCTTTCCATTACTATGCCTAACTTTTAATACGAACGCTTATTTGGCGTTACTTCTTCTCCTTGGGCGCGAAAGATGAAAATTAACATTCGATCAGATAGTCAAAATATTTATTGTATGGATTCTCCAACTCCATCATTTGTTTTATAGTTAGATTTTCAAAATATCTTCTGAATGACCTCATCGAATTGTTATGAGCAGAAATCGCAACATTGACTTTCTCCCTTTTCATTAAGCTTAGCAAATCTTTCACGAAAGATAGAACCCTTTTTTCAACCATTTTTATTGATTCTCCTCCAGGGGGAGGGGCATCGTAGGATCTGTGCCAAAGGTCGAATTGTCTTTTACCGTATTTTTTGATTACAGTTTTGTGATATTTTCTCTCAAGGTCTCCGTAAGACCTTTCGATCATTCTATCATCAACTATAACTTTCTTGCATTCGGGGTGATGTTTCAGAACTATTTTTAGACTATTCGACGAACGAAAAAGACTCGTCTTAAATGCTATTTGAAAGGTTTTCTCTTTCAGTATTTCAGATATCAAATTGGCTTGTTCTATTCCGTTAGGGGTTAATCTCGAATTTACCCATCCAGTGAATCTTTTACTCCTGTTAAAATTGGTTTCACCGTGCCTGAAGATGTAAATATGGATTTTCATAGCGCATTCACGTTCATTATCTCACTCTCATTCCTTTGTGCTTTCCATATAACTTCTGCGCGCGCAACTCAGCCAAGCTGCTACATTATTTTATTATTGATTGTACTCTGCCGACTTTGCCGTCTGTAAGTCGTACCTTGATTCCGTGGGGATGAGTTGAGCTGTTGGTGAGGATATCCTTGACGATACCCTCGGTTAATTTACCGCTCCGCTGATGCTGCTTCAAGACGATTTTTACGCGGATGCCCGGCTTGATTTGGCGCCTCTGCTGATTAGGTTGCATTTCCAGTCGTACGTGCTTCACTGCTTATAGCTCGTTCGCACGAACACATGTGATTCAAACTATGGTTGCCCTGTGGGTAACCATTTCTCCCTGAAACTATGGTTATCCCTAGTAACCATTTATTCTACTAATCTTTCTTCAAGCGAAGCGAGAAATGTGGGGGCAAAATTTTAATCCCAAAAAAAGGGAATGTTGCGGGTGACATCGCCAGCGGGGTCTCAATCCATGCTAGACCACGGACCTTTTTGAAGAATTACTCCAATACGAGGTTTTTCACATACGTTTCCACAAAGACTTAGGTCACACTTACTTAGACACCCACTCATTATTTTCTGATCATTAATAAAAAATGTAGAATATTGCTCAAAAAATAATAACGGACAAATTGAGATGCACGCCAATCCCAGTTTTCGGAAAATTCATCCTTGATCAATAGTCTTTTTTATATAAGGGCATTCAGTGTTAATGCAGAAATAGGATGCGCTTAAACCAGATGACTTCTATGCGAATTACACTCATGAGCATACTGCTGCTGTTACTGGTACTATCAGCTTCTGCTGAGACAGTAAGCGCGCAAACAACAACCTCTCAATATTGGGTCTCTGCGAATCCTGCAACATCAAGCTCAATTATTTATGGAACTGTCGGAAAAAACTGGAGTCTCCCTTTTCAAGCCGTTTGGAATTACGGCGGCAGTTCAGGAAAAGTCGTTGAGAACGCAAATGTCACAGTGGAAGTCAAAACAAATGATGGCGTGGCTATAGAAAATATTTCTCAGATAACAAATACTACGGGATTTGCCACATTCTATTACTTCTCTTCAACTCCCACTGTCCTAATTTTTACACCAATCACGTTGGTTACGCAGGATAAAATGGAATATAACGCAAGTCTTTTTGAAAATGGAGAAAGCACCCTTTACTGCCTGCAGTCAAAATCGGTCACTGTCTATTGGGACACTTTCGACGTGTCATTGGTCAGAACTGATACGAATAGTCAAGGAGTCACGAAAGTATCGGTCAATGTAACTTATTTGCTGGTGCCTGCAGAAGGTTTAACCTTGTCTAACTCCTCTTCTTAAGAGCAAGACGTTTTTCCCAAGATTGCTCATGGAGTAAACGTGACCATTAACGGTGTCAAAGCTGAAGAAACTTCGGTGTTTGGCTTCTACACAGCAAGCTTTTCCACGTGGTTACCCACTGCATACGTATTCGTAGGGATTTCACGGGAGGAGTGGCTTCCAGCCCACAGAGGATTCAGTTTTTTCCACAATTCTAATGCAACTATCTGGGCACCAGCTGTAATGATTTCTTTAGCCTGTGCTGTTGTGTTGTTGGCGTTTTATCTTGCTGTTTTCAGGAAAACAAAGGGCACTGTCCTGTTTGACGGTGCAATGTTTCCGATTATCGGAGGAGTGTTGTTGGCACTTGCTTCTTTCATAAGCCTTTACTGGGGGGTCGTTGGGTTTGACAGCACTCTACATGGGTTTGATTGGACGTTGTTAGTAGCTTGTGAGTTGCTTTCCTTTGGGTTTGGAATTGCGGGCAGCATCATGTCTTTGAAGAAGAGAAAACAAGCTTTAGCCATATTTGTCGTATGTGTTCCCATGTTAACAAACGTAATCGCCATCAAAGCTGCACTTGATGTTTACCAGTTAGCGACGCCTTGGCTGATTATGGTGCCGTCATTTGTCATTTCTGTGCTTACGGGTATCTTTATCGCAAATTCAGATGAACATTTCCTAAATTAGTGATTCCCGACTGCAAGGGCACGTTGATAATACTTTTTAATTAGAGAGAACATAGCTGCATTTTTTCTGAGGAAAGGCAAACTGCCTATTATAAGTAACCCGAAACCGCAAGTTCACTCACATGCCCTTTTGCAGGCGCTCAACTTCTTTCACAGCTTTTATGGCTACTTCGATCATGTCGTCGTCAGGCTGTCTTGTCGTTAAATGTTGAAGAGCCAAACCCGGCGCCACCAAGACTCTCATGATTCTCGAGTTTCTGTACTTGTCGCTGAGTTTCAAAAGCTCGTAGGAAACAGCGCTAATGACGGGAATGAGAACAATTCTGTAGGCTAGTCTCATCAGATAGGTGGAACTTGGCATAAGCGAGAAAAACAGAATGCTGATTAACGTGACTATAAGAAGAAACGATGTTCCGCACCTAGCATTGAAACGAGAGTATTTTCTGGCGTTTTCAACGTTCAACTCAACTCCAGCCTCATAGGCGTTAATGGCTGTGTGTTCTGCGCCGTGATACTGGAATATCCGTTTGAAATCTCCGACCAAAGATACGGCAGCAAGGTACACTAAAAGGAAACTGAGGCGAACTATTCCCTCAACAACATTGAAGAGCACTCCTCCCCCGAAATTCAGGAGAGACGTCAAGAAAAAAGGTGTTACACTAAACAGGAGAATCGATAACCCTATGGAAAAAGCAACGACCACAGCGATTTCTATAGGACTAAGAACCTCTTCCTCATTTTCATCTTCGCCAAAAGCGGCGTTTGCGGAAAAATAGATGCCCTTGATTCCCGAGTATAACGTTTCAAACAGAGCCAGGATGCCCCTCAAGAATGGAAGTTTCAGGAAACTGTATTTCTCAGACAGGGAATGCAGTTCTTCGGTTTTTGTCACTATTTCATTGTTTGGCTGCCGCACACACACTACCATATGGTCTTTGGAGCGCATCATCACTCCTTCCATTACTGCTTGTCCGCCAAAAGCCAATGACGGTTCTTTCTTTTCCTTATTGGTTAGTCTCATATCTGAAAGGAGATTTTATCGATTCTTATATGCTTTTGTGAAAAATATTTGAAATTAAGAAAGTTTTTATGCCTGAAATTCCCTAGGGCATACTGTGGTATGGCTCATGGAAGGAAGATGGGTTAACGACTGCCAACGGATTTTGGATGAGATAAAGAAGTCAGAGAAGGTTGAAGGGCATGACCGTCTAGATATGGTGCGGACCATCAGGTTCACAATTCTTGCACTGCAGCGAAGCGTAACGGGGTGGATGCAGTGGGCTGACAATCCCGACATTATGGCTCAATTCTCTTTAGATGAGTTAACGGAGATAAACAAGAATCTCGCCGATCTTGTGTGCGCCTTTGTAGACTACGACGCAAAGATAACTGGAAGCCAAGAAAAAAAGATAGAGAAGAAAATAAGAAAAGAAGCCATAAAGAAGCCACAACAAGCAAAAGACATATTCTACGTGAAGTGACTGTGTGCACGCATTTTGTGGGGGGTTTTAATTTTTAACCCCTAAACCCAAACACACACATGCTTCTATTTAGGTAATTTTCAACAGTGATTATGATGAAAGGGATTTCGCTTGCTAATATAACCAATTAAAAAATA
>Ga0315550_1000827_pt1 | contig 19157 bp, 23 predicted proteins | sample SalMarSW160190MG_2_FD_203100 | JGI IMG/M metagenome (GOLD analysis project Ga0315550, IMG submission 203100) | Salt marsh sediment microbial communities from the Plum Island Ecosystem LTER, Massachusetts, United States - Salt Marsh Sediment SW1601-90 ... | reverse complement strand
GGGCAAAAGAAGTTGCGGAGAGTTTATTGAAGAACACGGATGGATGAGCTATGTCGAAGCGGTTTAGTAAACAAATGTCCTCCTTTGCCTTTTGGTTGCAGAAAACCTACGAGAGAATAATAACTTCTAAGCCCTCCCTATTCGTTGTCGGCATCTTAGCTGTAGCCATCGCCTTCTTCCTGCTGGGCGGAGGAATCTACGATATGATGGTTGAGGGTATCTCCGTAGCATACTTCGCTGCGGGTGGTACGTTGTATGTCTTTTATCCCTCCCTAAGTGAGCAGTTTCTATTAGAGAGCATGCTTGTCATGATTTTCTGTGCTATAGGGTTCACGGGCTTTCTAATGGCATATCGAAGCACCAAATATGCCTATAATCCTCGCCAGGCATACCGATTTCTTCTGGTTGGCTGTGTTCTAGTCATCATAGCCTACATTCTTATTGAAAACGGTCTGTTATCCAAATTCGGTTTAGCCTAGCCTTCTACACATGCTGCACGCCAAAACTATGTAGCGTCAACTGTTTTTCCTTTGTTTTTCATGTTCAAAAGAGCAGCCCCCAGGTTTGTTAAAAAGTGTATGGGGATTGTTATCAGAAGGATTATCAGAACCGCTGGCAAGCTGGGGGGCGAAACTGGAATGGAAAAGAGGAACGCCCCTAAAATGAAGTCGATCTGATCCGCTACTGGAAGGGAGCTGCCGGGAGCAAGGTTTAGCCGCCGCTTAACAAAGGACTCTACGAGGTCGCCTGTCAAAGCTCCCAGAGACAGCGCAAAACCAAGGAGTATACTGTAGCTGAACTGGGTGCTGTACTGGAAAAGAACCTGCTCAAAGAGGAGGGTTTGCACTAAACCAACCAAAGTTCCTACAATAAGACCGGCCAAGAAGCCTCTGATTGTCTTGTGGGCTCCCAGTAGTGGTTTGCCGTCAAAGAAATGTTTGCCGAAGTCTATGGGTTGTCCGCCGCCGAAAATCACGGGTGCTGCGTTGGCGCAGTAAGCTGGGAAAATGAACCATAGGGCGGCGGCGATGGTAATCATTATTTCCGTCATGTTTTCTCATCCCTATTTCTTACTGGAGTAAAATAACTCTAGCGTCTGTAATCGGTTATTCCTGCGCTTTCTATGTTGACGTAAATGAATCCTGTTCCTCTGATTGATGGATGTTTTTCGCGGAGAACCTTTATGACCCGTGTTTGCCCCGTTCTCTTCATATCCAATACAATGTCTGACCAGTAGTTCAGAACCCGCGTTGCCACAGGCTTCATCTCAACCGTTTCTCCAAAAGGAACACTTCTCACTTGACTAATAACTAGCGCTGCCACTCCACGAGTTTTGACGATTTGGGTCAAAACCGCCATTTGCCTATTCAACTCTCGGTTCGCAGCGTACGTTTCTTCTGCGTCATCTAGCTCAACGCGATACAATGATGTAACCGTGTCGACGACAATCAGCCCAAACTTGTTGGTTATAACCTTTTCAAGCTGATCTACTGCTCTGGACTGTTCCTGAAACGTGGTTGGTCTCATTATGATCAGGAGGGGCGAGATTTTCTGGTAATCGTACTCAGCTATCTGCGAGAGGCGCTCATAAGAGAATGTTCCATCCGTGTCTATGAACAGGGACTTGGTGCCTCTTCGTGCACAATTAACTGCGCATTGAACAGCGAGAGAGGTTTTGCCTGTTTCAGCCTCTCCGTAGATGAGGGAGACGCCGTCGGTTGGGAATCCTCCTCCTAGCAGTTTGTCAAGCGAAACGCAGCCTGTTGGAATGTAACTTGGCAATGCCTGTGCACAAGAAGCGAAGTATAGCCTCAGGAATTATAAGCCTTCTCTCTGCCCTGATCTTTCAGTGAAAATGTTTCGCAACATATTTAAGCGGAAAAGAAAGACAGGAGAGACACGCAGGGTTCAAGGTCATGCGGGCACTCTCTGAATTCTTTAATCGGTTGTTTCTTCTGCGTGGAACTTGGAAGGGGTAATCCATTGAAGGCGAAAATAGCTGTTGCAACTGTTAATGGAAGAGCCTATTACCAACTGGTGACAGAACTGAATAGAAAGAGGCTGCCCTTCTTGAGTCTGAAGCCTTGGGATCCTATTCCATTGCACATCAAAGTTGTCCTAACCACAGAAGAGGAGAGCCATCAGGTTTCGCACCCTCAGATTCTACTTTTCGGGCAGGGATCAAACCCTGAAGCTGTTGTAGACGAGGCAGTTCTGATTGTTCAAGGAAAACAGGGCTACGAAAAGGTCATTGTTGGCGTGGACCCCGGTAAAACCTATGGCATAGCCATTCTAGGCGACAACCAAGTCCTAGCAACCCTGACCTCCTCAAACATAGACGAGGCTTCTCACCTTGTTGTAGACAACCTGAAGAGGTTTCCAGCCGACGCTAAAGTGGTGCGGGTGGGTAACGGACCCCCCGAATACACCCAAACTTTACTAGATTCATTGGATAAAGCTCTGCCAGAAGAGACATTGGTGGAGATAGTTAGTGAGGCGGGGACAAGCAGGCTAACCAACAAGTCTGTGAACCGCCGAGTGTTAAAGGACGCTGTTTCCGCCATAAAAATCGCGGGAAGAAACGGTCGAATTTTATCGAGGAAGAATGTTGAATGAAACGTGTTATCGATGAAGGAAAGATTTTGCTGGTTGATGGACCTGCTTCCGTGAGTCCCCTCTCCGGTAAGCTAAGCATTCTGGGGGCGCCTCTTAAAATCAGGGAGAAGCTCGTGGTCAGGGAAGGGAAACGGCTGCCCCTCTGGGTGAAAAGAAAGGTTACTGTTGAATTGATGCTGGGGGAAGGTGCTTCCGTCAACGAAGTTGATGAGGGAACTGTTCCCTCCTCATGGGAGGACGCCGCAAAGGAGATTCTGTCTCTAAATAAACCTGTAACTGTCATGGTTGTAGGCGGAATGGACTCGGGAAAGACAAGCTTCTGCACCTTTCTTGTGAATGAAGCGGTGATGAAGAAGTGGAGAACAAGCGTTATTGATGCTGATTTGGGGCAGTCTGATGTGGGTCCCCCCTCAACTGTGGGATTCAATTATGTAACTGAGCCGGTGAAGGACCTCTTTGATATTGATGCTCAAGACGCGGTTTTTGTGGGGTCGACGAGTCCAAGCGGGGCAATAAACAAAGTTAGTGAGGGCTTAGTCCAGCTGAAAGACAGGGTGATGGAGGCAGGCGCGGATTTTCTGGTTATAAACACTGACGGTTGGGTTGAAGGAGAAGAGGCAGCCGCATATAAAGTTCGGTTGGCGGAAAAGGTTGGTCCAAGCGCTGTTGTTGGAATGCAACGAGACAAGGAGTTAACCCCAATTTTAGACGCGTTGCATGACGCCAAAGTTTTGGTTATGGACTCTCCGCAGCTGATTCAGCCCCGGAGCAGAGAAAAAAGGAAGCTTTTGCGGGAGCTCAGCTATAAGAAGTATCTGAAAGGCGCCAAGACGCAGTCTTTTTCTCTTAGCTGGATCAAAGTTGAAGACTCTATTTTTGGGGCTGGCGGTCCATTGCCTCGTAACCGTTTGGAAACGTTGAGTAATCTGCTGGGAACGAGACCAGTCTACGCCGAAGAAACCGTTGCTGCTTTCTTCGTTGTTTTACCTAAAAGTAAATCGGTTACTGAAGAGCCGATTAAAGCTGCCGAGGAGTACTTCGGAAAAAGGGTTAAAGTGATACGGGAGGGAGAAGAGGAGGGTTTGCTTGTGGGGATGAAAGATGAAGAGGACCAATTTTTGGGGATCGGCATCTTGGATGGAGTTGACTACAAACGGAGAGCCCTGAAAATCTGTACTCCTGTAAGCGAGAAAGTGTCTACGCTGTGTTTCGGTCAGATAAAACTGGACAAAAACTGCAGGGAGATCGGTTTAAGCACAGTCTACTCCAGCTATCTTCTGTAAAACTATTCGTTACCTATTCCAAGTTTTGTTTGAAAATACTAAATAGAGGGTCAACAGAGCATTAGGTAGCCACGGAGAGTCGCGGTTGCCACGAGCAAAGATTGTTAAAGAAGAGATGGTTGCAAGAGACACATCTTTTTTTGCCGTTTACATTGAAACAGAAAACGCGAACCAACTGTTTTTGAGTGAGGGCGAAGACCGGCTGGGCACCTTGGCTGTAGCGTTACCCCAGCAGCAGAAACTGGTTGGACCACCCCTCTCCTCAATCCTGCTCGGAGACAGAAACATGATGATCGCCCGCCTTCTAGCCGAAATGCTCGCCCAAAACACGAAAAAGATCGCTTTAGTCTCAGTTTTCACCAAAACCGTCAGCGAACAGGAAGCTGCCCCCATCCTCCGCAAACTCATGGACAAGGTCCTCAAAAAACAAGAAAACAAGAGCTGAACCTGGAAAGCTTTTCAATTCTTATCGATATTGTCCTTGTATCTGTGGGTGAACCAAAGCCCTTTTTTTAAGCTTCAGTCTGTCTAAACTTTCTACAGCTAACACATATATTGCACCTATTCTATGTAGTTTTGGATTTCAGGAGGAATCCTGTTGAATTTCGACGTCATAATAGTGGGTGCTGGTCCGGCTGGAATATTCTCCGCCCTTGAACTAGCTGACAAAACAGACCTCAGCATTCTCATGCTAGACAAAGGACCAGCCATCGATCAGCGTAAGTGCCCAGCAAGCAGAGGTATGGGCTGCGTAAACTGTGACCCATGCTCCCTGTTGGCTGGTTGGGGAGGCGCAGGCGCCTTCAGTGACGGAAAGCTTACTTTGTCCACTGAGGTTGGTGGTTGGCTCAACGAATACTGCACTGAGGAACAGCTTTGGGGGCTGTTGAAGTATGTTGACAGCGTTTACATCAATTTTGGGGCAACCAAACATCTTTACGGTGTGAGTCAGCAAAAGTTTGAGGAGATGGAAAGAAAAGCTTCTCTTGCTGGGTTGAAGCTTGTTCAACAGAAAGTTCGGCACATGGGCACTGAGAAATGCGCTGATACTCTTCGTAGGATGCGCAGTCACCTTGAGGGCAGGGTTGACATCAGAACCCGAACAGACGTGAAGAGCCTGCTGGTTAAGGATTGCAAGGTTGAGGGTGTCGAAACCACAAAGGGAGAAAAGTTCTACGGAAAGTATGTGATTGTGGCTCCGGGGCGAATCGGGGCTGAGTGGCTGAAGACTGAGGCAGAACTTTTAGGTTTGAAAACCTTGAATAATCCTGTGGATATCGGCGTCAGGGTGGAGCTTCAAGCCGCCGTTATGGAGGAACTCACGAAAACCCTGTATGAGCCTAAGCTGATTTACCACTCCAAATCTTTTGACGATCAGGTGAGAACCTTCTGTGTTTCTCCTCTGGGGGAAGTCATCACCGAATCTTATGATGGCATCTTAACCGTGAACGGACAAAGCTACGCTGAACGGAAAACAAAAAACACCAACTTCGCCATCCTTGTCAGCACAGCCTTCACGGAGCCATTCAGAGAACCCATAGCCTACGGAAAATACATCGCCAGACTCTCAAACCTGCTCAGCGGAGGCGTAATAATCCAGAGGCTAGGCGACCTGAAGGCTGGACGACGCTCAACAGAGGAGCGGATAAAACGAAGCCTATGCGTTCCCACCCTCAAGAACGCCACGCCCGGAGACCTCAGCTTCGTGCTGCCCTACCGCTACTTAGCTGACATTAAAGAGATGCTTCAGGCATTGGATAAGGTGGCTCCCGGAGTATACTCCAATGACACGCTGCTCTACGGCATCGAAGTGAAATTCTACTCCTCAAGGCTGGAGTTAACTGATCAGCTGGAAACAAGAATCCAGAACCTGTTCACTATCGGTGACGGAGCTGGAGTAAGCCGAGGACTCATTCAAGCATCTGCCTCAGGGGTTATAGTCGCCAAAGAAATCGCAAAAAGGGCAAAAAAGAAGTAGGTACGCCCCAATCATAGTAGGAGACTAATAGAGGTTCATTGTTGAAAACAGTATTTTTTCCTGAAAACCAAGCAACATAAAGAGGCTCTGTTTAGCAGAAACAGGCAGGTTATTTCTCCCGTTTGAAGGAGCCCGTTCCGCCGCTCTTTGAAATAAACTTCAATGCAGATTCGGTGACTTTCTCCATGATGCTCTCCGCGCTTTTGTAGTCCTCAGCCGCAACCACGATGCGATATTTGGGGGGTGAAACCAGATAAACTGTCACATCCGCATCCTCTGATTCTCCGACTTCTTTAGCGTGCTTCAAGGTATCTTTGATGATGAGCACCCCCTTAGGTTTAGGGTTCTGAAGCTCCAATATTCCCTTCACATTCACCAAGGATATCTGAATCTTTTCCTTCGCAATCTCCTCCAAGGTAACTGCAAGCTCTTTATCTACCCCCAAGTTCAGCAGAACATCAACGCCATCTTTCGCGGTCTTCTCCAGCCCATAATAAAGCTCCCCAAAAGCCTTCTCTATCAGCGCCCCCGCCTTCTCGTAGGCTTCCTCGAAAGAAATATTCAATTTTTCAGCGGCTGTCCGCAGCAGACTCTCCGCTTTCCGATCCTTCTTCCAATACAGAAGCTTCTCTTTTTTATCCCGTTTCGTCACCCTTCTACGCGACAGGTCAACGTGACCCTTCTCCGGGTGAACACGCAGAACTTTAAGCACAACTTTTTGTCCTTCACGAACATAATCGCGGATGTTTCTTACCCACCGAGAAGCAACCTCAGAAACGTGCAGGAGACCCTCCTTGTCGTATTCATCCAGCCTAACGTAGGCTCCATAATCGGTTATTCTCACAACAGTAGCTATAACCAAATCGCCTGCTTCAGGCCATTCAGGTCTCCTCAATCCCATTTTGCTCTTTTATCCTCCACCCGTTTATTCTAGGACTGAAGTTATTTCTCCCTTGACATTCGTTTTTCCGCCGGAAGGTTCTGCTAAAATCGCTCCACACACGTTGCAGTGAACAAAGGTTGTAGCGTGACTGAAGACAAACTGCTCATTTCCACAGTCAGGACACTTTATTCGATAGAATCTGCTTTTAGGTTTCGGTATAACTTTATCCCATTCACTCAATTTTCTTCACACTCCACTTTAGACAATAATCAACTTTTTAAGACGAATACCATCCTTATGCCGCATATAGCCGCAGCTCTTACACTTCAGCCTCAGCGTCTGCTTTTTAGTTGTTTTGGCAAACTTTCTTTGACGAGGAAACTTCTGTCCACCATACCCCTTCTTCTCCCGCAATTCATGATGCCGCTCTCCCTTGGCTAAGGCTCTCCTCTTCCCAGCCTTGTACAAGGAAACAGCGTGAACCTGATGAGATTTGCATCTAGGGCAGTATGTGGTGATTTCTTTTGGAACGTTCATACGATCACTGACTGGTTAAGTATAAAACAGCCCCCTTAATTACTATTTATACGTTTCTGGAAAGAAACCTGAATCCGCCCTAAAAAAAGTAGCGCATCTTCAACATCATACAGGAAACAGGCTACAGACTTTTCCAGCTTAGGTGAAACAGAGACAAAAAATCTGGAGATCGCCTTCGACCACAACAAAACCGTCAAGGACGCCTTCTCTATGTTAAAGAATTTAAATGCTCTGCGCTATGAAAATCATCCCTTGAAACTCACGCACAGATAGGCGGTCTCACAGATACCTATATGTCGTCTGCCAGATATTTCAGATCGAAATCTCTTAACTTGTATCCTGCCCCTATGCTGACGAGGAACGATTCAAAGTCATCCAAGCAATTTCCCCAATCCATGGCGAAGGCACGCATGAACTCAGCGTATGCTGAGTAGTTCTTGTGAAATGACATCAGAACTACGTCTTTCCCAAAACCTTCTCCGCCAGCACCAAAGATGACGTTAGGGCGTTTGGCTAACCAATCCTTTGACTTTCGTGATATTTCTGCAGCTACGTCTAGCTTAGACTTCGTTTTTGCGAAGGTAAATGCCATTATTTGGTAACCAAGCTTCTCAAAGTCTGGAATTATGGTGTAGGTTTTTATGTATTCTTTTTCGATTCTAGCTCGAGTTCTGGATACAGTGGGCTGCGAGACGCCTAAGATGCCGGCTAATTCCCTGTCGCTTTTCTTAGAATTTTTCAGCATCTCACTTACTAGTCTAAGGAGCTTTTGCGTTTTCATAGTATATTACTTTGGGATAACTCCTTTAAAAGTTTGATGCATTCTTCACCCGCTTCCTTAAAAGAGGATGACAGTCTGATGTTAGTTTCGATACATTTTTGCCGATTTTTGTACCTTAACGTAAGGGGCAGATAAACAGATCACAAACGCGAATCAAGCTCTTCGAGTAGAACCAAAAAGGCGCGGCTAGGCATTTCACAAGATTGTGTTGCTGATTACATGCAGCGTTAACCTAATCTTGTCGGTTAATTTGAATCCACTTCTACGGCTACCCCTTGCTTAATGAGAACTCGAGCATTTTCGGGAGGCAGGGTAGCTATATCCTCTGGCGCAAAGGGACCATACGTTTTCATGTCAGACCCAACCAAGGCTGGAATTTCCTGAACAAAACGCAGAACCGTCAGGGTTTGTTTCGCACCCTTCTCGACGGTTGATAAATGCCCGCGTAGAATGTCCTTAGAGAAGGCTTTGTAAGCTTCAGCTAGGGGCAAAACTTCGCCATACAACTTTTTTTCCTCTTCAGTTAAGCCCTCTTTGGGTACAGTCTCTTTGTCCAAAGCTTTTTCCAAGAATTTTTTATAGCGACGTTGAAGAAGTTCGCTAAGCATAATCTTGACGTTTCTAAACTCGTTGTCCAGCAGCTTGGCTTTTGTTGTTTTTTTGTCTAACATCCGATTTTCCTGCTTCATTTTTTTGATGTAAGCAGCAATTTCGGCGTAGAAGTTCTTGGGGAGCCTCTGAAGCTCCAGAGTTTCTTTTTCCTTTTTCCACACTTCATAGAGTTCATCATACAAGTTTACTGCACCACCTTTGCCACACCCTTACACAGCAGCATCAACGCCGCCGCAGTGGGAAGCTCAACTTTCTGCCTTTCAAACGGACCATAGATTTCATCCTCCACCCTGAATTGGGGAGCCTCTGAAACACGAACCGTTACTTCCCCCTCCTTAAAGGCTATTGCACTCTTAAGAGGGTCAAAATCTTCGATGCCTGTGATGGGAAATTCAATTTTTTTTAAGCCGGTTTTTCCATGTAACGAATTAGACAGTCTTATCAAGCGGTTGATGTCAGGGGTGACTACGCTGTCGATTTTCACAGACTGCTTTTCCACGCCATACTGAGCTATCTTTCTCCAAGTTTCTGGAGTTATCCCCTTAACTACTCCCCAAGGACCTTTTTTGGTCCAGCTCTCAAGAATAGCCTCGCTATGCATAATCAACAGCTTCACATTTCTTTTATCTAAACCCGCTTTTTCTATCTCTTCTTTGGAAGCTGTTAGCAAGAAGTCGTATGTTCCCTTAGCCACTCGTCCCCTCCATCCTCGGTCATTCAAGTCTGGACCAGAAACCCTTCTATCGGGCGATGAGCTTTTCCCCAAACCATGAAATTCAGCCTCTAACCCTATTCCCATGACGTAGTCAACAATCTCTTTACGAGCCAACGAATCCAACCCCCGAACCGCTTCACTTTCCACATGAACGTGATATCCCCTGTGTCCCGAAAAGGCAACAGTCAACACTTCTGACGAAAAACCGAAATCCTCTATCAAAACATCCACAAGCTTAATCGCTTCAGCTTTGGCAGCCTCTAAACAAACTTCGCAAGGCCAAGTCTTTTCCTTGAACTTTATTCCGCCACAAGCTGGACATGTAGGGGGGTGCTTGCCCCTGCCAGAAGCGCCACAGCCAGTGCAGACCCAGAGGTCGTGAACCGTGGCACATGGGGTTGGAATGTGATCTGCGTCGATGTCAAAAATCAGGTCCGCTCCCAACCACCCTTTTGCCTTCATCTCCTCCTCGGGACGTTCATAATAGGCGCTTGAATAGTAAACGTCTGAAGGCACGATAGTGCATAAGGAGGACCTGAGACCGCCCACGTTCATGAAGCCCTTGTGCCTAAGCATAACTCTTTTTTCAAGGAGGAAAAAACCAAACTCCCGCCTTTTGAGAGATGAGGGGGGCAGAATGGATGCGGAGTGCTGTTTATAGTAGTCAGCGAATTTGTCTCGGATAAAACTCTGCGACAAAGAGGACATGTTTCTACTCTTCCGCCTAACATTCATTGTGCCGTCTAGATATAGATTAGAAACAATATTTAAACAGGATTCATGCCACTTGAACCGCATCAAAACGGTCTTCCGCAAATTCTTTTCTGGAATTTTTTGTTTTACGTCACAGAAAAGAGTGTGAATGATTGGTTGGGTGCATTTATATGAAACATAAAATCTAGTACTTTTGAAGAATGATGAGAGAAAAGAAAAGGAAAAGGGTTCGCGAAGAGGATGAAGAAGACGAAGATAAGACCATGGATGTTTACGACGAAGAGCAGCTAGAAGAGATGCTGGAGAACGATGAGATAACGGAGGCTGAATACAGTTTCATGCTGGGCAGAGAAAAAGTTGGCAAGAAAAAGAAGGAGTTAGGGCTGGAAAGAAAGGAGCATGAGGACACCACGTCAGTCGAGCTTGCGAAAAGCGAATACGAAGAGGACTAATCCAACAAAAATTTAATCACTTTTGCGTTCAAGTTTGGAGTCGTCTACGGAATAGCAGTGGCAATCCAACGAAAGGAAGCGACATAGCCCACAAGTCCAAGTTATGACCCAGAATCCACGCATACCATGTGCCCCAGCCGCCAACGCTTCCAAGGAAAATCCACATTACATAATTCACGCCAAAATACACACCAACAAGTGTTACGATGACGCCTACGGTGTGCATGTTAAGCTTCGCCAAAGATTCTGTTCCGATAGATTTTCTCGAGAAATACGTGGTATATAGAGCAAGCAGAAGCAACCCAACAGTGGTTAAAACGAAGCTGAACAGGTTAGCTGGATAAAATAACACATAATCTGTTCCCTTTTCAACTATTGCGGTTATCCAGTTGCCGGTGTTGTTAAGCCAGAAAACAAAAACATAAAAAGTGCCGACAATCAATCCCCATTTTATCGCATTCTTTGCGGGTTTATTGGGGCTTAATTCCAGAAACAACTTAACTAAAACGCCTGCAAGACCTATCGACTGCACGAAACAAGGAACAGTATTATTAATTGTCATTAAAAGCGTCCCGCCGAAAGCATCAGCATAGGGACTTGAAAACCAAGCAAGCCCCCAAACGCCAGACATGAAAAAGCTGAGGAACCAGTAGCCAGCTTCAAAAAGTACAACCAATCTAAGTGCCATCAACGCTTCAGGCTTCGAAAGGTCTCTTCTGACCACGTAGAATAGAACGGTTACTAAGGCGATGAAACCCGCTGCCGCCCTGAAGCCCATACCAATGCATCCAGGTACGTCCGTCACAAGAATCCAAAAGACCGTGAGAGGACCACGATTGATTATGCCATTGGCAAACTCGTAAAGCATGTAAGAGAACCAAGAGAGGGAAACCAGAAACATTCCAAGCCTAAGCGACCGATCTGTCCGCGTATCTGTCACAGTTCTCACATCTACTCTAGAAACGGAGCGTTTGAAGCTATTATGATTACGGTGGTCTGTGAAGGCGCAGTTCTTACAAGCATCAGTCTTAGAAAGACATTAAACTGCTATAGCATTTAGTTTAGGCACAGAAGGGGCTGCTTCAGTTGAAAAGAAACAATTTGGTTCGGCTTGTTTTTTTGACCCAAGGGGTAGGAGCAGTATTTTTCGCTGTTTTTTTGGCATCTTACGCGTTTGCCCTTCCCTCAAATCAGGTTCTCCATGGGCAGCCCACCTTCAGAACCCCCCTCTCAATATTTGGAGCCCTCTTTCTAGCACTAACAGCAATATCTGCCGTGCTTTCCATCATCGTAAAACCAGAAGAATAAACAGACCAGCCCAAAAAGGCTCATTCATCATCAGCTGGCTCCTCTTCAGGCAGCTTTCGCAATTTTCGTTTATAGCAAACCAACGGATTCACCGCTCCTCTGCATTCGGGTTCCGGTGAGACGCAGATGCCGTGAGTGCGTAACGTAGCGCAGTTTGGGGGAGTGTATTTTGTCCCTGACCCTCTGGTTCCTGCTATATGTTCCACCTGATAGCGGGTCATTCGTTCGTTGAAGTCAGAGACTGAACGGAAAAACTTGAAAACATCCTCCGCACTCATCCCAATGCTTAACAGAAAGGAAGTTAACGCGAATCTGCCTATGTGGGAGGCGGGGCGACCAGCCGCAACCCGGTCATACACGCCCTTAATACAGGAAGGAAAGGCTTCCATCACCACGCGCTGCGGCATCTCTTCAAGCTTGATCTGTTCCCGTTTCTCCGCAGCCAGCTGCCTCAACTGGTTCACTCGAGCCATGATGCCTGAAGGAAGAGACTTTATTCTCGTGTCAACTTTCCCTTCAATGTATCTCCGCACCTCCTCTTCTAGCAGGCGGCTTACCTCCCTTCTTGTAAGGTAAACCTCCCCGTTAATCAGAAGGTGATTAACAAGCTTCCAATTCTTGTCGTGAAAGCCCGTTGCGTTCTTCAAGAAAACGGGAAAACGAACAGCAAAAACATAATGTGGTAGGTTAATGTCCTTGGCCAATCTTATTTTCCAGTTGAAGTTGTTGGCAACCTCAGACAGTTTCTCTTTATCCTCCGCTTTCAGTAGCTCAGAAGCCCGTTTTGCTTCCGCTAACGAGTATCTGCTTTTGATAAGAGAGTCCTCTGTGGCAGCAACCAACATAACCGCTATTGGAAAAGAGAATATCTCAATTTCGTTCTCCCGCGGTTCATCCCGGGGTTGAGTGTTCGCGTAAGCAGACACGTCAAGTAAGGCATGTTTAACCCGCTCCTCTGCACGATCCAAGAAGGGAACAAAAAAGTCACTTTCTAACTCGTTGATGTCCAGACCTAACTCTCTTACGTGCTCAGCAGCCTCTTTCATGAAAGGATATTTTGCACGGTCGTAAGCAGTAAGTACCTGCTTAACCTCCCCTTACTATTTGCTACTCTACTTCTATCCGAGGAGCCAAGAAAAATTTCAGTTTTCCCTCTTTTTCCTGCTGGAAATCCAGTTTAATGGGCATATCCGTCGAGAACTCGATGACAACGATTTCTGATGTCGGCACAGCTGCCTTCACTATCTCCGACAGGTAACTTAAGCTGAAAGTGGCTTTAGAAGCCTCCTTCGCCGACATCTCCAAGAGCACATCGTCTCCTGCCTTAAATTCGATCGTAGCCCCCATAATGTCGCCTGCAGCGGTCATAACCATCTTTTCTTTGTCAGCCTCGATTCGAACATGATCGCTCACCAGAGAGGCATCCTCTATAGCCTCCCGTAACCCCTGCGTGGTACTCTTCGCTTTCACGTTGAAGTTGACTTTGGGAGTGGGAACCTCCTCCTCCATGGCCTCCAAAGTAGGCATATTGAAGGTGCGAGAATAATTCCCTCTGATCGCAATTTTCAGTTTCCCAGTCTTCTCATCCAGAGACAATTCAACAGATTCGTCTTTTCCTGTTCTCCTCAGCAACTTCAGCATTTCGCTTATGTTGATGCACATCTTCGCGGTTTCACCGCATGTATACTCATCGAACACTGTTTTAGGCCACTCGAAATCGACCATGGCCACCCGTGAGGGGTCCATGGCGCGAAGTTTGATTCCTTCGGGAGTTAGGTCAAAGGTGGCTTCGTCGACGAGTATGGAAATAGCGCCCATCATATCCTTCAAAACTTTTGCATCAGCCATTTTAGCCTTGAACATCAACAAACCTCCGTTATCATTTATGTTTAATATACCTCTCATTTAAGGTGTTTGATTTCTCAGGCAGCCAAGTGAAGTGAACCTGTTTTTAGCCGATTATGGTGGTTCAGCTGTATTCGCGGAAGGTGTAGTTGCATTTTGTGCATCTGAAAAACTGTGTTGACGACTCGTCGGTTCCACGGGTCTGTACTTGCCAAGCATAGGCGGTGTTGTTGCCGCATTTGGGGCATTCTATCCTGACTGTGGGTAAAGTACGCAATTTTTGTTCCTTTTTCCCGATAATAGCTATGGATTCTTGGGGAGAAGGTTTTATGGGTTTGGGGGCAACAGGTGCCTTATCTTCCGTCTTTTTCTTATAGCCACATTTTGGGCATAAAAGATGGAAAACGTCTTTTTTTGCCTTTTTTTCATGCTTTGAAACCAGCCGCGTTCCACATTTCGGACAGAATTCCATATCACTCACCACATTTTCTGCGCAAGCTCGATTGTAATTTACTCTTTTAAATCTTTTCTCTTGAACGACTTAATCCAGAAGCTATGACATGCGCTACTCGCAAAGCCTCGGGAATGAGGCTATGTGTGGATGTGCGTTTTATAATCTTTTCGGCGTCCTCCCGCAAAATTCCTGCTATATGCATGTAAACAGGGTTCTCCCCCCTTCGAGTCTCAACCTCGAAAAGTTTTCCAGCATCCTCCATAGCCCGCCATCTAATCTCAAAATCAGGGAGATTCTTAAGAGCGCTTCTTATTTCCCCCAAATCAGGTTTTTCTCGCACCACCGATATAACGGGCAAGTCTACCCTGCGGGAGAGCTTACTGATGTCTACCACATTGAAGCCGGCGAAGGTGACACCATCTAATACTACAACCCGAATTTCCCCGTAGTAAGGAGAGCTTTCGATCATTGCAGCTATTTTTTCTGTAGCATCCAGCCCGTCAATAGTTACCTCTGTTCGCATAACGCCTTCAAACCAGCAGCCTCCCCGATAGACGACCCCCACAACGTTTACGGTTCCCCTAGTGCGGGGAACAAACACCCCATCGTCAATACCTAACACTCTAATCTCAGGTTTTATGGAACGAAATCTTTTAGGAGGCAAAACTATCATCTCCACATTCGGTTTACTTAGCCTTTAAATTTTATTCACCCCTTTACTAAGTCATAAGTTAGACAAAAGGGTAGAAGGGAACCACATGTTTGAATTCACACCACAATACGAAAGCCTCAGCGAAGTTTTAATGGATCAGAAACTAGCCTCCTTGGGAGACGCCTACGTGAATTTCCTTTATTCTCTGGCGTTATCTAAAAAGAAGGGAGAACCAACTGGAACTAAAGTCAAAGGTCGTTTGCTTGCAGATGCCTTCAAAAAGGCGGAGTTGAGAAAATTTATGCCTTCAAGAATCGACCGTCACAAAAAGGCGGATGCTGCTGAAGCCTTGATCGTATACGCTTGGATACGGGGTTCAATGACGATGGAAGAGGGACTGAAAATCCTAGAACAGAACAGAGACGAGGTTGAAGTGTTCAGCTTACTTCTCCTCACTGCAAAGAGTAAGCTTGACCTATAAAACTATCAGAGGCGAACAGAAAGACGTTCGCTTATTTTTGTTTATATGCCTTAGATGCTTTCTTGAAAGATTTCTGGAACTTCTTTCCGAGACCATGAACTTTTTTGGTTGCCTCGTTTATAACGGCTTCCGGATTTTGCTGTTCTTTTGTGCGAATGTAGAGTATCCCGCTGTCAAAGAGAGGATGGGGCACGTGATAGCCAGCCATCTCGATGGTGTCATCTTCCAGAAGGGTCTTTTGCAGCAGATTTAGAAGGGAATGACCTGCTCCCTCCACCTCGATTTTCAGTTCATTGTCTGTACTTTTCAGGAACTTAACTTTCATTTTGCTCCACCTCGCGACTTGCATCTTTTCCATAATCAGGAGACATTTTTCGCCTCTCAAAGTTTCCGCATTTGGAGCATTTCATCCCACGATTTTCCGGCTGCAACACATGCCCACATCTTGAACAGAGGGCATAGACTACTCCCAAGTCTTTATCCGCTGTCGACAAAAAGACAGACCTGTTTTCGGTGCTAATCACCTTCGCCCTCATGACGTCACCTGCTTTACAGACATTAAACATGTTGTCAACATACCCATAACTCACGCCAGAGATGTGCAAAGCGCCCTTGAAAAAGCCGGAAAGCATTTTGTCTCCAATCTGAAAAATGCGTAAAGTTGCGTTCTTGCTTTTCACTTCTAAAGCCAATCCAGTGATTATGTCTCCCACCTTTGGGATGCTTGCTGTTTGAACAAGGGGATACACGGAGACCTGCCTGTTTAGCATGTCTAACAGAGTGCGCCCCGTTACTTTTGAGTGGATAGTTCCGCCTTCCACGTAGGTTCCGGGTCCAGACGTAAACTCTTCTATGACGCCTAAACGGTCTCCGGGAACAACGAATAGCCCACTCTTTCTTTCAGATTCTGTCATGAGCTTTTTCCTTCTATTCTATACAAATCAACTTGGGTAATCTTTTTTTTCTTTGTGTGAAACTTAAACATTCTCGGAATTTCCATTTTCAGAGGAAATATGGTAGTTACTTTTCCTCCGTGCTCCTCAATAAACCTTTTGATGAATTCTCGGTTGCTTTCTCCGCCTTTGTGAAACGAGTAGATTGTGCTACTTAACTCTAACGATTTAGATATGAACCTTCTATCCGCTCTTCTTCGTTGAACCCCAAACGGAGGATTCTGCAAGACGGTGCCAAAAGCGCCTTTAACAACATCGATGTCTGCTATAACCCAATGGGTTTTTTCTTTCACGCCCATTATTTCCGCATTTTTTTGCGCCACCCTCACCGCAACACCATCCACATCAACGCCGAAAACTTCCTTTGCACCTAACAGAGCGGCGCCTATGGCTAGTCTCCCCGTGCCACAACCTAAATCCACCACAGTTTTGTCGATAACATCATCGTAAACGTATGCTGCGAGGTAGAGTGTCTCCGCCGCCACATTTGAGGGGGTAGTATATTGTTCAAGGTAAGCGTTGGGCAGCGGATGGGCTTCAATCTGTGACAGCGCCCGCTCTAGGTCGCGTTTCCGAACCAGCCTCTTCTGAGCAGTTCCTCCCATTTCATTTCCCCCAGCAATACAAGTGCTTCGTTAAGAGACAGAAGAGGTTTACGGAAACTCTGCGCATCATCTAGGGAAAGGCGCGGGCAGGCAGTGTTTACAAACGCATCTATCCCGGGAAACTGCATCAGGGCGCTGGATGTAACCTCTCTGAGGGCAAGCAATGTAGCCTTTAGTCCATTTTGTTCAAGTTTTTCTTTGATTTTCATCGCGTCCCTCAGCCTCATCTGTCCACTTTTCAAGCTTATCAATACGCCGAAGCTTTTTGCAGTCTTTGCTTCAGATATGTTAGCCCAACGTTGCATGATGAGCCGCCTAACCTCATCTTGGATAGGATATGCCCTTTTTTCGTAGGGATCAGCAATTATCGTTGGCTTTCCCGTGGCTAAAGCTACACCCATGGCGTGAAATCTGCCACCGCCAACAAAAACATATGCCTCAACATTCTCCGAAACGGATCGGGCGTTGCCAAAATCACATCCGATCACCTGCCCAGGATACTTAACTGAATCAGTATCCCCCACAAAAACGGTTTTTCCAGCATTCCGAAGTAAAATTTTTGCTTCTTCAAGTTGGTGGACATGTTGAACCGTTGTAACCAAACCAATTTTGCGCCAAGATTCAAGGTAAGCCAAGGCTTCCGCTAAGGCTTCTTTGATGCTGATTTTCGCCCTTGCCTCCACATAAACGATTGGCACGTCAGTATGCAGGGTTATGGGAGTGTGTCCGTAATGGACTATGAGGTCTGCGCCCAGAATTTTTGCTTCTGAAATAGCTAGGTCGCAGGCGCCGTAACATGGATCGGTTGAGACGATTGGTGTAGCTCCGGCATCCTCGATGATGGAGGCTAGGTGAGGAGCCTCGGGTTTTAGTCCTTCCGGAAGCTGCAAGAACACGATTTTAGGCTTCAGTTTCTTTATTTCTCTCTTCAGTCTCTTCTCTTCAAGATCGAAGGACATTGTTCTCATCCACAGTTTACTACAAGGAATCAGCAATTAAGGGTGGCTCCAGCAAGCCAGAGCCTTTGCATTTACGATCCGCCATTGAAAAGCGCTAATCAGGTTTATTCGACATTCAGACCGCGGATGCAAATTTCTTGACCAAATACTTGGAGTTACCCTCGGTTATTCCTAATTCTTTAGCTATTTTTGCGTGATTTTTGTTGTTTCTCTTAATAACTTCGATTAGCTCAGTCTCTATCTCTTTTACCGAGAGCAAAGTTTCAACAACCTTGTCGGGATTGACGCCAATCGAATCCAGATGCATAGTCAAGAACTTCAGGAAATCTTTTCCCAGATCACTTGGTGCCTGACCGCAGATTCCCACAGTTCTTTCCGGATTCATGGAATGAGCCCCTTCGCACAGCATTTCGATGGATTTAGTGACGGCAGGGTCAGATTCATTGAATTCCCAAGCGATTTTTTCGCTGTCACGATCTATTCCTAGGGTTAGCTGGGTGAGGTCGTTGCTTCCTATGCTGAAACCGTCGCAGTATTCAGAGAATATTTTTGGGATGATACAGATGCTAGGAACTTCAGCCATGAAGATGATGTCAGGTATCTTTAAGCCCTTTTTCTTGAAAGCGTTTTTGATTAGTTCAGTTACCTTTTCTGCTTCAATAGTTGTCCGGATGAATGGAATCATTGGAACTGCGTTTGTCAAGCCTAATTCATGTACTTGTGTAAAAGCTTCAAGTTCCAGTGTATATGCCTCGGAGAAGGATTCGTCAATGTATCTTGAAGCGCCTCTGAAGCCAATCATGGGATTGTTTTCTTGGAACTCAAGTTCGACCTTCCTGATTTCTATGTTTGCTGAACCGCAGATGGGACATTTTTCTTGTGGTTTTAGAGATATGCTTTTGCCACACTTGCAGCTTATGTCGTAATAGACTGCTCCGGGGAGAGACGCATATTCGTTTGTTTTGAAATCTGAGAATCGTACAATAATCTTGCGCGGTTTGAATGCTCCAGCGATTATTGCTACACCAGTCTTTAACCTTTTGATATACTCATCAGTCAGAGATGCGATTAAAGGGTATTTTTTCTTAACATCATCAGCCCATCTTTCAGGACCAAGCTGGTCAGCCCTCAAAGCAAACACAGGATGCAATTCTGCGCTTGACACAACGAATTCGATGCGAACAAGAGAACTACCCTGAGAGGGCAGTTGGCTCACATGCAAAGCCTCATCAGGGCTACCAATATTCACCAAGACCTTTGTGATTGTTTCCGGAATTTCCTTTAACTCAATTTCCTGTACCTCAAAAGGTATTTCGCCCGCGAATATTC
>Ga0315550_1000826_pt1 | contig 19161 bp, 18 predicted proteins | sample SalMarSW160190MG_2_FD_203100 | JGI IMG/M metagenome (GOLD analysis project Ga0315550, IMG submission 203100) | Salt marsh sediment microbial communities from the Plum Island Ecosystem LTER, Massachusetts, United States - Salt Marsh Sediment SW1601-90 ... | reverse complement strand
TGGCGTCGCGCGCCTCCAGGTCCAGGGTCCGGGCCAGGAACGATCCGAAGCCGGCCCCGATCTGGGCCGTGGGGCCTTCTCGGCCGCCGGAGCCGCCGGAGCCGATGGTGACCGCCGCGCTGACCAGCTTGACGGCAGGGATGCGGCCTCGCACGCCGCGTGGACGGTGATGGAAGGCCGCAATCGCGGCGTCCGTGCCGTGGCCTTCGGCCTCGGGGGCGAGCCTGAAGACGATCAGGCCAGAGATCAGCCCGCCGGCCGCCACGACCAGCGGCAGCGCCCAGGGACGGGCGGGGTCGGTGATGCCGTGCCCGCCCTCGCCGGCAGCCGTGGCCGGGTCAAAACCGGCCAGCAGGCCCAGGAAGAGCCGTGTCGACGCCTCCAGGGCGGCGAAGAAGAGGGCTGCCCCAAGCCCCGAGATGACCCCGATCATGGCGCCGAGGATCACCCACTTGCGCAGGTATGACGCCGACCGCAGGCCACGCCGCAGCCGGGCAAGGATGGTGTCTAGGTCCAACTGCCGAGCCTCTGGGCTGCCAATGCCAGCGATCCGGCATCAGAGGGACTGATCATTTCCGGCCCCGACTCACCCAGGCTCTCCATGAGCAGCTCGCGGCGCCTGTCCACCACGGCCTGGAGGAGTCGACGCCCTGCGGATGTCAGGCCGACCCGCACTCCCCTGCGATCCCCGGGGTCGTCGGCCAGCTCCAGCAGCTCGCGCCGCACCAGGCGGCGGACCAGCTTGCTTGTCGAAGGCCGCGACATCGCCAGCTTGTCGGCCAGCTCGGAAAGCCGCGGGTCCTCGTTGGAAGCACCGACAAGGACCAGCGTCCGCCAGCCCAGAAACGTAAGCTCCGAACCGGCGGTTTCCACCAGGGCCCTGGCTGTCAGGGCCACCGAAGCGATGGCTATCAGTTCCAGTTGATCTATCACGGCGGCATGTTAGCATATAGTTGCCTCATGGCAACTAACTGGCCCACTCGGCGCCGGGGGCCGGCGCCAACTCTGTCGAAGGAGCGACCACCATGACCACCAGAGCACCCAGGCAGGGCGGGGCTGGCGCGACGGACGCGAGCCGGGCGCAGGGGCCGGTGATCAGGCTAGAGGGCGTCGAGAAGACGTACGGCAGCGGCGAGGTGGCCGTTCATGCCCTCAAGGACGTGGATCTGCAGGTCGCAGGGGGCCAGTTCGTCGTCATCCTGGGGCCCAGCGGCTCGGGCAAGACGACTCTCATGAACGTCATCGGCGGGATGGAGCCGCCCACCGCCGGGCGGGTGATCGTGGCCGGGCGAGAACTGACCGGCCTGGACGACGCCGCCCTGACCGACTACCGCCGAACGGAGGTCGGCTTCGTCTTCCAGTTCTTCAACCTGGTGCCGACCCTGACCGCGCTCGAGAACGTGGCTCTCGTAGCGGAGCTGGTGGGCCGGAATCCCGAAGAGTCCTCCCTGGCCGCCTTGACCGCCGTCGGGCTGGCCGATCGCGCCAGCCACTTCCCTTCGGCCATGTCCGGCGGCGAGCAGCAGCGGGTCGCGATCGCCCGCGCCCTTGTCAAGGAGCCACACATCCTGTTGTGCGATGAGCCGACCGGCTCTCTCGATCTCCCGACCGGGCGCCAGGTCCTGACGGCATTGCACCGGACCAGCCGCCAGGCGCGCCGGACCGTGGTCCTGGTCACCCACAACTCGGCCATCGCCCGGATGGCCGACCGGGTGCTCCACATGGGCTCCGGCCGGCTGCTCGACGACCGCGCCCAGCCTCGCCCGATCGCCCCCGAGGAGGTGGTCTGGTGAGCATGCTGGGTCGCGCGCAGAGAAGAGACCTCCGGGCGCGTTGGGCTCAGTTCGTCGCCATCTGGGCCACGATCGTCCTTGGGGTTGCCCTCTTCGGAGCCTCATTCGACGCGTTCCAGAACCTGACCGCCTCATACCACGGCATGTACAACACGCTGGCCTTCGCCGATCTGACGGTGACCGGCGGCCCGGTCGACGAGATCGCGGCCGAGGGCGCAAAGATGCCCGGAGTGGCCGCCTCGGCCACGCGGTCTGTTGGCGACGGGCTGGTCCGAATCGCCGGGCGCGCCCAGCTCGGGCGCCTGGTGGGCATGCCCGACAACGGCGACCCGGCCGTGAACAAGGTCATGGTCCTCCGAGGCCACAACCTGACACCCGGGGTGTCGGATGAAGTCCTGGTCGAACAGCACCTGGCCGGCGCCCGCGGCGTTGAGCCGGGCGACACGATCGAAGTCCTCACCTCCGCCGGCTGGAAGAGCGTGACCGTGGCCGGCATCGTCGCCTCTCCCGAGTACCTCTGGCCCGCCCGCAGCCGCCAGGAGCTGCTGGTGCCGTTCGACGAGTGGGGCGTGCTCTTCGCCCCCGAGGCCCTGATCACGACAATGCCGGCGGACATGGTCCACCAGGAAGCGATGTTCAGGCTGGCCGACGGGGCGCCCTCGAGCACCCTGGACGACCTCAAGTCGATGGCCATCAACGCCGGCGCCTCCTCCACCCTGACGCGCGACGAGCAACCGTCCGAATCGGCTCTCCAGGAGGACGTCAACGGCTTCGGCGAGATGTCGATCATGTTCCCGGTTCTGTTCCTGCTGGCCGGGGCGCTCGCGACCTCGGTCCTGCTGGGCCGCATGGTGGCGAGCCAGCGCGGCCAGATAGGCGTCCTGCGAGCCAACGGCGTGGAACGCCGCACGATCATGCGCCACTACCTGTTCTTCGGGGCCGCGGTCGGCACCGCCGGCTCGATACCTGGGGCGATCCTGGGGGCAGTCTCGGCCGACGCCATATCGAGGGTGTACACCGCGACCATCTCGGTGCCGGTCACCGTCGTGGAGTTCCGGCCCCTGACCGTCCTCATCGGCCTGCTGATGGGCCCGCTCGTCGGAGCTGCGGCAGCCTACCTGCCGGCCCGCCGCGCTTCGCGCATCTCGCCCGCCGAGGCGATGCGGGGCCAGGTGCCCATCGGGCGCGGCGGCCCCAGCCTGGCCGAGCGGCTCGTCCCGCCGCTACGCCATCTGCCGACGCGCTGGCTGGTTTCCTTGCGAGGTCTCTCGCGCAGCCCGCGGCGCTCGCTGTCCACCATCGCCGGCATCGCCCTGGCCACGACCCTCGTGCTGGTGTCGTGGGGCATGATGGACACCATCCAGATCCTGCTCGACCGGCAGTTCCTGCAGGTCCAACGGCAGGACGCGACCGTCTACTTCACCAACCCAGTGCCGGCCTCTCAGGTCGAAGACACTCTCTCCGGTCCGGACATAGCGGCCGCGGAGCCTCAGCTCCAGGTGAGCGGCGCGATCGTGAACGGCGACAAGCGCTATGCCACGACCCTCGTCGGCCTCGAGCCCGGCACGACCATGCACGGCTTCATCCAGCCCGACGGCACCGAGATCGCCCTCCCGCGGGACGGCATTCTCGTGGGCTCGGCCCTCAGGAACCTTCTCGGGCTGTCGGTCGGCGACACTGTCCATTTCTACGCCGGGGCGGACGGCCAGCCGGCCACGCTCACGGTCAAAGGCTTCCTGGACGAGCCCCTGGGTACCTTCGCCTACGCCTCGCTCGACACCGCCGCCTCGGTGGCGGGCGCATCCGGTTCGGACCCCATGGTCGAGTCGGCGCTGGTCCGGTACGCGGCCGGATCCGACCCTCACGCGGTCGCCGATGGCTTGCTTGCCCGGCCGGACATCGCCGCCGTCCTGGGGAGCCGGACGCTGTACGACCTTGCCCGGCAGTACATGGCCCTCTTCTACGCCATGATCGGGATCATGCTGCTCCTGGGAGGCGTCATGGCTTTCGCCCTGATCTTCAACACCATGACCGCCAACATCGCCGAGCGGTCAACCGAGCTGGCCGCCCTGAGGACGCTGGGCATGAGCCGCGGCACTCTGTCGCGGCTGGTGACCGGCGAGAACATGCTGCTGACCCTGGCCGGGCTCGTTCCGGGGCTAACCCTCGGCTACCTTGTGGCGGCCGCGTTCATGGCCTCGTTCTCGAGCGACCTGTTCGTCTTCGACCTGAGGGTCCGGGTCACGACCTTCCTGTTCACGGCCCTCGGGATCATCGTGGTGGGCGTCATCTCGCAATGGCCGGCGCTCCGTGCCGTCGGGCGCCTCGATCTGGGGCGCATCATCCGCGAGCGCTCGACCTAGACGCGATCCCAGCCGAGGTGGAGCCGAGGGCGCGCCACGAGCGGCTGTCTTCGCGGCTGCGGCGGATGCAGCGCCAGGAGGAGCCGAGCAGGTGACGCGAGCGCACCCGTGACCGTCTCGGGCTGATCAGGCGGTCAGGCCGAGGCGGAGCCGAGGACCGAAACGAGCGCACTCGAGTGTGCGAGACCGAGGACCGCAGGCGACAACGAAGGCATGGCCGTCTCAGCAGCCCGAGACGTGGTGGGCGAGGTCGGGGTCGAACCGACACGCCGCTCGCGCGGCACCAGCTCCTAAGGCTGGGGCGTCTGCCATTCCGCCACTCGCCCAGGACGAGAGTCTAGCCGGGATCAGTCCTCCCGGCGCCTGCCCTTCAGGCGGTCCATGGCTGCGGCGAAGCTGGGCCCGTCGGGGCTGAACAGCACCTTCGCCATCCGCTTGCCGGCCTCGCGCGTGATCGGCCGGAGGATGTTGCCGCCGAGCTCCGAGACGGTGCCTCGCAGGTCTCGCGCCTCGCGCCGCGGCCTGTCGCGCTCCAGGTACTCGGCGAACTCGCGCTCCAGCACGCCCCTGACCTGCTCGCCGTCGCTGCCCAGGGCGCGCAGAGCCTTGTCGATCTCCTTGGGCAGCATCGACTTGGGCAGGTTGGCCCTCGGCCCCAGGAAGATGCGTCGCAGCCCGCGGTAGAGCCGCTGCGGGCCCCGCAGAACCAGGAACGCCAGACCGGCCGCAGCCAGCCCAATCCTCGCCGGCTGTCGTACGAGGCGGCCGGGGAGGTCGAATGTGCCACGGCTCGCGGCCTGCAGCCGCGTCGCCTCGTCCAGCAGGAGCTGGCGAGAGGCTACGACTTCGGCCCGAGCGGCATCTGTTCGCGCACCCACTCGATCGTCTCCTTGGTGGTCTCGACTGTCTGGCTTGGAGTCAGGCGCTTCTTGAGCCCGTCCCAGTCGGCTTCCGGCAGGACGAGAACGAGCGCCAGGATCGGCATCAGGATCAGGAAGACGGCCAGCCCGGTTCCGAAGGCGCAGCCCCAACTCATCGGCACGCCGGTCAGGCCACCCAGCAGACCGCCCACGATTGCGCCCACCAGGGCTCCGCCCAGCCCGTCTCCCAGCCGGCCAAGCAGCCCCTCCCCGGCCGCGAACGCAACAAGTCCGCCAACGACGGCCGATAGTACAGCGAGGACCAGCGCGGCCACGATCACCGGCCTGTCAGCCGCGGAGATCGCGCTACCGTCCGGCCAGGCAAGGCCGGCGAAAAAGCTGTCGCCGACCCAGCCCCAGGCTTGATTCGTGAGCCGCACCCAGAAGATGACGCCGATGACGACACCAACCAGGAGCGAAACGGCGAAGGCCGCTCCCAGGCGGGGCCCGGAGTTGGGCAGGTTGATCAGCACCGCGACCACGGCCATGGTGAGCAGCAGGGCGGTGCCGTGAAGGACCCCCCAGCCCATCGATCCGAACGCCCACTCCCCCAGCCACAGGAGAGTGCCCACGCCGACCATGACGATGGCCAGCACCACCAGGACGGCCGCGCCGGCGATCAGCGCCAGGGCACGCTTGATCTCGTCCATGATCTCGGACAGCTCGGCCGAGAGCAGGCGGAAGTGGGCCGAGATCAAGCCGATCAAGGCCTTGCGGGTGCGCCCGAACTGATCGATCAGGTTCGGCGCGCTCTCTTCGTTCTGGCCAGGAGTGGGCGGCTGTTCGGGCTTGGAAGACCGCCTGGGCAAGTCGCTCGTCCTCCATCTGGGTCTAGACGCGCCCCGATCATAGCAGCGGCGTCACGTCGACAGTCCCCGGCACGGCGTCCCTGTGGCCGACCGTCTACGCTGTGGCAATGCCGGTTCGCGACGCAGCCACAGCACCCGCCCCCGCACGCCCCCTGTTGAGAGCCGCCGTCCTGGCCATCGGCAGCGAGCTGACGACCGGCGAGACACGCGACACCAACAGCAGCGACCTGGCGCGGTCGCTCTCCTCCGAAGGCGTCGACGTGGTTTGGATCTCGGCCCTTCCCGACCGCCTGGGAACGGTGACAATGGCCCTCCGGCGGGCCCTGGAAGAGGCGGACCTGGCCGTCACCACCGGCGGCCTCGGCCCCACGCCGGACGACCTCACGCGCGAGGCAATCGCCGAGACGCTCGGCGAGAAGCCGGAGGTGGACCCGGCCTGCGAGCGCTGGCTGCGAGACCTCTTCGAGCGACGGAGCATTGCCTTCCCCCAGGCAAACGTCAAACAGGCCTGGCTGATCCCTTCGGCGCAGGCCATCCCCAACGACCGTGGCACCGCCCCGGGCTGGTGGGTCGAGGCGCCCCAGGGGCAGGTGATCGTCGCCCTGCCCGGACCGCCGTCCGAGATGCGTTCGATGTGGGAGGGCGCCGTGCTTCCCCGGCTGCGAGAGCGAGGGCTCGGCCGTGAGCGGCTCGTCGTGACGTTCCGCCTGGTCGGAGTCGGCGAGTCGGCGGTCGCGGCTCTGCTCGGCGAGCCGCTGCTCCGGACCGCCAACCCCGTCGTGGCCACGTACGCCAAGCCGGACGGAGTGGACGTTCGGATCAGCGCCACGGCCGAGGGCGAGCGAGGCCCGCAGGAGATCGCCGCCCCCGCCCAGGGAGCAGTCCTGGCGGCGGTGGGCGGCTACGTCTGGGGCCGGGACGGCGACACGTGGCCCCAGGTCCTGGGCGAGAAGCTCGCGCCCCGGGGCTGGACCGTGGCCCTCGCCGAGCGCGGTACGGACGGCGCCACGCGACAGCTGCTGGGCGACGCGCCGTGGCTGATCGCGGCGGGTGCCGAGCCGGCGGCCGGGGAAGCGGAGACGGGGCCCGAGGCCACCCCCGTGGCCAGGCTGGCCGAGGACGTGGCGCACAACGCCGGAGCGTCGATCGGCCTCGCGGTCCAAGCCTCCGTGGCCGGGCACGACACGGCCGTGCAGATCGCCGCCTGGGGGCCCTGGGGCGTCCGGAGATCGCGCCAGACGGCCTTCCTGGCCGGCAGCGAGGGCGGGCGCCGGGCAGCGGTCGCAGCGGCCGCCTTCCTCAACCTCGTTCTGGCCAGGCACGGCCAGGCCCCCGCAGACAGGAGCGCACCGGTGCGCCACGCGGAAGGCCGCGCACGGCGGTCCCTTCTGGCGGACAATAGGCCGGACGGTGCAGGCCGCGACCACTGAGCTGGAGCGAAGCATGGGCAAGACGGACAGGATCAAAGCAGCCGACCTGGCGGCCCTGCCGCTCTTCGCCGGCCTGAGCGACTCGGACCTTGCCTCGCTCAGCGAATCCAGCGTTCGGCGCCGGCTGGCCGACGGAGAGACGCTCGTGGAGGTGGGCGACCCGATCTCCGAGGTCCACTGGCTGGAGGCCGGTCAGCTGGCTCTGCGTGTCTGCCATGAAGGTCGCTGGGTCCTCGTGGCGACGCTCAAGCCGGGCGACCTGCTCGGCTGGTCGGCTCTGCGCGAGGATCCGACGGCCCTCTCCAGCGCCCGGGCGATCGGACCGGCGGTGATGATCTCGATCCCGGCCTCCGGTCTGCTGGCCCTGCTCGCCGGCGGGTCACCCAAGTCGCAACTGCTGCTGCGCCGCCTGTTCGGGATCGCCACGCAGCACCTGGACGAGAGCCGCGCCCAGCTCCTCCAGCTCGGGCGCGAGGGGATCATCTCCGCCGGCTGACGGCCGCGCCGCAGGAGCGGGCGCATCGGCGTCGCGACGCGATCCGTTTCCGCGTCTACGATTGCGCCATGAAACTCAATCCTGAGCGACTCATTGCCTTCGCCCTGGCCGGCGGCGCCGTTGCCATCGTGGGGCTCCTGGCCCTCTCCTTCGTCATCGGAAGTCCCGAAGGCGACGGTCAGACGCCGACACCCTCGACCGTCGCGGTCGTCTCGCCCAGCCCGTCACCGACGCTCGCCGTCACGCCCGATTCGACGCCGACTGCCACGCCCGCCCCAACCGCCTCCCCCACTCCGGCCACGCCGCCGCTGCCGACGATGCTGGCCGCCATCGGCGATTCCTACACCCAGGCCTGGAGCACCTCGGCGGCCTACAAGCAGGACCACCCCGAGTTCTCGTGGGCGGTCGGTACGCAGAAGGGCGACGGCGTGTACAGCCTGCGCGAGCGGTTCGTGGCCCTGGGCGCGAACCTCGTCGTCGTCGACGCCGCGACCTCGGGCATGAAGATGGACGACGCCCCGCGGCAGGCTGGAGTGGTCGTCGTCGAGGCCGCCAAGCTGCCGCCGGGCTCCACGGTGTTCGTCACCATCGCCCTGGGCACCAACGACCTGTGCGACGACCCGATGACCGACCCCGCCGCGTTCGAATCGGACCTGCGGACGGCCGTCGCCATCCTCCGCCAGGGCCTTCCGGCGGGCAGCCACATCCTGATGCTGTCGATCCCGGACTTCGTGCACTTCCGCGACCTCACCCAGGCCAGCCCTGCAGCAGCGCAGTTCCTCGCCAAGTCGGGCAAGAACAACAATTGCCCGCCTTTCCTGGGCATTGAGACAACCTCGTCGCTGGCGCAGTCGACGCAGATGCTGGCCGACTACGACTCGATCCTGATCAAGGTCTGCGACGAGATCGAGGCCGCCGACGGGCCGTCGGGCAAGCTGCACTGCCGATCCGACCCGCTCCGGCTGGCCGAGAAGGATTTCGTCCTGAGCGATCTGGGCACGGTCGACTACTTCCACCCCTCGCTCTCCGGGCAGGCCAAGATGGCCGAGGCGGCCTGGCAGGCCGGCTACTGGGCCAGGCTACCCCTCCCGCCGGGCTGATCGGGCCTCAGGACGCGGCTTCGGCCTCCTGCTGGATGGCCCGAACGCTTACCTTGCCGGCGATCGAGCGCGCGACCTGTGACAGCGCTTCGGCAGCAGGCCCCGGCTCGCTCTGAGCGACGGCCGGGATGCCCACGTCGCAACCCTGGCGGACGGTGACGTCGAGCGGGATGCCGCCCAGGAAGTCGATGCCGTTGGCGGCCGCGAACTCCTCGCCGCCGCCTCGCCCGAAGATCTCGGTCGTCTCGCCACAATGGGCGCAGACGAAGCCGGCCATGTTCTCCACGACGCCCAGGACCGGGACGTTGACCTTCTCGAACATGGTCATGGCCCGGCCGACGTCCGACAGCGACACTTGCTGGGGCGTGGTCACCAGCACCGCACCGGTGAGCGGCACGGTCTGGGCAAGCGTCAGCTGGGCGTCGGAGGTGCCGGGTGGCAGGTCGACGATCAGGTAGTCCAGCTCTCCCCAATCCACGTCGCGCAGGAACTGCTGGATCGCCCCGCTGACCAGCGGCCCGCGCCAGATGACGGCCTGGTCGGCCGAGAGGAAGAACTGGATGGAGATGACCTTCACCCCGTGAGCTTCGAGCGGCCTTATCTTTCGCTCAGGGGTCGCCACCGGCTCGCCCGCGGCCCCGATCATCATCGGCACGTTGGGCCCGGTGATGTCCGCATCGAGCAGGCCGACCGAAGCCCCGGCCTGGGCCAGGGCCACGGCCAGGTTGACAGCCACAGTGGTCTTCCCGACTCCGCCCTTGCCCGAAGCTACGGCCACGACGTTCTTGACTCCGGGCAGCATCTGGGGCCCGGCGGGGGTAGACCTCCTCACCGTCGCGTCCCAGTTGACCTGAACATCCCGGGCCCCGGCCGAGCGGAGTGCAGCCTCCACTTGATCCTGGATCTCCTGCTTCAACGGGCAGGCGGGAGTCGTCAGGTCGACCGTCAGTGAGACCTTCGTCCCCTCTACCGATACGTCGCGGACCATGCCGCGGGAGACGAGATCGCCTCCCAGCTCGGGCTCCTGGACGGTGGCCAGGGCCTTCATGGCGGTTTCGACTGTCAGCTTGGGCATGGGCGGCGTTCCTCGAGGCAGCACGCTCGAACGGCGCGATTCTCTGGATATCCTAGGGCTTCGCTCGGGTATGTGTCGAGGTCGCCGTTCCCCGCATCAGCCGTCCCGCTCGGCGCGTCGGCGGGCGGCCGCTTCCATGAAGTTGTCGAACTTGCGGCCGCGGGCCACGGCCCACAGCGAGGTACCGAAGTAGAGCGGCAGGTACAGTGGTCCGTAGCGGCGCCACTGGCGGATGTGCTCCGCCTCGTGGGCCAGGATGTGCTTGTCCACGTGGCCGCGGCAGAAGACGTAGCGCCCCACGGCCTGAGCGTGTATCGGCGAGATGGCCGTGTCAAGGTAGCGGCCCACGCGCTCGTCCTCGACAAGGTAGGCCGTGACGTCGTCAAGCTGCACGACCCGAGTCGGCTGCCGAACGCCCGAACCGCGCATTACCATCCAGCCAAGGACGTCGCCGGGAAGGGTCCGCCAGGCCCAGCGCAGGCCCCTGGCCGCCTTCAGCCAGAGGTCGATCAGCTGGCCGGCCCGAGCGAAGACCACGGCTCTACGCCCCGCGACGGTCCGCCACCACCCGGCCGCCCTGCATGACGAAGACGATCCTCGCCTGATCGCGCCACAGCTCCGGCTCTGTCAGAGGGTCGCCGCTCACGGCGATCAGGTCGGCCTGCTTGCCGGCCTCCAGCGTGCCCACCTCGTCCGCCAGGCCGAGCAGCTCGGCGGCGTGGTTGGTGGCCGCCTGGATCGCCCTGAAGGGGCCCAGTCCGTACTCGGCCATGTAGGCCAGCTCGCCCGGCGGGTGCATGCCGTTGAAGCCGTCGGTGCCCATGATCACCCGCACGCCCCGCTCCACTGCGTGTAGGAAGCTTGCCTGCTGGCGCTCGAAGAGGTACCGCATCTTCTCGATCGCCCAGGGCGGCACCTCGCCGCGGGCAATCCGCTCTTCGTCCATCAGAGCGAAGTTGATGCTGAAGGTGGGGACCAGCGGCACCCCGCGCTCGAGCATCAGGTCGATCCCCTCGTCGTCGAGCAGGTCGCCGTGCTCGATGCTGGTGATGCCGGCCCGCAAGGCGTTCTTGATGCCGGTCGTGCCCTCGGCGTGGGCCAGCGTGCCGCGGATGCCGGCCGCTTTCGCCTCCTCCACGATGACCTCGATCTCTTCGATGGTGAACTGCGAAGCGTCCGGCGCATCGGCGGCGGAGAGCACTCCACCCGTGGCCATGACCTTGATCCAGTCGGCACCGGAGCGGATCTGCAGGCGCGTGGCGCGGCGTACCGCGTCCGGCCCATCGGCCACGCCGGACGGCAGGTCGGTCATCTCCGGGCCGATCGCGGCCCCCGAAGGAGCCCAGTCGTCGGCGTGCCCGCCGGTCTGGGAGAGGGGGCAGATGCTGACCTGGGTGCGCGGCCCTGGGAAGGCTCCCGAAGCGAAGGCGCGCTTGACCCCGGCCGGCGTGTAGCCCGCATCCCGGACTGTTGTCACGCCCGCTTCCAGGAAGTCGCGTCCGGTCTGGAGGCACCGCACCACGATGTCCGAGGCGGCGCGCTGGATCTGGTCGTGGACCGGCTCCAGGCGCAGGGCCAGGTGGACGTGGCAGTCGATGATGCCCGGCAGGAGAGTCAGCCCGTTCAGGTCGATCCGCTCGGCGTCCCTCGGCACCGAGACAGAGGCGGAGGGGCCGTCAGCGGCTATGCGGCCCTCAGCGTCCGTCAGCAGAGTCCCATCCGGCGTCGCGTCCGGCGAGCGGCCGTCGAGAAGCCGAGCGCCGATGAGGGCGACTGGTTTGTTCGGCGCTGACATTCTCGGGCCTCCAGATGCGTGTCGCGTGCGGCCCCCAGATCGTACAGCCTGGGACCGGCCATGCCCTCGGATCTCAACTCAGCCAGAACGCGGGGTTTGGCCGGCGGCGCCCGGGCCTTCGCACAGCTCCTTGAGACGCGCGAACTCCTGGCTCGACTGCTCGGCGATCTTGCGCTTCATGGACCGGCCGGCGAAAAGAGCGATCACGTTGACCGGGAAGCGCCAGCGCACGTCTGCCGTGTAGCTCAACCGCGTGCCGCCTTCGATCGCCTCCACGCGGTAGTCCACATCCACCCTGTTGACCCGGCTCTCCAGGTGGAAGCCGATGCGCCGGTTCGGCCCGAAGGCGGTGATGGTGCCCTCCATGTCGACCCCGCCCTCGGCATCCTCGACCCTCTCCCGGAAGGTCGTGCCTACCATGCCCGGCTTCTGGTCGATGATCTCGCCGCCGGCGACGCTGGTCATCCACGTCATGGCCTTCTCCGGGCTGGCTACCCAGCAGAAGACCGTCTCTACGTCGCTCCTGATGTCGATCACGAAGTCGATGCGCATGGCTCTTCTCAGGCCGGGCGCCCGATTGGCGGGCCGCCTACTCCGCTACCGCCACTGGTCGCGCGGGTCCGGCCGGATGGTTGGGGCCTGGGGCCTCACCCCGAAGCGCAGCGCGTGGCGGGACCAATCCGGGTCCTCCGGCTGCCAGGTCTGGGTGGCCTTGCCTGCGGCGTCGACGCGGACGATCGAGCCGTCGCTCTCGAGCACGAGTCTGCCGCCGTCGCCGAGCGGGATCTCGTGCCGCTTGTACTTGCGGCGAACGACGGGAACGGTAGGGGGCCAGGCGGGCGGAGCAGCGGCTTCGGCAGCAGGGGCAGCCTTCGCGGCGGCAGGCTTGGCCGGCGCGGGCTTCGCGGCGGGCTTCGCGGCGGTCTTCGGGCCCTGCTTCGCAGCCGGCTTCGTGGCGGGAACAGGCTTGGCCGCCGGCTTGGCTGGCGCGGCCTTGGCTGGCGCGGCCTTGGCTGCCAGCCTGGCTGCCGCGGGCTTCGGGGCGGCTGTCCTGGGAGCGACCTTCGCCGCCGGCGCAGGTTTGGCTGCCGCGGGCTTCGCTGCCGCGGGCGTCGGCGCCGGCTTGGCGGGCGCGGCCTTGGCCGCCGGTTTCGACGCGGGCCTGGCGGCCCTCGTGGCGCGCTTCGCTTCTGCTGCCATTCAGGCGCCCTTCCTCGATTGCGGCTGCCGCCCGTGGGCCGTCTCGACCACGCTCTGCCTCCTTCTCGTTCCGGGAAACCCAAGTCTATTGGAGAACGCCGAGCTTCACCCGCGGCCGCGCTTGTCCCGCAGCCGCGCCAGCAGCTCGTCATGGATGAGGCCGTTCGTCGCGACCGCCGAAGCCCCGTCGAAGCGCCGCTCTCCGTCCATTGTGCTGAAGCGCCCGCCGGCCTCCTCGATGATCACCAGCGGCGCCGCCCAGTCCCAGGGATGGGCGCCGGTTTCGACCATGGCCTCGGCAGCCCCCTCGGCCACCAGCATGTAGCCCCAGAAGTCACCGAAACCCCGCTCACGCCAGGCCTGAGCCAGGGTCGCGTCCAACCCCGGCATCAGCCCCGAGCGCATGTCCTCGGTGCGACTTCCGTACAGCAGCTGCGATTCCTCGACGCGGGGCACCCGGCTCACGGCAATCGGCCGTTCGCCCCGCCAGGCTCCCCCGCCCCGCCAGCCCATCCAGCGTTCGTGCAGAGCGGGCGCGCTGACGACTCCCAGCTGGACCTCTTCGTCCAGGGCCACCGCCAGCAGGGTTGCGAAGGCGGGCACGCCCCGGACGAAGTTGCTGGTGGCATCGATGGGGTCGATGTACCAGCACAGGCTCGAGTCACCCGAATCCGTCCCCTCCTCTTCGCCCACCAGGCAGCAGCCGGGGAAGGCCGCCCGCAGCCGATCGCGAGCCAGGCTCTCGATCGACCGGTCGATCTCGGTCACCAGCGTCTTGTCCGGCTTGGTATCGACGCGGATGTCCCGCCGGAAGCCCGCCAGCGACAGCTCGTCCGCTTCGTCGCAGACGGCCAGCGCCACCTCGAGCCAGTGGCTCACCTCGACCGCCGAAGGGATCCGTTCGCTCATGTGCGAAATCGTAACGGCAATCCGGGCGAATCGGACGGCTGCGGCGCACGACTCACTCGGGCAGCACTCGCCTCAGGCGCGGCTACGCAGATGACCGCAGTACGAGCGTTGGGTTGTCCGCTCCGGATGCCCGGGCCAGCATTCTCCATGGACCGCCACGGCGGCGTGGGGCCGAGGCGTCGATCCACACGGGAGGCCAGAGGCGTGAGGGCAATTCTCATCCAGGGCGTCGGAGCAACTGTCGCCGCTGCCATTCTGCTCGCATCCTTCGGGGCCGCCCCGGCGGCCGCCGCGGACCTCGATCTCGAAGTCCCGGTCTGGATGGGTGGCTACTCCATCGATGGAGATCCCTTCGTCGAGGAGACGGGATGCTTGAGCGGCCTCTCCGGCGGCGTTGTGCTGGGGGCAGTCTACGAGCATCGCTGCGCCCTGGAGTTCGATCTGTCGAGCGCCCCGGACGCCGCAACCATCACGTCGGTCTCGCTCAGGCTCCGGAACGGTGGCCCCGCCAGCTGCGGCGCCATCCAAACCTGCCCGATCACCCTGGCGGGTTACGCGGGCGATGGGATCGGCGCGCTCGAGGATCTCACCGCCGGCTCGACGATCCTCACGTTCAACGTCCCTAACGCGGTCTACAACGACTACGACGTCACAGCCTTCGTTCTGAGCCTGCTCGGCTCCAGCGAGCAGTGGGCCGGCTTCGTCCTCTCGAGCGAGGTCTTCATCGGCTGGCTCAGCGGCGGCAACTACCCGCCTGTTCTCAGGATCACCTACACCGTCCCGCCCACGGCCCCTCCCTCTGCGCCGCCGACCTCGACCGAGCCGGGACCTCCCTCCGATTCCAGCAGGCCCCTCGTCGAGCTGATAGCCATGCTGCTTCTGGTCGCGACCGGCACCCGACTGGTCGCCGTGCGCGTCAGCCGCCACTAGCCTCCACGCCGTCCCGACAAAGCAGAAGGGCGCCCTCACGGGCGCCCTTCGTTTCTCCGTGCCAAGACCGGGCCTAGAGACCCTTGAGAGCCTCCGGCAGCGGCTTGTGGAACTCGACCGGCTTGACGTGCTTGTCGACCAGGGCCCGGCTGCCCGGCACCCCCAACTGCTTGAAGAGGAAGTCGATCTTCTCAGCCTGGGCCTGCAGGATCACGTCCTTCGTCGGCAGGTCCCAGAGCTGGCGCTTGAACGGCCCGATCGCCTTCTTGCGGCTGGTGTAGACGAACTGGGCGTCCGTCTGGCCCTCCTTGCGCTCGCCGGCGCAGTTGGCAAAGACCCATTCCTCGATCGCCTTGTGCAGGTCGGCCGGGAAGGTCGGGTGCTCGTACAGGGCGTTCTGGAAGCCGGTGGCCAGGTGGATCTCGGAGGCACCGGTGGCCGGGAACTTGTGGAACATGTCGTCCGGCAGGGTGCTCGCGCCGTGCTGGACGGCGCCCGACAGGCCGTACTCGCGGGCGACCGTGGAGAGCTCGGTCAGGACGTTGAAGTCCAGAGCCACCTCCGCAACGGTGCCGTCGGCCAGCGGGGTGCCGCCGTGGCTGGTGCCGGTCTGGACCGAAACCTTGGACAGGCCGACGGCTCCGGGAGAACGCACCTCCAACTCGCGGTTGTAGCCGTCGAGGTAGGCCCTCAACTCCGCCGGGTTGCTGTTGGACTTGCCCACCTCGCCGATCTCACCGCCGACGCTGACGGTCACGCCGTCAGCCTCGAGAGTGCGGATCAGAGCGGTCAGCTCGGCCGCGCGCACGTAGTTCTCGCGCTGCTGGGCGTCGAGAGTGTCGTGCGAGAGGTCGACCAGCGTGGAGCTGTCGATGTCGATGTTGCGGTAGCCGGCGGCGATGGCGTCGCGGCAGGCCTTGCGAATCTCCTCGGTCACCTTCTCGGGATCCGCGGCGTACCTCTTGGCGTTGAACTGGTAGTGGTCGCCCTGGATGAAGACGGGGCCCTTCCAGCCGGCGGCGATGGCGCCCGCCAGGACGCTCGTGGCGTACTCGAAGACGCGCTGGTACGTGTAGGTCTGCTCCGAGCGGGCCAGTTCGAAGATGACCGCCGAGGCGTCCCTTTTCTCGGCCGTCTCGAAGATGATGCGGGCCATGTCGAAGGTCTGGGCGCGAAGGTTGATGGCCGGGACGGTCAGGCCTTCGTATTCGCCCCGGCCGCGGGCGATGTACATGTCGTGGATGCTGGCCGAACGGGCGCCCGTCTCCTGGCTGGCTTCCCAGACGATCCACTGAGCAGCCTGGCGCGTCGGCTCGTCTTCCGTGAAGGTCGCCGTCCAGGCGAGGTCATAGATGCCGCGCGTCCGAAGGGCCGCCTCGTCGACAACGACGAGCCGCTCTCCCTCGATGCGCACGATGCCGTCGAGGGCGGCGAGGAGCTCCTTGACGGAGCCGGCAACCTGGGGCATTTGCTATCGATCTCCTGATTCGATTGGGGCCCGGACGGGCGCGCAGGGCACACCGAAGCCGGGAACTGGTCCACTGATGACCCGGCAATGGTACCGCGCCGGGAAGTCGGGCCACCGTGCCGCATGGACCGTCAGGCGGCGCCGAGCGGCAGTTACGCGGCGGGCCGGTCGGCCGCCCGGGCGCGGATCTCAGCTGAGCGCCTTCACCGCCTCGCGCTCGATGGCCAGGCCCTTCTTATGCCGGGCGAAGAATTCGGCGAAACCGGCCACGTCTCGCGGGTCGGGCTTGACGGGCTTGCCGATGCTCCCGGCGATGAGCGAGTCCAGGTAGTCCGGCAGCGACTGCCCGGCGTCGGCGCGGAGCACGTAGGCGGCCAGCACGGCCATGCCCCAGGCGCCGCCCTCTCCGGCAGTGGCCGGGATGCTGACCGGGACGTCCAGCGCGGCGGCCATCATGCGCTGGCCCGTGTTGCCGCCCTTGAAGAAGCCACCGTGGCCGCGGATCTCCTCGATGACCACCCCCTCCTCCTCGGTCAGGATGTTCATGCCGGTCCGCAGCGAGCAGAGCGAGGCGTAGAGCATCGCCCGCACGAAGTTCTCCAGCGTGAACTTCGAATCCTCCCGTCGGACGAACAACGGCCGGCCCTCGGTGAAGCCGGTTATGTGCTCACCCGAAACGTAGTTGATGGACAGGAGGCCGCCCGCGTCCGGATCCCCCTGCAGGGCGAGCGGAAGAAGCTTGCCGTACAGGTCGTCGGGATCGGTCGAGCCGCCCAGCGCACCGGCCACCTGGCCGAAGAGCGCGATCCAGTCGTCGAGGTCGGACGAGCCGTTGTTGGAGTGGGCCATGGCCACGGGCTTGCCATCCGGCGTGACCACGATGTCGATCTCCTCGTGGACGCGCGACAGGCTCTTCTCCAGCACGATCATGGCGAAGACCGAGGTGCCCGCCGAGACGTTGCCCGACCGCGGCCGCACGGCGTTGGTGGCGACCATGCCCGTCCCTGCGTCGCCCTCCGGAGGGCAGAGCGGGATGCCGGCGGGGAGCTTGCCGGTGGGGTCGAGCAGCTTCACGCCTTCGGCGGTGAGCTTCCCGGCGGACTGGCCGGCGGGCAGCACCCGGGGCAGGATCTCACGCAGCTTCCAGCCCAGCTGACGCGGCTCGATCAGACCGTCGAATTTCGCCATCCGTGCGGCATCCCAATCGCCCGTCAGCGGGTCGATGGGGAACATGCCCGAGGCCTCGCCGACGCCCATCTTGTGCTCGCCGGTGAGCTTCCAGTGAACGTAGCCGGCCAGCGTGGTCAGGTGGGCGATCCGCGGCACGTGCGGCTGCTCTTCCAGGATCGACTGGTAGAGGTGAGCGATGCTCCAGCGCTGCGGGACGGCGAAGTCGAGGAGCGGCGTCAGCTCCGCGCAGGCCTGACCGGTGATGTTGTTACGCCAGGTGCGGAACGGGACCAGCAGCTCGCCGTCGCGGTCCAGGGCCACGTAGCCGTGCATCATGGCGCTGAACCCCGTGGCCGCCACCGTCGTCAGCTCCAGGGAGTAGCGAGCCCGGACGTCCTCGACCAGCGAGGCATAGCACGCGGCCAGGCCCTTCCAAACGTCCTCCGTGTCGTAGGTCCAGACGCCGTCCTTGAGCTGGTTCTCCCAGGCGTGCGAGCCTGAGGCGAGCGGCGTCGTGTCCGGGGCGATGAGGGCCGCCTTGATCCGGGTGGAGCCGAACTCGATGCCGAGGACAGCGCCGCCGGACCGGATCAGGTCCGCCGCGCTTCCCTGTTGCTGGTTCATCGGAACCTCCTCCCCACGTTCCGGGGCCCTGGGCAGATCGACCGATCCCCGGCACGCCGCCCTTCAGCGGTTCTTCTGGCCGTAGTAGGCCCCTGGGCCATGCTTGCGCTGGAAATGCCGCTCCAGGAGATAGAGGGCCATCGGCCCCGCCCCGGGATTGAGGCTCAGGGTTCGATAGGCCATGTCCGCCACTGCCTCCAGGGCAATGGCGTTTTCGACGGCCCTGGTCGCGTCGGCGCCCCAGCAGAATGGCCCATGGGAAGCCACCAGCATGGCCGGCATCTCGGCTGCGCTCAAGCCCAGGCCGTCCAGGGTCTCGATGATGACCACCCCGGTCTCGTGCTCGTACTCCCCGGCAACCTCGGACTCGCGCATCCGGCGCGTGACCGGAACAGGCCCGGGGAAGTGATCGGCGTGGGTCGTCCCCAGGGGCGGTATGGGCCGGCCCGCCTGGGCCCAGGCCGAGGCGGCCGTGGAGTGGGTATGGACAACGCCACCGATCTCCGGGTAGCGCTGGTACAGCAGCAGATGGGTCGGCGTGTCCGACGAAGGGCGGAGATCGCCCTCCACCACTTTGCCGTCGGTCAGCGATACCGCCACGAGCTCCTCGGGGCGCAACTCGTCGTAGGGCACTCCGCTGGGCTTGATGAGCAGCAGCCCGGCCTCGCGATCGACACCGCTGGCGTTTCCGAAAGAGAGGGTCACGAGACCGGCTCGGACAAGCTCCCGGTTGGCGCGCCAGACCTCGTCTCGCAACTCGCGCAGCGATCGCCCGGCCACGAGCGCTCTCTCCCGCCGGCTAGAGGCCGCGGGCCAGGCGGTAGTAGGCCTGGTTCCAGCGGATCTCTTTCTTGAAGGCCGGCACGGTGGTCTTGTCGTCGATGACAAGCAGCTCCACGCCGGCCATCTCGGCCAGGTCGGTCAGCGGCTCGATGCCGACGGCCTGCGTCAAGACGGTGTGATGGGCCCCACCGCCGACCAGCCAGGCCTCCGCGGCAGTCCGAAGATCCGGCTTCGGCTTCCAGACAGCCCGGGCCACAGGGAGTTTCGGCAGCGGGTCGCTGGGCACGATCTCGATC
>Ga0315550_1000825_pt1 | contig 19163 bp, 18 predicted proteins | sample SalMarSW160190MG_2_FD_203100 | JGI IMG/M metagenome (GOLD analysis project Ga0315550, IMG submission 203100) | Salt marsh sediment microbial communities from the Plum Island Ecosystem LTER, Massachusetts, United States - Salt Marsh Sediment SW1601-90 ... | reverse complement strand
CTTGGCGCCCCACGCCTCCTCCATCCTCTTTTTGGTTGTCGGAATACTTGCGCCCGGCTCTCCCGCGCAGGTAATCTTTTGGATGCTGAGCTCCTTGGCGACATCGATTCCCAATTTCCTGCGGGCAGTATCCGTCATCGCCCAGGAGGTCACCGGGAGCAAGTGGAACGGGTTCCTCTTCATCGGTATCGCCGACGGAGCGGCCAAGGGCGGAAGCCGCAAACCGGAGAGGAGGAACAAATGAACAGAAACAACCATCGCAGCCGGGGAGAAAGCAGGGAGTCGGCTCCAGGGAACAACGGCACCATCCGCTGCGCGGTCTACACCCGCAAGTCCACGGACGAAGGGCTCGAACAGGAATTCAACAACCTCGACGCCCAGCGGGAATCCGCGGAGGCGTATATCGCGAGCCAACAACACGAGGGGTGGGTGTGCGTCCCGGAACGGTTCGACGACGGCGGTTTCACCGGCGGCAACATGGAGCGGCCTGCTCTCAAGCGGCTCTTCGCCGGAATCGAGTCGGGCGACATCGACTGCGTGGTTGTTTACAAGGTCGACCGACTCAGCAGGTCCATCCTGGACTTCGCCCGCATGATGGAGCTTTTCGACAAACATGCCGTGAGCTTCGTCTCGGTCACCCAGCAGTTCAACACGACCAGCTCCATGGGGCGGCTCACCTTGAACATCCCTCTGTCCTTCACCCAGTTCGAACGGGAGATTATCTCGGAGCGCACCCGCGACAAGATGTCCGCCGCACGGCGCAAGGGCAAGTGGGTCGGCGGGATGGCTGTCGTGCAGGAACTGCTGACCCTGGACAAGTACAAGGACCTGGCTTTTGAGGGGCGTCTTAGGGGATACGATTTCGGGGGCATGACCACCCTGGCCGTGCGAGACGGCCACGAGGTCAGGAAGCGGACCAAGGAATTCATGACCAGCCTTATAGCCGAGGCGTTGCAGCGACGTCAGCTCGTGTTCCCCATCAAGGACCTGGAGATCGAGGATCAGTTCACCACCCACACCTACACGCTGCACGACGGCCGCATCGTCTACTCCAAGGGCAACGACCACATCATCGCCGCCGTGCGCTGCGCCATGTTGGCCCGGGAGCAGTCCGTCCTCAACCAAGTGGGCGAGGAGACGGTCTCCCTAGTGCCGCTGACGACCGCGCCGGTGTTTATCTGAGGAAGGTCTGGAGCTTCGAGCCGGTCTCGTCGATATCGAGGACGGCGTAGCCCACGTGAGCGTCGGGCAGGTTGATGTGCGTCATCCGCCGATGCCAGCGGGGCGCTTTGACGCCCCTTCCGAGGTCGATAGTATCTTCCGGACCCCGGCCGATGAAATCGAGTGTCTCGGCAACCCATGAAGCATCCGTTTTGGCGGTATCCAGACACGATTTTCTCACGGCGTCGAAACCGTCTCGAAGCCGTTTTTCCGCTTCATCGATGGTGCTTACCGCGAACGGATTCCAGACCATGCTGGCGGGCGCTCCCATGTGTCCGCTGACGGTGAAATCAGCCCCCGTCCGGGCACCGATGAGTTCCACGAAAGACTCCTTCCCCGTGCTGACATGGGAAACGAAGATGCGCACCATGGCCGAGTCCGCATCCCTCTCGACGGTTTCGACCAGGTCGGAGTACTGGGAAAGCGTGCTCCATATCTGGCCTCCACCCCCGGCAATGGACCGTTGCATCATCTTGGAGCCGGGAAGGACATTTCCGCCGAGCCCGTAGATAAACGCCGGTCCGATCCGGTACCCATGCCAGTGATGCAGGATGTGGAGGTTTTTTACAGCGCTATCGCCGCGGAAGAGCCGCTCGGCGATGTCCTTGTCCTCGTGGTTTCCCTAGATGGCGTAAACGGGAACATGGAACGAGTCGACTCCTTCGAGGAAGGATTGAAACGTGCCGAGCAAACGGTGCTCTCTCGCCGTCCTGATCATGTCGTTTCGGGAAAGTGCCAGGACTCGGTCTTGTTCGGTTCGCGGCAGATCGGACTGTGCGACGTGAAGCCGAAGCTCCCGGTCCGAGAGGCGCTCGAAACTCCCGTCGTCGAAAAAACCGAAGTCCCCGGCGTGGATAACCGCATCGGCCCTGACCCGGTCGGCCAGTTCGTCGATCACCCCGAGCCTTCCGTGTGTGTCGCTGATCAGCAGGAATGTCATGTAGCTATTCCGTCGATTCCGGGAGTTCGAGTAGGAACCGCCATGCCGGGGCCACCTCGATGGTCCCGCCGCCGGCATCAATCCGCTCGTCCTCGTTCCGGGTCACGATGGTTCCGGTTTTCAGGCCCAGTTCGGCCATCGCCTCACTCAAGGCCGCAGTCTCCCGTTTCCGCGTTTGCGGCTCTGCCAGGGACTCGCACACCTGGACCAGCATCCGTGGCCGGCCGCGCATCGGGACGATGAAATCGACCTCCCGGCCAGTCTTGGTCTTGTAATAGTAGATTTCCGGGTGAAGACGTCGAAGGGCCGTGAACACGAGGTTCTCAAGGAGATGGCCGGAGTTGACCAGAATTCCGGACGACACCGAAGTGACCAGTGCGTGATCGATGCAGTAGACCTTTTTCGGATTGGTGTTGCTGCGCGCGAGAGACGGGTCGAATATGCGCACGGTGAACAGGAAATAGGCGTCCTCGAACCACTCCAGGTAATCCGATACCGCGGACTTCGGAGCCTTGTGGCCCAGTGACTTAAGATAGCCCGTGAGACTGTTGACGGAGTAAAGCGAGGCCGTGTTGTCCACCAGCCAGTGCGCCAGATCGGTCACCGCCTTCGGGTGTGAAACGTCGTGGCGCTCGACCAAATCCCGAAACAGGATGGTGTGAAAGTATTCCTGGTGGGTCTTTATTCTCAAGCGGCGGGCAAGACCGGCGGCCTCGGGGAAGCCGCCGGTCTCCCAGTATTCCTCGAAGGCCTTCTGAACGAGGAGCCGCTTCTTCGTCGACAGCGCGCCTTCGCTCTCGATTCCTTTGTAGTCCAGGAATTCCCTGAACGAGAACGGAAACATTTCCCATGAGAGCGCCCGCCCGCGCATTTGCGTAGCGATCTCCTTCGACAGCATCCTGGCCGACGAACCGGCCAGATACACCTCGCATTTTTCCGTGCGCATCAAGCGATCGACGAAGGGCTCCCAACCGGGGGCGGCCTGAATCTCGTCGAAAAAGCAGTAGACCGTCTCGGTGCTTTTTTTTTCCGGGTAGATGGAGTAATAGGCCTCGGCGATCAGGCCGAGATTGTCCTGCCGCAGGTTGTGGAGGCGGTCGTCGAAAAAGTTCAGATACAGAATGTTCTGCCGGGGGACCCCTCTGTCCAAAAGCCGCTGAATAACCTGAAACATGTAAGTCGACTTGCCTCCCCGGCGCACCCCGATGCAAACGGCGGCCTTGCCGCTGACCGTCTCGATACGCAAACGCCGGGGCACCCCAGTCTCCAGCCGGGTTTCCTGGAAGTCCAGGATGATGGATTTGATCGTCTCTATCATAGGGTTACTCCTGGTCATAGTTCTTTCCGGTTTCAGCATCATCCGGTCATAAATATAGCCGGTTTTATCTCTAAGTGTCAAAGGATATTTCCGGATACGATCTGAACTTTCCCAGCCCGACCGTCCAGTTCCATGTCCGGCAAAAACCGGTGCTTCAGGCGGGACGGGTGTTGCCTGTGGCCGCCGCGTTCCCCCTGCTGATCATTGGACTGATGGTCTTCCGTAAGGCAAGGCAGCGTCACAGAAGGGGGTGAGCGTGAAGAAAGGCAACGCGAATATGAAGAATATGGCCAGAGAACTTTTCAACAGGAGCGAATATGCGGCTGATTAGCCTTGGAATGCACAGGTGGTTTGACCATGCCTCTGGTTTAACCACATTTTTCTATCGTTTGATTTTCACTATTACACAGGCGGTTAAGGATTCCCGTTTTTTGCTCCCTACCACCGGCAAGTTCAGGCGTTTCTGGCTGGTTCATTTCCAAAAGGAATATATTAAGGGTCAAATTCTTGCCCGCGAAGGCGATTGCCGGCAATTCGGCGCCTGCTGCAACCTGCTCTTCACCTGTCCGATGCTGACAAAACCAGGAAGATGTTTTGTCTATGGCTCCTGTCGCCCGCAAGCCTGCAAGGTCTTTCCGATAGATCGGCGGGACATTGATGAGATAAATCTTTGCGGTGGTCATTGCGGGTACCGTTTCAATAATGAAGATTCTCTAAAAATTTGTATAATAGGAAGATACTTATATGTTTCACCAGTGCGCCGCCTGGATTGCAAGTACCGTTGGCCAGTGGGGGTATCCGGGCATCGTGATGCTCATGGCCCTGGAGTCTTCTTTCTTTCCGTTTCCCAGCGAGGTGGTGATCCCGCCGGCCGCCTACCTTGCCGCCACCGGGAAAATGAACATCGGGATGGTCATTCTTTGCGGCACCTTGGGAAGCCTTTTCGGGGCACTTTTCAACTATTGGCTGGCAGTGAAATTTGGAAGGCCCTTTTTTGAAAAATTCGGAAGGTACTTGCTGGTCAATCCCCGGTCTCTGGCAAAAGCGGACCGTTTTTTTCGGCGAAGGCGGACCCTGTTTCCCGGTGGTTCTGTTTGCCGTTCTCTGGTTCTTTGTAGGGAAAACAAAGAATTTGGCCCTGTTTGAGGCAACCTGGGCGGCGATCCTCGGCCTGGCTGTCAACCAGTTGATCGGTCTGTTCTATTTTCACCAGCGCCCTTATATGATCGGTCTTTGCGCCCCGCTTTTCCCCCATGGCCCGGAGACGTCCTTTCCCAGCGACCACGCCACACTGATGTTCGCGGCCGCGTTCTATCTGCTCCTGGCCCGGCGCTGGGCCGCTTGCGGTGTCCCGCTGTTGGCGGTCGCGGTCTTGACCGCCTGGGGACGGGTGTACTGCGGCATCCATTTCCCCCTTGACATGGCCGGCAGTCTGGTGGTTGGTTTAATGAGCGTCGGATTGACGCGTCTGGTCGCAAAGCCGTTGAATCCATTGAACGAGCGACTCATCCGGATAGCCGACCCGTTGGCGAGTCGATTGGTTCAAACAAAAAAGCGCGGAGCAAGGGAAGGTTAACCCGGATGCACTACCTGAACACATTACTGGCCCTTATCACCCATCATCCAGGGCTGGCCTACGGAGCGGTTTTTCTGGTTTCTCTATCCGAATCCCTGGCCCTGGTCGGACTGCTGGTTCCAGGCACGGTGATTATGTTCGGCGTCGGCGCGGTTGTGGCCACGGGCAGCCTGGGGCTTGCGCCCGTCCTGTTGCTGGCCATGGCAGGGGCCATTGCCGGCGACGGCGTCAGCTACTGGCTGGGACATCACTACAAAGAAAGACTGATGGAGATCTGGCTCTTATCCCGTTATCCCGGCATGCTGCGAAATGGCGAGGCCTTTTTTCACCGGCATGGAGGCAAAGGCGTCCTATTTGGGCGTTTTGTGGGTCCGGTACGTCCGGTCATCCCGGTGGTGGCGGGAATGCTGGGTATGAGCGCAGTGCATTTTGGCGTCGTCAACGTGCTTTCTGCCATAGGCTGGGCTTTCGTCTATATTCTGCCCGGTGTTTTTTTCGGCACTTCGCTGGCGGTCGCCGGGGCGGCCAGCACGCGCCTGGCCGTACTTGTTTCTATTCTGGTTGCCAGCATATGGGGCTTCATTTGGTTAGCCCGTAAGCTGGTATCACTGCTCGAACATAAAGGGCCGGTTTGGCTTTCCGTGCTGAAACAATGGTCAATCGCGGAAACGCCGGCTCACAGATACATGCGCCCTCTAAAACGATTTTTTTCCTTTCTGCTTTTTCGCCGACAGGGAGAAGAGTTGCTGCTCGGCTTTTTGGTCCTGGTGCTTTTTGCGGCAGGATGGGGGTTTTTAGGTGTCTTGCAGGATGTCCTGGCCGAAGACCCGCTGGTGGTCGCGGACCAGGCGGTTTACTATTTTCTCCAATCCCTTCGAACCCCCTGGGCGGACAGCGCCTTTGTGGCCATAATGGAGCTTGGCGATTCCTTCGTGAATGTATCTCTGGCCTGCGCGGTGCTCCTCATTCTCATTGCCAAGCGATGCCACCGTGCCGCAGGGTTCTGGGCATTGACCGTGATCGGAGGTCTGTTGGGTGTTCAATTGCTCAAATGGACCATCCATTTGCCGCGTCCCTTGACCATTTACCATGGGGCCTCGGCCTATGGTTTTCCCAGTGGCCACACGACCATGAGCGTGATTCTCTATGGGTTTCTCGCCATTCTGCTTGCCAGACGGCTTGCCGGCGCGTGACGATGGGGATTGTTTTCCAGCGCCATGAAAAGGATTTGGCATTTTACGCCCCCCGCCACGACGTGCGGACCATGCTGCTATCGGCCTGGCAGGCAGATGGTTGGCGCGATTTTCCCGCCCGGCGGATTGACATGGAGGGCGAGCCTGAGCAGCCCCTTACCGTCCAGTGGGCCGGGCCATCCGATGAGCTGGCTCGATTTTTAATGAGTAATGGATGGCAACGGCCGCCGTCGCTGAGCCTGAAAAGCTTCTTCGGGATGTTTGCCTCGGAAACGCCGGTTGCAGAACTGCCGGTTTTGCCGCGACTTCACGACGGCAGGGCGGAGCGTTTGCGCCTTGTTCACACGGACCAGGACAAGCGCCTTGTGCTCCGCCTGTGGCCGGCCGATGTAACAATCTCCGGAGACGATACTCCCTTTTTCATAGGGACAGTAGAGGAACAGGACCGTCATCAATTAGCGGGACTGGTCATCACGGCAAGGGATACGGGCGAGTACGAGCGCCCCCTGAATGTATTGGAACAGGTACTTGGTGGTCGATTTGCCGTGGGAATGGTTCAGCGGACGGACCCTGAAAATCGAGCCGACCGCGCGCATCGCCGGTTACGCTGGCGGGGCAAGGTGTTACTGTCAGGCTCATGCTTCCCACTCTGATATTTCGCCTATAAATCAGAAAAATATTCCCTTCCCTCGTTTTCTTCATCCTTTTTTCATCTTGGTCTGGTATATTCCCAACCAAGTGCTGCCCGATGAAAAAACGGGCTGCATGATGACGAAAAAATTGGACAATTCAGATGAAGGAAAGGAAACATGAGGTCCTCTTTTCTCCCGTTTTCCAAACCGGCCATCAGTGAACAGGAAATCGACGCGGTGGCCGAAGTCCTGCGCTCCGGCTGGATCACCACCGGCCCGAAGGCAGCCGAATTTGAAGAGGCTTTTAAAACCTACTGCAATGCCACAGGAGCGTTGGCGCTGTGTTCAGCCACAGGAGGCATGCATCTTTTGCTGGCGGCTTTGAGCATCGGTCCCGGGGACGAGGTGATCACCCCCTCCATGACCTGGGTCTCCACCGTGAACCTCATCATGCTTGCCGGGGCCACGCCGGTTTTTGCGGATATCGACCGTGAGACGCTGATGGTTTCGGCCGAAACCATTGAACCGCTCATCACCGAGCGTACCAAACTGATCATCCCGGTGCATTTCGCCGGAGCTGCAGCGGATATGGGACCTTTGCACCAACTGGCTTTAGAAAAAGGCATCCATCTGGTCGAAGACGCCGCGCATGCCGCCGGCACTGAATACCGGGGAGAAAGGATCGGGCGGCGAGGCACGGCCATTTTTTCTTTTCACCCCATCAAAAACATGACCTGCGGCGAGGGCGGGATGTTTTGTTCCGACGACCCCGAACTCCTCGAACGCATCCGACGACTGAAGTTTCACGGCCTCGGCGTGGATGCCTACGACCGAACCATGCAGGGTCGGTCTCCCCAGGCCGAGGTTCTGGAGCCGGGGTTCAAGTACAACCTGACCGACATGGCGGCGGTCCTTGGCTTGGGGCAATTAAACCGGCTCGATGAATTCATCGAAAAACGGGCGCTGCTGGCCCGCCGCTATCAGCAACTGCTGGCTGACGTAGATGAGATTCTGCCGCTTGGACTGTCGTCTTATCCCATGCGCCACGCCTGGCACCTGTTCGTTGTCCGACTGGACACGAAGCGGGTTGGCATGGATCGGGAGACCTTCATGGCGGAGCTGAAAGAACGCAATATTGGCACCGGTATCCACTTTAAAGCAGTGCACGCTCAGAAATATTACCGAGAAACATTGCGCCTTCCAGAAGGCGCCCTACCGAACACCGAGTGGAATTCCGAACGGATTTGTTCGCTTCCCCTGTTTCCGGATATGTCCCTGGAAGATGTGGACGACGTGGTGGCGGCCATCAATGAGGTGCTCGCATGAGTGCGCCAGAGCTTTCCGTCGTCATCGCGGTTTACAACGAAAAGGACAATCTGCATGAGCTTATCGACCGCTGTCTTGCCGCCTGCAAAAAAACCGGCCGCGGTTTTGAAATCATCCTGGTGGATGACGGGAGCAGGGACGGCTCCCGAGACATCATTTTGAAAGCTGCTGATCATCACGCCGAAGTAATCGGCGTGATTTTAAACCGAAATTACGGCCAGCACGCAGCGGTTTTCGCCGGACTGGAACAAAGCAAAGGCAGTATCGTCGTCACTCTGGATGCAGACCTTCAGAACCCTCCCGAAGAGATCCCCAGATTGGTCGCTGAAATGGATCGCGGTGTCGATGTGGTCGGCACGGTACGCGAAAACCGGCAGGACTCCTTATTCCGCCGTGGTGCATCGTCACTGGTCAACAAACTTGTCCGGCAGACCACCGGGGTGATGATGCATGACTACGGCTGCATGCTCAGGGCTTACCGGCGGCCGGTTGTCGAGGCTATGCTCCAGTGCCGGGAACACTCAATTTTTATTCCCATTCTGGCCAACAGTTTTGCCGGCAGCACCGCTGAAATATCCGTCAAACACGCCTCGCGGGAAAACGGTGAATCCAAGTACAGCCTTTTTAAACTGATTTCGCTTCAGTTCGACCTGCTCACCTCCATGTCCACTTTTCCCCTGCGCTTGCTTTCATTCCTGGGAGCGCTAATCGCAGCCATCGGCATCGGCTTCGGCGTTCTGCTGATGGTGTTGCGATTTGCCTATGGTGCCGCGTGGGCCGCAGAGGGAGTATTCACGCTTTTTGCGGTGCTCTTTATCTTCATAGGGGCGCAATTTATCGGCCTCGGCCTGCTGGGTGAATATATCGGCCGAATCTACCACGATGTCCGAAGCAGACCTCGCTTTTTCATCCACGAAATCCGGGGCGCAAGCCCCAGCGATGGTTGCGGCGGACAACTCAGCGCCAAATCGTAAGCTAGACCGCAAATCGGAAATTTTGAACTTAAATTCAGGAGAAACCCATGAAAACCGTAGTATTTGCTTATCATAATATCGGATGCATCGGCATCAAAGCCCTTCTGGCCCATGGGTATGAGATCCAGGCGGTCTTTACCCACGAGGACGATCCGCATGAAACGATCTGGTTTCAGTCGGTGGCCGAATTGGCAGCCGTCAACGATATCCCCGTCTATGCGCCGGAAGATATCAACCATCCGCTCTGGGCGGAACGTATCAGGGAATTAGCGCCGGACATTGTTTTTTCTTTTTATTACCGCAAGATGGTTGGCAAGGAGATCCTCGCCATACCCCCGAAGGGCTGTCTGAACCTGCACGGCTCACTATTACCCCGGTATCGGGGCCGGTGCCCGGTGAACTGGGTGTTGGTCCATGGCGAAAAAGAAACCGGGGTCACCCTGCATTACATGACGCCACGGCCTGATGATGGCGACATTGTCGGTCAGCAGCGAGTGCCCATCGACGAAAGCGACACGGCCTTGAGCCTGCATGAAAAGATCGCTGCGGCAACGGGCGATCTGCTGGCCGAAATACTGCCAAAGATACGGGAAAACAGGGTTGATCGTATCCCTCAGGACGAATCGGCGGCAAGCTATTTCGGCGGCCGCGGGCCGCATGACGGGCTAATCGACTGGACCCAAAACGCAACCATGGTCCGAAACCTGGTAAGGGCGGTGACCCGCCCCTATCCCGGCGCTTTTTCCTTCCTGGGAGACCGCAAGTGCATCTTCTGGGATGTAGCGCTGGCGGGAGCATCAGCGGGGGGTGCCCCTGGCGGCATACTGTCAACAGATCCTCTTCGAATCGCCTGTGGTGACGGCGCGGTAGAGGTTCGCTATGGCCAGAGTGAAAACGGCGTCTACATGAGCGGCCGGCAACTGGCCCTGGAACTCAACCTGGCCGTCGGCATCCGATTCAACGGCAAGACCGGGACGGTAACGGAGGAACGTCGTAAAAAGCATGTTCTGATCCTTGGCGTCAACGGCTTTATCGGCAATCACCTGAGTGAGCGGCTGCTGGAAAGCGGACGCTACGAAGTCCACGGCATGGATCTGTGCTCGAGCAGCATCGGGCATCTGATGGGGCATCCGGATTTTCATTTTACGGAAGGGGATATCTCGATCATGCGGGAGTGGATCGAGTATCATGTTCGCAAATGCGATATTGTCCTGCCGCTGGTTGCCATTGCCACACCCATTGAGTATGTACGAAACCCGTTGCGGGTATTCGAACTGGATTTCGAGGAAAATCTGCGGGTCGTGCGGTATTGCGTCAAATATGGGAAACGGCTGATCTTTCCTTCCACTTCGGAGGTCTATGGCATGTGCACGGATGACGAATTTGACGAGCAGCGCTCAAACTTTGTTTTGGGACCCATCCATAAACAGCGCTGGATTTATTCATGCAGCAAGCAGATGCTGGATCGGGTGATCTGGGCTTACGGCAAGAGCCAGGGCCTGCAATTCACCCTTTTCCGACCTTTCAACTGGATAGGGCCGAAGCTCGACTCCCTGCAATCCGCTCGGATCGGCAGCTCCCGAGTGATCACCCAGTTCATTCTGAACCTGGTGGAAGGCTCCCCGATTCGACTGGTGGACGGCGGCAGGCAGGAGCGTTGTTTCACCGACTTCAGGGATGGCATCGACTGCCTCTTCAGGATCATCGAAGACAAGAATGGTCAATGCAATGGACGGATCTTCAATATAGGAAATCCAAATAACGAGTACAGCATGGCAGCCCTCGCCGATATTCTCCGGGAAAAATTCGCCGGTCATCCGCTTCGGTCTCATTTCCCTCCGGATGGCGGAATTCAACGCATTGAGGCCCGGGCCTATTACGGGTCAGGCTACCAGGACGTTCATCATCGGCGGCCATCCATTCGCGAGGCGCAAAGCATTCTGGGGTGGGCGCCGAAGGTGCCCTTTGAGCAGTCCGTCGAAGAGGCGCTGGATTATTTTCTCAATACGGCGGTAGGTTGTGCAGCGGAGGAATCATGTGCCATGTCGGACTGCGAGTAGATGTCGATACGCTGCGGGGCACCTGCATCGGGGTTCCGAACCTGATCGATCTTTTGGCCCGGCATCATATCCGGACCAGCTTCTTTTTTTCAATGGGGCCGGACAATATGGGACGGCATCTCTGGCGCCTGATGCGGCCAGGGTTTCTGATCAAGATGCTCAGGACGCGGGCGGCCAGCCTTTACGGCTGGGATATTCTGTTGCGAGGCACCCTGTGGCCCGGCCCGATGATCGGCCGGCGTTGCGCGGATCCGATTCGCAAGGCCGCAGAGGCTGGGCATGAGGTTGGACTGCATGCCTGGGACCATCACCGGTGGCAGATGAAGCTTGAAAAGATGGACCCGCCCGCCATCGCTGCTGAAATCCGTAAAGGTTACGAATTGCTGACAGACATCCTGGGGAAAGCCCCGGAATGTTTCGCGGCCCCTGCCTGGAAGGTTACACCTGAAGCGCTTTTTGTGCTGGAGCAGTTTCCTTTTCGGTTCGAATCCGATTGCCGCGGGCGGTCGATTTTTCGTCCGTTGGTTGACAACCGGCGTTGTCGTCATGTGCAGGTGCCGACCACCCTGCCGACCTATGATGAACTCGTCGGCCGGCAGTGCACGCCCGAGACTTACAACGACCACCTTTTGGATATGATTCGACCCGATCAGCTCAATGTGCTGACCATCCATGCCGAGGTGGAGGGGATTGGTTGTCTGGACCTGTTTCAGGATTTTTTGCTCAAGGCAGGAGAGCGGGGTATTGCCTTTGCGCCCCTTGGCGACGTTCTCGCCAAGGCCGGGAAAATAGAGGAATCAGACATGGATAAAGGGACACTCGCCGGCAGAGACGGATGGCTTGCTTGCCAGGCTGGTACAGCTGCATTGGATATTCACGATAAGGTCAGTAAACAATGAGCACATCACATAAACGCTATATTCTTTTGCTTCTGTCATTCTTTCTGCTCGCCTACATCCTGCCCCTTGGGGCGCGCGATCTGGCTGTGCCGGATGAAACTCGCTACGGCGAGATTCCCCGAGAGATGATCGCAAGTGGCGACTGGATTGTTCCTCACCTGAACGGCCTGCGCTACTTTGAAAAACCGGTGCTGGGCTATTGGGTGCATGCCGGCTCACTTCTGCTTTTCGGGGAAAACAATTTCGCCGTGCGCTTGCCGTCCGCGTTGGCTGTGGGGCTGTCGGCCCTGTTGATATACTTGTTGGTAAGGCGCGTGTCCCGTCGTGAAGATGAAGATGATGGTTTTACGGCTATTCTGGCCGCCCTTGTCTTTTTATCCTGTTTCGAGGTTTTCGGGGTGGGCAACACCACCGTGCTGGACAGCCTGTTCGCATTTTTTCTGACGGCCACCATCACCGCTTTCTATTTTGCTTCTGAAGCACCGCCAGGATCGGCACGGGAAAAAGGCTTCTTGCTGCTTGCCGGTCTGGCTTGCGGTCTGGCCTTCCTGACCAAGGGTTTTCTCGGATTCGCCGTGCCGGTTTTGGCAGTGGCGCCCTACCTGGTCTGGCAGCGCCGGTATGCCGACTTGTTTCGCATGAGCTGGCTGCCGATTCTAACCGCTGTTTTGGTGGCATTGCCATGGAGTATCGCAATCCATTTACGGGAACCTGATTTCTGGCGTTTTTTTTTCTGGAACGAACATATCCGCCGTTTTATGGCCGAAAATGCCCAACATAAAAAATCGTTCTGGATTTTCTTTCTGACGGCGCCGGCAATGTTTAGTCCCTGGGCGTTTGTGGCCCCCGCAGCCATACCGGGAATTAAAGCCCGATTGTTTGAACAGGGGCCACAAAGCCGTTTGCTGAAATTTTCTCTTTGCTGGCTGGCGCTGCCGTTTTTGTTCTTCTCTCTTTCAAACGGAAAGCTTTTGACCTACATACTTCCCTGTTTTCCGCCTTTTGCCATTCTCATCGCTTTTGGGCTATTGCACGTGCTCAAAAAAGAGTCGCGGAACAGGCTTTTCAAGTGGGGGATTGTTGTCAACGCCGGGCTATTCGGTCTGATCCTGGTTGCATTCCTGTATGTTCAACTCTTTGGTTTCAATGGGTTTCGACCTTACAGCCAGCCGTGGAAAGCGATGATGCTCGTCAATGCCCTCATTTTTTTTGTTCTGTTCCTCGTTTGGGCTTTCCGAAGCCAGAGAGGACATGGCAAAACACTTGTCTTCGGTTTTGCGCCGCTTCTGCTTTTTTTTGTTATCCACTTCACGATCCCGGATCAGACCATTGAGGCACAATCGCCCGGCCCGATTCTGGAGCAACACAAGGAAGACATTGCGGACGAGGATGTTGTCATTTCCGACGAAAATTCGATCGGGGCGGTCGGCTGGTATCTGAAACAAAGCAATGTTTACCTGCTTGGCGGGGCGGGTGAACTTGCTTATGGACTGGGTTATAAGGATGCGGATGGCAGATTGCTCGACATTCCCTCCGCAGTCGACCTGATTCAACACAACCGGGGCAAAACAGTACTGATCGCCAGGAAGAAAAATATCGCCCGCTGGCGGGATCAGCTTCCCCAACCTGTTTTTCAGGATCAGAGCGGTCCTTCCGGGTATGTTCTCTGGAAATATTGACAATTAGTGTTTGCGAGGTTTTCAGGGCCATACTATGCCATTGCGCCATGCGTTTTCAGAACATTGGTGATATGTTTGAAATTATAGATGAAATTTGCTATTCAAAAACAATGGGGGTCTGTCTTGCCCTTATGGGGGAAGACCTGACGATAGCGGTTAATGATTAAGGATAACAATGGCCAGATACCTGCCTCTCATTATTTTTGGCGTACTGCTCAATGCTTCGGCTCAATTGGCCCTCAAGCAGGGAATGCGTCAGATCGGCTATTTTGACTTCAGTTTGCAAAACTGCGGCCGCATTCTTTTAGCGGTGGCTGCGAACCCTTTTATATTGACCGGGCTGGGGTGTTACATCGTCAGCGTCGCGGTCTGGCTGCTGGTGCTTTCCAGGGTCGAGGTGAGCTATGCCTATCCGCTTCTTTCCATCGGCTATATCGTCACGGCTTTCGCTGGACAAATGTTTTTTCATGAAGGTATCGGCGCTACGCGGTGGGCAGGTATTATTGTTATATGTATAGGTGTTTGGCTGATTACGCGGTCAGCGTGAAAGGTCGGACTCATGACCTACCGGTCACGGTGGTAAGAGATGGTGTGGGATCAATCTCAGGGAGCACACGGTCGTGAGAATCTTGCTTGTTGATGATGATAATTCGTTGTTGGATCAGATCCGGCAAATTTTAACAAGCCAGCGCTATGTCGTGGAGACGGCAACGGATGGGGAAGAGGCGCTGGACAAATTGTTTGATACCCCTTTCGATGCGATCATTCTCGACATCCTGATGCCGAAAATCGACGGGTTGACCGTCCTGGAACAAGCGCGAAAGGCTGGGGTCGATACGCCTGTGATCATGCTCACGGCAAAGGGCGATGTGAATGACAGGGTGAAGGGCCTCGACCTCGGTGCGGATGACTACCTGGCCAAACCGTTTTCCCTGGATGAGTTATTGGCCCGCGTGCGTGCTTTGCTTAGGAGATCCGGAGGCCAGTGTGAATCCGTCTTGCAGGTTAAGGACCTGGAGCTTGACACGGTAAGCCGCAAGGTGACTAAGGGTGGAAAACCAGTCGAATTGACCCCCAGAGAGTTTTCCATCTTTGAGTTTCTCCTACACAATAAAAACAGGGTCGTCTCACGTTTCAGCCTGGCCGAACATGTATGGGGGGACGATTTCGATCCCTTCACCATGTCCAATTTCATGGATGTTCATATCAAGAATCTTCGTCAAAAAATCGGTGATTCAGGCCAAGGTAAGATCATCCGAACCATCCGCGGCGTAGGGTATATCATCGGAGACGCAGAACAATGACCGTCAAGACAAGGATCACACTCTTTATTGTCGGGGCCGGCTTCGTTTCCAGCGTATTGTTTTCCATTGTTGTGTTTTATGAATTGATAGAGCAACCTTTCGAACTTCTGGATACCGTACTGAAAGAGGAAGCGGACAGAAGAACCAGAATGATTGTAAAAAAACAAAGAGAGTCAGATTCAGGGCGTATGGATTCCGCTTATGAGGCAATGGATAAGTATTGGATCGAGATTTACGAGCAAGACGCCCAGAAGATGGTTTTCCAGTCCGGCCTGGCAAAATCAGTAAAGCTTCCTCCTGTAAAACCAGGTTCCAGCGCTATTGCCAGCACAACCATCCCACGCGAACAAATCAACCTGGACCAGGACAGCAGCCGGGAAGTGACCTTTCGGGTCAGGACCTTTTCGATTGAATTAGACGGCCGGGCGTTCGTTGTGCAGATCGCCCGGTCCATGGAAAAACTGGACGAAGAAATATGGGATCTGGTTTTCGGCATTCTTGCCGGGTTTATTTTTTCCATCCTGGCGTTGATCGTCATAGCCCGCTTCATAGCCGGCAAGATCTTACAGCCGATTGGTAGAATCAAAAATCTGGCTCAAGCGATCAGTGAAAAGAATCTTGAGGAGCGGATACCGTCCGGAGAAGGACAGGATGAATTCAGCGAACTGGCAAGGACCATCAACCGGATGCTGGACCGGCTGCAATATTCTTTTGTAAGGCAGAGGAATTTTCTCTTTGATGCCTCTCATGAATTGAAAACACCGCTCACCACCATACGGCTCGCCGTCGATGAAATTGGTTCCCTTGACGAGGGGAATCTGCCGTCCCTTGTCAGGAATAACTTCCTCAGATTAAACAATCAGGTGTTGCGCATGGAGCGACTGGTCAAGGATCTGCTCAACCTTTCATCCCTGGAAACATTATCCAGTATCGATCCAAAACCGGTTCAAATAAGCGAGCTGCTGTCATCCTTGGCTGGGGAATATAGATTCCTGGCCGATTCCCGTAACATTAAAATCGACATTCGGCTTCCCAAGGGGCTTGTTATCCAGGGAGATGGAGAAAAACTGCACCGCGCGTTTTCGAATATTCTGGGCAATGCCGTCAAGTATAACGTGGATGGAGGACAGATTACCCTGACGGGCGACCACTCCGCTGCCGGATTGGCAGTAACCGTCACCAACACAGGCCCGGGCGTTGCCGAGGCGGAAATACCCAGGGTATTCGATCAATTCTACCGGGTCGAAAAGTCCCGATCGATCGAGCATGGCGGCTCTGGCCTGGGGTTGAGCATCGTCAAAAGGATTGTTGAGCTTCATGGCGGAACGGTGAAGTTTGAGAGCCAACCAGGGGCCTGGACCCGGGTAACGGTTTCTCTGCCCCGGCGCCGGGATACGACCTCACCATGAAAAGCAACGGGACAAGCCTGCCGCAATGGAAACAAGCTTTTCAGGGCAACGTATTGGCCTTTGGCTTGGTCAGTTTTCTCACCGACTTTTCAACCGAGATGATTTACCCGCTTTTGCCGGTCTTTTTCAGTGGGTTCATGCCGTCTGCCGCTGTTGCTGTGTATATCGGCCTGATGGAAGGTCTGGCGGAAAGCACCGCCAGCCTGCTCAAATTTTACGCCGGCCATCTCAGCGACCGCCTCGACCGGCGCAAACCGCTGGCTCTCGCCGGTTATGCGATTTCCAGCATTATCCGCCCATTTACAGCCATTGCCACCGCCGGCTGGCATGTGGTGGCTTTTCGCCTGTGTGACCGCATCGGAAAAGGAATTCGAACTGCCCCTCGGGATGCCTTGCTCAGTGAATCGGTCACCGCAGATGTCCGGGGGCGGGCTTTCAGCTTTCATCGATTGATGGACCATACCGGCGCGGTGGCTGGTCCGTTAGCAGCGACAGCCTTTTTATACCTGATGCTGGGCCACGCCATGTTGTGGCAACATGGAAATAGTGAAGCTGGCCCCAAGGAGATGATTGCTCTACGCTGGTTGTTTGCCTTGGCGGCCCTTCCCGGCCTTGCGGCAACTATCTCTTTGTGGAGACTGGTCCGAGAAAGGCCCCATCCTGTCAGAGCACTGGATGTGGACAAGGAAGGTCTACCCCGCGAGCGATCAAAGCTTACCCCCAAGTTTTTCATCTTTCTGTCTGCGGTGATACTGTTTACCCTTGGCAACAGTTCCGATTTGTTTCTGATTTTTTACGCTCAAACTCGATTTGGCCTAGGTCTCGGATGGGTGATCAACCTGTGGGTCCTGCTGCATCTTTCAAAAATTGCTTTCAGCCTGCCCGGCGGCTGGATCGCTGATCGGGTCGGTCGAAGAGCAGCAATTATCTCAGGTTGGTTGATCTATGCAGTTGTTTATTGCGCAATACCTTTTAGCGCTCATTTTTGGACGGTATGCTTGTTATTTCTTTTATACGGTGTCTACTACGGTATGACGGAAGGAGCGGAGCGTGCCCTTGTAGCTGATTTTGTTCCCGAGGAGGATCGTGGTAGGGCATATGGCTGGTACCACGGCGCAGTCGGTTTTGCCACCCTGCCGGCATCCTTTTTATTTGGCATTTTTTGGGCCGAACTCGGTGCTATGATCGCTTTCCTGGTCGGCGCTTCATTAGCGGCCGGGGCACTGTTGCTCTTAACCTGCGGCTTTTTAGGAAAGAAGAATATGTCAACCACATAGGATATATTCGGTCCCGGGGCGAATAGAAAGGAAATTGAGTCGAAAGGCCAGACACGATATCCCCAAAGCAGTAAATCTTGGGTTGCCTATGTCAGCCTGACTTTACATTCTGCGCCTCAAATCCGGCCGATTATACATTGGATCTACCACTGACCTAAATCAGCGGTACAAAGATCATTGCTCCGGGAAGGCATGCAGAACTACCCTATTACATAGAAACGCATCAATTCATGATCATTCCCTTTTTTCCACTCCAATGGCTTGATCATAATCAAGGATGATCGTTTACAATTCATCAAGCTCCAGCCTGACTTTGGTGATTTTTAGCTATCAGGTTTTTGCTTTCATGCCATAGCTTATTTTATCTCCAATAGCCAATTCTATGTTGAAAAAACCACAGCATTCCTTTGGCCGGCCGGGAAAAACAATCACTTACCAAGAAACGGAAATGATGCTTGACAGTGAATCCTTTTATCGTATGATATATCATCTGATTGGTTTTTTATATGAAGCGATTCGATCAGGTCCCTGTCTGATATGTAAGGAGAACGATGTTGAATGCCCAAACTGACATACCTCTGCTCATCCGCCAGCTTCGTGAACGAACGGGACTCACCCAAGAAAAATTCGCTGCCAGGCTCGGTGTGACCTTTCCGACCATCAACCGCTGGGAAAACGGCCGCGCCCGGCCGTCGCCGCTGGCGCTAAAGCAGATCGAGGACTTGCTCCGCGACCTGGGTGAAAAGGGTCGAGACCTTCTTGAAGCTTTTTTTGGCGGGGAGGCGTAGGCATGGCGCAACTAGAACATATCGAGGCCATCGAGAAACGTCTCTGGAATGCGGCGGATACGTTGCGGGCGAACTCGAACTATGCCAGCAATGAGTATTTCCTGCCCGTCATGGGCCTGATTTTCCTGCGGCCCAAGGCCCAGTTCGACTATCTGGTTGCTCTGACCGACAGCGACGACCGCGCCAGGGCCATCATCGAGGCGATGGAGTCCATCGAGGGCGACTACGAGAACCTGCGCGGTGTCCTGCCCAAAAGCGAATATCAGGAACTGGACAACAGCGTCATTGGCACGCTTCTGCGCACACTCAATCCCGACGAACTCAAGCGCGTCTCAGGCGATGTTTTCGGCCGCATCTACGAGTATTTCCTCACCCAGTTTGCCGACCAGAAGGCCCACGACGGCGGCGAGTTCTTCACGCCCGTCTCTCTGGTCTCGCTGATTGCCCACGTCATCGACCCGCAGGGCGGCACCGTGCTCGACCCAGCCTGCGGCTCCGGCGGCATGTTCGTGCAGAGCGCCAGAACCGTGGAAGAGCGCGGCGAAAGTCCGACCGAACGTCTCACCT
>Ga0315550_1000824_pt1 | contig 19182 bp, 14 predicted proteins | sample SalMarSW160190MG_2_FD_203100 | JGI IMG/M metagenome (GOLD analysis project Ga0315550, IMG submission 203100) | Salt marsh sediment microbial communities from the Plum Island Ecosystem LTER, Massachusetts, United States - Salt Marsh Sediment SW1601-90 ... | reverse complement strand
ATAGCTGGTATCTCAATCTCACGAATCTGAATGGCTGAGGATTCCTGCGTTGATGGAGATATGCAGTGAGCAACCATACCATCGGGCAAGCAAGCTGGCACGATACCAGTGATTCTATTCTCTCCTGAGCTTGTATGCACAAATAGACCAAGGTTAGCTCGGTATTCAAACTCACTCGGCTCAGTTTCCAGTGTGGCGACTTGCCGCCACTCGCCAGGATAATATCGCAACGAGCGAGATCCCAAGAGAAAAGAAGCTGCTATGCTTGAGATCACTATTATTACTGCGGCTGCCAATGCTGGCCAACGGTCATAACGTAATCTCAAGAGCAACCAAAGTACGCCTACCAACAGTATCGCGGGTCCGCAACAAAGGATCGCATCTTCCATATTTTTCAGATATCTGGCTTTCTACAAAAGCGTGCTAACTATTGTTTATCCTCGATATCTGCCGGAAAAACTGCCAAAAGGCATTTTCCCTGTGCGTTCTGATGCATAAACCCCTTGTCGGGCGTCTTATCAGGCGTTTTTCACGTATAAACCGCCAGGTTACGCCCGTCCGCGCCAGTCACTGCGCCACCCGCACGATCACCGTCGCGATGTTATCCACCCCGCCGGCCTCGTTGGCCGCCTCGACCAGCCGCTCGCAAGCCTCCTGGGGCGAGGTGGACGTGCGCCACACCTGCCATATCTGCTCGTCGTCCACCATGCCGTCCAGGCCGTCGGAGCACAGTAACAGCGCCTCGCCGGGCGCCAGCCGCCGCTCGTACACGTCGTTCTCCACGCTGGCCTTGTCGCCCACGACGCGGTAGATGACGTTCTTCTGCGGGTGGTTGGCCGCCTCCTCCGGCTTGATCTGCCCCGTGGCCACCAGTCGCTCGACCAGCGAGTGATCGACGGTCACCTGCGCGATGCCGTCGGGTTTGAGGTGATAGGCGCGGCTGTCGCCCACGTTGGCGATGGTGGCCGTATCGCCCACAAAAAGCGCCATCACCAGCGTGGTGCCCATGTCGGTACCCGCCTCCCTACGCCGGTCGTAGACCGCCTTGCTGGCCGCCTGAGAGGCCTGCGTGAGCCACTCGCCCAGGTCGGGCAGCGGCTCGCCGGCAGCCGCAGGCCGCAGCACGTCCCGGATCGCCATCTGCGCGACGGTGGTGATGGCCGCATGGCTGGCCACGTCGCCGGCCTCATGCCCGCCCATCCCGTCGGCGACGGCGTACAGGCCCACCGTGGCACTCTTGGAACGGAACACCGGCGTGAGATCAAGTGTCAGCAGGCTGTCCTCGTTCAGTGAGCGCTCCTGTCCCACGTCGGTGCAGTAGCCGACGACAAGCGTGACGCTGGCCGGCCGGCGCAGCTCGCGCAGGGCCTCCTCCAGCGCCGCGCCGAAAGCGGCCACATCGGCAAACCCTTCGGGCAACCCCAGCGCCCGGTCAAAGACGGCGGCCGCCGGCTCTGAAAGATCGGTCCCTGGGACGTACTCCGACATCCCCGTGGCCAGGGTGAAAAGCGCCGAGGCCAGCCCGCGCACATCCTGCGCAAAATATCCCGACGACTGCGCCCGGGCCTCAGGCGGAATGACGTAGGCCATGCCAAGCTGCGCCCAATAGGGCGATCCGCCATCCACCGCCAGGTAATCCAAGCCCCCGCCTCCCAGGGTGACTTGGTGACGGTGCAGGTAGCTCAACGCGTGGGACAGCGATACACCCCAGGCCAACACCTGGCTCAGCTTCTGCGGCGTGGGGAGTGATGTCGCCGGCTGCGGGGGGAATTCCGGCCCCACCAGGTAATGGCGTGGCGCGCCATAGGGCGCCTCGACAAAGACGTCGTGGGGGAGCAGCAAGGCGGGGCGCGCCAAGCGCATGGCCAGCAGTTGAGCCTCCGCCGCAAAGGCCTGCTCGTCGGCCCGCTCCAGCGCCAGATAGCGCATGTACAGCGGCTCGAGGCCAGAGACGTCGGCCCCGCAGAAGGCGCAGAAACTCTCCTCAGGATCGGACGTCTCGTGGCAGTTGGGACACAGGTTGACGGGCACGGTGTCCTCCACCAGGTACAGATTCGACTGCTCATCGGAATTACGGACCTCCAGGATCACGTAGCGTCCCTCTCGCAGCAAGGCCCCCTCCGGCAGGGGCGCGAAAGCCTCGCTGGCCTCTGCCAGCGGGCGGGTGTCGGTCTGATCATCGGGCAGAGATGCTTGCGTACCGTTCGCCCCGGCCGAGTTCTGCGTCGCCAATACCGCACCGCAGCCCTGGCAGAAACTGGCGTCGCCCCGATTGTCATAACCACAGTTTGGACATTTCATCACGCCGCCTCCCCAGTACCGATGTGGAACACAAATTCCACCCCGCCGATACGCAGTTGCCAACCATCCTGCAAGCGATTGTGACCGGTGCGCCTGCCGTTCACCCAAACCCCGTTTGCCGAGCCCAGATCGTCGATCACCCACTGGCTCTCCCGCTGATACACGCGGGCGTGATGGCGAGAGACCGTGTCCCAGCCGACCAAGTCCGGAGTGATCACCACCTCGTTATCCGGCGCTCGACCGATCGAAACGCCCCCCGGCTTGAGGGAGAAGCGCCGCGAGCCGCCAGCGGCATCCGCGCTCTCCAGGTACGCCTCGGGAGCCGCTTCGGGACGTGAACGTGGCGGCTGGGGCTTTCTCCGCCGCAGGGCGACCAGAAGCAGCAACACGATCAAGACAGCTAAAACCAGCGCCAGGCACCCGCCGACCGCCAAGGGCCACCTGCTGACGAGGACGGTCTTGAACTCGGGAGGCAGCGGCAGCCATTCCAGCGGCGCCGCGGTTGGGGTCGGCAAAGGCGTGGGAGTAGGCGCAGGCGTAGGCGTCGGCGCTTGCGTAGGCGTATCGCTGGGCAGGGCTGAGGGCGTGGCTGTCGCCGTGTCAGTCGGCGGCGGCGGTTCCTCTGTTGGTGCATGGGTGGCCGTTGGCATAGAGGTATCCGTAGGCAGCGGAGTGACGGTCGGAGAAGGGGTCTCGGTCGGCGAAGTCTCCGTCGCCGTAGGAGCCGGAGCGCTGGTGAGCGTCGGCGTAAGCGTGGGCAAGACCGTGGTAAAGACCGCCGCTCGCGGCTGTTCGATGCCCACGTGCGTCGAGGGAGCAGCCCGAGCAATGCGAAGGGGCAATAAAACCACGCCCACCAGCAGGAACAACGCCAGTCCGACTACAACGAGCAGGCTCATAATTGGTTTGTGCGTCATGGCTCCCCCTTTGCAGGCTCGGTGTGTTACCGGCTCCTCAATCTTGCGAAACACAGGCTCTAAAGAACAGGGCAGCACATCAGCGAAACGCCACCGCTTACGGCTGCCCACAGACATCTTTCAAATCGCATCGCCAAAAGCCCGAACAAGCTCAAATGGGACTCCTCAACCCGACTGGACTCTCATCGATCGCCGGTTAAACGCCGTCCGTCTGGGCAGGGGAAGTAAAACGTCATCCATAGTTTACTCAATTTCTCTCCAAGTGCAAATAGCACACCCGCGCTCTTCCCCCTTTGGCCCTCTCAGTGTAAAATAAGGCCCATGCGTATCCGATACCTCAGCCTGACCAACTTTCGCAACTATGCCCGCCTGGAACTGGCCTTACCCCAGCGCCCGTTGCTGCTCTACGGATCGAACGCCCAGGGCAAGACCAGCCTGCTGGAGGCGGTCTACCTGCTGGCCACCGGTTCCTCGCCCCTCACGTCGCTCGATCGCCAGATCGTCAAATGGGAGGCTGATGACGAGGGCTTGCCCTACGCCCGCGCGTGGGCCGAGGTGGTGCACCGTGCACGTGTCTTTGAAATTGAGATTATCTTGGAAAAGAAGACAGTCTCCAACGACACGGTGCGAACGCAGAAAACGATCAAGATCGATCGAGCCCGCAAGCGGCGCGCCGACCTGGCCGGGCTGCTGAACGTGGTGCTCTTTATGCCCCAGGACGTAGAGATCGTCTCCGGGCCGCCAGCGGGCCGCCGCCGCTACCTGGACGATACGCTGTGCCAGGTGGACAGCGTCTACTGCGCAGCGCTGGAGCGGTATACCTCGGCGCTGCGCCAGCGCAACGCCGCCCTGCGCTACCTACGGGACGAGGGCGGGGATCCATCCCAAATGGAGCCTTTTGAAGAGATTCTGGCCCGCGAAGGCGTTGTCGTCGCCAGTGGCCGCCGCGAGCTGGTAGCCGCGCTCTCGCAGCGCGCCGCCCGCATCCACCAGCAGTTGACGGGCGGCACCGAGTGGCTGCGGCTGGCGTACCAACCCAACTTTGACCCCGCCGCGCCGCCCGAACTGGAATACCAAATTGGGTTGGGTCTGCACTATGCGGGTCCTCCCAAAGGCATCGCGGCAGACGATCTGGCGCAAGCCTTCCGCAAAACGCTCGTCGCGCGGCGGCAGGACGAAATCGCGCGCGGCACGACGATCACCGGCCCACACCGGGACGAGGTATGCTTCGTCGCCGGAAGTCCCGCCCAGGGCACGCACGAGGTCGACCTGGGCACCTACGGCTCGCGGGGGCAGCAGCGCACGGCAGTGCTGTCGCTCAAGCTGGCGGAACTGGCGTGGATGAAGGAGCAGACGCGAGAGTCACCCGTGCTCTTGCTCGACGAGGTATTGGCCGAGCTGGACGCCACCCGGCGGCACTATCTTCTCTCGCAGGTGGACGGCGTCGAGCAGGCGCTGCTCACCGCCACCGACCTCGACATGTTCAGCGCCGAGTTCCGGGAGCAAGCGGCGCTGTGGGAGGTAGAGAGAGGCATCGTCAAGACAGGGTCAATTGACAAAGATTGATAAATGCTACTAGAACAGCTCACACCTTCCGCGCGTACGCGGTGAACAGGTCCCCCAGGTCGATCGGAACCGCCACACCGCGCAATCTCAGCTTTGTGACCAACCACTCGGCCGGCCGCCCCACGACGGGCACCAGCGCGCCCACGCGGTTCGTCAGGTAGCCCAGCCGCAGGTACCGTCCCTGCGGTCTATCGCTGATCAGCTCAAAGCCGCACTTTTCCAGCATCGCCCGCAGCGTGCGCCGCGAGAAATAGTAGATGTGCATCTCCATCAACCACGGCCAGCGGGCGCCCATCAGCCGCGCAAAGAGACTGTCGATATCGATCGTGTGCACCACCACCAACCCCCCCGGTTTCCCTTTGGCAGGCTCAGGACTGCGGAGCAAGCGATGCGCTTGCTCGAGCGCCCTGCGGGGATCGGTCAGATGCTCGATCACGTCCCACATGGTCACGACGTCGAAATGGGCTTCCGGCAAATCGGCCGTGTCCAGCGTCCCCTGCGCCACGTGAAGCCCGCGCGCCTGCGCCTGCTCCACCGCCCAGCGCGAGGGTTCTACCCCCCACGCATCCCAGCCGTGGCTGGCCGCGATCTCGACGAACACACCCGCATAGCACCCCACGTCCAACAGCGGACGGCCATCCGGCGGCCCCGCAATCCGCTCCAGTGGCTTCAGATGATGCTCGAAGGTCAGCACCCGCCCCTCGCGCTCCTCTAAATAGAGCGGATCCTCGACCGATTCGTAGGTATCGACGATATCGTGCTGGTTCAACCGGGGATTGGTATAGACCAGGCCGCACTCCTGGCACTGGACGATCGTGTGATGCCGACCATAGCCGCTGTGGGTGCAGGCATAGGCCCCCCACTCCCCCTCGGCATGTTCGCCAATCGTGCAGGGGTAACGCACAAGGGCAGCGTCCGCACCGCACAGGTTACAGCGTACGTACTCCATCACAAGGACCTGCGCGTCCATCGCGTCGGCGCCAGTCGAAAAACCGCCAACAGCGCTTTAGAGATCTCGCCCTTGGAAACCTTTGAAGCGCCCAGACGACGGTCCTCGAAAAAGATGGGCACCTCCCCGACCTTCCAGCCACGCTGCTCGACGTTGTACAGCATTTCGAACAGGAAAGAGTACCCACTGGACTTGATACCGTCCAAATTCAAGCTCTCCAGCACCTCGCGGCGATAGCAGCGAAAGCCCGCCGTCGTATCGTGGGCGTGCAGCCCCAGCACCAGGCGCGTGATCGTGTTGGCCCCCCAACTGAACACCTTGCGCACCAGGCCGTGATTCGACCCGCCGCCGCGCACGTAGCGCGAGCCGATGACCAAGTCGTACCCCTGCCCGGCCTTGGTCAGCATGTCGGGAATGTAGCGCGGGCTGTGGGAGAAATCGGCGTCCATCGAGCATACCAGATCGGCTCCGTCGGTCAGCGCGTGCTTGAACCCGGCGATGTAGGCCGTGCCCAGCCCCAGCTTTCCGGCGCGGTGAATGACGCTCACCCGCCCCTCGTTCTCCTCCGCCAGCCGGTCGGCGATGTCGCCGGTGCCGTCGGGGGAGTTGTCGTCCACGATAATCACGTGCACATCCACCGGCAGGGCGAGCAACTGCCCGACCAGCGCCTCGATGTTTTCCCTCTCGTTGTAAGTCGGCACGATTGTGGATACTTGCAAGACAACCTCCAAGCGTGATTCGTGATCCGTGACCTTTTCACGCATCACGGATCACGCGTCATATCGGCAGCGCGCTCTCATTGATCAACAATGCCAGCGTCGCCAGCCAGAAGAAGCTGAACGTCAGTATGCGCCGTGAGCGACGCAGCGCCCCATAGAGCAGCGTCGCCGCGACCAATCCTGCTCCCAGCCGCACCATCGCCAGCGGCTCCCTCCAGGTCGAATTGGGCAGGAAGGGCAGCACCGCCGCCTGGAGCAGCAGGATGGTCACCCAGGGGTGCCGCCGCCCGCGCCACAGATCGCGCACCGAGACGATCAAAGCCCAGATCGTCGGCAGCACGAACAGCGGCCCCAGAATAACCAGCAGAACCCCAAACACGCGCCAATCTACCCGGGCCACGCTCAACAGCCCCCAAAAGGGAATCACCTCGAAGGACGTCGCCATCGCCCCGCCGGCCCCAACGCCCGGCGCGCCCAGCCAGGCCCACAGCACTCCCTGCCACGCGACGAAGGACACGCCCGCGACAAGCCCCAGCTTGACGGCCTCCCACCAGCGCCGCTGCAACGCCAAATAGAACAGCAGCCCAGCCACGGCGATTAGAGCCGTTTCCTTCGTCAAGGCCGCCAGCGCAAAGAGACCCAATCTCCAATCTCCAGTCTCAAATCCCCGACGCCCGCGTGCACCTTGCCTCTTGTTTCTTGCCTCCTGCTTCATCCAAGCCCACAGCCCCGCCTGCACCAGCCCATAGGCCAGCGGCTCGGTCAGGTCGAGGCGTAGTCCGGCCACCAGACCACCGTAAAGCCCGTAGGCCAACGCGTACCAGCGGCTCACGCGGTGCGCTTCCAGCAGCCGTTCGGTAAAGTACGTCCCGCCGGCCAAGGCCGCCACGTTGATCGCAATCAATGCCCACGGGATCAGCGCCCGCTGTCCCAACGCCAGCGCCCACGCCAATATTGGATAGAGAATGCGCTGGTAGCGGTAGGACGGCACGTCACACCGCGGACAGCCGCCGGACGGATCGCAGGCGATATAGTAGGCGAACTGACCATCGTAGCCCCAGGAACCCTCGGGATCGTTCTGGCTGTACCGCGCCCCGGCCAACACGAACATCATCGGGTCGCCGCCGTAGCGCGCCAGCGTCAGGCCGACGTAGGCCAGCGCCAGTACCAGGACGACCGTCCAAGGGCGCAGCCACCGCTTCACTCGTGCGCCTCCCTCTTGCGTGTCAGCAACAGTCCGACAACGATCACGACCAACGCCGTAATGGTGAGCGCCCCACCCACCAGCACTGAAATCGGGCGGTAGATCATCCTCACCACATGCTCGCCAGCCTCCAACCAAACGGCGCGGAAGCCATAGTTGGCCCGCAGTAGTTCGACTCGCTCGCCGTCCACCGTCGCCCGCCAGCCCGGATACCAGGTATCGGCCAGCACCAGGTAGCCCGGTGCGTCCAGAGCGGCACGTATTGTAACCCGGTTGGGGCCATCGTGCAAGGTGAGAGAGTGGAGAGTGGAGAGTGGAGATTGGAGATCGACGGATGAGGTCTCCAGTAACACCACGGCGGTGGGCTCGAAATTGGGATCGGCGAGCGCAGTCAGCATCTCGTCGGGAGAGACCCGGCGGGCAGCGGACGCGATCCAGGCGCGGCCCGGCGCATCGGGCAGGCGATACAACATGGCATCATCGGTCGTGTAAACCGGCTCCGCCCCTGGCCAAGGCCGGTCGCTCATCACGTGGGTCGCACCCATCACGCGCAGCAGGGATGGCGCGCCCGTCGCAGCCCGCAAAAAGTCCACGTAGCGCCCCATCAACAAAGGATCGAAATTGTTGACGGAGGACACGCCATCCAGAATCCCTGTGTTGGGAAGCAAAGATTCGCGCATGCCCCGCCCGTAATCCGGCTCGTGCGGGCCAAAGTCACTAAAGCGCAGGTAACCGAACTTGACTCGATTCTCAGCGTCGTACTCGCGGTTGCGATGGGTCGGGTCGGTGGGCCAGTAGACGCGCGCCGCACCATCCTGCACCAGGAAAACGGCCACGTTTGTAGAACCCAGATACAACGACCGGTCCACTGTCGGCACCAACGGCCAGCCAAAGAGCAACAGGTCAAGGAGTATGAAGGCGATCACCGCCGCCCGCCACCACGGTTTCTCTCGCCAGGCAAGGATCAATAGCCCCACGCCGATCAATGTCACGCCCAACCGCAACGTCGCCGCACTGAACGTCACAATTCGCTCGTTTGGAATCAAGCGCGGAGCGGCCAGCCCGGCGATCAGCAGCGCCCCTCCGAACACAACCCCCAGCGCGCCTCGCCTGTGCCTGAACCGGCCCGCCGGCCAGCGCTGCGCCGCCAAGCTCGCCAAGGCTGCCAACGCGATCGTCACGACCGCCAACCAGCGCGCCGGAGCCTGGAACAGATCAAAGGTCGGCACGTGCCGAAATAGAAACGGAAAGATAGGGGTATTCTGGCCCAGTGCCAAAACCAGAGCTATAATCGCACTGAGCGCCCAAAAGTCGACCAAGCCGGATTTACCGGCTCCTTGCTCCCCCGCCCCTTTACGTCTGAAAACGACTCGGGACACTAACCCCACCGCCAGGAGCAACGGCAGCAGGCCCACGTACCCCGCATCCTCCCAGTAGGTGCCATAGCCCCAATAGGTGCCCCAACCGGGATTGCCAAAGAAATCGGGAGCGACAAAGGTAATCAACCGCCAGGGCCACAACGAGTTTGTCATCGCAAAGTCATAGTCCATCCCGCTTGCGCGCTGAGATTGGCGCATCAGCTCGGCGGTAGGCAGGAGCTGGACAGCCGCGAGCGCGACGCCAAGCGCGAGCGAAAGTGCAAAGGGAGACAGGAGCCGAAAAACGTGAAACGTGAAACGTGAAACGTGATGCGTGATGCGTGATGCGTGATTTCTTGCCTCGTGCCCTTTGCTTCCTGCATCTTGCCCTCTGCCTCTTACTTCTTGCCTCTTACCCCTTGCCTCCTGCACCGCCCGAAACAATACATACGCCGCCAGCAGCACGCCACCGTAGAACGCCGTCTGCGCGTGACCTGCCAGGAGGCCCAGACCGAGTGCCAACCCCAGCCACAGGGCATCACTGAACCGCCTGCGGCGCACCAGCATCTCGCCGCGCCACAGCCACACGGCGATCCAGGGGAAGGTGAAGGCCATGCTGGGGAACAGCGCTACCCGCGCTACCAGGAAACCGCTGCCCTCCAGCGCCAGCGCACCGAGCAGCGCGGCAAAGCGCCCCAACCCCACCGCCCGGCCCCAAGCGTACATGCCCCACCCAGCGAGCACCAGGTGGAGCGCCGTGGTCCAGATCAGCGCCACCTCGGCCGGCAACAAGAGATAAAGTGCATTCAGCGGATAAAAGGCTGCCGTCTGGTAGTTGGCCGCCAGCGGCGCGCCACAACCCACCAGTGGATTCCACAGTGGCAGGTGACCGCTACGCCACATCTCGGCCGCCATCCGTTGCCAGGGGACGAATTGGAGCAGGGGCGTGCCCCAAAAGAACGCCTGACCGGCAAAGAGCGGACGCCAGAGCAGGAGCAAAGAGAAAAGGATGAATGAAAAATGAACAATGAGCAATGACCAACGCTTGCTTCTTGCCTCTTGCATCCTGTCTCTTGCTTCTTGCATCTTGCTTCCCTATCGCACGACCTCGAATATCGCGTAACCGCTCGCCTGGTAAACCTCGCGCAGATAAGCCGGCGCCTGCGGATCGAAACCTCCCACCCGCCGCTCCGCCGGCCCCCAAAAGACATAGTCGATGCCGTATTCCTGCAATAGATCTTGTCGCCAGGCGTCATCCGTTGCTGTATCGAAAAAGCGCCTCGTCAGCGCCATCTTCTCGGCAAAATGAACAGTCTCTGGCCCGTGGCCCACGAAAACGCGCGCCCACACCCGCGCCGGGAGATAGTTGCCCGTCTCGTAGGACGATAGCACCACGTCGTCGGGCTCGGTCCGCTCACCCAACCAATCCAACGCCGCGACCTCGGCCACGTCCCGGTATACGGGTGCCGGACGCCGCCGCAATACCAGCGCATTCCCCGCCACCAGCAACACATTGGTGAGCGATAAGGCAACCAACACCACACTCACAATCAACCATCGCCTGACACTTGCCACTTGTCGCTTGCCGCTTGCCGCTTGAGATTCGAGATCTGAGATCTGCCCCAGGCCCCACGCGGCTAGCAGACTCAGCGGCACCTGCACACCTTCGACGAGCCGTCGCTGAAGGTTGAACGGCAGGTAGACCAAAAACGGCACCACGCCCACCCAGGCCAGCGCCAGCCACGCCGGCTTTTCGCTGCGCCAGGCATCGCGCACGGCAAAGGCCGCCAGCAGCAGAGGTACGCCGTAGGCCGCCAGGTAATGCAGTGGATGCGGCGACAGGATCAGGTTCTGCGCCGACCAGACCGCGTACACCGGGTCACTGCTAAACACCCCCAGGCTGTAGACTACGACCGGCGCGGAGATGAACGCCGGAATGCCTGCCAACCACGCCTCCTGCCACATCACGCGCCGGTGGCGCACGCACAGCACCAACCACGCTGCCCCCATCACCGCCCAGGCCACGGGCACGTAGAAGGGAACGATGAGGCCCATCAGGAGCCAAGAGAGGCCGGTGAATGCGGCCCACTTTACTCTTGAGATTGGAGATTGGAGATCGGAGATTTTGAGTTCCGCACCCCAAGCCTTGAGTAAGAACAAAATCCCCCACAGCAGCAGCGTCCGCCCCAGCGCGATGTGTGGAAACGCATACAGCACCAGGAACGTGAATCCCTCCGGAAGGATGAAATCCAGTGGCATAAAGCCCAGCCAGTCCGACTTTCCCAGCGCGACGATCAGCCAGCCCAATCCACCGCAAAAGGTCACCATCAGCCAGGCCACCCGCCGCACGGTCACCCGCTCGGTGAACGCCGCCAGGAAGCGGTACACCGTCACAAGCAAACCCAACCCGAAAACCCACCGCGCCACGTGATAGACCCATACCATCTTTGCCGTCAGGCCTGTGGCAAGCGTGGTCGAGCCATCACCGCCCGGCAGCAGCGCCGCGATCTTGCCCAACAGCAAGTGGAAGGGAAAGAACAGTGTGCCTGCGTGCGGCTCGGGCGTGTAGGCGATATGGAATAGCCATGCCCCCTCTGCCCCCTGCCGCATCTTGGCCAGATATGAGTAGCAATCCTGCAGCGCGTAGACGAATCCTCCAAAGACACGCTCCTCCGTCGCCAGCGCCGCGCCGAATACATAGGGAATCGAAGTGGCCGCCAGAGCGAGGACGCCGACGAGCAACACGAAGCGATACTCGCGGCTAGAGATTAGAGATTGGAGACTACCACTAGTCCGATCTGACATCGTACACTCTCACGCCGTCCGCCTCAAACGCCAATCTCCAATCTCCAATCTCCAATCTCTGGTCTCCCGTCTCAGTTCCAACCAGAATATACCCCACTCTATTGTCCTGCAGAAACGCTTCCTGCTCCTTAGAGCCCATCTCTCCAGCCCAAAATGCCTCCACCTGCGCTTTGCGCTCCTCGGCGTTCACCGTCTCGAAGGGATGGCCATAAACCACCGGCTGCCCGGCCCACGCGGGGACGTAAAGTCCCATCCTCGTCGAGCTGAGCACCACTTGGTCAGGTGCGCCCTCATCGCGCAGCCACCTCAGCGCTGCCCACTCGCCATCGCTGAGATAGGCATCCGATGCCACCGCCAGGTGCCCCAAAACCAAAAAGGTCGGCGTCAGCGCGCAAAAAGCCACAGCCAATCCTTGCATCAAGCCACGCCTGCGGGCCCTGATCCGTGGCCCCACAGCTCGCCACCATCCCACTCCAGCCAAGAGGCCCAACGGCATGCCCAACCCCAGGCTCAACCGGCGCTGGAGCGGAAGCGGCAGGTACATCCCGATCAGCGTCACCCCCACCCATCCCAGCAGCAGCCAGTCGGCGTCGGAGCCGCGCCGCGCGGCAGAGATAGCCCCCGGCACAGCCAGCGCCAGCACCACCCCGTAACTCAACGCCCAATCCCACAGCGGCGGCGAATCGGTCACGTTCTGCGCGCTCCACACCGAGAGCACCGGATCGGAACGGATCGCCCACAGCATGTATAACGGATAGGGCAAGGCCACCACGCCCGCGATCGCCACCCAAATTGCCGCCCGCCAGGGAATGGCCCGCTCTCGCGCAGCCTGTGCGACGAGCATCACTCCCAACCCACCAAACACCGCTACCAACCCGAATGGCTGAACGGCTCCCAGCACTGCCGCCGCCATAATCATCCCCGGCCCACGCCATTCCCCCTTCTTGCCTCCTGCCTCTTGCCTCCTGCTTCCTGCCTCCTGCCTCTTACTCCCTGCAATCGCCAACCCGCAATCTGCAATCAACACCATCAGCCCCATCGCCAGCGGAAAGTGCGCATTCGCCAGCAGCGCGTACACCGGGAACGCCTCCGGCACCCACAGATCGGCGGACTGGTAGCCAAAGAACACCACCAGCCACCCCAGTCCCGAACCCAGCGCCGCCAGCAGGAACATCGCGCGGCGCTCGCCGAGATCGTCGCTGACGTGCGCTGCCAACACGTAGATTGCCACCAGCATCGCCGCACCACCGATCATCCGCGTCGCGTGATAGAGGGCGATGAGGGGCAAACACGTCCAGCGCGCCACGTGGCCCAGGAACAGATAGAACAGGTACACCGGCGCGCCATCCTGCCGCCCTGGGGTGTAGGGAAGCCGGAACATCCAGGAACCCTCCAGCCCCTGGCGCATCTTGGCGATGTAGGAGTTGCCGTCTTGGGGATTAAAGATCAGCCCGGTGAAATGTTGGCCCTCCGGCACCGCCATCCAGGCAATCACGTAGGGCAGACTGCTGGCAAGCACCAACACCAACACGACGATGGCCACCCAAAACCACTCCTCGTTCCCTTGCATACCCTGGATTGTAGCACAAATTCCCCTGCCCTCCAACTTTTCTAACACAAATCCAATGCGAAAATAGTTGACTTTTTTACTCCATATATAGTATAATAGAACCAGCTACCAGAAGGAGGTGCCAAGATGGCTACCAAGACATTTAACGTGCCCAACATCAGTTGCGGGCATTGCGTGACGACGATCAAGCGCGAGTTGAGCGAGCTGGCGGGCGTCACCAGCGTGGAGGCCGACGCCGAGACCAAGGACGTCACCGTGACCTGGGACGCACCAGCTACCGAGGACGGCGTCAGATCTTTGCTGGCGGAGATCAACTATCCGGCGGCGTAACACGTAAATCGTAAAACGTAAACCTTACGCATTACGCTTTACGATTTACGTTCGCGCGCCTCTAAGCGAGCGAGGTGTCAAGACGATGACCGAGAACCACTCCACCCTATCCATCACCGGCATGCACTGCGCCAACTGCGCCTTCACCGTCGAGCGCAGTCTGAAGAAGGCACAGGGTGTGACCGACGCAGCGGTGAACTTTGCCACCGAGCAGGCCTCGGTGACGTTCGACCCTGTGACGGCCAACCCAGCCGACCTGGTGAAGTGCGTCGAGGATGCCGGTTACGGCGTGGTGACCGCCAAGGTCGAGCTGCCCATCACGGGTATGACGTGTGCCAACTGCGCCGCCACCGTCGAGCGCACGCTGAACAAGAAGGTGAACGGCGTGGTGGAAGCTAGCGTCAACTTTGCCACCGAGCGGGCCTCGGTCGAGTACATCCCCGGCGTGGCCAGCGTCGCTGACATGATCCCTGCCATCGAGGAGGCAGGCTACGGCGTGGTCCAAACTACGGAAGGCGCGAATGTGCCGCTGGAGGATGTCGAGGCCAAGGCACGCCAGGCCGAAATCGCCGACCAAACGCGCAAATTCTGGGTCGGCGTGACCTTTGCGCTGCCCCTGTTCCTGCTCAGCATGGCACGCGATTTTGGGCTGCCGGGCGCGTGGGCTCACGCGCCGTGGGTCGATTGGCTCTTCCTGGCTCTGGCGACCCCGGTGCAGTTTTACACCGGCTGGGATTACTACGTCGGCTCCTACCACGCACTGCGCAACCGCACGGCCAACATGGACGTGTTGGTGGCGATGGGCTCCTCCGTGGCCTACGTCTTTAGCCTGGTCGTGCTCATCTTTCGGCCCGAGGGACAGCACGTCTACTTTGAGACCTCGGCCGTCATCATCACGCTGATCAAGCTGGGCAAGATGCTGGAGGCCCGCGCCAAGGGCCGCACCGGCGAGGCCATCCGGCGCCTGATGGGGCTGCGCCCCAAGACGGCGCGCGTCGTGCGCGCGGACTGGAACAGTCCGCAGGGCGACGAGATGGACGTGCCGGTCGAGCAGGTGCGCGTGGGCGACGTCGTCGTTGTGCGCCCCGGCGAGCGGGTGCCGGTCGACGGTGTCGTCGTCGAGGGCCACTCGGCGGTGGACGAATCGATGCTGACCGGCGAGCCGCTGCCAGTGGACAAGAGTCCGGGCGACGAAGTGGTCGGCGCGACGATCAACAAGCAAGGACTGCTCAAGTTCGAGGCCACACGCGTCGGCGCAGAGACCGCCCTGGCGCAGATCATCCGCCTGGTACAAGAGGCCCAGGGCAGCAAGGCCCCCATCCAGCGGCTGGCCGACCGGGTGGCAGGCGTGTTCGTCCCCGCCGTGCTCGTCATCGCCCTCGTCACTTTCTTAACCTGGTGGATCGCGGGCGGCGAATTTGTCACGGCCATGATCCGCCTGGTGGCCGTGCTCGTCATCGCTTGCCCCTGCGCGTTGGGCCTGGCGACTCCGACCGCGATCATGGTCGGCACCGGCAAGGGAGCGGAGCTAGGCATCCTGTTCAAGAACAGCGAGGCGCTGGAAACCGCCCATCGGTTGCAGACAGTCGTGCTGGACAAGACGGGGACGCTGACGGTGGGAGAACCAACCGTTACTGACGTTGTGACTGGAGATCAGAGACCAGAGATTGGAGATTCAGAATCTCCAATCTCTAATCTCCAGTTGCTGCATTTGGCTGCTTCAGCGGAAAGGGGTTCCGAACACCCGCTGGGGCAAGCGGTCGTAGCCGAGGCGGAGGCGCGGGAGCTGGCGCTGGCCAATCCACAGGATTTCGAGGCAGTAGCCGGTCACGGCATCCGTGCACAGGTGGAGGGTCACACGGTGCTGGTGGGCAAGCCCGCGTGGGTCAAGACGGAATGGATCTCCCTGGAAAGCCTGGCCGGTGAGATCGAACGGCTGCAGGCGGAGGCCAAGACCGCTGTGGTCGTCGCCGTGGATGGGGAGGCTGTGGGCGTGCTGGGCATCGCCGACGCGCTCAAGGAAGGCTCCGCCGGGGCCGTGGCGCAATTGCGTCAGTTGGGTATGGAGATGGTGATGCTCACCGGCGACAATCAGCGCACCGCCGAGGCCATCGCCGCCGAGGTGGGCATCGACCGCGTGGTGGCCGAAGTGCTGCCCGCCGACAAGGCCGCGCAGGTCAAGCAGCTACAGGAGGAGGGCAACCTGGTGGCAATGGTGGGCGACGGCATCAACGACGCCCCCGCGCTGGCCCAGGCCGACGTCGGCATTGCGCTGGGCACCGGCACCGACGTGGCGATGGAGACGGCAGACGTGACGCTGATGCGCGGCGATCTGCGCGTGGTACCCCAGGCGCTGGCCCTCAGCCGTGCCACGATGCGCACCATCAAGCAAAACCTGTTCTGGGCCTTTTTCTACAACGTGGTCCTCATACCGGTGGCAGCAGGCGTCCTCGCTCCCCTGCCGTGGGACTGGATTCCCGGCATCGTGCGTCAGCTTCACCCGGTGCTGGCCGCCTTCGCCATGGCCTTTAGCTCCATCACCGTCGTCAGCAACAGCCTGTTGCTGCGGCGCGCACGGGTTTGATCGGCCCTCACCTCAACGTCACCGCTCAGGAATACCCTGCACCAAAGGCTCTATTAATGCGGCAACCTCCGCCCGTTCAAGACAACGGTCAATTGCGCCACGCCCGGGGACACTCTAGTCGCGAAAGAGCAAATGGCGATTGCCCACGCGCACCGTGCGCAATCCCGCCGCGTGGGCAGCGGCCTCGGCCTCCTCGGCGTGGCGCACGGAAATCCGTGGCAGATCGGGGAAGAGGAACTGGGGCGCAAAGCCCAGTAGCACGTAGGGGATGGCAGGATTGAGTTTCGCGATAAAATCAGCGATGCGCCCCACCTCGTCGGCGTCCACGTAGCCGGGCACCAGCAATGTGCTGGCGATCACGGGCGGTGAGAGCACGATGCAGCGCGTCATAGTGCGCCTTGAGGTCAAACTTGACACAGCCGCCAGTGGACAGGGAAATCTCGAGGGCGTGATCCATCAGCCGGGGGTGAGCGGTGCCGTTGGTCTCCCAGCAGACGACCACGCCCCGCTCCGCCAGTCGCTTGCTGGCAGCCAGGGCATGCCCCATCTGGGCCGCCGGATCGCCACCAAAGTAGCACACGCAGTAGGTGCGCTCGTTGGCAACGCCGGCCAACTCGTCCGCCGAGAGCTTGGCGGAGCGAGTGGCGTCAGTCTCGCGGAAATGCCAGTTCTTGCAAAACAGGCAATCCACCGTGCAGGCGGCGTAAAAGACGGCTTACCACGCTGCGCATGACCGGAGCAAAACGGATCGGCGACGCAATTGGTGGGCAGCGGATCGCGGTACCAGTGGAGCAAGCCGCGGGCAGGCGTGCCCGCCAAATGGTGCAGTTTGCCATCGCGCACCTCACACAGACCGCAGTAGCCGCGCTCCCCCTCGCCGATGACGCAGTCCTGCACACACAACCCGCAGCGGCGACCACCCGCGGCGCGCGGAGGACGCTCTGGAAGATCGAAGAGACGACGGGCAGCAGCGTGGGCCACGTCTGTGAGCGCCAGCGCCTCCTGGGACCGGTCGCGGATGCAACTCGCACACACGCCAAGCTGACCGGCGATCAGCCGCGAGCGCGCGCCACAAAGTCTACACACCTGATCGGGAAGAGGTTCGAACGACATCACGAACTAGGCCTCGCAATAGAATCAAACGACCACGAAACTCTTCTCGTCTCAGCCATCACACCTGCCATAGGCAGGCATACCACAAACGGTGTCCCCTGCGCACGAGAAGCTGGTCAGCTTGTCCACGCACAAGCCAGAAGAGTGACGCGGCGCACTTGTGAGGGTGCGCCGCGTCCGTTTGGTCCGGCCTCACTGGGAACCCGAGAGCCCCAGCGAACAAGGGTACTCTAGCGAGTCCCCTGGAGGTGATGCCGGACCGAGGGTTTAGGGTAACTATCCATAGGCACCACCTCCTCAGTTCAAGATAGCCCCATTATCCACTAAAAAAGCCAGCCTGTCAAATCAGCGAATCTCTCAGATTCTCCCCTCGATCACTGTCTCTATTTCCACCAGTGCCGTCATACCCCAGTATAGCGGAGAATGGGCGTTAGCCAAGTCGACCGTCACCGCGTACACCACGTCGCCGCGATAGTCCCCCGGCTGCAGCGCGATCTCGCTCACTGTGCCCGCAAAAACCTCGTCCGGCAGCGCGTCCACGCTGACCACCACCTCCTGCCCCACCTCCACGCGCACCACGTCCAGCTCCGTCAGGTCCTTCGTCACCGCCTGCAATTGATCCAGTGTCGCCAGTACCAGCGCCGATTGACCCGCACCGATCGTGTCCCCGGCGTCGACGTTCAGCGTCGTCACCGTCCCGTCGAAAGGCGCCTCTAGCCGGGCATCCGCCAGCGCGCTCTCCGCCTCCTCCAGCGCCGCCGCCTCGATGTCCAAACGGGCCGCCTGCAGATCCAGCGCGTCCGGCTCCTCCAGCACCGCCTCCAGGTCCCGCTCCGCCTGCTCGACCGCGCGATACGCCTGATTGACCGCGTTCCGCGCCGACAGCAACTGGAACTCGGCGTTCTCCACCGCCCGGTTGTACTGCCCCTCCGCATCCAGGTAAGCATCGTGCGCCCGCGCCACCACGCTATCGCCGATGTGCTCCACACCCCGGTCGCGCTTGGCCATCAGGTCCTGGTACAGCCTGTAAGCCTCGTCGCGGGCGTAGCGCGCCGCGCGTACGTCGTCGCCCGTGGCCTGGCTGTGCTCGGTCAGCGTCAGTTGCTGCAGCGCCTCATTGTACGCCGCCGGGGCGTCGACGATGGCCGCCTCGGCCGACGCCACGTCGCGCTCCTCCGGCGGCTTTTCCATCTGCTCCAGCCGCAGTTGGGCCTGGTGCAGGTTGAGGTCGGCGTTCGCCAGCGCCCGCTCCAGGTCCTCCGTCTCCAGGCGGGCAATGACGTCGCCGGCCTTGACCACGTCGCCCTCCACCACCAGCACCTCGACCACCTTGCCCCCCATCTCGAAGCTCAACTCCTCGGAGCGGGCGGGCTCGATCACCGCCTCGGCCACCACGATGTCGCTGGACGCGTCCGCCACCACCGGCAATACAGTCGCCTCGGGCGCCGATGCGGCGCCGCTGCACCCGGTCAGCAATCCAATAGCAATCAACAGCAATCCTATCAAAGCAGATGTCTTCATCCCTGTTCCTCCATATTCATCCGCTGATTCGCACATTCGCTCACTCGTACGCCAGCGCCTGCCACACAGCCACTCGCGAGGCCCGCAAGGCCGGCACGAAGCTGGCCCCGACCGTGAAAACCACCACGATACCCAGCCACAATCCGAGCCCGGAGAGCGAGTAGACAAAGTTGAAGGGCGTCTGCATCAAAATCAGGCCCAGGAACCCACTGGTGAGAGCGCCCATAGGCCAGGCAAGCACCGCG
>Ga0315550_1000822_pt1 | contig 19211 bp, 19 predicted proteins | sample SalMarSW160190MG_2_FD_203100 | JGI IMG/M metagenome (GOLD analysis project Ga0315550, IMG submission 203100) | Salt marsh sediment microbial communities from the Plum Island Ecosystem LTER, Massachusetts, United States - Salt Marsh Sediment SW1601-90 ... | reverse complement strand
GCTCTGGTATGTGGGGAAACGGTACTGTCTCCCGCGGTTTCACAACAAGTTTTCAAATATGCTTTTCAACATACCATTAAGCCTAAAGGCTTGGATTTAGGTGATAAACTTTCTTCCAGAGAGCTGGAAGTACTCAGTCTAGCCGCAAGAGGTAAATCCAATCAAGATATCGCCCTGCAGCTTGACTTGAGTCTACGTACGGTGAAGGGTTATTTAGCCAACCTTTTCCTGAAATTGAACGTAGCTTCACGTACCGAAGCCGTCATCGTCGGGTTGCGGGAAGGCATTCTTACCCTAGATGACCTTGAATAAAATGGGCGGTTAGCAAGCAAATGATAAGCTTTTTTCCCTTAAGAATTAAGGGAAGGATTATCAATAATCCTCATTTCTGGGTGATTTTCTTTATTACCCTGGTTCTAATACTGCTCTATCAGGCCTGGCCCTGGAGAGAATCTAATATAGAGCCGTGGTTTCCCTGGCTTTCCCCGTTATACAAACTGGCCGTGATGGAGTTTGTAAATCATGTTGTTGGCATCCTCTTTTTAATACCAATTATCTACGCGGCTATATTTTTCTCATGGCAGGGCGCCCTGATTGCTTGCTTACTGGCGCTGGGGGGAATACTACCGATAATAGCCGATATGTGGCCTAATGATTACTTAATAACCAACATAGCTCTGCTGCTATTGCCCTTTTTGCTGGTGTCACTGGCTACTTTTGAGCTGGAGTGGCGTCGTAAAGAGAGGAAAATTTTCGCCGAGCGGGAGGCGGAACGCAAGGTATACATATCAAAAATACTCGAGTCCCAGGAGAATGAACGGCTGCGCATCGCCCAGGAACTCCACGACGATACCATACAGACACTACTGGTCATTGCTAACCGCACTGAAAATTTGATCCCTGCCGGCGACGGTATGAAGGAAGTGAGGGGAAATGCGGAGTGGATTAGAGACACAACTCTGAAAACAGTTGAAGGTCTGCGGAGGATAAGCCTTGACTTAAGACCCAGCATACTGGGCAACCTGGGGCTGGTACCAGCCTTGAGATGGCTGGTGGACCATATGAATACGGAGTCTGGTATTAATACCCGGATTCTGGTAAGCGGTGAAAGGCGCAAGCTATCTCCCAAAGCCGAAGTCACCATATTCCGCATAACACAAGAGGCTTTAAACAATATCAAGCGACATTCCAGAGCTACAGAGGCAGTTGTTAACTTAGAATTCACCCCGGAATGCCTCAATATATCGATAGAGGATAATGGCCAAGGTTTTCGTCCACCTAAAAACATTGATAGGCTTGCTTCCAAGGGTAAGCTGGGACTAATTGGCATTCACCAGAGAATCGATTTTCTTGGCGGGACATTCAAAATCCATTCCAAGTCTGGTGAAGGAACCTCGCTCCTGATTGAGGCAAGGTGTTAGTTTAACAGCAATCATTTTGATTCAACAACGTAAGCACTCGTTAACCCGCCTTAGACCATAATTGCAATCTAATACGTATCTAGAAAAGCGGTATTAGGAAACAAGCCTCTCTTCAACTAGTTGCACTTTTTAGCGTTTTGTGCAATCCTTCTGGCGTTTAAAATTACTCTCTTCGCATAGGTTGGTAGAAAACTTGCCCACTCATGCCTCTCCTGAGAATAGTTCATGGTACTTAAAGCAATAATAGTTAGGACACCAAGAGGCAATTGTGCAGCCATAGAGGGCGAAAAAAGAGGGCCGAGACTTTCATCTCGGCCCTCTTATATTGGGAGACGCTCCAGCGGTACAGAGACGAGCTCTTTATCGAAACAGTGCATTTGATGAAGTGGCATGACGTGCCCGCTCCTGTAGGGGTTAGTTAATCTAATAAGCTGCAAACGTGTTTTTCTAGTAGTAAACTACAAGCAGGCAGCGTGGTTCTTGTTAATCAAAAGAAACCCACTGGCGATAAAATTCGCATACTATGACAACACTCATAGGCTGGTCGCTTCTAAAACTTCGAGCGAGTGCTGCACATGCTGGCTTGTATTTTATTTATTTTGCGGTGAATACGTCGGGGGTTTATAATAGGCTTTGATGACTATAGCCGAGATACATGGGAAGAGGATAGTATGAGAGTAGTCCGGAGCATTGCTCGAACTGGCCCCGGCTGTCACCAGGGCTGTGGAGTATTGTTATATGTTGAAGATGGGAAACTGGTAAAGGTTGAGGGTGATCCAAGGTTTCCGTTAAGCCAAGGACGCTTATGTCCACGGTGCCAGGCGCTTAGAGAAGTAGTTTACCATCCTGACCGTCTCAAATATCCATTAAAAAGAGTGGGGGAGAGGGGAGAAGGTAAGTGGCAACGGATAACATGGGAAGAAGCCACCGAAACCATAGCCCAAAAATTTAGCGAAATCAAGAGAGAATATGGACCGGAATCAGTGATTTTCTGTTCGGGTACGGCAAGAGATGTCTACCCCTATATATCCATGTTAGCTGATAGCTTCGGCAGCCCTAACAGGGTATGTTTTGGGCCATTGCATGGAAACGCCTGTTTTTTCCCAAAAATTGCCATCATGTCTGCTCTATTTGGTAGCTTCGCTGTTGCCGATTGTGCTCAATCATATCCGGAACGCTATGAGCACCCGGAATGGCAGGTACCCAAATGTATCGTAATCTGGGGCAATAAGCCGGTGGTTACCAGCCCTGATGGTTTCCTAGGTCACTGGATAGTTGATTGTATGAGACGTGGTTCAAAGCTAATAGTTATTGACCCCAGGAGGACCTGGGAGGCAGCACATGCTGAAATATGGATGCAGATTCGGCCAGGGACAGATGCCGCTTTAGCCATGGCTATGTTGAAAGTGATTATAAACGAAAACCTTTATGATGAAGCGTTTGTCCAGAAATGGACTTATGGGTTTGATGAACTAAAGAAGCGTGTCCAGGAATATCCGCCAGAGAAAGCGGCCAAGATTACCTGGATACCAGAGGAACAAATAATAGCCGCCGCTAGGATGTATGCAATGAGTAAGCCGGCATCTATACAGTGGGGCGTTGCCCTTGACCAGAGCAAGGAGTGTATTTCCACTCTGCATGCCATAACGGCTTTATGGTCAGTTACGGGTAACATGGATGTTCCAGGAGGTAATATAATCAAGGGGCATCTTTTTGGCCTGGGTATACCCAGCGGTCAGAAGCGTAAAACAGTACCTGGAGAGCAAAAGAGGAAAAGGAAGAGGATAGGAACAGGGAAGTACTCATTTCTTGACTGGGCAGATATGATCCCAGGGGAAGCTCTAATAGACCAGATGTTAACAGATGTTCCCTACCCGCTTAAAGCGGCCTGGATACAGGGTACCAATACCTTCGCCTGTGGTACCGCTGATGCCAGAAGGACTTATGAGGCTTTCAAGAAGCTGGACTTTAATGTAGTTGTTGATCTGTTTATGACTCCCACTGCCATGGCATTTGCTGATATTGTCCTGCCGACAGCTACCTACCCAGAAAGAGATGGGATCTATAACCCGGTAGGGGGTACAAACTGTATCGGTGTGATAAGCAAGGCTATAGAGCCTGTTGGCGAGTGCAAGTCTGACATGGAGATCAACCTTAAGCTGGGTAAAAGGCTTAATCCGCAAGCTTGGCCCTGGCAAGATGTCCGGGAGATGTTCGACTTCATGCTTAAACCGGCAGGGGTGACGTTTGCCGAACTCAGGGAGAAGGGCTATCTCTTTGGCTCCTTCGAGTATAAAAAGCATGAGAAGGGACTATTGCGCCCGGATAAGAAACCAGGGTTCAATACGCCTACGGGCAAAGTGGAGCTATATTCAACAGTGCTTGATAAATGTGGCCTGGACCCGCTCCCTTACTTCGAAGAGCCTCCGGAGAGCCCGGTCAGCACACCGGACATAGTGAAGGAGTACCCCCTGATTCTGACTACAGGCGCTAGAACTGCGGCGTTCTTTCATTCCGAGCACCGACAGATTCCCAGCCTGCGCAGGATGAATCCCGACCCGATAGTCGAAATTAACCCGGAAACGGCGGAAAAACTGTGTATAAAGGACGGAGACTGGGTATATATCGAAAGCAGATACGGTAAATGCAAGCAAAGAGCAAGGCTTAATGGGGGGATTCACCCTGAAGTTGTGAATGCCCAGCACGCATGGTGGTTTCCGGAGAAGCCCGGACCGGAACCCAGTTTATTCGGAGTCTGGGAATCAAATATCAATCTCCTACTCCCCTCTGGGTGGACGGGAAAATCAGGTTTAGGATACCCTTTTAAGGCCCAGATGTGCCGGGTATATAAGGTGGAATAATCCCAAAATGCCTAAATACGGTATACTGATAGATTATGAGTTTTGTGTTGGCTGTCGCGCCTGCGAGTTAGCCTGTAAACAGGAGCATAACCGGCCCGATGGAGAATGGGGTATATACGTAAACAAGGTTGAACCTGAAACAGTAGAAGGTAAAATATACTACTTCCCATTTCCCACCGATAATTGCAATCTATGCGGTAAACGCATTGCCAAAGGTCTCCAGCCTGCTTGCGTGCATAACTGCTGGGTAGGCGTGATGAAATTTGGCACAATTGAACAACTCGCCGAAAACATGCGGAAAAAGCCAAGAACCGTACTCTGGGCACCCCATTAGATAGAAAAAAATGGTACTATGACTGGCAAGGTTCACGGGCAGCTTGGGCAGAATAATGTTTATCGCTTGGCGAGACCCCAGAATGTGCAGTTTGGGTAACAGAAGCTTGCTTAGTATAACAGCTTGACACACCAGCGGCTATTGAACATTTCTCGGAAATGTTGGGTAACTTTGACTTAGAATGTGACTCCTTTTTCTCGTGCTAGGATGGCCGCTTGTTGTCGGTTGCGCACCTTCATTTTTTCCATCACTCTGCTGAGGTGCACCTTGACCGTGTTCTCTGAGATGCACAAAGTATCGGCAATTTCCTTGTTAGTGATGCCCCTTTTGGTTAACACGCCTAGTACTTCCTTTTCGCGTTTACTGAGACCAACATCGTACTCAACCCGAGCACTCATCTTATTCCCAGAGTAGGAAACTTGCTCAAGAAGTTTTCGGGCTACTAAAGGAGATATGACGACTACACCTCCCTTGGCCACATATCGAATGCAGCTCTCTAGCTCGGTGAAAGTTATATCCTTGTCTATATATGCTTTAGCTCGGGCTTTAAAACTGGTTGAAAGACTGACGTCTTTATACGGTTTTATGACGATGATGATCTTTATTTCTGGATTTAATTCATTAATGCGCTGTGCTACCCCACCACAGTCCCCTCCTTCTATCTCCTCATCCAGTAATATAACGTCTGGCTTGAGCCGGTTAGCCTTGTCGATAGTTTCTACCGCATTGTAGCTTATCGTAAGTATGTCGATAGCTTGCGACCTTTCTTTTGTGAGCAGTAACAAACCCTCCCACCACAGTTCACGGTTACTCGCCAGTAAAACCCTTATTTTGTCCATCATTACACCACCTCCCAGTATACCTCTCATTCCAAACTCGGACAAACCCCCGTATCTGACAGCAGGCCAGTTCTTCCTTAGATCATCGCATTTTTAAACAATGGAAAACTACTACTAATATCAACTACTAAATCGAAAGTACTAAAAATAGCATTACTGCTTGTTTATTATTTAATCATTATGGGTTATTGTCAATAGGCATCTATAATGATTCAATGGAAGTCAAACAGCTAGCTTCGGGTAAAAGTTCTTCTAAGCATAGTGAGGGGAGGTTTATTGTATGACTTTTAGAATTTCAATCGATGCTGGAGGAACATTTGCCGACTACGTGCTTATGAACGAGAGGGGTGAGGCTATTATTACAAAGGCCCGAGCCACACCTCAGGATCTCTCCATCGGAAAGGTAGATTTGTATTAATAAGCTTGCACAAAAGGATTTTAGATATGGGTCATAATATGGTTGGTTTGCTTGATCTAACAGGCAAAGTTGCTTTAGTAGTTGGTGGTGCCGGTGGGATTGGTCACGCACAGGCTCTGGGGTTAGCCGATTTTGGTGCAGATGTCATTGTGGCAAGCCGTCGGCTGGAACACCTTGAGAAAGTGGCCGAGGAGATACGGACTAAAGGTAGAAAAGCATTGGCGGTTACTGTAGATGTGGTTCAGGAGCAATCGGTGGCAGATATGGTAGAGAGTATCTTGAAGAAATTTCCTCACATTGATATTCTGGTAAACGCTCACGGTCTGGCGATTCGTAAGCCTGCGGATACCTTTCCCATTGATGAGTGGCAACAGGTTATGGATATCAACACCCGTGGGACATTCATCTGTTGCCAGGCGGTCGGGCGGTTGATGACAAAGCAACGTAGCGGTAAGATCATAAACCTATCATCAGTGAGAGGGAGATATGGTCTCCCTGCAGACTACGCAGCTTACTGTGCCAGCAAGGGGGCAGTGGATACTCTGACAAGGACGCTTGCTTGCGAGTGGGCTAAATATAATGTGCTAGTGAATGCGGTTGCTCCCACTATTGTGGAAACTGACCTCACCCGTGATGCCTTAGCTAACCCCGAGTATGCTAAAATAATGAAGTCTCGTATTCCACTGGGCCGCTGGGCAATGCCGGAGGATATTGTTGGGGCTACCATATTCTTTGCCTCGAGGGCATCAGATTTCATCACCGGGCAAATACTCTATATTGATGGTGGTGTGACCACTTGGTAGCAGACATTCGATAGAAATATAATTGCCTCGCTTATTAACATGATGAGTAACACAGTCAATCTGAGTAATTTTAGTTTAGATTTGAATAATAGCTGGAGAAAGAAAAAGAGGTTATCTAAAAATGGGAAAAGAAGTATTAGTTGATTTGAGCCACCCGTTTGGCGCCGGCTCACCCCTGTGGCCGTATTTTGAAGATGTCAAGGTTGAGCGTATGCACTATCACGCCAAATCCGGGGTGCTCTCCCAAAAAATAACGACTGTAATGCATTGCACCACCCATGCCGATTCACCGGGGCACGTATTCGAGGGCGGTCTGTTCACCCATGAAATTCCCCTGACCTGCTACTATGGCGATGCCGTAATCTGGGACATCCCGAAGAACAAATGGGAACTCATCACCGCAGCGGATCTCGACACCGCCAACAAGAAGCTACCCATGAAAGAGGGCGATATCATTATCGTCCATACCGGCTGGAATAGATACTGGGGCGACAGCACCAAGTATTTCTGCTATTCACCTGGACTGGGCAAAGAAGCCGGCGAATGGTTTGTAGCGCACAAAGCCAAGGCAATCGGCGTTGACCAGCAAGCGCTGGACCATCCACTCCACACCGCCATTGGCCCTCATGGCCCTGGGCCTCTAAGGCCGGATATTTGTGAGGAGTATAAGAGAGAAACCGGGCACGATGCGCTGCAGGACTTCCCGGAGTGGGAGCCCTGCCATAACCTGATTATGCACAATGGCATCCTCGGCTGGGAGAACGTGGGAGGCGATATCGCCAAGGTAGTCGGCAAGAGGTGCAAGCTATCCGGCTTCCCAATTCGGTGGTACATGGGTGATGGCTCCATCGTTCGTATGGTCGCCTTCATTGATGAAAATGACCTCAACGATGTCCCGGACCGTGTTTACAAGTACGGCACACAATAATCCGGGTTAGTCACAGTCCCTATAACCTGTCATTAAAAGGGGGAAATAAAAAATAATGGAGAAGGTCCGCTTTGATGAAGTAAAGCCGTATGCGGCGCCGGGCCATTTTGGTATGGTGGCCATGAAGCTGAACGGCAAAGAGGAAACAGGAGCCGAGAAGTTTTGGGTAGGCTTATCACACTTTCTCCCCGGGGGCGGTGCTGAATATGCCTATGAAGATTCACCTACGGAGAAGGTCTATTTCGTCCTGGAGGGAGAAATAACGGTTAAGACCGATAGGGAAGAGATAACCCTGGGCCCGTGGGATTCGGTTTACATCGCTCCTAATGAAGGGAGGGAGATCATCAACAGGACCAATAAGCCGGTGAGCATGCTGGTCGTTATTAGCTATTAGGTGACCATTAAGCCATGGAAATCACCATAATTGGAAACGAGCCTGCTGCCATTAAAACCTGGGGGGTATGCAAAGCAACTCCCCAGCCGACGAAGCGCAAAGACGGCCAGGGGAGAGGGTGGTTAAAGTAGATGGTGGCCGTAACAAGGTTATCATAGAGAGCTGGTTAGAAATCGGCTACGATAAATTGCTCGTTGCCAGCAGGGTGATGGGCTAATACAACGTTAACCGATATTTTGATAAAACTGAACAGAAGTAAGAAAGGAGGCACTAGAAATGCCGTGGGATCGTTTTGAGCCATTAGCAAAAGGGGTTCTTAGGGAGGATGGTTATATTGCTCCACCGTATGTGATTGACGCTCACACTCATGTCCACTTGCACATACCTAAGGCTGGTAACACGCGCTTTAAGGACTTTAATGAAGTATCTGAGCAACTTATGGGAGAAGATAAGGCTGGTTTCATTAATCCGAAATCGTTAATTAAAGAAATGGACAGGTATGGAGTAGATAAAGCGTGTGTCTTATATGCCGGTAGGATGTGTATTAACTTTGAACGCTATCTCAGTATCTTAAGATCGGAACCAGATAGGTTTATCGGTTTCTATTGGCCCCAAGAGGAAGATGTTGAAACGAGTCCTGAAAAAAGGCCAGCGCTGACTCCCGAAAGGATAGCGGAACTGGCGGAAAAAGCACTTAGTTACCCAGAAATCAGAGGGTTGGGAGAAGGTACGATTGTTGAAGCATGTCACTTTGCCGAGAGAAAGGGCTGGCCTGCGGAAGATATAGTGCGCTTTTATATGCCTATGCTGGAAGTTGCAGCATCTAAAAAGGCGCCTATCATCATGCATTCTGGCCCTGCTCCCTATAACCTAAGAATAACTCCAGATATTCGTAAAATGTTCTATAGGGGTTATGTCGGTATGCGGAATTTTGACCCAATGGTCTATGATGAGATGGTGACATTATTCCCGGAGATCCCTTTCATTATCGGCCACTGCGGGGTGCAAGGGTGCCATTTCTATGGGTCATACGCAGACCATGCCTTAATTATGGCTTCTATGCATGAAAATGTATATTTGGAAACCTCTATGGCTCCTGCTGACTTAATCGAGAAAGCTATAGCTGATCCTAGTATTGGCGCGGAAAAGCTTGTCATGGGTTCAGACTTCGGAGCTACATCCAGCTATTATGTTTACAAGGATCAAGTATTACCCTCCTATAAGAAGAGACCATTCCCTGAACTGCCTGGCATGCATATTGAACAATCTATACGTGTTCTGGATCAGGTAACAATGTGCCCTGAGGAACGTAGGCTAATTATGGGTCAAAATATGGCAAGGTTGCTAGGTCTTACTTAGAGGGTGAAATATTCATTCCGGACATTGATAAAAAAGACCATGTGTTATGAATGGGCGCAAATAAGTTAGAAATTAAACAATAAACATAAAGCAGAGGTATGTATGATTTTCTAACGGTAACACGTGATATGGTTTTTAAAGCCTTGGAAAGGAGGAAAAATAAGTTAGAAATTAAACAATAAACATAAAGCAGAGGTATGTATGATTTTCTAACGGTAACACGTGATATGGTTTTTAAAGCCTTGGAAAGGAGGAAAAAAAATGAAGAATAAAGTGCTTTTAATACTGTTAGTAATGGTACTGGCTATCAGTATAGGTGGTGCCGGCTGTCCGCAGCCTTCCGAGGAGGTCATCGAGATTTCATTTGCCCATTTCTTCCCTGCTGTCCACCCTGTACATATGAGGTTTGTTGAGTGGGCAAAGGACATAGAAGACGCCACCGATGGCAGGGTTCACATTACTATTCATTATGCGGAGACCTTACTTAAGGCGCCAGAAACGTATGAGGGTATAGTTAGTGGTGTTGCCGACAGTGGTATCGTGGTTCCTGCCTATACGCCAGGCCTTTTTCCTTTGTTTGAGTTATTTGACTTACCCGTTGGATATAATAACAACGAGGTTATCACAAAAGTTCTCTGGGATTGTTATAAAAAGTTTGATCCGGAGGAGCTTTCGGGAGTAAAGGTTCTTCAAGCGTATGCCATTGGACCCGGGGGCATAGCTATGGTGCGGGATCCAATCCATAGCTTAGAGGACCTTAATGGCAAGCAAATAAGGGCCACAGGCTTAACTGCCGACTTGGTGGCGGCACTTGGTGCCTCCCCGGTGTCCATCCCAATGCCTGAGGCATACGAAGCTTTATCCAGAGGCGTATGTGACGGTGCTATAAACATTTATGATGCTTTCATTACCTGGAAATTGGCAGAGGTAACAAAATATATTACTATGACCCCTTTCCTTTATACCGGCATATTCCTTGTCGTTATGGACATTGATACGTGGAACTCCTTGCCCAGTGACGTACAAGCAGTGTTCGAGGAAATCAGTGAAGATTACATCGACTACCACGCTCATTGTGAGGCGGAGAATGCAATTAAATCTATCCGCGCCCTTGTCGATATGCAAAAGGAAATAATTATCCTTTCCGATGAAGAGGAGGCGAGGTGGAAGGAGGCTGTTAAACCAGTGGTAGATAATGCTATCCAGTCGAGGGAAGCCAAAGGTATACCAGCAAGAGAGTTTTGGAATGAAATGCTTCGACTTGCTGATAAGTATAATGCAGTTTATCCGTCCTTAGAGGATGAATATATGAAGATAGTAGGTTAGGAAGATTCCGGGAGCAGTACTTCACCTATCCGAGTGCGTTCATAGTGGATTTAAGGGACGGCCATCGAGTAGTTGAAGCAGGTAGGCATGGTTTTTGCATATCAACTGTATTTGCCTCCAGATTGACATTGACCTGAAGTACTGCTCCCGGAGGTCTAGCTACTGCCCTGACGTTCGGGGTGTTAAGGATGACGATAGACCGAGAAGTAGCCCGGCCCTGGTCTCATCCATCGCTCAGATTAGGGAGTGCAATGTGCCTACACTGACTAAGCTTAAGAACACAGAGGCCATTGATTCAAATTGAAGGTGTTTATAATAATCAAAGACTTCATTCGGCGCTCGGTTAACTGCCACAGAATGAGGTTGATGGGGTTTTCTCTATGGATTATTTCGTAAAGGCTGTATCTAGACTAGCCGAAGGTGCAGACAAGATAGCCTGGGGGGCTGTAGTAGGAATGATGGGGCTTGTTGTCGCAAATTGTATTTTGCGTCGCTTTGGCTACCCTGTATATGGTAGTTATGATTTTGTTTGTTTTCTATTGGTGTTAGTGGTTGTCCCTGCCCTAGCCCTTTGTGCCGCCCAAAAGGGACACATTTATTTGTCCATCTTGACAGACAGATTCCCGCAAAAAGCTCAGTTAGTTGTTGAGCTTATTGTTTATATTATTAGCTTTATTTTCTTTGTGCTGGTAACATGGCAACTCGGGGAGCGTGCTACACGCACAATGCACACTGGCCTCCTAGGAATGACCTCACGAATTCCTGTTTACCCTTTTATTTATTTTGAAAGCCTTGCCATCTTAATACTTAGTCTAGTATTTTTAAGAGATATAATTAAGGTAGTTAAAGAGATAAGGAGTATAAACTAGAGCATGAGCCCGCTTCTCGTAGGAATATTAGTTTTTGTGGTGTTTTTCTTGCTTATATTTTTTAGAATGCCCGTTGCTATTGCTATGGCTTTGGCTGGCTTTGGTGGGCTTGTTTATTTACTCTCACCAGGAGCTGCATTCGAGACTATAGGTAAGGATTTCCATTCCACTTTCTCTTCCTATACTTTGAGTGTTGTTCCTATGTTTGTTTGGATGGGCTATATCGCTTTCTATTCAGGAATAGGTGAAGGGCTTTTCTCTTTCTTTAACAAATTAATTGGGCACGTGCGTGGCGGATTATTGATGGCTGCTACGATGGCAAGCGCTGGCTTCGGAGCCATCTGTGGCTCTCCCACAGCTGCAGTTGCTACTATGAGCAGTACTTGCTTTCCAGAAGTCCGGAGGTATAAGTATGATGCTAACCTATCTGCTGCCGGCATTGCTGCTGGTGGATCACTAGCGGTATTAATCCCGCCCAGCCTAGCCTTTATCGTTTATGGAATACTGACCGAGCAGTCTATAGGAAAGCTCTTCATAGCTGGTATTTTCCCTGGCCTCCTTCTTATGCTTGCATTTATCGCGGCAATCTACATAGTGACATGGCGCAATCCTGCTCTTGCCCCCTCCGGATCTAGGGCATCTTGGAAGGAGAGGATCATTGCGTCCCGTGGTGTTATCGCTATAATAATTATATTTATTGTGGTTTTAGGAGGGCTTTTTTGGGGCTGGTTCACTCCCACTGAAGCAGGTGCTGTCGGCTCTGCTGCGGTGCTGGCAGTAGCCTTGATTAAACGAAAACTTACTTGGCAGCAATTTATAGATTCCATCAAGGATACCACAAAGACCACAGCAATGGTTATGTTCCTTGTCGCTGGGGCACAGGTTCTGGGTCGCCTTATAGCGGTGAGTGGAATTGCGCCTATGGTGGCAAGTTGGCTAAGCAGCCTCCCTTTGCCACCGATTGGTATTTTGGGGATCGTATTGCTTATTTGTGTAATCCTTGGTTTCTTTATTGAAGTCTTGTCATTGACCTTAATTGCCGTACCTGTTTTCTATCCCTTAGTAGTTGGGGTTCTTGGTTATGACCCAATATGGTTTGGAGTGATCTGGGTGGTAGTTAGCGGTACAGGGATGATAACTCCGCCAGTAGGTTTACAAGTCTATGTTGCTAGCGGAGTGACCGGAATACCTGTCAAGGACGTATTCAAAGGAGTATGGCCTTTCTTTTATGCAACCCTTGTTTGTGCAGCTCTACTAATAGCTTTTCCTGAAATATCAACATTTTTACCCAGCATTATAAATTACTGAGAAAGAGCGCCAGGGTTGCACCGTTATGAGTGGACAGGATGAGGTCACTCTCCTGATACTATCTGTTCTTATGCATCAAGGTCTTGGGCGCAAATATTGAAATATTTGGTAGAGGCATGACTAAATACTTTTTCCCGGTCTCTTAAATACAAATTCGACAACTAATTATTACAGGTGACGACGTTTGTCTTTATTTGTAGAGCCCACGTTAAGGGTGCAGTACTGAACAAGAAAAACGATGAAAGAGGACATTTAATGAAAGCTGAAGGCATCAGGAACATCTCGGTAATTGGTGCTGGCTTTATTGGGCCTGGGATTGCTCAGATTTTCGCCTCTAAGCGCTACGGCGTTCGTTTGATGGATATCAAAGATGAGTTGCTGCCCAAGGCAGTGGGAAATATCCGGTCCAACCTCTCATTAATGGCCAAGAAGGGGTTTCTCCCGGAGAGTGAAATCGATGCCATCATGAGTAGGATAAAAATAACTACCGACATGGGTGAGGCAACCTCCGACGTCCAGTTGGTCATCGAGGCGGTCACTGAGAATCTGGAGCTAAAACAGCAGGTTTTTCGGGATTTAGACCAGCTTTGTCCTCCGGAGACCATTTTGGCTACTAATACCTCTGTAATGAGTATCACGGAGATCGCATCAAAGGCTCGCAGGCGAGAGAGGATTCTGGGGACTCATTTCTGGAACCCGCCTTACCTAATTCCACTGGTGGAAGTAATCAAGGCAGCGGAAACTTCTGATGAAACAGTAGAAACAACCTATCAATTTTTGAAAGCTGTTGGGAAGCACCCGGTGAAGGTGATGAAGGATGTACCTGGTTTTATCGCCAATCGGCTGCAGCATGCCCTGTGGCGAGAGGCTATTTCTATTGTGGAACATGGCATCGCTGACGCCGCTACCGTTGATGAAGCTATTAAAAATAGTTTTGCTATTCGGCTTCCCGTCTTGGGACCACTAGAAACCGCTGATATGATAGGCTTGGATCTAACCCTGTCTATCCACGATTATATTCTCAAACATCTTGAATCTTCCCCTAATCCTTCACCTCTTCTGAGGGAAAAGGTGAATAGAGGAGAGCTAGGATTCAAAACTGGGCAGGGTTTTCAAACGTGGTCTGCTGAAGAAGCACAGAGATCCAGGGAAAAACTCTTAGAGTATCTATTAAATCGGATGCGGGGTGGATAGAATAAAAAAATGTAAAAATCAGACAGGTTTAGGAGGCCTAAAAATGGAGAAACTAATCATAACAGTAGCAGTAACAGGCAATCTGACTGTTCCTACGCAGACCCCTTATCTACCGATTACCCCTGAGCAGATTGCAGACGATGCGGTAGCCTCGGCTGAGGCTGGGGCCTCAATAGTCCATATTCATGCCCGTGACCCTAAAGACGGCAGGCCAACCACTGATCTAAGTATAATGCGAAGCATCTTAACTAAAATAAAGGAGCGAAGTGATGCAATCATCTGCCCAACCACAGGGGGCGTATCCGGCTTCACTGTGCAGCAAAGATATGCAATCCTTGCCGAATTGAAACCCGAGATTGCCTCCTGTGATGTGGGTAGCCTGAACTTCGCCGTCCACCCGATTGCTGAGAGAATTAAGGACGAAGACTGGAAATATCCCTGGGAAAAGGAGCACCTATTAAAGACAAAGGGCTGGGTCTTTACCAATACCTTTGCTGACTTGGAGGAAGCAAGCCGATTTTACAAAGAAAATGATGTTATGCCTGAATTCGGGATTTATGATACAAGTTATCTTTATAACCTTCGTTATCTAGTTAGAAGGGACTTTTTTAAACCACCTCTCCAGATGAACTTCGTCTTGGGGGTATTGGGAGGAATTGGTGGCGACGTTGGCGATATTGTCCACCTGAGGAATACTGCAGATAGACTATTCGGGCCCAGCAACTACCACTGGGGCGCTATTGGGCTAGGTTACCCGCTAGAATTTCACGCCGCCGCGGCGACAATAGCAATGGGTGGCAACGTCAGGGTTGGCTTCGAAGACAATATATTAATCAGCAGGAACGTCTTGGCTAAAAGCAACGCAGAACTGGTGAAAAAGGTGGTAAGAATAGCTAAAGAGATCGGCCGGGAAATAGCTACCCCGGATGAAGCTAGAGACATCCTAAAACTCAAGGGAAAGGACAAGGTTAACTTCTAGAATCAATGATAGACAAGATAATACCCAGCGTTGAATTAGCAGTGGCCGGGATCAAAGATGGTGCCGTCATAATGCTCGGTGGCTTCGGGCAGGCAGGGACACCGTTTAACCTGATACAAGCGCTGGTTGAGCAAGGTGCACAGGACCTTACAGTTATTTCCAATTCCATTTCACAGGCTGCTCCCCTGGTAGAGAAAAAGCGCGTCAGAAAGCTGATTGCTTCCTTTCCCATTTGGGTTGATCGAACCAGACCTAACCCGCTAGACGAGCAGGTTCCGGCAGGGAAAATTGAACTAGTAATGGTACCTCAGGGGACATTGGCTGAGGCAATCAGAGCTGGTGGGGCAGGCATAACCGCTTTCTATACTCCCACTGGAGTAGGAACATTTATTGAAGAGGTAAAAGAGAAGCGGATTTTTAATGGGAAAGAATGCCTGTTAGAGCTAGCCCTTAAGGCAGATGTTGCTCTGGTAAAGGCATATAAGGGTGATAGGGTGGGTAATCTTGTTTATCACATGACTGCCAGAAACTTTAACCCTCTGATGGCAATGGCGGCTGAACTCACCATTGCCGAGGTTGAGGAGATTGTAGATGTCGGGAAGTTAGACCCGGAGATTATTGTTACACCCGGGATTTTCGTAGATCGAGTTGTAAAAGCCCCGAAGAGGGGAGAATGGATATATCGAAGGGAAGGCTGAGCAATGAAAGCAGGCTTGGGTAGAGAGTTGATTGCCCTCAGGGCAGCTAAAGAATTGTCTGAAGGCATGTATGTTAATCTTGGCATTGGCTTACCTACCCTAGTTTCGCAGTTCATCCCCGATGGTGTGGAAATTACACTTCATGCTGAAAATGGAATTTTGGGTTATGGGAGCATCACCACTGAAGACAGTGAAATGGATATCGACCTCGTTAATGCTGGGTTGCAACCCGTGACTTTACGTCCCGGTGCGTCATTTTTTAATCACGCTGACAGCTTTGCCATGATCCGTGGGGGGCATATTGACCTGGCAATTCTTGGTGGTTACCAGGTGTCAGAGAAGGGGGATTTGGCAAACTGGACAACTTCTTCAGAAAAAGTAGGTGCCGTTGGTGGAGCAATGGATCTAGCGTGCGGAGTTAGACGGGTAATAGTGCTTATGCAGCATGTTACTGCTTCAGGTAAGCCTCGCATAGTAAAACAGTGCACCTACCCCCTCACTGCTAGAGAGGTTGTTGATACTATAATCACTGATCTAGCTGTCATTGAAGTAGGTGAAGATGGGCTTATAGTAAAAGAGATCGCTCCAGGTTGGACACCTGAGGAGGTCCAAGCGGTAACAGAGCCAGAATTGATTATTGCTCCTAACCTTAAGGAAATCGCACTGTGATCTTCTACCATACGGATGGCTTATTTTGCAGTTTGCGCACTTGCCTGGCTCGGCTTGCTTCCTATAAAGGATACAACTCTTTAAGTTAGTATTACCATAAGGGTATTAGCACAATACATTGATATCTTGTCGCCTCAGAGTAAGAACTGGTATCACATAACATGGGTGAGGCTGCAGCCCAGGTTCCCCTGCCTCATCCTGTCAATACATTCATTGCAGGAGGTGCACCCGGAGTTCTTTGTTAAGCCTTGGCGAATATGCTTAACCAGATATGGATCCATAATAAAAGGTCGGCACATGGATATAGCATCAGCCGCACCTTCTTCAATAACCGTCAGCATATCATGTAGTTTTCTCATCCCGCCTACCAGTATTACGGGAATGGAAAGTGCCTGTCGGGCCTGTCGACACTCCTGGAGGTAATAAGGTCTAACCGCATTAGTACGAATGTGGTGAAAAAAGTCTTCTCCAATCCCTTCACTGACTTCTATAGCATTTACTCCATCCTCCTCCAGTAATTTGGCTGTATTAATCCCTTCGGAAATGGTTTTTCCTTCAGGATGATAATCATTAATGCCTAGCTTAACAAGTATCGGGTAATCGGGGCCGGCTAAATGCCTTATCCCCCGACAAATCTGGCGTATGAATTTAGAACGTCTTTCTGGGGAACCTCCCCACTCGTCCTTCCTCCTATTGGTCGAAGGGGAGAGAAAGGCACTTATCAGCCAGTTGTGGGCACCGTGAATCTGGATGGCATCAAATCCGGCTTCAATTATCCTTCTTGCTGCTTGTATGTATGATTCCACTAGTTTGTAGATTTCATCTCCTGAAAGTTCCCTTACTTGTATTCCCGAGTTTGGATTTACAATATCTGATGGACCGACCGGCTGTAAACCGGTAACTTCTGGACTGCATAACCATCCACCGTGTAGGATTTGAGCGGCAATCTTACCATCATTCATATGAACGACACCAACCAGTCGGCTTAAAGAAGATGTTGTATCATCCGTATGAGCGCCGAGCTGGCCTGGTGAGCATTGTCCGTCCTGTGTAGGAAATAGTCCGTGTGTAACTATCAAGCCAATCTCCCCCTCACCCAGTTCTCGATAGAGCTTAAGTTCGGCATCGGATACCATCCCTTGATTAGCCAAGTTGTCCATCGTTGCTGAGCGGACAAATCGATTATCTAGCTCCATCTTATTGATGGTTATCGTATCAAAGAGGTTTGCCATATCGATGTCTCCATTTCTAGACTATAAATATTGCATACATTTATCCTAACACTGGTGAGGATAATTGGGAAGATGTGGATGATGTATCTGCAGATGATGATACAACCTATGTGTATCATTACTGGACACATACATATTAAAGGGACTTGTATGGGATCGCAAACCACAGTGAAGGTTTTGGTACGATAAATTCTGTTACGGTTTATGCCCATTGTAAATGTGTAAGTACGCCGTACCAAGCCTCGCTGAAGATTGCTCTTAAGACCGGGGGCACCGTTTATGAGAGCTCAGAAAAAACCGTTGTATTAGAAAGGCCGTAATGTATATGCTATTTAACACAGTAGCTTGTTTTGTTGCTGAGGTCACAAAAGAGGCTTTTGTGCAGTAGACAAAAAAGCTCTCCCAACGGACTGACACTTGGGGAGAGCCTCTTTTGTGGTGCAATTTTGGGGGAAGCCTAGTCTTTGATGATGCCGAATCGGTCGCGGTACTTCCGGACTTCGGCCGCTAGGATGATAACCTTGTTGTTCAGGGACTCGATTTGCTTATTGTGGTTTTGCTCATGGCATTCGAGATAGACTTTGATCATATCGTGGATTAGTTTAGTTATAGAGATGAGTTTCTTTTCACTAAGTGCTTTAACAGTAACCCAATCGTTATGTAGACACCATAAAGGCTTGTATTTGGTTATGGATCCGAATAAGCCCTTACGGATTCTTTTGACCACTTTCCACTCCTGCAGGCGTGAAGACCGTCAAAGATTTTTACAGACCGTAGCTAAATGGTACCCTTATAATGCACAAATGTCAACCTTTTGGGCGAAATTCGTGGGCTAATGTATGTTAAATGCTTGCATTGAGCGCTTGGCAAGCTCCTTAACGGACGCCTATAATTGTCTTAGACAACGGGGGTCGCTACCCCGGAGGCAGGAGGTGTGAGTTGAAGCTCTTCGGCAGGGACAGAAAGAGGATAACCAGGCGCCGGCCCAGGTCATTGGAATACCAATGGAGACAGCTTGCTGACAGGACGCTGCTCAGCAACATGAGGAATAACCCCAAGGTCTTGCGGGAATGGATAAAAAAGGAGTATGGCATCGATATCCCGGATAAAGATGACATTGATGTGGCCATCGATGAATTGATGTCCAAAACAGAGAAGGAACTTATGGGTAAGGCTCTCGAGGGCTTCGAGGACGACGAGCAGCTTCAGGGAGTGGCGAGAGAAGCATTCATGACCCGGTTGCTGAAAATTGTTCCTGGGCGCGGGGGCAGGATGCCACATGCTGGATTCCTACTCCTGCTGGCATAGATCAGGCCCATTTATTCATGCGACCATTATATTTGAGAATCATCTTCGCTGCCATAGGAGATGTAAGGACTATAGTTGTAAGCGCTATCACTGCCGTCATAATATACTTCTTGCTTAAGATATTCTCCTAATCTTTCCGCGCCGAGAAAGCTCGTAACGATATATAGTGTTTCAGGTAGAGTTCAACTCTGCCCGATCTGCCTGCGTAGCTGAGAAGGCCATTTTTACTTACTGCACAATACGTCATTTTAGTATATAGAATAAGAAATAG
>Ga0315550_1000820_pt1 | contig 19251 bp, 14 predicted proteins | sample SalMarSW160190MG_2_FD_203100 | JGI IMG/M metagenome (GOLD analysis project Ga0315550, IMG submission 203100) | Salt marsh sediment microbial communities from the Plum Island Ecosystem LTER, Massachusetts, United States - Salt Marsh Sediment SW1601-90 ... | reverse complement strand
CGCGCGCGGTGCTCCTTCATCGGATGAGTGCGCGCGCCATGCCGATGGCGGCAATCAGGCTCGACATATCCGCACGCCCGGTGCCGGCGAGCTCGAGCGCCGTGCCGTGATCGACCGAGGTGCGCACGAACGGCAGGCCGAGGGTGACGTTGACGGCGTGGGCGAAGTCGTGATGCTTGATCACCGGCAGGCCCTGGTCGTGATACATGGCCAGCACCGCGTCCACGTCCGCGAGCTGCGCCGGGATGAAAGCGGTGTCGGCCGGCACCGGGCCGCGCAGGCGCATCCCGCGCGCGGCGAGCTGCGCGATGACGGGCTCGATGACCTCGATCTCCTCGCGCCCGAGGTGGCCCGACTCGCCGGCGTGCGGGTTCAGGCCGCACACCAGAATCACGGGGTCGGTGATGCCGAATTTGCGTCCGAGGTCGGCGTGCAGGACCTCGATGACCGATGTCAGCCGCGCACGCGTGATCGCATGCGGCACTTCCGCCAGCGGCAGATGTATCGTCGCGAGCGCCACGCGCAGGCCGGGCGCGGCCAGCATCATCACCGGCTGCGGCGCGCCGCTGCGCTCGGCGAGGAATTCGGTATGGCCGGTGAAGGGGATGCCAGCGTCGTTGATAATGCCCTTGTGTACCGGTCCGGTGACCAGCGCATCGAATTCGCCGCGCCGGCAGCCGTCGACCCCGGCTTTCAGCGTTTCGATGACATAGGGAGCGTTCGCCGCGTCCAGGCGCCCGGCGACGACGGGGCGGGCGGCCCTGACCGGCAGCACGAAAACGCCGGTGCCAGCCTTGTCGCGTCCTTTCCATTCGCGGGCGGCGAACGGCAGGCCCAGAAGCCGCGCACGTTCCTCCAACAGGGCGGGATCGGCGATCAGCACCAGCGCGCCGTCCGGCGGACGTTGCGCCAGCTGCAGGCACAGGTCCGGCCCGACGCCGGCGGGCTCGCCGGGGGTCAAGGCAATGACGGGGTTGTATGATTTATTGGCCACAGAGCACACAGAGAGCACAGAGGGGTCTGGACTCGAAGAATAGCGGAATCGTTTTAAATTTACCTTTAATTCTCTGTGATCTCTGTGTGCTCTGTGGCTTCAAGAATAAATTAATTCACATCGTCGTTTATGTATTCCACGAACGCCTCGTCGCGCAATTGCCGCGACCACTGCTCGTAACGCTCGTCGGCCTTGCGCGCGTGGATCTGCTGGCGCGCGGAGTCGAGCATGCGTTCCTTGGTGACGTCATGGGTGCGCCGCCCGAGCACCTGGATGAGATGCAGCCCGAAGGGGGTGCGCACGGGTTCGCTCAACTGGTTCGGCTTGAGCGCGTTCATGGCCTTCTCGAACTCCGGCACCATCTGACCGGGGTTGACCCAGCCGAGATCCCCGCCGTTGGCCGCCGAGGTCGGATCCTCGGAATGGGCGCGGGCGAGCGCGGCGAAATCCTCGCCGTTCTGGATGCGTTCGCGCAGATTGAGCAGCTGCTGGCGCGCCTCGGCCGCCGACAGGATTTCACTCGGTCGCAGCAGGATGTGGCGCACGTGGGTTTGCGTCACCGACGCCGCCTGGGTATCGCCGCGTTCGTCGTTCAGTTTCAGGATATGGAACCCGTTCGGGCCGCGCAGCACCTCGCTGATGCCGCCCGGCGACATGTTTTTCAGCGCGTTCAGGAAAAGCTCCGGAAGTTCGCCCGCCTTCTTCCAGCCGAGACTGCCCCCTTTCAGCGCATCCGACCCCTGCGAATAACTCACCGCGGTCTGTCCGAAGTCGGCCCCCTGCTTCAACTGGCGGTAGATGTCCATGGCGCGTTTTTTCGCCGCCTGAATCGCTTCGGGGGAGGCGGACTCGGGAATACCGATCAGAATATGCGAGAGGTTGAAGGACACGCCCATGTCGGCGAGGTTCTGGCGGTTTTCGAGAAAATTATTGACCTCACTGTCGGTGACGGTGACGCGGTTGTTGATTTCGCGCTCGAGCAGCTGCTGGATGGTTATCTGGTCACGCAGCTGGTCGCGGAAGGCGTCCACGTCCATGCCGTTGCTTGTCATGGCCTTGCGGAAATCCCCCACGCTCAGCTTGTTCCGCTGGGCCAGGGTTTCGAAGGCGCGATCCACGTCGGCGTCGCTGACGTGGATGCCGGTCTGGGCGGCCAGCTGCAGTTCGAGGCGTTCGAGCACCATGCGATCCAGCAGCTGCTTCCTGAGGATGTCGTCCGGGGGGATCTTGATTTTCTCGAGGGCGAGTTGTTTCTTGGTTTGCGTCAGCCGGTCGGCCAATTCACTTTGCGTGATGACGTCGTTGTTGACGATGACCACGATGCGGTCAATGTCGGTGGTCGGGGACGGCGCGGCGCCCGCCATTGAGGGCAGCAGCGACAGCATCAATCCCAGCAACACAATCCAGGGAGCGGCGGATTTGGCTACAAGACGCATGATTTTCAGCTCTGGAATCTCATTGACCTACGTCCGGTATGGCACCGGAGCTGCACTAGGGTAACACGAACCCGGTCCCGGTGCCCGGCTACGGGGCCGCCGGCCCCGGCGCCGCGGCGGGGGACGGGAACGAGAAAACACTTTGACCCAGGGGACTGTCCGGCACATGCCCGAGTTTAGACAGGCCGGTCAGTTCGAGTTCAAGCATGATCGAGCTCGTCTGGGTGGCGGCGTTGTCGCGCTCCGTGTCGATCGACAATCGCCGGCCCCCCACGATGCGCAGCGCCCAGCAGCAGGCGTTGTATTCCACGCCGGCGTAGCTGTCGACGTTGCGGTGGTCCAGCCAGGAATAGAGCGAGCGGGCGCGTAAACTCCAGCGTCCGGCGATGGGCCATTCGGCGGAGACGTCCGATTGCTCGAGCTCGCCGCGGGAGAAGCGTTTGCCGATATTCACGATGCGGTTTTTCGCCGGATTGTACTGGAGGTAATAACTGTACTGCTGCAGATGACCGTCCACCCGGTTCCAGTCGAGGGTGGAACGGGCGTACCAGTGACTGGCCAGCGTCACCGTCGCCTCCCCGATGATATCCGAGGCGGCCGCGCCGCTGGTGCCCGCCGGCAGGTTGACCCGGCGTTCCTGGAGGTAGTAAATCCTTCCCACGCTCAGGCGCGCGCGTTCCGCGCCGCTGTCGTCGTCGATGAGGCGCGTGGTCACGGCGGCGGTGAACTGATTGGCGTCGCCGATGCGGTCGCCGCCCGCGAAGCGGTTGTCGCGGAACAGGTTGGAGAAGCTCGCGTCCGGCACAGCGGTATCGAAGACGGGCAGGCCGTCCTGGTTTTTGTAGGGGATATACAGGTAATACAGGCGCGGTTCGAGGGTCTGGGTGTAGGTGCGGCCGCCCCAGCGCGAGTCGCGCTCGAAGTACATCCCGCTGTCGATGCTGGCGACGCCGCGCGTGATCGAGGGCGTTGCGTCCGGCGCGTCGGTGAGGTGATAGGCGATTTGCCGTACGCCCACCTTGGGAATGAAGTAGGCGAAGCGGTTGGACAGCGGCAGGCCCACGGCGGGACTCAGGCTCAGGCGTTCGCCGGTGACACCGACGCTGCGCTCGAAATTCACCGCTTCGCTGTCGAAGTAATAATTCAGCCGGTTGGGCGCCTCCGGCCGGGCGAGGGCCAGGTTGATCTGCGGGAGCCGCGCGTAGGGACGGTCCGTGGGGGCGATGGTCGGGTCGATGGTCTGGAACGCCGACGCGAGCGTGCTGAAGCTCCAGACGGCTCCCCGGTAGTCGATTTCCGCGTTCTGGGGCAGGTGCGTCTGGCTGGTGACATCGAGGGTATTGCCGAAGTCATCGAAATATTTCTTGTCCGACACGCCCCGGATGTCGACATTCCCCGACCACAGGGGGCTGAAAACCTGTTTGTGCAGATAGGTGCCCGCCGCGCGGCCATCGCCGTTGGCCATGCGGTCGTGCGGGAGCACTTCCAGGTCGAGCTTGCCTTCCGAGCGGCGGGTCAGGTAGCGGAACTCGTTTTGCAACTGCATCCCGCGCTCGGACATGTAATGGGGTGTCAGGGTATCGTCGTAGTTGGGCGCCAGGTTGAAATAATACGGCGTGGCGACTTCCAGCCCGCGCTGGCTCGCCTGCCCCAGGCGTGGCAGCAGGAAGCCCGACTTGCGCCGGTCCGAGAGTGGAAAATCCAGATACGGCAGGTAGAACAGGGGCAACCCCTTGAAACTGAGCGAGGTGTGATAGGCGGTGCCGATGTCTTTCCGCGTATCGAGTTTGAGCTCGCGTATTTTCAGAAACCAGTCGTCCTGCCCCGGCGCGCAGGTGGTGTAGCGCACGCGCGTGAGGCGGGTCAGATCCGGCCCTTCGAAATAGATATGCTGCGCGTCGCCGCGTGCGCTGTAGTTCTCGAGATGAAAGCTGCCGGGGCCGGTCTCACCGATGCGGGATTCGAGATCCAGGCGCATCTCCTGAGTTTCAAAACTGGTGCCGGCGGCATCCAGGAAGTTGACGTTGCCGCTCGCCTCCGACTCGTGGGTGGCCTGGTTGTAGCGCAGCCGGTCCGCCTTCAGGAATTTGTCGCCCTGACGCACCTCGACGTTTCCCGTGAACTCACTGGCACCGCCCGGTACCGAGCGCAGTTCGTGGGCGCGTATGTCGGTTGCCGGATTCTCCGCGCCCGTGGAAAGGGGCGTCGGGGCGGAGTACGGTCGCGGTGTCCGCTCCGGGCAGAGTCCCTCGCCGGCCGCCCAGGCCGTGGTTGCCGTGGCCGCCGCGGCGGTTACGATCAGGGTCAGGGCGACACGGACTGGGCGCAGCGCAGGCATGGGAACCGGAGTGTCATTGTTTTATGATGGGAAGCATAAAATTGCATACTATGTTTCCCCCATCAAGCTATTCCGCCCGCATGGGCTTCATTCGCAAGGCCGCATTTGGATAAACGATTCGAAGCGCTCAAGGACTGGACTGCCCGGACACTCGGCGTCGACCGGTTCGACATTCGTCCGGCCTCGGCGGATGCCAGCTTTCGCCGATATTTCCGCGTCACCGTGGGCGATCGGAGTTTTATCGCCATGGATGCGCCGCCGGAGAAGGGGCAGATGCATCCCTACGTGACGGTGGCGCGCCGCCTGCATGCGCTCGGACTGAATGTCCCGGAAGTGCTGGAGGAGGACCATGGGCGCGGTTTTTTCCTGATCACGGATCTCGGCCAGCGGCTGTACCTGACCTGCCTGAACCCGCAGACGGTGGAGCGGCTCTACGGCGATGCCATGGGGGCGCTGGTCGTGCTGCAGGCCGGGACCTATTCTTCGTCGGCGACGCCGTTTCTGCCGGACTACGATGAAGCGCTGCTGCGGCGCGAGATGGAGATTTTCCGGGAATGGTATCTGGGGCGACATCTGGGCCTCACTTTGACCGCCGGCCAGAACGCCGTGCTCGAGGAGGCGTTCACGCAGCTGGCGCAGGCGGCGCTGTCACAGCCCCGGGTATGGGCACACCGCGATTACCATTCACGCAATCTGATGGTGACGGAGTTCAACAACCCCGGGATCCTGGACTTTCAGGATGCCGTGCTGGGGCCGGTGACCTACGATCTTGTTTCGCTGTTGCGCGATTGCTACATCGCCTGGCCGCGCGAACGGGTGGAAGAGTGGGTCAAGGGCTATCACGAACTCGCGTTACAGTCCGGTATCCCGGTGGGCGAGGATGACCTGCAGTTTCTGCGCTGGTTCGACCTGATGGGCGTGCAACGCCATCTCAAGGCCACCGGCATCTTTGCGCGCCTCAAGCATCGGGACGGGAAGCCGGGTTACCTGCCCGACATTCCGCGCACCCTCGGCTACGTGCACGAGGTGAGCGGCCGCTACGCGCAACTGCAACCGCTGCACGGGCTGTTGCGCGAACTGAAGCTGCCGGGGGCGGCATGAGCATCACAAATTCGTCCGGAACGAATTTGGATGCGCCAGGGGCGAGACGGAAAAGGGTGACGATCCGGTGGATCGTCACGCCGTCGAGTGGGCAGGCCATGGATGGCCTGCCCCGGCTTCCGGGCGAAGCGGGACAGCGTAGCGAAGGAAGGCGCCCATGAAGGTCATGATCCTGGCGGCCGGTCGGGGGGAGCGTATGCGGCCGTTGTCGGATGCCGTCCCCAAGCCCTTGCTCGAGGCGGGTGGCAAGCCCCTGATCGTCCATCTGATCGAACGGCTGGTTCACGCGGGATTGTCCGACCTGGTCATCAATCATTCCCATCTGGGGGAAAAAATTTCGGCTTATCTGGGCGACGGCGGCCGGTATGGCGCCTCGATCGTTTATTCGCACGAGGAGGGTGGCGGGCTCGAAACCGGTGGGGGCATATTCAAGGCGTTGCCCCTGATCGACAGCGATCCGTTCGTGGTGGTCAATGGCGACATCTGGAGCGATTTTCCCTTTGACCGCCTTCCGTCACGGCTCGAAGGATTGGCGCATCTGGTGCTGGTGGATAACCCTCCGCAGCATCCGTCGGGTGATTTTTCGTTACGCGACGGCCGGGTGTCGGACCAGGGCGAGCCGCGCCTGACATTCAGCGGCATCGGGGTCTATGCGCGCGCCCTGTTCGCCGGCTGCCATCCCGGAAAATTTCCGCTGGCACCGTTACTGCGCGAGGCCATGACCCGTCACCAGGTCAGCGGCGAGCATTACACCGGTCGCTGGCAGGACGTAGGCACCCCGCAACGTCTGGCGGCCTTGGATCGGGAACTGCGCGCCGCCCAGAAAAACCCCGCCGGACGCTGAAGATCCGGGGTGTCCACTCGTAAAAATCCATATATTTCAGAATGTTAATTTCAGGGTGGGCAGGGGAGCCCATTACGGCGAAAATAGGCAGGCGGGAGCGTCGCAGAAGTCAGGATCCATGTCTCCGGCAGGAAATAAAAAAACCGGTAACACCTCGCCACCCTTGCTAATCGGGCGGGTGCTACCGGCTTGACCTGCGAAGGCGTACAGGGTTATCCGAAACTGCGACAGCTTCCCGCGCTTTACGCGGACCGCTCCGCTATTCGAAATCCCCTCGCCCTTCGAGTTATTTCTTTTTCTTAGCTGCTTTTTTCTTGGCCTTTTTCTTGGCTGCCATGATGAGCTCCTTTGGTTTGTGGTTAAGGGACTTGCAGGGAAGTCAGGGGCCAAAACCCCCCGACGTTACTGCGCGTTGCCAATGGAAAAGGACGGTCCATGACCGCCTTTCTATGGATTCTGTACAGGGGCGCGCACTGGAGGTGACCAGCGGGCGAGAATAAACGAGGAGAGCGGGAAGAACAGGACCTGGCAGCCGGATACTGCTGCAGGAGGTTACCACTATGTCTGCTACCGGTTGTCGTGCTTCGCAATCGATCCATTAACTCTTGGTTGATCCTGGTTCCACCCGGCGCCGCGATGGTACTCACATTCTCCAGCGGCATCCCGCAATCCGGGCAGTGACATCCGTGTTCAACTTTCACTTCATTTGTAGCACGTGGTCCTTGTGTGTCAAGACATTAATGCAAGGAAAAAAATTTTGCAAACACTTTTTCAGAATTCTTCGCGCGCCTCCGACCGTCATCCGCACTTCGAGTCGCCGCAGTTGAGACATGTCATGCATCCATCCATCTTGATGACGGCCTTGGTGGAACACTTGACGCAGAGTTGCGCATCGGACGGGAAGTCGCACGCCTCATCGCTCGCGATTTCCGTCGCGCCGGCGCGCTTTTTCAGTTCGGCGCGCTTCTCGGCGATGAGTTGCCTGCGTCCTTCATCCGGCTCTTCCGTCTGGATGAGGCCGATCAGTTTCAGGTGGCGTTCGATGACGTCGCCCAGGTCGGCCACCAGCGAAGGGGTGTACTTGCCCTTCTTGAAGTAGCCGCCGCGCGGGTCGAACACCGAATGCAGCTCCTCGACCAGGAAGGTGACGTCACCCCCCTTGCGGAACACCGCGGAGATGACGCGGGTCAGGGCCACCACCCACTGGAAGTGCTCCATGCTCTTGGAGTTGATGAAGATCTCGAAGGGCCGGCGCTTCTCGTGGGGCGTATCCGGGTTGAGCACGATGTCGTTGATCGTGACGTACAGGGCGTGCTCCGTGAGCGGGGTCTTGATCTTGTAGGTCGAGCCGACCAGCACCTCGGGCCGTTCGAGCTTCTCGTGCATGTGCACGACGTTGCTCTCGGCGCGCTTGGGCTCCTCCTTGACGACTTCATACCCGGTGATCTTCTGTTCAATCTTGATAGCCATCTTTATTCTCCTGAATGCGGAATTCGGGGTGCGGAATTACCTCATTGAGGTCCTCATTCCGCATTTCGCATACGTCATTCCGGATTCCCTGTGTTAAGTCAGAATCTGCCGTAATAGCCCTCTTTGAGGGCGTCGTACAGATTGGCGGCGGTATGCATCTCGCCGTCGTACTCGATCTCTTCGTTGCCCTTGACCTCGATCACCTCGCCGTTCCCCAGCTGGAAGCGGTAAAGGGTGTTCTCGAGGTCCTTGTCCTTGACCAGCACGCCCTGGAAGGCCTGCGGGTTGAAGCGGAACGTGGTGCAGCCCTTGAGCCCCTGATCGAAGGCGTACATATAGATGTCCTTGAAGTCCTCGTAGGGATAGTCAGTGGGAACGTTGGCCGTCTTGGAAATCGAGGAATCCACCCATTTCTGGGCCGCCGCCTGAACGTCCACGTGTTCGCGCGGGCTGATGTGGTCGGCGGTAATGAAATAATCCGGCAGCCGCGCCGCCGGGTCGTCCGTGTCCGGGGCGGCGTCGGGGTTGACGAGGGTCCGGTAAGCGAGCAGCTCGAAGGAAAACACGTCCACCTTCTCCTTGGTCTTGCGGCCTTCGCGGATCACGTTGCGGCTGTACTGGTGCGCGAACGACGGCTCGATGCCGTTGCTGGCATTGTTCGCGAGCGACAGTGAAATGGTGCCGGTGGGGGCGATCGAGGTATGGTGCGTGAAGCGCGCGCCCTTCTCGGCGATGCGGTCGGTGAGCGCGGCATCGAACTGCTGCATGTAGCGGCTGTACCGGGCGAGCAGCACCCGGCCCTTGACCCGGTCGCCGACGACGTAACCGTCCCGGCGCATCTCCGGACGCTTTACCAGCATCTCCTCGGTGACGGTGAATTCCTCTTCCATGATCGGGGCCGGACCCTTTTCCTCGGCGAGCGCGATGCCCGCCTCCCAGCCGACCTCGGCCATCTCGCGCGCCACGCGCCCGGTGAATTCGAGCGACTCGGGCGAGCCGTATTTCATCCTGAGCATCGTGAGCGTGGAACCCAGGCCCAGGAAACCCATGCCGTGCCGGCGTTTATGGTGGATTTCATGGCGTTGCTGCGCCAGCGGCAACCCGTTGATCTCCACCACGTTGTCGAGCATGCGGGTAAAGACCGCGACCACCTCGTCGTAACGCTCCCAGTTGAAGCGCGCGGCATCGGTGAAGGGTTCCTCGACGAACTTGGTCAGGTTCACCGAACCGAGCAGGCAGGAGCCGTATTGCGGCAGCGGCTGCTCGCCGCAGGGGTTGGTGGCGCGGATGTTCTCGCAGAACCAGTTGTTGTTCATCTCGTTGATTTTGTCGATCAGGATGAACCCGGGCTCGGCGCAGTCGTAGGTCGAGGCCATGATCAGGTCCCAGAGGCGCCGCGCCGGCATGGTCTTGTATATCTTGCAGGCCACCTGATTGAGGTTGTTGGTGATATAGCCCTCGGTTACCGGCCAAAACCGCCAGACGATGCGCGTATCCGGGTCCTCGTATTCATGCTGGTTTGCCGGGAACATCAGGTCCCAGGAGGCGTTCTTTTTCACCGCCTGCATGAACTCATCGGTGATCAGGCAGGAGAGATTGAACTGGCGCAGCCGTCCGTTCTCGCGCTTGGCGCGGATGAAATCCATGATATCCGGGTGCGCGATGTCGAAAGTGCCCATCTGCGCCCCGCGCCGCCCGCCCGCCGACGAGACGGTGAAGCACATGGCGTCGAAGATATCCATAAAAGAGAGGGGACCGGAGGTATAAGCTCCGGCCCCGCTCACAAACGCCCCTTTGGGGCGGAGGGTAGAGAACTCGTAACCGATGCCGCAACCGGCCTTCAGGGTGAGCCCGGCCTCATGCACCGAGGACAGGATCCCGTCCATGGAGTCGGGAACCGCCCGGGAAACCGTGCAGTTAATCGTGCTGGTGGCGGGTTTGTGTTCCAGGGCACCGGCATTGGAAATGATGCGTCCGGCCGGAATCGCCCCGTTTTGCAGCGCCCAGAAGAATTTTTCGAACCATTCCTCGCGTTTTTCCGGGGTTTCCTCGACGTCGGCCAGCGCCCGGGCCACCCGGGCGTAGGTCCCGGCGATATCCTGGTCGAGCATTTCCCCGGTCTTGCTCTTTAAGCGGTATTTCTTGTCCCAGATATCCTGAGAGGCCGGCTGTATGGGGATGTCGCTGACAACCGGATAATGCGTTTGTAATTGGACGACGGTCATTATTTCTGTCCTCCGGTGCCTGTCTGTGAGGCACTCCTGTGCCGTTTTTTTAGTGAAATACTAGGTATCGGGCCTGCAAGCTTGGCCAACCACTACATGTTGTAGTTTTAGACCTATAAGGTGGGTGATGTCAAGATTGCAATTTTTTTATGACGAGCTTGGGGGCGGCGCAGGAATCCTACCTTATATATGTTGAAGACGAACTCGGTGACGGTCTGTGCCGTCCGGGTTTTGTAAACCTGATATTTTGCTTGTGGTTGACCGGCGTAGGCGCCTGAAAGAGCAATTCTTCTCAGGCGTTGTCGAGCCGGGCGCGCAGCGTACTCACAATCGCCGATATCCTGGGCGCCGTGCCGTCGATGGCCAGGGCGGCGGGTTTTTCGTCGGCCGTCAGCGGTTCCCGGCTGGCCAGCTGGTGATCGAGCACGGCAAGACCGGCCTCCGAGGCTTCGCGTGTCTGGCGCGCGCGCGTCCGCAGGCGTTCGCGCAGGGCGGTTTCGGAAGCCTGTATGTCGAGGATCACGAAGGACGCGCGCGCCTTTTTCGCCAGCGCGCGAAACGGGTCGCGCTGTCCGCGCCGGAGAAAAGCGGCATCGACGATCACCGGATATCCGGCTTGCAGGATCGTGTCGGCCAGTTCCGCGAGACGCGCGTAGGTGCGCCGGCCGGCCTCCGCCGTGTAAATACCGCTGTCGATGCCCGAACCGCTGCGCTGATGGGGTGCCAGACCATGCAGGCGTTTGCGTTCCACGTCGCTGCGCAGGCGTATGGCATCGAGGGCCTCGAGCAGTTGTTGCGAGAGCCAGGTCTTGCCGCTGCCCGAGAGGCCGTGGGTGATGATGAGTGCCGTGGGTGCCGCACGGGTGTAGCGATCGGCGAGGTTCACGTAGCCGAGGTATTCCTCGCGCACCCGCCGTTTTTCTTCTTCGTTCAATCCACCCTGGCCCAGGCGGATGCAGGCGACCTTGGCGCGCACCAGCGCGCGATACACCTGATAGAAACGGAACACCGCGAGACCGGCGTAATCCCCGGACTGTTCGAGATAGGCATTGAGTGCGTGACGCGCCAGCTCGGGATGCCCGCGGTCATCGAGATCCATCGTGAGGAACGCCACCTCGCTCATGGTGTCGATCCAGCGCAGGTTTTCATTGAATTCGAGACAGTCGAACAGTACCGCGCGCCCGTCGAGCCATACCATGTTGGCGAGATGCGCGTCGCCGTGGCACTCGCGGATGAAGCCCTGACGCTTGCGGTCCTCGAACGTCCGGCGCAGGCCGGAGAAGCTCTGTTCGCTCCAGGTTTCCAGGCGTTGCAGCAGGTTCCGGTCTTGCGCCTCGATCCGCGGGCGGATCTGCTCGAAGTTCTGTTTCACCGGTTCGTAGACGTGTTCCGGGTCGCCATAAGGGCTGCCGTCCCCGGCGACGCGGATGCGGCCGTGGAACCCGGCGAGCTCCTGTGCCAGCGAGTCGATATGCGCCGCCCCCAGCTCGCCGCGCGCGAGCATCCGGTCCAGGCGCGCCTCTTCGGGAAAGCGGACCATCCTGACGGCGTATTCGATCGCCTCGCCGTTGCCGTTGAGAACGGGATGGGAGGCCGAGCCGGTGATGGCGCTGACGCCCAGATAAAGCGATTCCGCCAGGCGCCGGTTCAGGCGCAGTTCTTCCCCGCAATAGAAGCGGCGCTTCTCGAGCGTGCTGAAATCGAGGAATCCGAGGTTGACGGGTTTTTTGATCTTGTAGACATAGTCGCCGGCCAGCAGCACCCAGGAGATATGCGTTTCGACCAGGCGGATGTCCTGCACCGGATGGTCGTAACAGGCGGGGTCGTGCAATGCCTGAATGAGGGGTGGAAGGATATCGCCCATGGGCGTAACGCGTCCTCTCATTGCGCGGATCAGGAACGGCCGCGGGGTACGCCCGCGACCGGCTACAAACTATAACCGAAACTGTCGCAGAAACGGACGGTGAACTCGTCGTGGGTGAAGCGATGGTTCTGGGTGCCGTAGTGCTCGATTTTGACGGTCCCCAGGAGGGCGGCGATACGGCCGGTGGTCTCCCAGTCCATGCCGCAGGAAAGGCCGTAAAGCAGGCCGGCGCGGTAGGCGTCGCCGCAACCGGTCGGGTCCTTGACCGCCCTGGCGGGCACGACCGGAATTTCGATCACGCGCCCGTCGGTGTAGACGCAGGAGCCGCGCGCGCCCAGGGTGACGATCAGGCCCTTCACGTAACCGGCGAGCTGCGTCAGGGATTTTTCGGTGCGTTCCTGCATCAGCTCGGCTTCGTAGTCGTTGAGCGTGACCCAGGTCGCCTGTTCCAGAAAGGCCAGCAGGTCGTCGCCGTCGAACAGCGGCATGCCCTGTCCCGGGTCGAAAATGAAGGGGATACCGGCCTCGGCGAATTGGCGCGCGTGCTGGATCATGCCCTCGCGCCCATCGGGCGAGACGATGCCGAGCTTGATGCCGTCGGAGTCCGCCACGCGGGTTTCGTGGGAGCGGTTCATGGCGCCGGGATGAAACGCGGTGATCTGGTTGTCGTCCATGTCCGTGGTGATGAAGGCCTGCGCCGTGTAGCTGTCTTCGCACATCTTGATATAGCGGCGGCTGATTCCCTGCCGGTCCATCCACTCGGCGTAGGGGCCGAAGTCCTTGCCCACGGTGCCCATGGGCAAGGGGCTGCCGCCCAGGAGCTTCAGGTTGTAGGCGATGTTGCCGGCACAGCCGCCGAACTCGCGGCGCATTTCCGGCACCTGGAACGATACGTTCAGGATGTGCACCTTGTCGGGCAGGATGTGGTTCTTGAACTGGTCCTGGAAGACCATGATCGTGTCGTAGGCGAACGAGCCGCAGATCAGCGCTGACATGAATGATCCCGTATGCTTGTAGCGGAACCCGCAATTATAACGAGTTTCGGATGATATTGTTACCGCACCCGCTACTCCGGCGGCGGTTTTTCCTTGGCGTCCTTGCGCAAGACGCCCGCCATCCGGCGCAGCATCTGCTCGATGCGTTCGTGATAGATCATGAAGAGCAGGATGACGATGAGGCTGACGCCGACCACGGTGAAGAGCGCGCCATAACGCTCATCGCGGAAGTACGCCCCGCCCATCGTGAGCAACACCGTGCCGAGCAGGCGCCCGAAGGCCGACACCAGGAGAAAGTCGCGATGGCGCATGTGGCCCAGGCCGAGCAGGTAGCAAAGAAAGTCTTTCGGAAAGCCGGGAATCAGGAACATCAGGAACGCCAGCCACAGGCCCTTGTGCTGCATCACGTAGTCGTAGCGCTGCACGGTCGCGGTGCTGACCATGCGCTCCACCAGCGGCCGGCCCAGGAGCCGCGCCAGCATGAAGGCGATCCACGATCCGGCGGTCAGGCCGATGGTGGAGTAGGTGATGCCCCACAACGGTCCGAAAATGATCCCGCCGACGAAGCCGGTGACTTCGCCCGGTACCGGCGCGGCGATGACCTGAAGCATCTGCAGGCCGATGAAGATCAGCGCGGCGTAGGCGTGGTGTTCCTTGATGAAATTGACGAGGTGGCGTTTGTTGATGAACAGATCGAACAGCCCGGAGGCGTAGGTCGTGTAGGCGATGCCGGCGATTACGCCGCCCAGCAGCAGCAGGAGGAGGACCGTTTTTTTGTCCGGTTTGAACATGTCGGTTGTGTCCACCGTGCAGGACGGATGAACGGCGCGTTATATTTCTTTTCAGGGTGAAACCGGGGCAAGCAGGTCGGGTCATCCTACCATTCAGGCGGCGATTTACCCAAGGTGCGGGGAATCAAAGCGTCAGTCGCCGGTAAATATCCGAGACTTTCAGGGGCAGCCGGCGCACCTCGTCCACCAGCACCCAGTTTACCGCGCCGTACATGTGCGGCAGGTAATCGCGCGCGGCCTCGTCGATGGTGATGCAGAAGGGGTGGATGCCGGCGCGTTTGGCCTCGATCAGGCTCATGCGCGTGTCCTCGATGCCGTACTCGCCGCGGTAGCCGTCGTAGTCGTCGGGTTTGCCGTCGGAGAGCGTGATCAGCAGTTTGGTGCGCGCCTCGACGTCGCGCAGCAATTTGGTCAGGTGGCGGATCGTCACGCCCATGCGCGTGTAATCCTGCGGGCGGATGCCGGCGATGCGCTGGCGCACGTCTTCGTCGTAGGGTTCGTCGAACCGCTTGATGCGGTAGAGCTCGCAGCGCTTGCGCGTCATGCCGGAGAAACCGTAGATCGCGTAGCGGTCGCCGAGGATTTCCAGCGCCTCGCACAGCAACACCAGCGCCTCGCGCTCGGCGTCGTTGATCCAGCCCTTGGTTGAACCGCTCATGTCGACCATGAACATCACCGCGATATCGCGCTCGAATTTGTGCAGCTTGGTGAACAGCCGCTCGGAGAGTTCCATCCCGCTTTGCATGTCGGCGCGCGCTTCCACGAGCGCGTCGAAGTCGATGTCGTCGCCGTTGATCTGCTTTTTCATCAGCCGGTTTTCCCCGCGCAGCGCCTCGAAGGTCTTGCGCAGCGCCGGCAGCACGCCGCTGTACTTGTGCAGCGTGCGCGCGACGAAGGGGTCGGGGTCCGGGTGCACGTCGATCTCGCGCAGCACGCACCAGTGCTTGCGATAGTGATTGCGCCGGTGATCCCATTCGTTGTAGAGAAACGCTCCTTCCTCGTGGTAGGTGCCCTTCCACACGTCCTCGGGCCGCTTCTCCTCCGCCTGTTTGCGGTAGCCGCCGTCGCCGGCCGCCACCAGGTAATCCTCCGGGATCTGTCCCAGGTCCTGGACGATCGAATCCATCAGCGCGCGCACGTCGGCCGGCGGCTGGACCGGCTGGCCGTCGAGACTGAGCATGTAGATGAATTGCCCGGGATGGTCCGGGTCGGGAACGGACTCGATGTCGTAACGCCGGGATTGCCTTGTTTCGCTGCTGTCAGCTTGCGACTTTTCAGTCGTGGAGGATTTGTCCATTTGCGCCAGCGCCTGACGGAAAAGTTCTTTTTCGCGCGCCAGCCGTTCCTGCGTGGCGTGCTGCGCGCGTTCCGGAAACAGCGTGCCCTGGTAGCAGAACGGCGCCGGCGTTTGCGCGCCATAGAGCGCCGGCAGCAGCGCGCGCGAATCGGATACCGTGGCCGCGGGATTTTTCAGGCGTGACAAAGCGGCCTGCCAGGCGGCGGGATAACGCACTTCGCGTGCGAGGTCCTGGATTTCCCGCATGTCGCGGTACAGGCCCGGCAGGTCGCGCTCCAGGCAGGCATTGAGCCGCGCGGTCTCGAGCGCGTGGAACAGCCGCATCGACTTTTCCGGATCGTCGAAAGCGGAAAGCATTTCGACCAGCGGCGGTTCGCCCGCCGGCGCGTAAAACGTGCCATACCAGGTCTGGGCCCACAGATGGGCGACCATGGACTTGTACAGGCGGAAATTGTCCTGAAGGCCGGCGAAGCGGGTGAGGCGTGCCGGCAGAAACAAGGTGGCCGTGTCCGTATAGGTATCCGTGGCCGCTTCGAGCTTGAGCGCCCGGCCGGCCAGCCCCTGGACGAAGAGTTCAAGTACGTGCTGGTTTTCCTCCAGCGTGACGCAATGCGCCGCCTCGGCGGCCTCGGCGGCGAAGGACCCGACCTGGGCGAAGGCGGAACATCCCGGATACAGCCCCTCGTTGTCGTAGACGTCCATGGCGTGGATGATCCACGCCTCCATCGTCGCCGGCGCCATGAGCCGGAACGCCTCGGGCGCGCGCGCGGCGAACTGGTACGCCATCTCGGCATTGGTCTTGGCGATGATGTCCACCCAGCGCAGGGTGAAGTCCTGTCGTTCGCGGCTGAATCCGGCCAGGGCCCGGGCCAGGGGTGCCGCCGTGCGGCGCGAGGACAGCACCGGGTCGAGCGAATCGTCGAGGCGCGCTTCCAGTTCCGCGGCGGTGAGAGGTTTATCAGACATAAAGAAATATGGCCACAGAGAACACAGAGGGCACCGAGAGTAAAGAACAGAGATTTTTTCTCTGTGTGCTCTGTGACCTCTGTGGCAAAAATTAAAACAACGAAGAACTCAGTTCGTTCACCGCGGCGATCATCTCCGGGTCGTCGGTGAGCGCCTCGGCGATGGCGGTGCGGCAGGCGGTGCGCGGGTCGATGCCGGCCGCCATCAGCTTGCCGGCGTGCACCAGCAGGCGTGTGCTGGCGCCTTCGTCGAGGCCGCTGCCCTTCAGGTTGCGCGTCATGCCGGCGAAGCGGACGAGCCGTTCGGCCATGGGCTCGTCCACGCCGGTTTCGCGCCGGACGATGGTCTTTTCGAGCGCCGCCGAGGGATAGTTGAATTCGATCGCGACGAAGCGCTGGCGCGTGCTCTGTTTCAGGTCCTTGAGCACGCTCTGGTACCCGGGATTGTAGGAAATGGACAGGCAGAACTCGGGGCCCGCGGTGAGTAACTCGCCGGTTTTTTCGATCGGCAATACGCGCCGGTCGTCGGCGAGCGGGTGTATCACCACGGTCGTGTCCTTGCGTGCCTCCACGATTTCGTCGAGGTAGAGAATGGCGTCGGTGCGCACCGCGCGCGCCATGGGTCCGTCGACCCACACGGTTTCGTTGGCGGTGATGAGATAACGCCCGACCAGGTCGGTCGCCGTCAGGTCGTCGTGGCACGACACGGTGATGAGCGGGCGTTTCAGGCGCCAGGCCATGTGCTGCATGAAGCGCGTCTTGCCGCAACCGGTCGGCCCCTTCAGCAACACCGGCAGTTGTTGCCGGAATGCGGCCTCGAAGATATCCACCTCCTTGCCGACCGGCTCATAGTAAGGCTCATCTTTTATGAGGTATTCCTCGGCCCGGGTCGCGCGCGAAGGAGCGGAATTTTTTGATACTGACATGGGATGCATGGATATCCGTCAATTACCGACTGCGGCAGTATGCCAATTAATTGGCATCATACACAAATCTGCATGAGCCGACGCTGGACAGCGGAACGGAAAAGCGAGAAGCGGGCCGGGATGTACCCCTTACGGTGCCAAGGACACATAGCACCCGAGCCGGCTTGTGGCTGTGACGACTCCCGCGGGGCAGAGTAGTCGCGAATGCCATAGGGGCATTCGCGCCGCCGAGCGGGTGCACCCTGGCTTTGGCGCGAAGCAGGACAGCTGAGCACACAAAGGGGCGAGCAAAAACATATTGACGCTTGCGGCCGGGTTACCGAAAATGCCCTAGTTACTGCGTCTGGTTCGCGTGCGCGTATCCCGGGTACATATAAACACTCTATCCGCGCATACGAAATTTAAATTCAAATGAGTCGTCGAATCGGTGGCACCCCGCGCGTTTGCGGGGTATTGTTGCCGTCCCGCAATTCCGGCGGTGCGTGTTTTTTGATCAATTCCGCGGTGGAGGCATGTCAATGACGGATGTAGTCGCGACAAACGAGACTATATTAGTGGTCGGCGGGGGCATCAGCGGCATGACCGCGGCCCTCGAAGCCGCTGAATGTGGCAAAGACGTGGTGCTGGTGGAGAAAAACCCGGGCCTCGGTGGCCGGGTGAGCCAGCTCTATAAATATTTCCCCAAGCTGTGCCATCCCACCTGCGGCATGGAAATCAACTTGAAGCGCCTCAAGGCCAACAAGCGCATCCGCGTGTTGACGCTGGCCGAAGTCAGCACCATCACCGGCAAGCCGGGCGATTACACCGCCACCGTCAGGATCTCCCCGCGTTACGTGAACGAGAATTGCACCGCCTGCGGTGAATGCGCCAAGGCCGTGAGCAGCGAAATCTCCAACCCGTTCAACTACGGCATGGACAAGGTCAAGGCGGCCTACCTGCCGTTTTCCATGGCCTACCCGCAGCGCTACGTCATCGATCCCTCGATCATCGGCACGCCGGAAGCGGACAAGGCCAAGGCCGCGTGCAAGTACGACGCGGTCGACCTCGGCATGAAGGAGGAAACGGTCAACCTCAAGATCGGCGCCGTGGTATGGGCCACCGGCTGGCGGCCGTACGACGCCGCCAAGATCCAGCCCTACGGTTACGACCGCTACCCGAACGTCATCACCAGCGTGGAGTTCGAGCGCATGCTCGATCCGTTCGGCCCCACCGGCGGCAAGCTGGTTCGTCCGTCCGACGGCAAAGAAGCGAAGAATGTCGCGTTCATCCAGTGCGCCGGCTCGCGCGACCGCAATCACCTCAAGCACTGCTCGCGCATCTGCTGCATGGCCTCGCTCAAGCAGTCCACCTACGTGCGCGAGAAGTACGCCGACGACGCCAGCGTATCCATTTATTACATCGACATCCGCGCCATCGACCGCTTCGAGGATTTCTACAAGAAGGTCCAGGCCGACCCGAAGGTGAAGTTCATCAAGTCCAAGGTCGCGAACATCACCGCGGACAAGGAAGGCAATCCGGTGCTGCACGGCGTGGATACCGAGGGTTATCACCGTTACGACAATCCCCACGACCTGGTGGTGCTCGCCATCGGCATGGAGCCGTCGGTCGACGCCTCGAAGATCATGCCAGGCGTGAAGGCCGACGTGAGCGGCTTCATCGATATCAATTCGACCACCGAGGCGGTGTTCGGCGCCGGCTGCGCGTCCAACGCGCTCGACGTCAACCGCTCGGTGCAGAGCGCCACGGCCGGTGCGCTGCGGGCGATTCAAGTCATCAACCGCGTATCCCGGGCGGAGGCCTGAATGCCGGCCCTGCAAAACAAGAAGTTTGGCTTCAGACGAGGCGCGGCGCAGCCGAGCAGCGCAGCGTACACGCCGGTACGTGAGCAGCGCAGGCAAGCCACAACGAAGTATCAAGACAAAATTCGCAGTTTTGGAGAGACGGTATGGCAGACACCAAAATAGGGGCCTATATCTGCAAGGGCTGCGGCATCGGCGAGCGCCTC
>Ga0315550_1000819_pt1 | contig 19285 bp, 16 predicted proteins | sample SalMarSW160190MG_2_FD_203100 | JGI IMG/M metagenome (GOLD analysis project Ga0315550, IMG submission 203100) | Salt marsh sediment microbial communities from the Plum Island Ecosystem LTER, Massachusetts, United States - Salt Marsh Sediment SW1601-90 ... | reverse complement strand
GGCTCGCGCAGAGCCTGTCCTCCGGCTGGCCTTCGGCCAGACCCGGGGGCCCGAAGCCCTTTGTGAGTAAAGGCCCTGGGCGCCTACTGGCTGGCCCACAGGATGCGGGCGATCCACTCCACCTGGTCGCGCTGCAGCGAGCGGGGGGAATGTTCGGGATTGAGCGAATGCAACTCAAGCGTGTCTGCGGTCTGACGGTGCAAGACCTTCGCCATCACTTCGCCGTCGGTGGTCTTGACGACAACGCGGTCGCCTCGCCGCGCCCGATCGGCGGGCGAAACGATCAGTATGTCGCCGTCACGATAGAGCGGCAGCATCGAATCCCCCGCGACCTCGAGGGCATATGTGCCGCTCTCGCCGCCATTGGGCAGTTCCACCCGATCCCACCCTTCGCCGACGGGAAATCCGCTGGAATCGAAATATCCTCCCGAACCTGCCCGCGCCAGCCCGAGAAGCGGCACCGATCGGGCCCGCGGCTGACTGCCCCCATCCACCATGAATTCTTCGAAGTCGGCTCCGGTCGCCTCCAGCACCTTGGCGATCGACTCCGTCGAAGGCCACCTGGGACGACCGTCTTTGCTGACCCGTTTGGAAGGATTGAACGCCGTCGGATCAAGGCCGGCCCGGCGTGCCAAAGCCGACTTCGATATGCCGCGCCGCCAGGCCAGCCTATCGATTGCGTCCCAGATCTGGCGGTGCGAGACCATACCGCGCTCCCAAACCGGGAAGGAAATAATTCTCTTTCTCGGACAATTGTCCCATCACTTTTACCTGTCGTTAACCGCCGTGTAAAGTGCAATGAGGTGCCCGATCACCTCCCTGTGAACCGAAACACCGCTTGGGGGGCCGCCGGCCGCGTCGTTATGATGGGGGCCGCCGAGCGAGCCGTTCGAATGCGCCGAACCTCCGTCAGTTCCCGATCCGCACCTTCGGCCTCCCCCGCCCGACCGGGAGGGCGCCCGGGCGCTGGCCGGGCGGCGGGCTGTTCGCCGGCGGGCGCCCGTTGAGGTTGCTCGAGGCCTTTTCGCCGTTGTTGCGCATGGCGGGCGCCCAGCGCCTGACCCGGGAAATGCTCTTGTCGATGCACCCGGAGATGGCGCACCGGGCGACCATCGCTGCACTCCGCCTTGGCGCGGTGCCGGCGCCGGAGGGGCGCGATCCGCCTGCCCTGGCAACCGAATTCGCCGGGCTTTCCGTGCCCAACCCGCTCGGTATGGCCGCCGGATTCGACAAGGACGCCGAAGTCGCGGCGGCGTTGTGCGAGATCGGATTCGGCTTCGTCGAGGCCGGAACCGTCACCCCCCGCCCGCAACCGGGCAATCCCAGGCCGCGGGTCTTCCGGCTCGAATCCGCCGAGGCGGTCATCAACCGGCTGGGCTTCAACAGCGCCGGACACCAAGCCGTCGCCGAACGCCTGCACGGTCACCGCACGGGCGCCACCATCGGGGTCAATCTCGGCGCCAACGCCGCAAGCGACGACTTCGTCGCCGACTATGTCGCGGGCGTCAGACGCTTCGCTCCGCTCGCCGACTATCTGACGGTCAACATCTCTTCGCCGAACACCCCCGGGCTGCGCGACCTGCAGGCCGCCGAAGCCCTCAAGCGCCTGCTCGGGGAGGTGCTCGCCGAGCGCGCCCGGGCCGCGACGCGGGTGCCGGTCTTTCTCAAGCTCGCCCCGGACCTCGAGGAGACCGAAATGGACGCGATCGCCGGCGTCATGGCCGGCTTCGATCTCGACGGGCTGGTGGTCTCCAACACGACGGTGTCGCGGCCGGGGGTTGCCGGGCACAAGAACGCCAACGAAACCGGCGGCCTTTCGGGCAGGCCGCTGTTTAATCTCGCCACCCGGCGCCTGGCCCAGATGCGTCTGCGCGTTGGCGATGAAATGCCGATCATCGGGGTCGGCGGCATCTATTCGGCCCGCTCCGCCCTAGCCAAGCTGGCCGCGGGTGCCAACGCTCTGCAGCTTTACACGGCCCTGGTCTTTCACGGCATGGAGCTGATTGGCGAGATCAAGTCCGGGCTGGTGCGCGCGGTGCGCGACGCCGAGGTCGAGACCAGCGCCGGGTTGACCGGCACCGCGGTCGACGATTGGGCCAGCGGCAAGGCGGAAATCTAGCCCACCGGAAACAGAACCGGCATCTGCCGCCGCACCGCCAGCGAGAAGATCACGCCGCGTGCGATGAAGAACGCGTGGATCGAGGCCCACAACCCCCACACCCCGAACAGCGGCTGCAGCACAATTGCCGAGGCGAGGCAGATGGCGAGCGAGGCCACCATGCCGTTGCGGATGACGGTGTTCAGCGTCGCCCCGGTCATGATTCCGTCGAGGACAAACGGTGCGACCCCGGTGAACGCGGTGCCCGCCGCAATCACGAGATAGGTCTTCGCCTCCGCCCGCACCGGTTCCGATGTGGTCATGAAGTCAATCAGCCACGGCCCGGACAGCGCCCAGAAGAAAAAGAGCCCCAGCCCGATCGCCAAACCCCACCCCATGGACAGCCGCATTGCCCGCACGAAGGCGGGGCGGTAGTTCGCCCCGACCGCGCGCCCGCAAAGCGCTTCGGCCGATTGCGCCTGCCCGTCGAGGAAGAACGCGGTCACCATGGTGAAGTGCAACAGCACCTCATTGCCCGACAGCACCACCTCGCCCAGCCGCGAGGTCTGGGCCGTGAACCAGCCGAAGGCGGTCATCAGCGCCGCCGACCGGATCATCAGATCGCGGCTCAGCCCGAACAGACGCCTGAGTGAGGACCAGTCGAACAGGCGCTCGACGCTCGCCAGCTCGCGCAAACGGCCAAAGCCGCCGAAATGCCGCACAACCAGCGCAAGACCGGTCCCCGACGCGATGATCTCGGCCAGAACCGTACCCGCCGCAACCCCTTCCACGCCCCAGCCGAACCCGTACACGAACAGCACCGAGAATACGATGTTGCCGCCATGGATCAGCATCTGCAAAGCCATGCCCGTGGTGGCCGCCGCCCGCCCGTAGAACCAGCCGAGCAGGGCGAAATTGATCAGCGCGAACGGTGCCGACCAGATCCGCACATTCAGATACGCCCGGTACGGCCCCTCGACCGTTTCCGACGGGGCCAGAAGCCACGACCCCAGCGCGCCGAGCGGCATCGTCAGGACGATCAGCGCCATCCCGATCCCGGCCCCGAGCAGGGCGGCGCGCACCAGGTGCGCCAGCCCGTCATCGGCCTCCCGCGCGCCTATGGCCTGCGCGGTCAGCCCCGCCGTGCCCATGCGCAGGAACTGCGACAGCGCGAAGATGAAATCGATGGCCAGCGCCCCGAGCACGAGCCCGCCCAAAAGGGTCGCGTCTCCCAGGCGCCCGATGACGGTGATGTCGACGATCCCGGCCAACGGCTCGGTGACGAAGGCCAGTGTCGCCGGCAGCGCGATGCCCCACACGTCCCGATGCGTCACCTCGAAGGGACGCTGAATGCGGCCGGCCATGTCAGAGGCCTATCGGCCCAGGACGATCGGGCGCGCCGGTACCTGGATCAGCGGCATCACCTCGAGGGCGTTGACGTTGATGTGCGCCGGCCGGTTGGCCAGCCACCAGGCGATCTCGGCCATGTCCTCGGGCTCGATGGGCTCCAATCCCTCGTAGAACGCCTCGCTGGCTTTCTCGTCGCCCTTTGTCCTGACCAGTGTGAACTCGGTCTTGCCCATGCCCGGCTCGAGGCTGGTCACCCTAATGTCGGTGCCGGCCAGATCGCATCTGAGCTCGTAGGAGAATTGCCGAACGAAGGCCTTCGAGGCGCCGTAGACATTGCCGCCCGGATAGGGGTAGCGCCCCGCGATCGAGCCGACATTGATGATCGAGGCGCCGCGCCCTGCCTGTTTGAGCAACTCCAGCGCAAACTGGGTGGTGTGCACGAGCCCCATGATGTTGGTCTCGACCATTGCCCGCCAGTCCTCGAGATCGACAGCCGGCATCGGCTCGGTGCCGAGCGCCAGCCCGCCATTGTTGAACAGGCACTTGATGGGCCGATGGCTCTGGGGCAGTCCCGCGAAGGCGGCCTCGATCGACGCCCGATCGGTGAGATCCATCGGCAGGGCCAGAACCCGGTCCGGTTCGAATTCGGCGGCCAGCGATTCCAGCCGCTGCCGCCGGCGGCCGGTGGCGACAACGCGCCAGCCGCCCTCGGCGAAGCGCCGCGCTGTCGCCTGCCCGAAGCCGGCGGTTGCCCCGGTGATGAAGATGACATCTGGCATTGACCACTGCCTCCCGAGCTTCGAGTGCCACGAAGTCGGCGCCCAGACAAGTCGGCCCGGCCCATCCTTCCGGTTGCGGCCAGACCGTTGCGGGGTATCCTGCGCCGAGCGGCGACGACCGGGGATCCGATCTATGCGTGTGTGGCTCGTCCGGCATCCGGTTCTGACCTACTACGCGTTGGCCGCTGCCCTGACCTGGAGCTATTGGCTCTATCTGTTCGCCAGCGGCATCCGCGTCGGACCGGGCAGCCAGCACTCACATCTGCCCGGATTGGTCGGACCGATGGTGGCCGCCTTCGTGGTCAGCGCGCTCGTCGACGGGGGACACGGCGTACGCGACTTGTTGGCGCGCATGGTGCGGCTGCCCGAGCGGAAGCTGCTGGCCGTTGCCGCGATTCTGGCGGCGCCGGTGCTCGCCGTGGTGGTTGTCCTCGCCGGCTGGCTGATGGGTGGGCCAGCGCCCGTCCCGGCTGACTTCCTTGCCTATCCCGGGGTGGCTTCCGGCACCGGGGTGCTGGGCCTCCTCGTCATCGTCACCGCCCTCAACGGATTCGGTGAAGAGGTCGGCTGGCGCGGTTTCGCCATCGATCGGCTGGCGCCGCGCCGCGGCGCCTTCTGGGCGAGCGTTGTGGTGGCGCTGATTTGGGCGCTCTGGCATTGGCCGGCGTTCCTGATCAACCAGACATTGGCCGGGCTGATCGGCCCGGGCCTGATCGGCTGGTTGATCGGGCTCGTCCTCGGCGCCTTCGTGCTCACCGATCTCTACTTGATCACCGGGCGCAGCATCCTGGCCGTCGCCCTCTGGCACGCGGCCTACAATCTCTCCGTGGCCGTCCCCGGCGCTGCCGGCGTGCCCGCGGCTGTGGTCTCGACCGCGGTCATGGTCTGGGGCGTCGTGGCGGCCTGGCGCCTGTGGCGGCGGGGGCGCGCGATGCCACCGACGTAGCCACGGCGCAACCGCCTTGCCCACCGGCTTCCCGGGGTGCAAGCTCGATTGATGATTCCCGCCCTCAAGAGCGCCGGGTCCCCGCCCGCGAACCTCGCTGAGGCCCGCGCCATTCAGGAGGCACTGCGCGATCGGCTGGTCATTCGTGATCGGCTCGGACCGATCCGCACCGTTGCGGGGGTTGATGTCGGCTATTCGCGCCGGCGCAATCTCTGCCGCGCCTCCGCCGTGGTTCTCGACTACGCGACCCTGGCCTTTCGCGACGCGGCCACCGCCGAGCAGCCGCCCCAGTTCCCCTACGTGCCTGGCTATCTGTCGTTCCGCGAGCTCCCGGTCATTCTCGAGGCGCTGGCGGCATTGCCTGAAGCCCCGGATCTGCTCTTGGTCGACGGGCAGGGCTACGCCCATCCGCGCCGGATCGGTATCGGCGCCCATTTGGGGCTGATCACCGGCGTGCCGAGCATCGGCGTCGCCAAATCGCGCCTGATCGGTGAGTTCGAGGAACCGGGCCGCGACAAAGGGGATGCCACTTCGCTCGATGAGCGGGGTGAGCGCATCGGAACGGTGCTGCGCAGCCGCGCCAACGTCCGCCCCCTGTTCGTATCCCCGGGCCATCGGGTGGGCCACGAAACCGCGGTGGCGATCGTCCTGCGGTGCCTGACGCGCTATCGGTTGCCCGAGCCGATTCGTCTGGCCGACCGGTTGTCGAAATTTCCGCCCGCCTGAGCGTCACCGAACAGCTTGGGCGTCCTGCGTCTCGGTGATTTCCAGGATCAGATCGGCGCGATCCGCCGAGCCTTGCACCAGATCGAAATTCGCCATGTCGACCTCCTCGACATGGCGCTCGATGTGCGCGTTCGAAAACAGTCCGTGCTCGGCATGCCGCGCCATCAGTCGCGTCCGCGCGATCTCTCGGTCGATCTCCAGGAAGATGGTGAGATCGAACATGTCCTTGAGCAGGTCCCATGGCGACGCGTCGAGCAGGAGGTAGTTGCCCTCCACAATCAGCAACCTGTCCCTGCGCGAGACGACATAGGCGTCCGGCAGCACGTCTTCGAACTCCCGCGAATAGGCCGGCCCCGGCACCGGCCGGGTTGCGCTTCCGAGCTCGCCGATGAAGGTGACGAATTTGTCGGCCTCGAAGGTGTGCGGCGCGCCCTTGTCACCGGCGATGCCGAGCTGCTGCAGTTTCTTGTGCCGCATGTGAAATCCGTCCATGGGGATCACCTGTGCGGGCAACGCCGGCCAGACCGCCTCGGCGATGGCTTCGGCAAGGCGCGACTTGCCGGTGCCGGGACCGCCGGCGATACCGAACAACAGCCTACCCTGCTCGACCCCGGCCAGCTTCACCGCCATCCTGCGGATGTCGTCGACCGCGTCGTCAAATCTGCCGCTCACCCGATCCGGCATTCTGCCTGGGGCTCCTTCGCAGCTTGCGCCAACACGCGAACATGTCACGATGCAGGCGGTCGAAGTCCACCGCGACGCCTTCAATGCGGCAACAAATCGTAAAATGGCGACCAATTCGGCACAATTTGACTTCCTCGACGGCCGCTGGCGCCTCAGCAAGCCGGTTGCGGAATGGTTTACGGCCCGCGGCTGGGTCCCCCGGGCGCATCAGCTCGAGATGCTCGAGGCCGCTGCCGAAGGCGCCTCGGCACTTCTGATCGCCCCCACCGGAGCCGGCAAAACCCTGGCTGGATTCCTGCCCTCTCTCGAGGCCCTGATCGCCGAACCGCGGGCCGGTCTGCACACGCTTTACCTGTCGCCGCTCAAGGCCCTGGCCGTCGATGTGGCGCGCAACCTGATGGACCCGATCACCGAGATGGGGCTGCCCATTTCCGTCGAAACGCGCACCGGCGACACCCCCGCACACCGCAAACAGCGCCAGCGTCACAACCCGCCCAACATCCTGATGACCACCCCCGAGCAGCTGGCATTGATGATCAGCCATCGCGATGCGGCGCGATTGTTTTCCCCGCTCAGGCGCCTGGTGCTCGACGAATTGCATTCGCTTGTGATCTCCAAGCGCGGCGACCTGATGGCGCTCGGCCTGGCGCGACTAAAAAGGCTCGCCCCGTCGCTGACCACCAGCGCCCTTTCGGCGACCGTCGCCCGGCCCGATCTCATCGCGGAGTGGATTGGCACCACCACCGGTAGCGACAAGGTCCGGCTGATCGAGACCGGCGGCGGCGCCGCGCCCGCCGTCGACATCCTTGCCAGCGCCGACCGTGTGCCCTGGGCCGGCCATTCGGCTGCCTACGCGATCCCGGAACTCTACGAGATCGTCAAGCGCCACCGCACCTCGCTGTTGTTCGTCAACACGCGCTCGCAGGCCGAGATGCTCTTCCAGATGCTCTGGGACGCCAACGAGGACGGCCTCGCCATCGCCCTGCATCACGGCTCGCTGAGCGTCGCCCAGCGCCGCAAGGTCGAGGCGGCCATGGCGGCCGGCCGTCTGCGCGCGGTAGTGGCCACCTCGACCCTCGATCTGGGCATCGACTGGGGCGATGTCGATCTCGTCATTCAGATCGGCGCCCCCAAGGGCGCCTCGCGCCTCATCCAGCGCATCGGGCGCGCCAATCACCGACTCGAGGAGCCTTCAAAGGCGCTGCTGGTGCCCGCCAACCGCTTCGAAGTGCTCGAATGCGAAGCCGCCCAGGCCGCCGTGGGGGAGGGGGTCCAGGATTCCCCCGATCCCATCGAGGGCGGCCTCGACGTCCTCGCCCAACACGTGCTCGGCATGGCCTGCGCCGGACCCTTCGAGCCAGGCGAGCTCTATGACGAAATCACGTCCGCCTGGCCCTATCGGAACCTCCCCCGGGAGCTGTTCGACAGGGTCGTCGAGTTTGTCGCCACCGGCGGCTATGCCTTGCGATCCTACGAGCACTACGCCCGCCTGCGGCGCACCGACGAGGGACGCTGGCGCATCGCCCACCCCGGCGTCGCCCGACAGTACCGGCTCAATGTCGGCACCATCATCGAGGAGCCGATGGTCAAGGTCCGCCTCGTGCGGGGCCGGGGCCACAAGCACGGGGCCACCACCGGCCCGATCGGCCGCGGCGGCAGAGTGCTGGGTGAAATGGAAGAGTACTTCTTCACCACCCTGATGCCGGGCGATACGTTCCTGTTCGGCGGCGAGATCGTTGCCTTCGAGGCGCTCAGGGACAACGAGGCCTACGTTTCCCGCGCCAGCGCCTCCAACCCGAAGATTCCCAGCTACATGGGCGGCAAATTCCCACTGTCGACCTATCTCGCCGAGCGCGTGCGCGAGACCCTGGCCCATCCGGCCGAGTGGCGCCGCCTGCCGGCGCAGGTGCGTGAATGGCTTGAACTGCAGCGCGCGTTCTCGTCGCTTCCCGGCACCGAAAGCCTCCTGATCGAGACCTTCCCCCATACCGATCAGCACTACCTGGTCTGCTACCCCTTCGAGGGAAGGCTCGCCCACCAGACCCTGGGCATGCTGCTTACCCGTCGCCTGGAGCGCGCCGGGAGCCGCCCCCTCGGTTTCGTTGCGTCCGAATATGCGCTGGCGGTGTGGTGCGCTTCCGATCTCAATTCGATGATCGCGCGCGATCGCCTGTCGCTCGACGCGCTGTTCGACGAGGACATGCTCGGCGACGATCTCGAATCCTGGCTCCTCGAATCCTCGCTCATGCGCCGCACGTTCCGCAACTGCGCGATCATCGCCGGGCTCATCCAGCGCCGCCACCCCGGCCTGGAAAAAACCGGCCGCCAGATCACCGTGTCCTCCGATCTCATCTACGACGTGCTGTACGAGCACGAGCCGGACCATGTGCTCATTCAGGCGACCCGCCGCGACGCCGCCCGCGGGTTGCTCGACATCGAGCGGCTCGGTGCGTGCCTGAAACGCATCCGTCGCCACATCGTGCACCGGCCACTGGACCGAATCTCCCCTCTTGCGGTACCGGTGATGCTCGAGATCGGCAAGGAGCCGGTGTTCGGCGAGGGCCGCGAATCGGTGCTCGCCGAGGCGGCCGAGGCAATGCTCAACGAGGCGGCGGGCAACCCATGACCGAGACGGCGCGGCAGCTTGCGACCCTGTCCGCCCTGCCGGCCGAGGCCATCGGCTTTTGCGGGCACGATTTCTTGGCGCTCGGGTCCGGAGCGCTCTTCTGGCCGGCCCGAGACCTCCTGATCGTCGCCGATCTCCACCTCGAAAAGATGGCGTCCTTCGCCTCCGCCCGCCAGTTCCTGCCCCCTTATGACACCGGCGCCACCCTCAGGCGTCTCGCCGCCGACGTCGAGGCGACGGCGCCGGCCGGCGTTGTCTGCCTCGGCGACAGCTTCCACCGCGACGGGGCTTCTGGGGAGTTGGTCGAGGCGGACCGGCGGGCGCTCGCGGCGCTGATGGCGGGACGCGACTGGATCTGGATCGCCGGCAATCACGATCCGGCTCCGCACGGGCTCGGCGGCGACTTCGTGCGCGATCTCGAGGTTGCCGGGCTGAGCCTCAGCCACCACCCGGACGCAACTGTGGCCGGCCAGATCGCCGGCCATCTGCATCCTGCCGCCCGGGTGCGCATCAACGGCCGCTCGACGCGCCGGCCCTGTTTCGTGTGGGACGACAATCGAATGGTCTTGCCCGCCTACGGAGTCTCCACCGGCTCACTTGACATCATTGGACCCGCATTCGCGGGCCTGTTGGTGCCGCATCGGCTCAACCTGGTCATGCTCGGCCGCGACCGGCCCTGGCGAGTTGGCCGCCAGCACCTCGCCTGAGCCCTCACACGATCGCCGCGGCCACCAGTGTCGCGATCAGCACCGCGCAGGTCATCCACGTAATCACCGAACGCATGCGGACGTAGGCCCGCGGGACCGAGCCGCGGAATCCGCCCCACACGTCCCACGCCCCCTGCGCGCCGAACCCGACGATCAGCAGCGCGATCCCGAGCGGAAACGGCAGCAGGAGCGTCAGGAAACCGCCTCCCGAAACGACGATTGCGGCGAGGTAGATGATGTCGGAGCCGAACCCGCCCTGCATCCGCATCCCCCACCTGACGCCGCTCAAAAACCCCAGGATCACCGCCCCGTAGCCGAGCAGCGCCCGCTCGAACACCACCTGATCGAGCGGCTGCAACGACGGGTTAACGGTGAACACGAGCCCCGCGATAAACGGCGCCAGACCCGCCGCCGCGGCTACGGTGATGATGCGGGTCCAGACCGGGGGTGCCTCCGCCATCCGATGCCCCTATCGCCGAAACACAAGGCCGCCGAGCCAGCCGGTCGACAGAGCCAGCCCCACACACACCAACCCATAGGCGAGCGACTGGTTGCGCGCCGTGTCGGCGACGAACCGCTCGATCCCGGCGGTGCGCACGGAAAAGGAGTCGGCGCGCCGTGCCACGATTGCGCCGTCCCGGAACAGAAGCGTCCGGGCGGTGTAGCTGCCGTTGGGCACGAACGCCGGCAAGTCGACCCGGGCCGTGTAGAAGCGGTCGGACATGAACATCACCGCCCGATCATCGACCCCGAACAGCCCCCGCGTCTGCATCAGGCGCACCAGCTCCCCTCCGAACATTTCGATGGTCGGATCCTCAGCGCCCGTCGCCAGAATCGACTGCGCCTGAAAGCTCAGCCGCTCCTCCACGATGGTCCCGGGATCGGTGATCTGATCCAGCGGCGCGCTGGCGATGATCCAGTAGAAGCTCGGGAAATTGCGGAACACCACCTGCTCGAGATTGAGCCAGATGCCGAATGTCCGCGCTTTGCGGCGCGCCACCCGATCGGCGCTGGGTCCCTCGATCGCGATGACGATGTCGTAGGTGCCCGACGGTGCCTCGGTCTCCCCGATTTCCGGTTCGATAGCGCCGAAAAGGGTGATCTTCTCGCCGGCGAACGTCGAATCGATCGACACTTCCGGATCCGAGGTGGAGGCGACAAGCCGCTGCCCGAGGGCCGGCTGCACCAGCGCCAACGTGACCATCACCCCGAGCACGGCACCGCGCATCACACCACTCCCGGGGTCAGGATGGCCATCGAGAAGGGGTCCGCCGGCGCGATCAGGAGCGAGGCCGCGAACCGGAGCGCCACCCCCAGAACCACGAGCGCCAGCAACAACCGCAGCTGGTCGCCTCTGAGCCGTCTTCCCGCTGCCGCCCCGAACTGTGCCCCCGCCACCGAGCCAAGCATCAGCGTGAAGGCGAGGATGATGTCGACGGTGTGGCTGGCCACCGCATGCATCACGGTCGCCGCCGCCATGATGCACAAGACATGCAACAGCGCCGTACCGATCACCACATTGCCCGGCACCCGCAGCAGGTAGATCAACGCCGGAACCAGGATGAAGCCGCCGCCGATCCCCAGCAGCGCCCCGATCAGCCCGATCCCGATCCCGATCACCACCACCGGAATGACGCTGATATAAAGCTGCGAGCGCTTGAACCTGAGCCTCAGCGGGAGCCCGTGCACCCAGTTGTGATGCCGCGGCATCCGCGCCGGAACCGGGTGGCCGGCCTGCGCCATCATCAGCGAGCGCGCCGCCTCGTAGAGCATGATCGAGCCGATCGAGCCCAGAAACACCAGATATCCGAGCGAAATCGCCGCTTCGAGCAGACCCGCTTGCCTGAGCAGCCCGAATACCCACACCCCGATCGCCGTCCCTATGATCCCCGACAGCACCAGATACAGCGCCAGCTTGAAATCGATGCCGCCGCGCCGGTAGTAGCTGAGCGCTCCGGAGGTGGATGCCGCCACCACCTGTCCGGTCACCGACGCCACCGCCACCGGAGGCGGGATGCCCGAGAAGATCAGCAGCGGCGTGAGCAGGAAGCCGCCGCCGACCCCGAACAGACCCGACAAGAAACCCACAGCCCCGCCCATACCGATCAACACGAAAAGGTTGAGCGATAGCTCAGCGATGGGCAGATAAAGCTGCACGGGGATTGGTCCCGGGGTGGTGTCGATCGACTGCTTACGCGCCCCCCGACGGAGCTGTCAACGCGCCGCGCCCGCCGCTCAGCACCACACTCAAACGCCGCCCGCGGGGCTGCCGGGGCGGCGTCTGGGGACCCATTCCTGGGCGGCTCAGACCGGTTGGGTGGCCAGCACCGCAAGTAGCCTGGGATTGATCTTGCCGCTGGGGGGCATCCCGATCACCGATTCGAACTCGCGGATCGAGATTTCGGTCTTCGGCCCCGCGATTCCGTCCGGCTCTCCAATTTCATAGCCGAGCTTGGCCAGCAGCTGCTGGACCTGGCGCACGACCCCGGGGTCGGTAACTTCCTCGCCAGGATCGAAATTCGCGTCCCAGGTCCCAAGCGGGGCGTAGTTGGCGGCGATGTCGAGATCGCCCATCCGCCAGCTCTCGACCAGGGCGTCGGCGCGCCGCAGCGAATCGGCGTCCAGCGACCGGGCGATGTCGTCGCGGGCCTTGGCCGCGTCGGCGTCGCCGCCCAGCGCCGCGAGCGCAAACCAGCGGTAGGACTGGACGAAGTCCTGGTCGACCCCGAGCCCGCGGGCGTACAGCATGCCGAGGTTGAACTGGCTGTCCTTGACGCCGAGCCAGGCGGCCCGCTCGAACCACAGGGCCGCCGAGGCGAAATCCTGGGTCTCCAGTTGCCCGCCGGCATACAGCGCCGCCAGGTTGTGCATCGCCATCCGGTTGCCGGCCTGTGCCGCCGCCTGGTACCAGCGCTTTGCCTCTTCGAGGTCCTCGTCGACCCCGCGGCCATACTCGTAGAGATTGCCCAGCCGATAGGCGGCCGGCGCGAAACCGCTGCCGGCGGCTCGCCCATACCACATCGCCGCGGCCGAGTAGTCCTGCGCGGTGACCTGGCCTTCCGTGTACATGGCGGCGATCTCGAATTGCGCCCTGGGGTCGCCCGCCTCGGCCGCGTCGCGCAATGCCGGCGGTCCCAGAGCTGCCACCTGGTCCTGCGGATCGATGGAGCCGGTGACGATCCCCTGGGCGTCCGGCTCGAAAGCGTCGGTGCCGGTGTCGAGCATCGGCTCGGCGTCCGCCACGGCGCCCACCTTGCGCACGTCGGCCGGTGCCGGTTCCTCGCCCGGCTCAAGTCCGATCGTGGGCGCCTCCGCGACCTCGTCGAGTGAACCCGACCCGAGTTCGATGGTCGCGGGCTCGATGGCCAGGTCTTCGCCGCCGCCCATCCGTTGCGATATCAGATTCAACGTCATCAGCCCGATCGCCACGAACGAGGCTGCGAGCAATATTGGCCGGCGATGCTGGCTCAGAAAGCTCTCCGGCTCGTCATCGCGATGGTCCTCGGCGTCCGGCTCCTCGATCACCACCTCATCGGCGGCAGCCGGCTCGGCGGGTGTGGGCTCGGGCGCCCGCGATTCGTCGTCCGCCTCGGCTTCGTCGGTTTCACCTTGTTCGGGGGTCGCGTCCTCGATTTCGCCGTCCTTGCGCTTCAGACGCGCCAGCGCCTTGCCCAGGAAGCCGCCGTCGGCGTCGAGCACGCTCGGCTCGGCGGTGCGTCGCGCCGCCCGGCGTGCCGCCTCGATGAAGCTCTCGCGGCTGATTCGCGGCCGGTCCCGCGAATCTTCGCTTCGCGCCGCAAGTGCGGCTTCGCTGCTTTCGACACGGGCTTTTTCGGCGGCTCGTTTGAAGATGTCGTCGGCGCTTTGTCCGAGGCTCGATTCGGGCTTCGGCGGCAGCTCGCCCTTGGCGGGCGGCAGGTAGGGGGCCGGCATCTCGTCGATCGGAGACGACGTCTCGGCCTTTGCCGCCTGCGCTGCGGCTGCCGCAACCTCGCCTGCAACCGCTTCCAGCGGCGCCGACTGAGCGCCCGGGCTCATTGCAGCCTGCAACGGAGCAACTGCGGCCTGAGGCGCCAAAGATCCCGGCTGCTGCGCCTTGTGCAGCCGTTTGAGCGCATCCTGCAGATTGTCCAGCCGGCGCTCGACCTGGGCGATCGATTCCCTGAGCGCCGACAAGGCGATGTTCGAAATCCCGATGGAGTCGGCCGGCTTCTGGGCGGCAACTTCCGAAGCCGTCTTGGCGGCAATCAGATCGACCAGCTCGGCCGCGTCCGGCAACTGCCGCTGGGAAGCCTCGGCTTGCCGGGCGTTGAGCGCGGTGAGCGCCTCGCTGGTTTGATCCACCTTGGAAATCAGCAGTTTGAGCTGCTCCTCGAGCAGCTCCTGACCGATTCCGTCCGGCACACCGCCGGCGATGCGGCTGCCCAGCTCCTTGATGCGCTCTTCGAGGGCGTCGAACCGCGGCTCGAACGCTTCGACCATGTAGCGGCGCAGGGTGCCGATCTCGTCCTTGAGCTCGACGAACCCGACCGATCCCTCGCTTGGCTCGAGCGACTCGACATGCGTGGCGATCGCGTTGATGCGCTCGATCAACTCGTCGCCGACATCTCCGCGGCCGCTTGATTCATCGAGCGTCGCGGCGAGCTTGCCGATCCGTTCGCTCAACCGTTCCATTTCCTCCGGGTTCACGCCCGCGGAGTGCTCGAACGCATCGAGCTTGTCGTAGATGGCCCGGATCGAGGCTTCCATATGTTCGGTTGCCGTCGCCTCGCCTTCGCCGTCGCCGCCGTCGTCGGTGTCGGATTTGACTTTGCGGACCTGGATGTCGGCGAGCTTGCGCACCGACTCGTTGAGCCGCTCCATGCGGCTCTCCAGGCGTTCGACCGCCGGATCCTGCCGCTCGACGCCGAGGATATCGGCGATCCTGGTCTCGAGCCCGGAAGTGTCGGCGGCGTTGCGGACGATTTCGGAGAGCTGGTCGACAGTCTCGCTCAAGGCTTCCATTTGCCGCGAGATGGAAGTGGCGTCCGGCAGTTTCTCGAACCGGTCGGTGACCGAGCGTTCGAGGTCCCCCATGCGCTCACCCAGCTGCGAGGTCATCTCGATCACCTCGCCGAATCCGCGCTCTTGCCCGCCTGCCGGCGGCAGGGACGGCGAGGTATTCCCTTCGATGCTGCTCCGGCGCGTGGAGCGGATTTTTTCGACGGCCGCCTGCAGCGACGACGCCGTGGCGCTTTGTGCCGGGCCGGTGTCGTCGGCGGAGGCCTGAGCTTCGGTCAATGCCTCGCTGGGCGCCGTCACGTCACCGGTGTCGGTCGCTGCGCCCTCTTCGGCATCAGCGAGGGCCGCGTCCGCCGCCGCCTCGATTCCGCCCGCGTCGGCCGAAGGCTCGCTGGGCCCTTCGACGGTCTTCTGCAGCGACTCCAGCGCTTCACGCCGGCGGTCGCCATAGGAGCGGGACTGGGCTTTCTCGCTAAAGTGCGAGCGCAGCTCGTCGAGATGGTCGAAGAAGTCCTTGGCGCCTTTTGCCTTGGCGCCTTTTCCCTTGGCGGCCGGCTCGTCCCCGTCCGATTCCGCCTCGTCGGCGCCGCCGGAGCCTTCCGGTCCGGCGTCAGCTTCGGGTGCGTCGCCGGTCTCGGCGAGAATGTCGCCCAAATCGTCGCGCAGCGCTTCCCACTCCTTATCGTCGCCGTTCTCGGAATCCGGCTCCCCGGTGGGTGAATTCGAAATCTTTGCGCGCTGCTCGGCCATTTTCGATTCCATGTGAGCCGCGATCCCACCGAAGCGGGATCGCCATTGAGAGTATCGATGCCGCTACTGTTTAAAGAACATGGTAAAGAACGGGTTAATTCTGTCGCAAAATGCGTCATCGGCCCTCGCCGGGCTGGAGTGGCGCCGGACGGCGAAAGGCTGATATACACGCCGCTCCGACGCCCGCACGGCGCCGGTTCAGCCAAAAGTGCGGAGGACTTTGCTCATGCTGCGTGAATTCAGGGAGTTTGCCCTCAAGGGCAACATGGTCGACATGGCCGTCGGCATCATCATCGGTGCCGCCTTCGGTGCCATCGTCTCCTCTCTGGTTGACGACGTATTCATGCCCGTCATCGGGCTGGTCGTCGGCGGCATCGATTTCTCGAACTGGTTCGTCGTGCTCGGCGACGCCGGCGGGCAGGCAATCGCATCGATCGCCCAGGCGCAGGAACTGGGGGTCGCGACGCTGAACGTCGGACTGTTCATCAACGCGGTGGTCAAGTTCGCGATCATTGCGCTGGTGCTGTTCATGGTGGTCAAGGCGATCAACATGATGCGGCGTCAGCAGGAGGCGGCACCGGCCGAACCGCCGGCCCCGCCGAAGCAGGAGGTCCTGCTGTCCGAGATTCGGGATCTGCTGGCCAAGCGCTAGGTCCTCTCCGCCCGCGCCCAACTGTCTGAAACGGCCGATTGGCGGCGCACTTGAATACAATCAAGGGTTGTATTGGAGCCCTCCACGGCCTAGAGATACAATCCTAGGTAGTAATCCGTAAGGGCTTCTCGTCTATGCGCAGTTCTAGCTACGCAACACAATCAATACGCCTCGCGGTTGCATAAACACCGACTCAAGAGGCCGCCCCGCCAGCGTCCGGGGCGGGCCGAATCGGCGTCAAGGGGATCGCCCGGACGCCTCCGGTCGCTCAATCGCGGCGCCAAGCGCCACTGATAGCGGCGGCGCAAGAAATGGGGGCGTACTATGAACGATGTTCACTATCACAACTCATTTAACCGGGATCGTCTGGTCCACATTCTCGATTCCGACAATGCCACTTGCGAGGCATTGAGCGTTCTGTTCCGGCTCGAGGGCTTTCAGACCGCGTTTTCGGGCACCCTCGAGCAGATGCTCGGCGCCTTCGAACGGCGCGCGCCTGATGTGTTGATCATGAATCTCGCGGTCACGGGCGAAGACACGCTGCCGACCCTGGTCCGCGTCAAATCGATGCGCACCGGCACGCCGGTATTCATGCTCGCCGACGAGCCCAATATCCGCGGAGCCGTGGAAGCCATGAAGCGGGGCGCCGCCGACGTGCTGGTCAAGCCCGTCAACACCGAGCAGTTGGTTCGCACGGTGCGCGATGCGCTCCGGCGCGACGTGCATATCGGCGCCGTCCAGGGCGGGCGCCGCCCGGTCGAGATTCGCGGCTTCTCCCAGCTCACGCCGCGCGAGCGCGAGGTGCTGCAACTGGTCACCAACGGCCAATCCAACAAGGAAGCGGGCCGTGAGCTTGGCATTTCTCCGCGCACCATCGAGGTTCACCGCGCCCGGGTGATGGAGAAACTCGGCGCCCGCAACACCGCCGACCTGGTGCGTATTGTGCTCACCAGCTAGCCGCCGGGAGTCCGCAAGCGTTCTGTTATAACCTAACATAACCGACTGAAATATATCCCATATTTCTGGTCCTGGTTTGACATGTCGGGGCTTGGGCGTCACAGTGCCGGCGACTGCCAACCGCCGCCGGCGCCAGCTTGCGCCGGGCGCATTTGTGGCCGCCATGTCGCCGACCGCCCGCCATCACCACCACCCCGCGCAAACCCGTCCCGGGTTGGCCGACGACGGCGGCACGCGCCTCGGTGTTGCCGCCCTGTTGACCGGCATCTTCATGCTCGCCGAGATCTTCGGGGGGCTGCTGTCGGGTTCACTGGCGTTGATCGCCGATGCCGGACACATGTTCACGGACTTTGCGTCCCTGGCCCTTGCCTGGTTCGCCGCCAGGCTGGCGCGGCGGCCTGCGAACCGGAAACGCACCTACGGGTTTGACCGCTTTTCGGTCCTCGTCGCTTTCGTCAACGGGCTGGCGCTGTTCGTCATCGCCGCGCTCATACTCGTCGAGGCCGCGCGCCGCATTGCCGCGCCGATCGAAGTCGCCGGCCCGCTGATGCTCGGCGTCGCGGCAGCGGGCCTGGTCGTCAACCTCGTCACCTTCCGCGTCCTGCATGTCAGCGAGGGCGCCAGCCTCAACCTGCGCGCCGCGGCGCTGCATGTTTTCGGCGACCTGCTCGGCTCGCTCGCGGCCATCGTCGCCGCGTCCATCATCATCGCAACCGGTTGGACACTGGCCGATCCGATTCTGTCGGTTCTGGTCGTGCTCATTATTCTCAGGAGCGCCCTCAAAATCGTGCGCGAGTCCGCCGACATCCTGCTCGAAGGCGCCCCGCGCCAGCTCGATTCGCGCAAGATCGCCGCCGACCTTGCCGCCCATGTCGATGGCGTCGAGGACATCCATCACGTCCATGCGTGGTCGATTTCAGAGGAACGTCCGATGGTGACGCTGCACGCCCGCCTAGCGGTGAATCGCCGGCCCGACACAGCCATTGCCGCAATAAAGGCGCGCCTGGCCGAGCGCTTCGGCGTCAGCCACGCCACCGTCGAGATCGAGTTTGGGGAGTGCGCCGACGCCGAACCCGGCACCGGGCGCGATACGCAGACCGCCCGCTAGCCGCCGGTCGTCGGCAGTGTCAGATCGCCGGATGTCAGCGCGGCGACCGAAAGACGGCTGGAATCGACATCCCGGGGCAGCTCCAGCGTCTCCCAGACCTGCCCCAACGCATCGCAGAGCGCCGCGATCATCTGATCGTCATGCAGAGGCGTCGGCGTAATTCTCAGCCGTTCGGTTCCCTTCGGCACCGTCGGATAGTTGATCGGCTGGATGTAGATGCCGTGCTTTTCCAGGAGTAGATCGCTCGCCGCCTTGCAGGCCCGCGCGTCGCCGACAATGACCGGCACGATGTGCGTGTCGGTGGGGATCACCGGCAACCCTGCCTGCGTGAGCGTTTGCTTGACCCGGGCCACCTGCCGCCGCTGCGCCTGGCGCTCCTCGTCGGACGCTTTCAGATGCTCGATCGAGGTCCGCGCCGCCGCGCACATCGGTGGGGGCAGGGCCGTCGTGAAGATGAACTCGGGCGCATAGGACCGGATGGCGTCGACGACCGGCTTGGAGGCGGCAACGTATCCTCCCATCGTGCCGAAGGCCTTTGCGAGGGTCCCTTCGATGATATCGATCCGTCCCATCAGCCCTTCGCGCTCGCAGATGCCGGCGCCACGCTCGCCATACATGCCGACCGCGTGCACCTCGTCGCAATAGGTCAGCGCGTCATGTTTGGCCGCCAGTTCCACGAACCGCTCGATGGGCGCGACGTCGCCATCCATCGAATAGATCGACTCGAAGACAATGAGCTTCGGCCGGCTGTTGCCGGCGGCAATCAGCAACTCCTCGAGATGGTCCGGATCGTTGTGGCGGAAGATCCGCTTTTCCATGCCCGAATGCCTGGCTCCGGCGATCATCGAGGCGTGGTTGAGCTGGTCGGAGAGGATCACGCATTCCGGCATCAGCCGCGCCA
>Ga0315550_1000818_pt1 | contig 19295 bp, 23 predicted proteins | sample SalMarSW160190MG_2_FD_203100 | JGI IMG/M metagenome (GOLD analysis project Ga0315550, IMG submission 203100) | Salt marsh sediment microbial communities from the Plum Island Ecosystem LTER, Massachusetts, United States - Salt Marsh Sediment SW1601-90 ... | reverse complement strand
ACTCGTAGGGCGAGTCGGGTTCGGGTTCCCGCTCGTCCCCGTGCTCGTCCTCCTGTTGGAAATGCGCCGGGCCGTCGGGGCTCCGGGCCCGCTCCAGCTCGGGGTCGGCTTTCCCGGTGGCCTTGGCGAGGGCTTTCACGGCGTCGTCGAACTGGTCGGTCGTGTCCGGGGCCGCCACGCTGCCGAACCCGTCGGTGGGGCCCTCGGGGATCTCCCAGTCCTGCCGGGCCCGGGCGATCTCCAGCCGCTCCATCTTCGCGGCGATGGACTTGAAACCCATCTCCGCGATGACCCGGTGCTGCTCGCTCGTCATGTCGGAGAACGCGGGCGTGTTGATGAGGTAGTCGACCTGCTCCGCCATCCTGGTCTGCCACGGGCTGATCGCGCCCTTGGCCCGGATGCAGTCGGCGTTCTTGCAGACGCGGCAGTGCTTGCGCTCAAAATCGTGCGCGTCCCTCTCAAACCACGCCGTGCCGGGTTCATTGCAGCCGGCGAACAGGTCCCGTTTCTCCCGCGGCCTGACCCCGACGATCCGATCCTCGGGGCGGATGATTAGCCGCTTGGGCTTCGCCATCAGTCGTCCGCCAGCGCGTCCAAGAAACTCTCGTCGTCCAGGTCGGGACCGTCCGCGAGGGGCTCCCCGTCGGGCTCAGTGTTCGACGGGTCGTCCGGCAGCGGTTCGGAGGGCGCGGCCTTCTTCTTCTTGCTTGTGCGCTTTTTCGACGCCTTCTTCGGCGCAGCCTCGGGCGTGCGCTCGGGGGTCATGTCGACCGTCGTGACGCCTGTGTTGCCGGCGGCCAGGACATCGGCCACCGACGGCTCGTCCGGGTCCTCGGGCTCCTGCGCCTCGGGCTCCTCGGGCTCCTGTGCATCGGGCTCCTCGGGCTCCTCGGCATCCTCGGGCTCCTGTGCCTTGGGTGCCACGACCCCGGTCGGCACCGGCGTGCCGTGCTTGACGAAGCCCTTCGCAGCGACGGCCACGCTCTCCGCGGCCGCCACACGCTCCTCCAGAGGAGGCTTGCGCGCGGCCATATCGTCCCAGTGCATCTGCTCCTTCACGGCGAGCCACGGCTCCGTCTCGATCACGTTCGGGCGTCCGGGACGCGGGTTCCGCTTGAGGGCGAGCGGGCAGTCCAGACACTTCGGGCCCATGATCATCAGGCCGCAGTTCTCGTGCCACGTCTTGAGGTGCTGGTACTGCGACTGGTCGACGCGGCCCTGCCTCCACAGGTTGTCGATGTCCTCGGGCGTGGACCCGTACATCTGCGGCGGGGGGAACGCCCGCTTGTGCGTGCACTCCAGGCTGATCTTGCGACCTTTGAATTCTGTCTCCAGCGGTTTGAGCATTCGGCTAGATCCCGTACAGGTTGGCGACCGTCTCGAACTCGATCGGGTTCACCATAATACTCGCGCCAGCCCACAGCACGTCGCGTCCCGAGGGACCCACCACGCGCAGCGGATGAGAACCTCGCCCCTGGCACTGCACGATGACGCGCGCGAGCCGGTCGGCCACGCCCACGCCAAGATCGCGCAGCGCGTACTGGTAGACCGCCCCGCGCTCGAGGCGCGGGCCGGGCAGCGGGCCCGTGGCGGGAGCGGACGGCACCGTCGGGGCGCTGGGGGCCGCTGCTGGCGCGCTCGGAGGCGCCTCGGCCTGCCGAGGTTCGGGAGTCGCCGCGGGCTCCGCGACGCTCTCCGGGGCGCTGAGGGGCTCCGTGGGCTCGGAGGGGAGGTCGGACAGCGGGAGCGGCTCCCAGCCGTCCCCGAACAGCGCGCGCCCCTCCTCCTCGCTGAGGTTCTCGACCACCGGCGCGAACCCGTAGACCGGCCCGAAGATTTTCACGAAGTCCGCGGGCCAGAGTTTGGCCTTGAGTTTCCCGGTCTCCTTGTCCCGGAACAGGCGCCCCTTCTCGTCGGTCTGCAGCCCGTCGGGACGGACGCGGCGGTACTTGAAATCCTTGATGTCGAAGGGCACCGTCCAGTCCCAACCGATCTCGCAGTCGGTGGTCAGCGGCACCGGCCACTTCATGTTCAGGATCGACTTGTTGCGCGTCATGATGTCCTGGAACACCTCCAGCGCCTCGGCCGCGATGTCGAGGTCGATCTCGAACACCAGCTCGTCGTGGATGGTGATGGTCATCAGCACCTTGTCCAGCCACTCGCGCTTCTTGCACTCGCGGTAGATGAGGGCCATCGCCAGCTTCGTGATGTCCGCGGACAGTCCCTGGATCGGCCCGTTGGTCGCGTTGCGCTCGGCCTTCGCCCGGAACTTCCGGTTGAACTCCATCTGCCTCTTGACGTCGGCCTCGGTGGGCGGCGACGCCTTCTCGCCCCGGGCCTTCTTCTCCTCGTACTTCTCCTGGAGATCGCGCGCGATGTCCCGGCTGCGGACGGGCAGCTGGATGTCCGGGATGGGGTAGTGGCGCCCGAAGGCCGTGGCGACGTAGCCGTTCTTGCGGCCGAACGCCTTGATCTCGTCCCACCACGCCTTGAGCGTGGAGTAGGTCTGGTTGAACGCCCTGTGGTGGCGCGCCGCCTCCTGCTCCTCGCAGCCCTCGATGGCGCGGACGATGGCGGACGGCCCGCCGCCGTAGGCCATCGCGAAGTTGGCGCTCTTGGCCCCCTGCCGCATCTTCTTCCACTGCGGCGTCCCGACCTTGTCGGCACCGAAGAACGTGATGCCGGTGAGGGTGTGCAGGTCGCCGATGCGGTCGTCGCCGCACTTGGGACAGTAGGCCGGGGGCGCCTGCGGCGTGGACTTCCCGTCCCCCTTGTCGAACTCCTGCCCGCAGCTGCTGCACCGGAAGTACTCGCGCAGCCACTTCGGCTCGCCCGACAGGATGGTGGCGATGCGCAGCTCGACGCCCCCGAAGTCGATCGCGGCCAGGAGCTTGCCGGGCCGCGCCTTCACGCACTCGCGCACGCGCAGGAGGCACTGGGGACGGCGCTTGTCGTACGGCGCCGGGGTCCCGTGCACCGGGTACTTCGTGCCGCCGTCGGCCTGGGGGTTCTTGGAGGCCGGGGTGGTGAAGCGCCCGGTGTCCGTGCCCAGCTGCTGGAAGTTCGCCCGCAGGGTCCCGTCCGGGCCCACGTCCTTGTGGAGCGAGATCAGGTAGGTGCCGAGCGCCTTCTGGAGCTCGCCCATCCTCTTGATCTTCGGCAGGAACGGGTACCTGTGCCCGTGGCGCTCGTTGAGCCGCTCGATCTCGGCCTGCGTCGTCTTGACCTGCTCGGACTTCTCGGTGCGGTGCAGGTCCGGGATCTGCAGCTCCTCGAAGAGCGGCCCGAGCTGCGGACGGCTGAGGATGTCGTACCGCTCGGTGTAGCCCGTGTCGAGCTTGAGGTAGTGGCCGCTCGCGTCGAGGTCGTCCAGGCCCCGGCGCCGGGCCTCCAGTCGGAAGTCGTCGATCTGCTGGTTGATGTTGTACTCGGGGTCGTCGGCTACGAACTTCTCCCGCATCACGCGGAACCACCCGGGCTCGATGTTGCGGCCCAGGGCCTTGTTGCAGAAGTCGTAGACCTCCGCCATCGAGTCGAAGTACTCCTGCTGGCCCAGCTGGGTGAGCTCGGCGACCTTGTCCTGGTCGATGAAGATGCGGCACCGCTCCATCCAGCGCGTGGCCGGAACGCACATCTTCTCCAGCTGGTAGACGACGCTCTGGCCGTGCGTGCGCTTGCCGTCCGGGGCCGTCACCTGCGGGTGCAGCAACTCGAACAGGCGGTAGGTGCAGATGGCGTCGGAGCACGCGTACCAGATGCAGGGCTCCCACGAAGGATCCAGGTCGGAGAAGTCCAGGCCGTCCTTCTTCTTCTTGTCGGGGCCGAACAGGTCGACCAACTCGATCATCTCCATGCCGAGCTCGACCTTGCTCAGATGCTTGAGACCCTTGTTGCGCTCCCGCGTGTTCCGGAGCCACGCGAGGATCAGCGTGTCCTCCCATCCCCGCGGGTCGTCCCAGATGCCGAGCCCCTCCCCGGCGAACTGCAGGAACTCCTGGTCGAACTTGGCGTTGTGGAAGATGGCGACGGCCTCGGAGTCGACGAGCCTCCGCATCGCCGTCTCGGCCACGGACGGGGGGATGTTGTGCTCCTCGCCCTTGCGGTGCCGGACGGGGATGTAGTATCCGCGCTTCCCGTCGGGGCTCAGGCAGTACCCGACGATCTGCGCCCTCGTGCGGCCGTCGAACACCCGGTTGTCGAGGCCCGTGGTCTCCAGGTCGAGCGCGTAGGCGCCGGTCTCGATGCAGGCGTCGATCACCGCGTCGAGGGTCTCGGTCGTGACGAGCTCCATCGTCACGTCCTTGAACCAGGGTCTGGGCTCGACGTCCGGACGCGTGGCCTCCTCCAAGTTGTCCAGGAAACTCATGGGCACCTCTCGCTGGAGGTTCTACCCGCGGGATATTCACGTAACGACGAACTCGGGCCCGTCCACCACGAACACGTAGCGGCCCTCGTCCCACGCCTGCGCGACGGCCGTCCCGAGGGGCCTCAGCGTGCGATCCTCGGTGGGTGCGACGTAGCACTCGGGCATGCGCCGCGACCCGGGACGGCACTCGGGCGTGGCCATCGCGCAGATCGACGCCTGCGCCTCGTAGCAGAGTCGATCCGCCAGGACGATCATGCGCGCGCGCTGGACCGGCGGGTTGCCCAGCATTTCACGAAGCGGGAGCGACCGCCCGTGCAGCGCGTGGGACAGGGCCTCGCCCGTGACGACGGGGATCTGGCGTCCCCAGGACGTCTCGCGCATCGGGAGCAGGATGCCCCACGGGTTCCCCGGGAGCGGCGTCGGGTACATGACCTTGAGCGGGTGCGGGATGCCCGGGTCCTCGATCACCGCGTACCGCAGCCCGTCCAGCACGTCAGCAAGCCTCCCGCAGCCGCTCGAGAAGACGCTCGCGGAGTTGCGCCAGCGCGGCGAGCCCCTTGCGCTCTCCCCACTCCTGCCGGGCGACCCCGTAGTCGATGCGGTCGAACACCTCCCAGAACGAGAGCAGGGTCCGCGCGTCCGTCTCGCGCTCGGCCGTCAGGGTGTCGAGGAACGTCCGCAGACGCTCCCGCTCGTCCTCGTAGCTGGCCTCGTCGCGCACGATCTCGTCGAGCGCGTCCGTGGGGTCCACCGGTCGCGCCGCGGCGTCCATCTCGTCGTCCCAGGGGAGGGGCGCCAGCCCGAGGCGCTGCTCCAGCTGGTCCACCGCCTGCACGAAGTTGAGGTTCTCCTTCGCCATCACGTAGGCGATGGGGTCCCGCTTCTCCTGGCACACCCAGCAGTAGGTCGTGTTGTTGTGGCCGTACAGGCGCGCCGACGGCTTGTTGTCCATGCCGTGCAGGTCGCAGGAGAACTGCTGCTCCCGCTGACGGTCGGGCACCACCGCGTAGCCGTAGCCCTGCAGGAGCTCGCCGAGATCGCACTCCTCGTTGACCCGGTCGGCCCGGGCGCGCAGGCGCGTGCGGCTCACCGGGCGAACGCCTCCCGCAGGCGGATGGAGGCGTTGAGGTACTCGGACTCCTGGTAGGCCGGGTAGGTCGTGCCCCGCTCGTGGCGCAGGATCGTCAGGGGGCACGTCGCCGCGTCCGCGAGGTCCCGGCGCCCCCGGTCGGTCAGCCGGCAGATCACGTTCTCGTCCCGGTCCGTCGCCTCCCACCCGTCGCCGACCCACGTCACCGTGCGCACGTACCGGTAGGGTCCCAGGTTCCGCTGCCGGGACTCGTCCTTCACGGTGTGGTCGCAGTACACGGCCCAGGAGTACCAGGAGCGTCCGGGACAGTGCCTCTCCATCCGGTCCAGCGGGAGGAACAGCACCCGCTCGGGCTCCACGTCGAGCTGAAGGACCCCGTGGATGGTCTCCAGCCACCTGCGCAGGTACCGGCCGACCTCCAGACGCGTGCACACGACGACGAACTCCGTCGGCTGGACTGCCCCGAGACCCGTCCGGCGCGCGCGCTCCATGTCGAGGTACATCTCGATCAGCATGTGGGCGGACGTCCCGACCTGGCGCGGCCCGTCACCGTGCCGCTGGGCCCGCTGGAGTGCGGCCCGCTCGAAGGCGAGGGGTTTCCCCCACTCCAGCCGTTCGTATGCCTCGCGGAGCAGCATGCGGCCCTTGTACCCGCGTTCCGGCCGCCGACCGACCGTGATCGAGGGTCTCACACGGGGGGACCGCTATAGGCTGTTCTGCGGCTCGCCCGTGTCCACCCCCACGAGGAGCCCGTCCGCGTCGCAGAAGAACCGCGCCGTGGTCGATCCCACGGGCACCTCGATGATGCGTTTCCCCTGCTTGAAGTTTTCACGAAAGCCCACGCCGGCGCGTGTGAGCATCGCGCACAGCCGCTGGAAGTCGCTGAGCACGTCCTCGTCCTCGTCCTCGTCCTCGTCCTCGTCGTCCTCGTCGCCGTCCGCGGGACGTCCCGCCACGTATTTCTCCCAGATCTCGTCGTAGGTCAACTCGGACTCGTCGTCGCCCGCGCGGTTCGGGAAGATTGTCTGCTCCACGGACTCCGCCATGTGCTCCGAGGTGCCTTTCTCCATGACGCGGGACATCCGTCCGCGCTCTCCGACGAGATCGTCCATGCTGTGGGCGCCGTACTCGTCCCGGTAGTACTCCAGCAGCTCGTCGTAGGTCATCCCGTAGGTCACGGGCGCGTCGACGATGGTGCTCCACTCCAGGTAGCGCTGCTCGCCGTCCTTCTCCATCTTGATGAGGTATCTCGGCATCTTGGCTCCTATCCGAAGAAATGCTGCCAGAGGAACACGGCCACGCCGACCACCAAGGCCACCCCGAGCAGGAGCAACGCGCCCATCACGGCGAGTTGGAGCCCGACCACGAGCCGGGACGCCGTCGCGTCGGGGATGTGGTCCACGAACTGGCGGGCGCGCCGGACGTTCCCGATCTCGAGGAGGCCGAGGAGCATGTCCCGGACGTTCGTCCGATGGAGGTAGTAGTCGTTGAAGTCGAGCGCGGCGTCCAGCTGCGACGCGAAGCGCTCCATGTCCCCGTGGTCCTCCCACCCGTCGATGGCCTCGTGCATGCGCCGTTTCAACGGTCGTTGGTCAACCCTCAGCATCGTTCTCCTCCGGGTCTCCTGTGACGACGTAGCCCCGGCTCTGAAGCTCGTTGATGAGGATGTAGTCCGGCATGAAGCCGACGCTCTCCTCGTCCATCGAGTCGTCCTCGTAGCAGGCGCCGCAAGTGTCGCTGTCGGGCTTGAACATCCCGGTCACCACCGGACAGAACTCGTCGCCGTACTTGCACCCGTGTCGCGTCAGGCAGCAGTGACTCAGGTGTGTGCCGACGCCCTTCGAATCGCGCGTGAGCCCGTGGTTCTCGAGCCGTGCCCTCCCGGCGTCGGTCGGAAGCACCTTGCCCCTGGAAAACATGGCATCGAAATCACCCGTCGCCTCGGCGTAGCCCCTCTCGAGGAGCCAGCGCACGACGTCGTCGTGGACCTGCTTGTGGTAGCCCTTCGGGTCGTCCGGGTCCACCGGGCGCCACCGCTCGTGGGTCTCCTCCGTCTTGGCCGGGTAGTCGATCACCCGCAGCTGGTACAGGTTCCCGTACTTGGCCAGCGCGGCCAGGGCCTCGTACTGGCGGAACGTCATGTCGTGGGTCGTCGCTCGGTCAGTCATTCTCCAACTCGATTTCTCGCACCTCGGCCATCGTGGCCTCCCAGATCTCACGCTCCTCGGGCGTCATGTCGTCGGGGCCCCGGGGCTCGGGGGGCGGGCGCCGGTCCATCAGGAACCACAGGCCCACGTAGAGCGGGAGCCCCACGCCGACCGTCACCGTCCCGAGGATGAAGGCCACGCGCCACAGGAGCGCGGGCGTGCGCGTCCAGACCGCCAGGCCGGCGCAGACGCCGGCCACCTTGTGGCCCTCGCGCTCGCGGTAGAGGCCCCCGCTGGCCCGGCGCGCGATCTCTCCGCGCCTGTATCTGGCCGGCAGGTTGCTCACCGTCGTCCCTCCCCTCCGCACGCGTCGCACGGGTTGCTGGACCGGAACGCGTTGCCGCTGCCCCCGCACTTGGCGCAGGGGCACTTGCCGTCGGGGTAGATCTGCCGGCCGTCGGTCTCGCGGGCGAGGTAGTGGAGCGCCTCCAGGACGCGTCCGGCCTCGCGGTGCTGCGCCAGCGCCACCGTGATCGCGCTCGGGTAGGCCGAGCTGGACCCGACGGAGATGCGCGGGACCATGTGCAGGTCGTCATCGTCCCTGGAGATGTCGAGGCGCACGGCCCCGCTCATCGCGTCGGGGGCGCGCACCGAGAGGGTGCCGTGGTCCCCGCACTGGACATCCAGCCCCGGCCACCGGGCGGTCACGCGTTCCAGGAGGTCCGCGAGCAGGGCCTCCCACTCCGTCATCGTGATGCTCACAGCAGCGCCTTTGCCTGTTCCAGGGTCACCACCTCGACGCCGAGGTCGGCGGCCTTCTTGACCTTGCCGGTCATCTTCTTGGGGTCGCGGGCGACGAGGTACGTCAGGCCCTTGCCCACGCTGCCCTTGACGGTGCCCCCGGCGGCCTGGATCTCTCCCTCGAAGTCGCGGTCGCGCACCTGCGTGAAGCAGAACGAGACGCCGCTCAGCTTGCCGCCCACGATCGGCTTCTTGATGGTCACGCCCGCCGCGATGAGATCGTCGATCAGCTTCTTGCGGCGCCCGAACCCGTCCACGAACGCCTCGGCCTTGGTCTTGCCGACGCCCGCGACGGCGGCCAGCTCGGCCACGGTGGCGTCCTCCATCTTCTCGATGGTGTCGTAGCCGCCGTCCACGATCATCTGCGTCATGGAGCGTCCCCACAGGTGGATGCCTAGCGAGCCCACGAAGTCCGCGATGCGGAGATCCTTCTTGGCGTGCAGGTTCTTGAGCACCCGCTTCGCCGTGCTCAGGCCCACGCGCTTGCCCCCGTCGGGCAGCGTCACCTCGGCCAGCTCGTCCGCGTCGAGCCCGTACAGGTCCGCGGGCGTGGCCACCATGCCGTTGGCGCACAGCGCCTCGATGAGCGCCTCCCCCCAGTCCTTGATGTCCAGCTTGCCGACCCACCGCTTGACGGCGCCGCTCTGCTGCGCCGGGCACCGGGTCCCGTTGGGGCAGATCAGGAACTTGCCGGCCGGGACCGAAACGGCGGCGCTCGCCATGACCTTCGCGAGCGCCTGCTCGGCCGAGTCGTCCGCGCTCGCCGGGAGCGTGACCGTCGTCGCCGCGTTCCTGGTCAGCTTGGTCCCGCAGGCCGGGCACTCCGTCGGCACCGCGAAGCGCCGGTTGGCGGAGGGCTTGATCACCTTCTCCACGTACGGGATCACGTCGTTGCGCCGGCTGACGAGGATCTTGTCCCCGAAGCCCAGCATCCCCTGCGGACAGCCCTTCGCCAGCCCGCGGATGTTGTCCACGTTGTGCAGGGAAGCCTGGGAGACGCTGGCACCCGCGAGGGTCACCGTCTCGAAGTAGGCGACGGGGGTGACGCGACCCGAGTTGCCCACCTGCCACACGATGTCGCGGAGCCGGGTGGGCTGCTGCTCGTGCGGGAACTTGAACGCGCGGGCGCCCTTGGGCCGCATGTCGTGCTCGCCCAGGTGCTCCATGACCGCGAGGCTGTCGTGCTCGATCACGAGCCCGTCGATGTCGTAGTCGAGTTGCTGGCGCGCCTTGGCCACGTAGCGCTCGTAGATTTTCTGGACCTCGTTCTCGGGCGTCGCGCCGTCGCAGACCTGCCAGAACGGGGTGGCGAAGCCCAGCGCCTCCAGCAGCTTGAACTCCACCGACTTGCGGTCGATGTCGTGCTTGTTGCTGATGACCTGGTAGCAGAGGATCTCCAGGTGCTTGCAGGGCTCCGGGTCGGACTCGCGTTTCGCGGTGCCGGCGGCCGTGTTCCGCGGGTTCTTGTAGCCCGGGAAGTGCTTCGCCAGCACGGACTTGCGCACGATGATCTCGCCGCGGACGTAGCCGGTCAGGTCGCGCGCCTTCGTCGGCACCTTCATCAACTTCACGTTGCGGGTGATGTCGTCGCCGGTGATGCCGTCGTTCCGGGTCACGGCCCGCACGAGCTTGCCGTCCACGTACTCCAGCGAGATCGAGATGCCGTCCAGCTTCTCGCTGACGACGAGGGTCCGCGACGCCTTGTCCAGCTCGCCGGCCTTCTCGGCCTTGTCCAGCTTGTCGTCCACGTCGTCGGCCCAGGCGTCGAACTCGTCGGGCGTCTGCACCTTGTTGAGCGAGCCCATGGGCGCCCCGTGCTTGACCTTCTTGAACTTCGACGTGGGGGCCTTGGCGCCCACCCGCTGGAAGAAGGCGTTGCCGGGGTCGAGCCCGCGCAACTCGTCCTCGAGCGCGTCGTACTCGGCGTCGGCCATGACGGGCTCGCCGTTGTGGTAGGCGTCCGCGGCCTGCTCCAGCTGCTCGACAAGTTCCTGGATCTCTCGTTGGCTCATGTCTCCCTCACGCTCGGGCGCGGGCTTCTACACGGAATCTCGTGCTCGGAAGGGCGTCCCATGTGGTCGGTACCGGTATGGGGTCCATATTATTCCCGAGTGCGGAGGATGCGCGCGCACCTCGCGGCCGCCCCTCCTTCTACCCGGCCCACGTCGGGCCCTCAGCCGATCCGGCGGAAATACCGCGAGGCGCCTCCGGTGTCCCCGTAGGACATCACGGCCTCGGAGCGGTCCCGGCTCGTCTCCGACAGCTTGAACCCGTGGTTGGAGCGCGGGGGACCTCCGATCACGGGGCCCCCGGGCCCACCCGACGTCCCCGTGCCGCTCTGCCGGTCCATGGAGGCCGGGGCAGTCGCCCCGACCAGGACCACGTTCGCCGGCCACCGGCCGAGCAGCTGCGTGCGCTGGATCGACTCCCGCTGGGCCGCCCGGAACCCCTCGACGTCCCTGCGTGTGATCCCGAGGTCGGTGCCGACCGTGCCCTTGCGCTTGCCCGGGTCCGACTGGGGGACGGCGAACGCCTCCCCATCCACGCCGACGCGGCACGCGTCGATGTTGAGGGCCCCGCACTCGTGCTGGACCACGTTCTGCGTCGTCGTCCCCGACGCGCAAGGTTTCCTCGCCACCGTCACCACCCTCACGACTTCACCTGCTTGAAGAAACGCGACGCGGTCCCCGTGTCGTTGTAGCCCTGCTGCCCCGGGTGCCCGACCTGGCCCAGGAAATCTCCGCGGCGGTTGTTCTGGTGGCTCGGGGAGATCCACGTGGTCTTGCGGATGCCGCTCTGCTCGTCCATCTCCCGCATGGGGGGTCCGCACACCAGCACCACGTTGGCGGGCCACCGCCCGGAAGGTTGTCGGTACTGGCCGGGCAGGCGTCCCTTCCCCTCCTCGAACATCCCGGCGGCCGCCCCCGTCCTCCTGTCCCCAGGGAGGGCCTGCCTGCCACCCGGCGAGTACGCTCCCCCGTCGAGGCTCTCGGTCGTGGCGAGCCGGCAGGCGTCGATGTTGAGGGGCGCGCAGCCGTGGAGCAACACGTTGGACGTAATGCTCCCGTCGACCGGTTTCCTCGCCACCGTCACCACCCTCACGACTTCACCTGCCTGAAGAAACGCGACGCTCCCCCGCTGTCCCCGTAGGAGATCATGGCCTGCCCCGCCGGACGGCTCTCGGCTCCGTACGCCGCCCCCCGGTTGCCGTGGGCGTCGCGGCTCGAGGCTCGCTTCACGGCTCCCGTGCCGCTCGTCAGCACGCCGCTCTGCCCGTCCATGGCCGCCACGGGACACCCGGGCTCGCAGTCCCAGACATCCACGAGCTCGCCCCTCGTGTGGCGCTCCACGAGGTCGGTCTGGCCCTTGTGGCCCGCGGCCCCGGACACCTGTCCGCCGGCCGGTCTCGCCGCCGGGTAGTGGCCTGCGGAGTTCACGGTCGCGTGCCCCGCGTGCCGGCAGCCGCCCCGGTGGCAGAGGATCACGTTGGGGGGCCAGCGACCGGCGGGGATCTCGGTGACCCCGTGTCCCGTCCGGGCCCAGTGCGCCGACCGGTCCTCGGTGCCGTCCTCGTTGAGCGGGTACTCGGCCTGGTGGCTGCGGGTGGTGCCGCCCGTGCTGCCCACGCGGCACGCGTCGACGTGCAGGGCCCCGCACCCGTGACGCGCCACGTTGGCCGTCGTGCTCGACTCGGTCCCCGGTTTCCTGGCCACGGTCACGAGCCTCATGGTCCCACCTGCTTGAAAAAGCGGGAGACGCCGCCCTCGTCTCCGAAGCGCCAGACGTGCTCGGTGCCGAAGTTGCCGAACCCGGGTCTCTTGTCCTTGCTGCGCCGGGGACCGATGGCAACGCCGGCGGAGTGGGAGCCGGCCGCGCGCCCCTGCGCATCGAGCGACGCGACGGGGCACCCGGCATCGCTGTCCAGACGGCGCACGAGCAGCACGTTGGCGGGCCAGCGTCCTCCCGCATGCTGCTCTCGCTCGATCCCCGGCGTGCTCGTGGGGTTCCAAGTGCGTCCCAAGTTGCCTGCGGCGTCGTGGTAGGGAGATGCCTTGCTGAACGACATCTTCTCCTCGGTCCGGATGCGGCACGCGTCGATGTTGAGCGCACCCGCCTGGTTCTCGACCACGTTCGCCGTGGTGCCCGAGGCAGCGCAGGGTTTCCGGGCGACGGTCACGAGCCTCACGGCTTCACCTGCCTGAAGAAACGGGACGCCGTGCCGGCGCCCCCGTGCGTCTGGTCCAGCCCGTCGGAGATCATCTGGCTCCCGTAGGTGCCTCGTGCGAAACGGTCGACCCCCCTGCGGTTGCGGTTGACGGCCACACCGTCCTTCTGCCAGCCGCTCTGCGCACCGAGCTCCCGGGCCGGGCACCTCTCCTCGCACCGCCAGTCAGGCACCGTCTCCTTGCCGTCCGCGTCGCCGTAGCTCACGTCGTCCCGCATCTCGGCGTCCTTCGTCCCGCGGGCGTAGCTGATCTGGCCCTTGGTCGAGTGGCCGACGTTGCGGCGCACGGCGGTCCCGGTCGGCACCCGGCGCTCGCCCACGACCTCGCACCCCGGGCGGTGGACCAGGATCAGGTTGGACGGCCAGCGGCCCGTCCAGCTGGCCCCCGCCTCCAACTCGTTGTGCCAGTGATCCTCCCATCCCGTGCCGGTCTTGGCCTTCCTCCCGTGCTGCGTGATGGTCTCGCTGCCCACGCGGCACCGGTCGATGCACAGGGCCCCCGCGGCGTGGACGAGCACGTTCGTCGTCACGGTTCCCTCGGAGCAGGGCTTGCGCGTCACGGTCACCACCCTCACGCGCCCACCACCTTGAAGAAACGCGAGGCGCCTCCGGCGTCCCCGAACGTGCGCACGGTGCCCGGCGTGTTGATGAGCAGACTGCTCCGGTTCCTGCGCCGGTAGCCCTCGTGCACCACGCCGTCCTCGTGCCGCGTCTCCTCCTGGTTGACGCGCATCTGACCACCTCCCCCGAGCCCGCTCTGGCGGTCGATCTCGGCGCACACCGTCGCGCAGAGCACCACGTTCGCGGGCCAGCGCCGCCCGACCGGCATCTCTCGAGACCCGGTCTCGATCCTGTCCTTGGAGGCGGTCCCGTAGCGACCCCCCCGGATGTCCTCGATCGTCTCGGTGCTCCTCGTCCAGGGCTCGCCCGGGATACGTGTCCCGCCTATGTTGAGCGCGCCGCAGCCCCGGACGAGCACGTTCGCCGTCGTGCTCCCCCGGTCGCAGGGTTTGCGGGCCACGGTCACGATCCTCACGCTCAACCCCCGAAGAAGTCCTCCAGCGAGACCGGCTCCTCGTCCTCCTCGATCTTCGCCTCCGACGTGATCTCCGCGCCGTTCCACGCGGCGATGGCCCGGTCCCAGTGCCGCACCCGCTGGTCGGCGATCTTGATGTAGTCGGGATCCTGCTCGATCCCGATGAAATCGTGCCCCGTCTTGAGGCACGCCACCCCGGTCGTGCCGGATCCCATGAACGGGTCGACCACGGGGCCGGCGTCCCTGGGCACGTCGCGGAGCAGCCGCTCCATCACCCCGACCGCCTTGACGGTCGGGTGGTTGTTGCGGTGCGTCCTGGTGTCTTCGACCTTGCGGATCTCGAACCCTTCCATCACGACATCGGGGACCTCCGCGGGGGGCACCCCCTCCTCCTCCCAGTTCTCGAGCCACCGCTCATCGACGGCGGCACTGATCTGCTCGTACAACTCCTCCAGGTTCACCCCCTCCCGGGGGAAGGCCCGCTCGACCTCGATCTTGGTCTCGAAGTCCGGCAGCCCGGCGTTGCGCTCGGACGAGCTGGCCTTCGCCACGTAGTGGAAGTCGTCGGGCCGGTCGAGCAGCGCGATGGCGTCCCGGATCTCGAACCCGTAGTCCTCCACGGCGCAGGCGCCCGTGTGCCCGGTGGGCTCGTCGTCCGGGGCGATCACCAGCAGGTGGGCACCCGGCTTGAGCACGCGGTCGATCCTCTCCATGTGGGGGCCCGGGTTTCCGACCACGACCATGCCGTGCACGGACGCGTCGGCGTAGGAGTCCCAGTCCACGTCCCCCATGTCGTCCGTCACGATCAGGACCGGGTCGCAGTCGGCCGGGGGCGAGATCATCGTCGTCAGGTAGTCCCACAACTCGTCGGGTATCTGTGCCATGTCCTTCTCCTGTGTCTGTTTGAAGTACCGGGCGGCGGTGCCGCTGTCGTCGTAGCCTCCGGAAACATCGAGGGACCGGGAGCCGTCCCCGTACAAAGCCGCGGCCCCGAACCCCCCGGGAGCCGCTCCGTGCCTCCCCGACACCTGCCTCCCACTCTGCTCCCCCAGGCTCCCCACCGGGCAGCCGCTCGCGCACTCCCACACGTCCACCGTCTCCTCGGGCAGCTGCTCGCTCTCGTACTCGTGGCCGGCCCCCCCGCCGAACGGCTTGGCACCATCCTTCCACCGGTTGATGGTGCGACCAGGGGCGGCTGCCGTCCCCGCGCGACGGCAGCCGCCCCGGTGGACGACGACCACGTTGGCGGGCCACCTCCCCACGTTCGGATTGTGGCCGTCCTCGTCGCCCGTCTCCCGGCGCAGCGAGCCGTCGACGCTCCCCGAGAGCGCGTTGCCGCGGGTCCTGCTCGGGCTCGCCGGGACGTTCTTGGTGGTGCCGATCCGGCAGCCCCCGATGTTGAGGGCGCCCGCGGCGTGGCGCAGGACGTTGCCGACCGCGGTCCCCTCCCCGCACGGCTTGCGGGCGACGGTCGTCGTCCGCATCAGGTAAAATACTCCAGGATGCTGGGGCCGTCGTCCTGCTCCTCCGCCATCTCCTCGGGCCAGCGCACCTCGGTGACCAGCGGCTCGTCCTTCGCCTCGATGACCCAGCGCTGCTTGTCGTTGAGCGGGTGGGACTCCTCCGTCCGGCGGCGCGCCGGCGTGTCCCACGAGCGACCATCCACGTGGCCGTCCAGCTTCCACCCCGTGGCGCGCAAGGACGTCCCGGGCTCGATGTCCAGGATGTACGTGAAGAGACGGCGGTAGCCCATCTGCCGGCACACGCGCCACGAGGCCCCGTACAGGGCCGAGCAGGCGTTCGGGCAGCCGTCGGTCGCCAGGCGGTTCACCTCGGCCGACCACCCGTCGCACAGGGGCCGGGCCATCGGGCGCCCCACCATCGCGACGCCACGCACGAGGCCGGTCTCGTCGACGGCCGCGAGGGAGAAGAACCCGGACACGACGGGCTTGTGGTGCCGGTGGAATCTCCCCACGAAGGCGTTCGCCTGCGCGCGCGAGCAAGGGACGATCGTGATGCGCGGTCCCTTCGGGCGCTTCTCAGATGTCACGGATCCCCTCCAGGAAATCCCCCCGGTCGAATTTGTTCCACCGGTCCTTGAGCACCTTCCCGCGCCACACGATGAGGTCAGCGTCCCGCAGGACCCTCTCGTTGAGCTCGGGCCAGCCGTCGAGCGGCGTCACGCCGAGGGGGAAGCCCGGGTCAGCGGTCTTCCAGACCCCGCGGATCCGGAAGTAGACCCTGTTGTCGTCCTCCATCATGCGGTGCCCCCCAGCGGGAGCACCAGGCGCCCGCGCATCCGGGAGGCGTCCGTCTCCCCGGTCAGGACCCGGCGGTCCACGCGGAGCAGCCGGTCGAAGTCGATGTCCTTCGGGATCTCGATGGGGTACTCCCCGTTCTCCGAGTAGATCTCCCAGCCGTTCATCTCCATCTCGCCGGTGCGCACGAGGTGCGGCGTGTAGCTGATCTCGATCCGGAACGCGCGGTCCCCCTCGTGGCCCTCGGGGACCGCCTCTGGCCCGGCGAAAATCGGGGTGTCCACCAGGGTGACCAGCTGCTGTGCCGGCCGCTCGGCCTGGGGCACCTCCAGCAGCCGCCGCTGCGACTGTTTGGCGAACGCGTCCCGGACCCACGTGGCTGCCCGGTAGAACGCCTCGTGCGGATCGTCCGAGTCACGCAGGACGACCTGGATGCCGGGGACGTTCGGGGGGACCGCCGGGTGGTCGCTCGGGGGCACCCACACGTGGTCCCACCAGAAGCCCCCGTCGTCCACGGGATGCAGCTGGCGGCCGCCCACCGACGGCCACGACTTGCGGTTCACCCGCAGCACGCGGGGGTCCGCGCCGAGCGGGGTCGCGGCCCGCTGCCACGGGGTCTGTGCGGGACGGGTGAGCACGAGGTGGCTGGCCGTGAGGCTGGTGTGCTCCGGGGTCCACAGGGCGCTCTCGCGTCCGGAGAAGAGGGGCACCGTCGGGGTGAGCATCTGGGCCGCGCCACCGATCCCGAGCATCTGCAAGAAGGTGCGTCTGTCCATGGTCCCTCCATTCTACGTCGCGGGCTTGCGCGCCACGACCACCGGCTCCCAGGCGGGCTTGAGCGCGGTCCCGTAGCCCTCCCACCGCTTGGCGTCCTCCGTCGTGGGCCTGGTGACGGGCACGTCCACGGCGACCTGCTTGGCGCCCGTCCCGTAGGCCCCCACGCCCTTGCCGCCGGCGTCGGTCGTCTGTCGGACGTCCTTGCCGCGGACGATGTCGTTCATATTCTCGCCGCCCACGCCGCGCGTGTAGCCGACAACCTCGCGCTCGGCCCCCGCCTGCTTGTCGAGCATCTTGGAGATGTTCGTGGATTTCGGGAAGCCACTCCCGAAGACCCAGGCTTCCAGCTTCACGTCCACGAAACCGACCTGCTCGAGCATGCGGCACAGGCGGTGGTGCGTGCGCGTGGCCGAGAACGCCTTGATGACGCCGCCCGGACGCAGGACGCGGAAGCACGCGCGCCAGATCTTGTCGTTGCGGAGCACGTCGTTGTCGTCCCACTCGCGCGCCATGAAGGCGATGTCGTAGGGCGGGTCGCAGACGACCGCCCCCACGCTCCCGTCCGCCAGGCCCCCCAGACGCTCGACGCAGTCTCCGTTCCACAGGTTGAGGATGATGCTCATGTCAGATCCAGGTCCACGGGTTTCTGCCTCGACTGCCGGATGGGCTGGTCGTCGCCCTTCGCGTCCTTCATCTTCTGGTCGATCTCCTCGATGGACGTGTTGTCCGTGAGGAGGCGCCGGCAGGAGAACTCTACCCGCACGGGGACGCGGTCGAAGGGCTTCTGGTCGCGCGACTTGAGGCACTGGAAGATGGCCTTGTCGATCTTCCGCAGGTCCTCGTCGATCCAGGTCGCCGTCACGATGTCCGAGCTGCGCTCGGCCTCGTTCGCGTAGCTGAGATGGGTGAGGTTGTAGCGGCCCCCGTTCTTCTCGGCGGAGCGGAAGCCCTCGCGGGAGATCTGGAACAGCCCCACGACCGCGATGCCCATGCCGCGGTTGAAGGACATCGCCACGCGCTTGAGGTCGCGGATGACCTCGTTGAGCTTCTCGGTCGTGCTGGAGTAGCGGCCGCGCGAGCTCATGAGCCCGACGTGGTCCACGAAGATCATCTTGAACGGCGTCTTGGAGAAGGTGACCTCCGCCTGGCGGCGCAGGTCGTCGATCGTGAAGTCGTTCTTGTCCGGATCCGCGACGCGGATGTGGATGTCGCCGTACTCCTCCGCCTGCACGGGCGCGCGACCCGTGGCGGGGACGGTCGAGTGCCGGTTGAAGTCCGGCACCACGTACTCCTTGAGGAACCGCTCCTCGTGGGGCTCCAGCTTGCCGTCGCGGATCTTCTCGTAGTCCAGCCCGAGCCCCGGGATGCCCAGCTGCTCGCGGATCGACCGGAACTTCTCGTGCGCCGAGTGCATCGTGTAGATGAGGTTGCGGCACTGGACGTACGGCATCTCCAGCGAGAAGTAGATGGAGGAGGCGCGGTAGTACACGGCCTGGATGTAGGCCCAGTGGAGCGCGAACGTGGACTTGAGACCGCCCGTGAACGCGGTGTGCAGCCACAACTCGTAGCGCTTGGCCCCGTTGAGGGTCGCGTCGATCTGGCTGATGCCGCACTGCTGGCCCATCCCGTAGAGCGGGTCGGCCTTGATGCGGTCGTAGCGTCTGAGGAAATCCTCCTCGTCCTGGGTCAGGTTGCCCTCCAGCTTGCTGCCCAGGGTCGGAGCCACGATCCCGTGGCTCTTGTCGAGGAAGTACCGGATGGCGTCGATGGCCCCCTGGAGCTTCGTGGATTTCCCGTGCTGGTCCTTGACCTCGATGCCGGTCGCGACGATCTGGGTCATCTCCTTGGCCACCTCCAGCACGAGGCGGTTGCGCCGGTCCGTCGCCTTGCTCTCCAGGTGGCTGAGGAAGTCCCCCCGTGCCCGGGGCTTGATCATCGCCAGGTGCTCGAGGCGGTCCACGACCTCGGGCTCGTGCACGTCGCGGAAGTGCGTGGACATCGTCTGGAGCGCGGGGACGTGCCCGTGCGCCTTGAAGAAGTCCTGGATGAAGGACCAGACGATGTTGTCCTGCGGGGTGTCGAACCCGAGGCCCGACTCCATCATCGCGTGGTAGTTCTGCCCGAACAGCTCGGAGCTGTCATCGGGGTCGGCCAGGAAGCAGGAGCGCAGCAGGTTCTTCACTTGCGCCGTCCTCCCTTCCAGGGCTTCTTCTTGCCGCCCGACTTGAAACGCTTCTTCCGGGCAGCTTCCTCCTGCGCGGCCTCGTTCTGCGCCATCTCCGCCAGGAGGTTGCGTCCGGAGGGGGCCTCGTCCTCGTCCTCGCCCTCCTCGTCCTCGCCCTCCTCGTCCTCCTCGTCGTCGCCCTCCTCGTCCTCGCCCTCGTTGTCCTTGTCATGGACGTCGGACAGAGCCTCGTTGATCACCGCGGCGGCCTCCTCGTCGCCCTGATCGATCAGGGCGTCCACGTCCACGTCGGCCACCGGGTGCACGGGCTCGACCGGCCCCCCGGCGATCTTCAAGTTCGGACCGACCAGCGCGACGTGGGGCCAGTGCGAGAGGAGACCCTCGAGGGTCTCGCTGTAGGCCCTGTGCTC